>Ga0105090_10000249_pt1 | contig 24994 bp, 20 predicted proteins | sample PPLLak3March2015_FD_79110 | JGI IMG/M metagenome (GOLD analysis project Ga0105090, IMG submission 79110) | Freshwater sediment microbial communities from Prairie Pothole Lake near Jamestown, North Dakota, USA - PPLs Lake P7 Core (1) Depth... | ecosystem: Environmental > Aquatic > Freshwater >...
GAGGTAGCGCCGCGCGAAGGCGAGCTGGATGATCACCGACAGCACCATGCCCACGCCGGCGGCGAAGTAGCCCGCGCGCCAGCCGTAGGTGGGATCCTCGCCCAATGTCGAGCAGACCAGCGGCGCGAGGAACGCGCCGGCGTTGATGCCCATGTAGAAGATGGTGAAGGCGCCGTCGCGACGCGCGTCGCCTTCCTCGTACAGGTCGCCCACCATCGTCGAGATGTTCGGCTTGAAGAAGCCGTTGCCCAGCACCAGGATGAACAGGCCGACGTAGAAGAGCTGCAGGTTGCCCGGGATCGCCGAAGCCAGCGTGAACTGCCCGATGGCCATCAGCACGCCGCCGATGATCACCGACTTGCGCTGCCCGAGGTAGTTGTCGGCGAGCCAGCCGCCGATCAGCGGCGTGAAGTAAACGAATCCCGTGAACAGCCCGTAGAGCTTCAGTGCTTCGGACTGCGACCAGCCGAAGCCCGGGTTAGCCGTCTCGACGCCGGCGATCAGCGACAGCACCAGCAGGGCGCGCATGCCGTAGTAGCTGAAGCGCTCCCACATCTCGGTCGCGAACAGCAGGAACAGGCCCTTCGGGTGGCCGAGCCAGGTCTCCCGCGCGGTGGCGGGCAAAGCGGTGCTGGACATGTTTTTTGCTTCTAGGTCAGGTGTTTGCGCGGATCCGCGCGAGGGGCGCAAGTCTCCGCGATGTTGCGGTGCAAGCGCAAGGAATAGGCACCGCCTACTTCACGCCGCCCATCAGCCGCGTCACGGGCCGGCTGATCAATAGCAGCACCAGCCCGACGACGCAGCCGTAAATGACGATGTTGAAGTAGCGGCCGGGCATGGCGGCGAGATCGTTGGGATCGAAGCCACCGGCAATGAGGCCGGCCGTCAGCTTGCCGAGCGAGCTCGCGAGGAACCACACGCCCATCATCTGGCCGACGAAGCGCGCCGGCGCGAGCTTGGTCACGGTCGACAGTCCCACGGGGCTGAGGCACAGCTCGCCGAACGTGTGCAGCAGGTAGGTCAGGATCAGGAAATACGCCGGCGACTGCGTCCCTCCGGCGACGATGCCCGCGGCCTTCACCATGAACAGGAAGCCGAGCCCCATGAGCAGCAGGCCGAACGCGAACTTGAGCGGCGCAGCGGGATTCAGATTGCGGCGCGCGAGGCTGACCCAGAGCGCCGAGAACACCGGCGCGAACAGGATCACGAACGCAGGCTGGACCGACTGGAACCAGCCGGCCGGGATCTCGAATCCGCCGACGAACCGGTCGACGTGCCGCTTGGCGAACAGGTTCATCGAGGATCCGGCCTGCTCGAAGCCCGACCAGAACAGCGCGCACGCCACGAACATCACCAGCACGACGACGACGCGCTTGCGCTCCACCGTGTCGAGCCCGGCGCCGAAGAACAGGTAGAGGAAGTAGGTCGCCGCCATGCCGACGAGGACGTAGGCGGCCGCCTTCGCCAGCGGTGCCGGGTTCACGGCCACGACGCCGTTCATGAGCAGGAAGGCCACGAACGCCAGCGCGGCGACCGCCGCGCCGAGCAGCATCCAGTCGCGGCGCAGGCCCGAGCCGCCGTCGGGCCGGTGCGGCGAGTCCCCCGCGCCGTTGAGCAGGCCGCGCGACAGCCAGAATTGCGCGAGCCCGAGCGGCATGCCGATGGCGGCCGCCAGGAATCCGACGCGCCAGCCGTACCTCAGGGCGAGCCAGCCAGCGATCAGCGGCCCGATGAACGCGCCGAGGTTGATGCCCATGTAGAAGATCGTGAAGCCGGCGTCACGCCGGCCGCCGCCCTCGGGGTAGAGCTCCGCGACCAGCGTCGAGATGTTGGGCTTCAGCAGCCCGACACCGAGAACGATCACGACCAGACCGGCGAAGAACAGCGGCGGGGGTCCCGGGACGACCAGCATCAGGTTGCCGATCGTCATCAGCACGCCGCCGGCCATGACGGCACGTTGCGCGCCGATCAGCCGGTCCGCGATCCAGCCGCCCGGCAGCGCCGCCATGAACACGGCGGCCGTGTAGAGCCCGTAGATTGCCGTGGCGGTCTTGTCGTCGAAGCCGTAGCCGCCGCTCGCGACCGCGTCGACGAGGAACAGCACCAGCAGCGCGCGCATGCCATAGAACGTGAAGCGTTCCCACATCTCCGTGAAGAAGAGCGTGGCAAGCGCGCGCGGGTGTCCGAAGAAGCCGGCGCTCGATTCATTCACCGGAGCCAGCCGCCTCCTCGGGCGCCGCCTCGGCCGCGCGGTTCCGCGTCACGTACTGCGCGAACAGGATGCCGAGCTCGTACAGGATGTACATCGGCACCGCCATGAAGCTCTGCGAGATCGCGTCGGGCGGCGTGAGGAATGCCGCCACCACGAAGATGCCGAGCAGCACGTAGCCGCGGTTCTTCCTGAGCGTCTCCACCTTCACGAGGCCGGTCGAGGCCAGCAGTACGACGGCGATCGGCACCTCGAAGGCGATGCCGAATGCGAAGAACAGCAACAGAGTGAAGTCCAGGTAGCTCGACATGTCCGTCATCATCCGCACCCCGACCGGCGTGGTCTTGGTCAGGAAGGCGAACATCAGCGGAAAGACGACGAAGTAGGCGAACGCGACCCCGACGTAGAACAGCGCCACGCTCGAGGCGAACAGCGGCAGGGCGAAGCGCTTCTCGCGGCGGTAGAGCCCGGGCGCCACGAAGCCCCACACCTGGTAGAGCACGTACGGCATCGCGACGAAGATCGCCGCGATCAGGGCGAGCTTGAGCGGGGTCATGAACGGCGCGACGACGCTCGTGGCGATCAACGAAGTTCCCTCGGGCAGCTTCTCGATCAGCGGCCGCGCCACGAGCGTGAACAGCTCGTTCGAGAAGAACACCAGGGGGAGGAACACGATGAACACCGCGATCAGGGCGCGCAGCAGCCGATCGCGCAGCTCGAGCAGGTGCGAGATCAGCGTGCCTTCGGCGAGCGCCTCCGGTTCACGCGGGCTTTGACTCATCGGTCCTGTCCGGCTCGGCGGGAAGTGCTGCGTCTTTCGCGGGGGTCGGCGGTGGCGCGGGAGGCGGCGTGTGGATCGTCTGCGAGGACTGCGGGGTTTCCTTCAAGGGGTCGTAGTGGACCTCCTGCTCGAGCTGGGTGCGAAGCTGTCGCGCCATGGCCCGGGCGCGTCCCGCCCAGCGTCCCAGGTCGGCCGCGAGCTTCGGCAGGCGGGCCGGCCCCAGCACCAGGAGTGCGATCGCGAAGATCAGCACGATCTCGGTGAAGCCCACCTCGAACATCGGCGTCTCAGGCGTTCGGCTTGCTGTCGGACTTGGTGGCGCCGGTGCGCTCCTGGAAGTCGGCGTCCTTTCCGGTCAGGTCGTTCAGTTGCTTGGCCTGCTCGTCCTCGCCCTCGTTGACGGCCTTCTTGAACCCGCGCACGGCGGCGCCCAGGTCCGAGCCGACGTTGCGCAGCTTCTTGGCGCCAAACAGGATCAACGCAATGACCAGGATGATCAGGAGTTCGCGAAAGCCGATTCCCATTGCAGTCTCCGGAAGGGGGCCAGGGCGGACGGCAATGATACGCGAACGATGTGTGTCAACGAGGCGCGGGCGGCGGCACCTGCAGCCAGAACGTGACGGGCCCGTCGTTCGTGAGACTGACGCGCATGTGCGCACCGAATCGACCGCTGGCGACCCGCTCGTCGCCCAGCTGCGCCCGGGCAGCGCTCACGGCCCGATTGAACAGCGACTCGCCGAGTTCCGGCGGAGCCGCCGTGGAAAAACTCGGGCGCAGTCCGCGGCGCGTATCCGCCGCAAGCGTGAACTGGGGCACCAGCAGTAATGCGCCGCCGGTGTCGAGCAGGCTGCAGTTCATGCGGCCCGCGGCGTCCGAAAACATCCGGTAATGCAGGATTCGTTCGATGCAGCGGTCAGCGTCGGCCGGCGTATCAGTCGGCTCCACCGCCAGGAGCACCACCAAGCCCGGTCCGACGTCGGCCACGGTCTCGCCTTCAACCTCGACTCGGCCGAAGAGGGTCCGCTGCAGCAGCGCGATCACGATCTGCGTCCCATATGGCGCCTGAAAGCCCACTTAGGGAAGCTTGAAATCATCATCGGTCACTCGAAAATCCACAGTTTTTGAAAATGACTCGCATACAGAGGCTGAAATTCTGCTGGGCAGTCTAATCCGGCAAAAGTGGGAAAAAACTCGAATCCTGCGGCCAATTTCATGTCATCCAGGAGTCGATCAGCAGGGATTCAAATAAAAAGCCACATTGCGTGGGCGTATAACTGCAGCCGGTTGGCCGCCTTCTCCTCGTTCGGAATCTACCTTTAGAAGCCAACTGCCTGAACGTCATGGGAAATTCGCGCCACTGTCACTGATCCGTCACGCCCAGGTCGCAGCCTCCGCCGGCAATCGAGGTCGCCAGGTGCCGGTCACATGAGCCCGATCCCACCGCGGACGCCGCTGAAGCTGCGCAGCGTGTTCATCTCCGACGTGCATCTCGGCTTCAAGGGGTGCCGGGCGGGGTTCCTGCTCGAGTTCCTGCGGCGCGTGGAGTGCGAGCAGCTCTACCTGGTCGGCGACATCATCGACCTGTGGAGCCTCGAACGCACTTTCTATTGGCCGCAGCAGCACAACGACGTCATCAGGACGCTGCTCGGCAAGGCGAAGCACGGTACGCGGGTCGTCTACATCCCCGGTAACCACGACCGGGTGTTCCGCGACTATGACGGCTGGGTCCTGGGCAATGTGGAAATACGGCGCGAGGCCGTCCACGAGACGGCCGACGGACGACGCCTGCTCGTGTTGCACGGCGACGAGTTCGACAGCGTGATCCGCGCCAGCCCGCTGCTCGAGTCCGTCGGCAATCGCGCCTATGCGCTGGTGCTGCGACTCAACCGCCATGTCAACAACGTGCGTGCCCGACTCGGCTATCCGTACTGGTCGGTGGCCTCGTTCCTCAAGCACAAGGTCAAGAATGCGGTGCAGTACATCAGCAACTTCGAGCGTGCCGTGGCGTTCGAGGCGCGCCGTCGCGGCGTGGACGGAATGATCTGCGGGCACATCCACCGGCCCGAGATCAGCGACATCGACGGCGTGCTCTACTGCAACGACGGCGACTGGGTGGAGAACTGCACGGCGCTCGTCGAGGACGCGTCCGGGCGGATCAGCCTGCTGCGCTGGACGGACGAGGCCGAGGTCCTCACGGGTGAGGTGCGACTGCCTTCAGTCGCGCTGGGGCAGGCCGCATGAGGCTCGCCATCGTGACCGACGCCTGGTTGCCACAGACCAACGGCGTGGTCCGAACCCTGTCCGTCACGTCGAGCCTGCTGCAGCGTTCCGGGCACGTCGTTGAGGTGCTCGAGCCGCGATCGTTCCGGACGTTGCCCTGTCCGACCTACCCCGAGATCCGTCTGGCGTGGCGGCCCTACCGGCGGCTCGCCGCCCAGCTCTCCGCGCTCGACCCCGACAGCGTGCACATCGCCACCGAGGGTCCGCTCGGGATCGCAGCGCGCCGCTGGTGTATCCGCCATGGCCGGTCGTTCACGACCTCCTACCATACCCGCTTCCCGGAGTACGTCCGGGCCCGCGCGCCGATCCCGCTGCGACTGAGCTACGCCCACCTGCGCCGCTTCCATGGCGCGGCCGCGCGGACACTGGTCGGCACGCCCTCGATGATGCGGGCACTCGAGGAGCGGGGCTTTGCCAACCTGGCGTTGTGGAGCCGTGGCGTGGACACCGACCTGTTCCGCCCGGGCCCCAAGTCATTCCTCGACCTGCCGCGCCCGATCTGGCTCTACTTCGGGCGCGTCGCCGTCGAGAAGGGCATCGACGACTTTCTCCGTCTGGACCTGCCGGGGACCAAGCTCGTGGTCGGCGACGGGCCGGCGATGGCCGAGTGCCGCCGCCGTCATCCGGAAGCCGTCTATGCCGGCTACCGGCATGGCGAGGAACTCGCCGCCTACGTCGCGGCCAGCGACGTGTTCGTGTTCCCGAGCCGTACGGACACCTTCGGGCTGGTGCTGCTCGAGGCCATGGCCTGCGGCGTTCCGGTCGCGGCGTATCCCGTCACCGGTCCGCTCGACGTCGTGACCCAGCGGGTCAACGGGATGCTCGATGAGGACCTGCGCGCCGCCGCACTCGGGGCGCTCGTGCTCGACCCGCACGCCTGCCGCGAGCACGCGCTGCGCTACACGTGGGCAGCGGCGACCGGTCAGTTCCTCGAGCACCTGGTGCCGGCGCGGCAGGGCGACCCGGACTGGGCCTCCGCAGCCGCCGGGACCTGAGTCAGCGCGGCGTGGCTGCGCGGGCCCTGGCGAACGCCTCCTGGGCTTCGGCGTTGCGGCCACGCGCCTTCAGCGACTGGCCGACGAGATCCCAGGCGGCCGACTGCGTCGAGTCGTCGCCGACCGACATGGCGAGCGCCTTGCGGGCCATGTTCTCCGCCTGGGCGAAGTTGCGCTGGTCCATGCGCAGGCGACCGGTCTCGATCCACAGCAGAGGATTGTTCGGCTCGATGCGAAGGGCCCGGTCGAGCGACACGGATGCACCGGGCAGGTCGCCCTTCTTGCGCTGCGCCTCGGCCTGAGCGACCAGGGCGCGGCTGGCCGGGGCCAGCGTCGCCGGCGGGCGGCTCGGCCGCTCGCGCGGCAATTCGACGACCGGGGGTGGCGTCTCGATGACAGTCTCGGGATCCGGCTGGAAGATCTCCTCGGTCGGGGTCTTCAGCACCGGGGCTTCGCCGGTCCGGTGTGCGGCCGGGTCGCGAGCGGACGACGCGTCGACCGGCCTGTCCTTCTGGAACGGCGCGACCGAACAGCCCGAGATCGCAGCCAGGATTGCGAGAGCGAGGAAACGATGCACGGCGCAAGCCTACCGCGCGACGCCGACTCAGGGAAACCCGGGCTCGTTCGCGCCCGGATCGCCTGCCGGGATCGCGCCGGTCTCGTCCGGTCCGTCCGGTCCGTCCGGTCCGTCCGGCGGCCGTTCCGCTCCGGGCGGGCAAGCCTCGCTGGCCTCGAGCGGCGTGCCGGGCGGGAACGGCATGCTGACCGCCGATCCGTTGCAGTACGGCGAGGTCTCTCGTCCCGAGAAGTAATCGATCCAGCGCAGGTCAACGGACTCGGGCAACAGCGGCTCGAACGACGAGGTGGGGATCGAACCCATCAGCCGCGACCAGACGGCCAGCCCGCCCGTGGTGCCGGTGAGGGCGGTGGGCTTGTTGTCGTCGTGTCCCACCCAGGCCACGATCAGATGGGAGCCGGAGAACCCGGCGAACCAGCTGTCGCGATAGTCGTTCGAGGTTCCGGTCTTGCCCGCGACCACGAGCCCCGGGGGCAGCTGGTTCTTCGCCGCGCGACCCGTGCCCCGGTTCATCACCTCGATCATCATGCGATCGAGCGCGTGGACGGCCTCGGGCGACACCGCCTCGGACACTTCGAGCTCGGGTGCCTTGAGCGGCTGTCCGGCCTCGTCGATCACGGCGCGCACCGCCCGCAACGGCGCGCGGAAGCCGCCGTTGGCGATCGTGTTGTACATCTGAGCCACCTCGAGCGGACTCAGGTTGGTCGCACCGAGCAGCATCGACGGCAGCTCGGCCGGCGCCTCCTGCAGGCCGAGCTGCTCGAAGGACTGCGCGACGCGATCGAGGCCGACGTCGAGTCCCATGTTCACGGTCGCGAGGTTCAGCGACTGCGTGAGCGCGCGCACCACCGTGACCTGCCCGCGGACCTGCTTGTCGAAGTTCTGCGGCTTCCAGCGATCGCCACTCGGGAGCTTCAGGTCCACCGGTTCGTCGGCGATCAGCGTCGCAGGCGTGTAGCGGCCGGTCTCGAGCGCCGCGAGGTAGACGATGGGCTTGGCGAGCGAACCGATGGGCCGCTTCGCATCGAGGGCGCGATTGAAGCCGTCGAATCCAGAGCGCCTCCCGCCGATCAGCGCCACGACCTCGCCGGTCTGCGGGGAGGTCACGACCACCACGCCCTCGAGTCCGTGTGCCTCCTTGCGTGCCGAGCGGTCGAGTCGCTCGAGCTCGCCGGCGAGCGCCGCCTCCGCCGCGCCCTGCAGCAGCGGGTCGAGCGTGCTGAACACGGTCAACCCGGCCTCGGTGAGGGCGGCTTCCTCGTAGTCCTCGCGCAGTTGCCGGCGCACGAGGTCGAGGAAGGCAGGATAGAAACTGCCTCCCTTGCGCCCTGCCTCGGCGATGCCGAGCGGCTTCTTCATGGCCCGCTCGGCGTCCTCCGCGCTCACCACGCCCTGCTCGGCGAGAACGCGCAGCACGAGGTTGCGGCGCTCGAGCGCCCGCTCCGGCTGGCGCCTCGGGTCATAGTAGGAAGGGCCGCGGATCACGGCGACCATGAGCGCGATCTCTGGCAGATCGAGCTCGGCGAGCGGCTTGCCGAAGTAGAACTGGCTGCCGAGCCCGAAGCCGTGCACGGCGCGCCGTCCGTCCTGGCCGAGGTAAATCTCGTTGATGTAGGCGTTCATGATGTCCGCCTTCTCGTAGCGCGCTTCGAGAATGACGGCCATCACGGCTTCCTCGGCCTTGCGCCGCAGGGTGCGCCGGCTGTCGAGGAAATAACTCTTCACGAGCTGCTGCGTGAGCGTACTGCCGCCCTGCTCGATCTGGCCGGCGCGCACGTTGACGAACAGCGCACGCAGGATCGCGAGCGGGTTCACGCCGTGGTGCGAGTCGAACTTGCGGTCCTCGACGGCCGTGAGCGCCTGCGGCAGCAGCGGCGGAACCTCCTCCGGCGACACGACGATGCGATCCTCGCCGTGCAGCGGGAAGATGCTGCCGATGAGCAGCGGGTCGAGGCGCACGACGGCGACCTCGCCTCCGGCCGCGTCCTCGAGACCCGTGACCGTCCCACCCGCGAAGGACAGCCTCAGGGCTCTCGCCTCCTGGCGCTCGTCCGGGAAGCGGAACTCCCTGACGTACACGCGCAGGTCGTCGCCGCGGCGGCGGTAGGTGCCGGGACGGTCGGGCTTCGCTACGGCGAGGTAGCCGAGCCGCTCGAGTTCCTCGGCGAGCCGCCCCGACGACAATTGCTGCCCCACGTACAGGTCGATGGGCTGCGCGTAGACGCGCGCCGGCAGGGTCCAGCGGCGTCCCTCGAACTGCGCGGTGACGCGGTGGTCGAGCACGGCCACGACCGCGATCGCGGCGATCACGAGCAGCAGCGCGAGCAGCACGAAGCCGCGCTGCAACTGCCTGCGCCTGCCCCTCGGGGGCTTTCTGCGTGCCATGAGCCGTCCGTGTCCGCCGGGTAAGGGCGGGATTCTATCCCCAGCCACCGCGCCGCGGCGCGGTTCCGCCGACGCCGGGCCGGCTCACTTGCGCCAGAACGTGATGGTGAACAGGATCAGCAGCGTGAAGATCTCGAGCCGGCCGAGCAGCATGGCGAGCACGCAGATCCACTTGGCCGTGGCGCTCAGCGACGCATAGTTGTTCGCCACCTCGCCGAGCCCGGGGCCGAGGTTGTTCAGCGATGCGGCGACGGCAGAGAAGGCCGTCACCTGGTCGAGGCCGGTCGCCATCATCGACAGCATCAGGACGATGAACACGCCGACGTAGACGGCGAAGAAGCCCCACACCGCGTCCACCACCCGCAGCGGCACGGCGCGGCCGCCGAGCTGCACCGGGATCTCGGCGGTCGGATGCACGAGCCGGACGATCTCGCGCCGACCCTGCTTGACGAGCAGCAGGCAGCGCACCACCTTGAGGCCCCCGGCCGTCGAGCCCGCGCAGCCGCCGATGAACGACGCGAACAGCAGCAGTACCGGCAACCCCGCGGGCCAGTGGTGGTAATGAGATGTGGTGAACCCCGTGGTGGTCGCCACCGAGATCGCCTGGAACACGCCGTCGAAGGCGAGCTGCACCGTGTCGTCGTAGTCGCCCGCGACCAGCAGGTACACGAGCGTGACCATGCTCAGGCCGAGCATCAGGCGCAGGAAGGCCGCGCACTCCGGGTCGCGCCAGTACGCGCCGAGGCGCCTGCTGCGCCAGGCGACGAAGTGCAGGCCGAAGTTCATCGCGCCGACCAGCATGAAGAACACGGCGACCAGCTCGACCGCCTGGCTGTCGAAGTGCCCGAGGCTCGCGTCGTAGTGCGAGAAGCCGCCAATCGAGACCGTCGCGAAGGCGTGGCCGATGGCGTCGAAGGCCGACATGCCGGCCAGCGCGTAGCCCGCGGCGCAGGCGGCCGTGATGGTCACGTACACGACCCACAGCATGCGCGCCGACTGGGTGATGCGCGGCGCGAGCTTGGTGTCCTTCACCGGGCCGGGCATCTCCGCGCGGTACAGCGACATTCCGCCGACGCCGAGCATCGGCAGCAACGCCACCGCGAGGATCACGATGCCCATGCCGCCGAGCCACTGCAGTTGCTGGCGGTAGTACAGGATCGAGCGTGGCAGCACGTCGAGGCCGACGAGTACGGTGGCGCCCGTGGTGGTGAGGCCCGACACCGCTTCGAACACCGCATCGGTGAGGCCGATGGCCGGCTGCGTGGAGATGTACAGCGGCAGCGCGCCGGCCGTGCCGAGCACCGTCCAGAACAGCGTCACGACCATGAAGCCGTCGCGCAGCCGCAGGTCGCGGCGATCCCGGCGCGCAGGCCACCACACGACCGCACCGACCGCGACCAGCCACGCGAAGGCCGCGACGAAGGCGGCGTGGCTGCCGTCCCCGTAATGGAGCGAGACGCCGAGCGGCGGCAGCATGGTCAGGCTGAACACCATCAGCAACAGGCCGAGGATGCGCTGGATTGCGCGGAAGCTCATCGACGCTCCGGGAAGCGGGAGCGCCGATTCTGGGGGCTGGTGGTCAGCTGCGCCAGAAGCCCGGGCTCAGCAGCACCAGGATGGGAAAGATCTCGAGGCGCCCGAGCAGCATGGCCAGCGTCGAGATCCACAGGCCGGCCGGGCTGATCGAGGTGAAGTTGGACGCGACTTCGCCCAGGCCCGGGCCGACGTTGTTGATGCAGGTGGCGATCGCGCTGAACGCCGTGACCTGCTCGACCCCGGTGGCGATCAGCGCCAGCATCAGCAGCGTGAAGACGACGAGGTAGACGGCAAAGAATCCCCACACCGCCTCGACGACGCGCGGGCCGACCGCCTTGTCGCCGAGCCTGACCGCGACCTCGGCGCTCGGGTGGATCAGGCGGGTGACTTCTCGGGTGCCCTGCTTGAGGACGAGCAGCCAGCGGATCACCTTCATGCCGCCCGCGGTCGAGCCCGCGCAGCCACCGATGAAGGTCGTGAACATCAGCAGCACCGGCAGCGCTCCGGGCCAGAGTGCGAAATTCTCCGTCGTGTAGCCCGTGCTGGTCTGCACCGACACCGCGTGGAACAGCGCCGAGCGCAGCGAGGTGAAGGGGTGGTCGTGGATCTCGTTCCAGAAGAGCACCGACGCGGTGACCAGCGTCGTCGCGCCCAGCACGACGAGGTACGCGCGGAATTCCGGGTCGCGCCAGTAGTCGCCCAGCCGTCGGTGGCGCCAGGCGAGGAAGTGCAGCGCGAAGCTCGCCCCCCCGAGCGTCATCAGCACGATGGTGATCCACTCGATGGCGGGGCTCGCGAAGAAGCCGATGCTGGCGTCGTGCGAGGAGTAGCCGCCCGTGGAGACCGAGGAGAACGAGTGACCGACGGCGTCGAACAGGCTCATTCCCGCCAGCCAGTAGGCGGCGACGCCCGCCAGCGTGAGCACGACGTACACCAGCCACAGTGCCTTGGCCGTGCCGGTGATGCGGGTCGTGACCTTCGTCTCCTTCATCGGCCCGGTGGTCTCGGCCTTCAGGAGCTGCATGCCGCCGATACCGAGCAGCGGCAGCAGGGCGACCGCCAGGACCACGACGCCGAGGCCTCCGAGCCACTGGGTCTGGTGACGGTAGTACAGGATCGAGGGCGGCAGCGCGTCGAGGCCCACGAGCACGGTCGCGCCCGTGGTGGTGAAGCCCGATACCGACTCGAAGACCGCTTCGGTGAAGGTCATGCGCGGCACGTCCGCGAGGAAGAACGGCACTGCGCCCGCGAGACTGATCACCGACCAGAACAGCGCGACCACCAGGAACCCGTCGCGCAGGCGCAGGTCGCCGGTGTTGCGCCGCGCGGGCACCCAGGCGAGCAGCCCCGCCACGAGCACGATGGCGAACGCATCGAGGAACAGGTCGAACTGGCCGTCGCCATACAGCAGCGAGACCGCGGCCGGCACCAGCATGCTGACGCTGAAGAGCATCAGCAGCAGGCCCAGGATCCGCTGGATGACCCCCAGGTTGAGGTGCTTGCGCGTCACTCCTGGAACAGCCGCTCCACGGCGTCCACGTGCCGCCGGTCGGTGAGGAACACGATCACATGGTCGTCCGCCTCGATGACGGTGTCGTGGTGGCCCATGATCACGTCCTGGCCGCGGACGATCGCGCCGATGGTCGCGCCCTTCGGCAGCTTCACTTCCTCGACGCGGCGCCCCACCACCCTGCCGCCGCGCGAGCCGTGCGCGATGGCCTCGATGGCCTCGGCCGCGCCGCGCCGCAGCGAGTGCACGCGTACCACGTCGCCGCGACGCACATGGGCGAGCAGCGAGCCGATGGTCACCGACTGCGGCGAGATCGCGACGTCGATCGAGCCGCTCTGCATCATCTCGGCGTAGGCCGGGCGGTTGATGAGCGCCATCACGCGGTGCGCGCCGAGACGCTTGGCCAGCATCGCCGAGAGGATGTTCGCCTCCTCGGCGTTGGTGACGGCGCAGAACACGTCGGCACTGTCGATGTTCTCCTCGATCAGCAGCTCCTCGTCCGCCGCGTCGCCGTTCAGCACCACCGTGCTGCGCAGGATCTCGGAGATGCGCCGCGCGCGGGCCGGATCGCGCTCGATGATCTTGACCTGGTAGCGGTCCTCGATGCGCTGCGCGAGGCGCAGGCCGATGTTGCCGCCGCCGGCGATGACGACGCGCTTGACCGAGTCCTCGACCCGGCGCAGCTCGACCATCACCTGCCGCATGTCCTCGGTGGCGGCGAGGAAGAACACCTCGTCGCCGTGCTGCAGGATCGTGTCGCCCTCGGGCAGGATGCTGCCCCCCTCGCGGTAGATGGCGACCACGCGGGCGTCCACGTTCGGCAGGTGCTCGCGGATGCTGCGCAGCTGCTGCCCGACCAGCGGCCCGCCGCGCACGGCCTTGACGCCCACCAGCCGCACCCGACCGTCCGCGAAGTCGAGCACCTGCAACGCTCCCGAGTAGCGGATCAGCCGCTCGACGTACTGGGTGACGATCTCCTCGGGGCTGATGTAGACGTCGACCGGGAAGCCCGCGCCGTCGGGTGGCGGCCGGTCGGTGTCGAAGAACAGGTTCTCGTGGCCGGTGTAGGCCAGCGAGCGGATGCGGGCGATCTTGGTGCGCGTGCGGAACAGCGTCCAGGCGACCTGGCAGGCCACCATGTTCACTTCATCGCTGTTGGTCAGCGCGACCACCATGTCGGCGTCGGCGGCGCCGGCCTGCTCCAGGACGTTCGGATGCGCGGCGTTGCCGGCGACGGTGCGGATGTCGAGGCGGTCCTGCAGGTCGCGCAGCAGCAGGTCGTTGGTGTCCACCACCGTGACGTCGTTGGCCTCCTCGCGCGCGAGGTGGTACGCGGCCGTCCGGCCGACCTGGCCGGCTCCGAGGATGATGATCTTCACCTTCGTCGCTCTGTGGTGCCTGTGCGCTCGCGACCCTTGTCAGTGGCGGGCCCGTTCTCGAACGCGGCCGCCATTGTACGCCTCAGACCGCCTCGAGGTTGGCGTAGCCCATCATCAGCCACTTGGTGCCCTGGCGCTCGAAGTTCACCTGCACGCGGGCGTTCGAACCCTGGCCCTCGACGCTCAGCACCACCCCGTCCCCGAACTTCTGGTGCCGGACGCGCTGGCCGAGCCGCAGGCTGCCGGGGGAGTCGTCGGTGAATCGCTGGCTGCTGCGCGAGGTCGGGGGCGCCGGTGCGCGGTAGGCGGGTGCATAGGCAGGTCTCGATACCTGCACCTTCGGCCGGACCTCCTCGACGAGCTCCGCCGGGATCTCCGCCAGGAAGCGCGAGGGCGCTCCGTAGCTGTCCGTGCCGTGCATGCGCCGCTGCTCGGCGAAGGTGAGGTAGAGCTGGCGCATGGCGCGCGTGGTGCCGACGTAGCACAGCCGCCGCTCCTCCTCGAGGCCCTGCAGGTCCATGATCGAGCGCTGGTGGGGGAACAGCCCGTCCTCGAGGCCGCAGAGGAACACCACCGGGAACTCGAGGCCCTTCGCCGAGTGCAGCGTCATCATCTGCACGCAGTCCTCCCACTCCTCGGCCTGGCCCTCGCCTGACTCGAGCACGGCGTGCGACAGGAAGGACATGAGCGGCGGCATCTCGCCGTCCTCGGGCTCGAAGCCGCGCGCCGCGCTCACGAGTTCCTCGAGGTTCTCGAGCCGCGCTTCGCCCTTGTCGGCCTTGTCGCGGCGGTAGTGGCCCGCGAGCCCGCTCGCCTCGATGACATGGTCCACCTGCTCGTGCAGCTCGAGCCCGCGCGTGTCGGCGTCGAGCTTCTCGACCAGCGCGAGGAAGGCCTGCAGGCAGCCCGAGGCGCGCGCGCCGAGCTCCTCCGCGCAAGGCGCCGCCGACTGCCACAGCGACACCGAGTGCGCCTTGGCGTAGGCACGCAGCACCTCGAGGGTGCGGGCGCCGATGCCGCGGGTCGGCAGGTTGACGACCCGCTCGAAGGACGCGTCGTCGTCGCGGTTGGCGATCAGTCGCAGGTAGGCGAGCGCGTCCTTGATCTCCTGGCGCTCGAAGAACCTGAGGCCGCCGTACACGCGGTAGGGGATGCGTGCCGCGAGCAGGTACTCCTCGAAGACGCGCGACTGGGCGTTCGATCGGTACAGGATCGCGGTGTCGCGACGGTTGCCGCCCCGCGAGGCCCAGTCGCGGATGCGGTTGACGACGAACTCGGCCTCGTCGCGCTCGTTGTACGCGCGGTAGAGGCGGATCGGCTCGCCCTTGCCGCCCTCGGTCCAGAGCTTCTTGCCGATGCGTCCGGAGTTGTTGGCGATGATGGCGTTGGCGGCGGCGAGGATGGTGCCCGTCGAGCGGTAGTTCTGCTCGAGCTTGAAGGTCTGCACGCCCGGGAAGTCGCGGCGGAACTGCTGCAGGTTCTCGACCCGCGCGCCGCGCCAGCGGTAGATCGACTGGTCGTCGTCGCCCACCACGAACGGGATGCTGGTGCTGCCCACGAGCGCCTTCATCCAGTTGTACTGGATGGTGTTGGTGTCCTGGAACTCGTCCACCAGCACGTGGCCGAAGCGGGCGCGGTAGTGCTCGACGAGCCCGGGTGAGTCCTTCCACAACTCGTAGCTGCGCAGCAGCAGCTCGGCGAAGTCCACCACCCCGTTGCGCTTGCAGGCCTCCTCGTACGCTTCGTACAGCTTGATCATCTGCCGGCGCGTCGGGTCGCCGTCGTCCTTGAGGTGCTTCGGGCGCAGGCCCTCGTCCTTCTGCGCGTTGATGAACCAGGTCACCTCGCGCGGCACCCAGCGGGCCTCGTCGAGGCCGAGCCCGCGGATCAGTCGCTTGATGAGCCGCTGCTGGTCCTCGGCGTCGAGGATCGAGAACCCCTGCGGCAGGCCGGCTTCGCGCCAGTGCATGCGCAGCAGGCGGTGCGCGATGCCGTGGAAGGTGCCGATCCACAGCGGCGCCGAGGGCAGGTCGAGCTGGGCCTCGATGCGCGCGCGCATCTCGCCCGCCGCCTTGTTGGTGAAGGTGACGGCGAGGATGCCGTGCGGCGAGACGCCCTCGACCTGAACGAGCCACGCCACGCGGTGCGTGAGCACGCGCGTCTTGCCGCTGCCGGCGCCCGCGAGCACCAGCGTGGGCGCGAGCGGCGCAGTGACCGCCTGCCGCTGCGCGTCGTTCAGCGGGCCGAGAAGGTGGGAGACATCCATGGGAGGGCGGGGAACATAGGGGACATCCACCGGATTCGCAAGCGCGAACCCGGCGGACGTCTCCCGCCCCGCCCCGCCGGGCTATCGGCCCCTGGCGGGCGCGAACTGCTGCTGGCTGTTCAGTTCCTGCATGATCGCGCCAAGGTTCTGGCGCAGCGGGTAGGTGTCGTTGGTGAGCCAGCGGCCGAGCAGGTTGGCGTAGAAGGGGCTGGTGAGCACGCCGCTCATGCCGCCGGGCAGCGAGGTCTCGCCGTCGATCGAACCGGGCCCCATGCCGGGCACGCCGACGTAGCGTCGATTCGGGCCGCTGCCGAACATGAAGGCGTCGCTCGAGTCGGCGCGGGCGCTGTGCGAGGAGGCGTCCACCACGCCGAAGCCGCCGTCCACGGCGAGGCCGCGCAGGTCCGGGAACGACGGCGTGAAGCCCGGCGTCGCGCCCGGGATGTCGAACGGCCCGCCGACCGCGAGCCCGTCGAACACGATGCGGTGCAGCCGGCCCCAGCGATAGTCGTCCTGGTTGGGCGAGCCCTTGAAGGCCGCCGCGAACGACGCACCTGCGAGGCGGTCCAGCGCGTCGGCGAGGCTCTTCAGCATCACGTAATCACGGCGCTGGGCGGGCGTCGCGAGCCCGAGCGGCGCCGCCCAGCCGAAGAAGTCCACCGTCGAGAGGCCGATGCCGTCGCGCTCGACCAGGTGACGCAGCGCCTTGATCGCCTCGCCCGACCCGGGCGTCGGCAGGCCGGAATCGGTCAGCGTGCGGTCCACGCCGTTGCGGATGGCCTGGCCGCGCCACACCGAGTAGATCGTCGCGGCGATGCTGTGCGAGACCTCGGTGGCCGAGGGCGGCAGTCGATAGCCGTCGGTGTCCGATGCGTCGTAGCCGCTCTCGACGCCGGTGGGCGTCGTGAAGTTCCACGCGCCGAGCCGCCCCACCGCCTCGACGACGCGCGGGTCTGCAGCGAGGGCCGCGAGCGCGGCCGGGGCGCCCGGCGCCGCAGCGCTCGCGAGCGCGTCGGTGATGAACGGCACGAACACCCCGGCGTCGAGCAGCTTGACGTCGGCCTGGATCGCCTTCATGTCGCCACGGTCCACCTTGCCGAGCGCGAGCCGCTCCCTGAGCGCCTGCGTGATGCGACCGGCCCGCGTGCCGAAGTCGAAGGTGTAGCCGAGGTAATAGATGCCCTGCCCGCCCGGGCGCAGCTGGTTGAGCGGATCGTTGTCGAGCGTCGCCCCGGAGGTGTCGTTGTTGGCGTTGACGACGAAGCCGTTCTTCGGATTGACCGTCTGGGGCAGCTCGGCGAAGGGCAGCGACAGGTAACCCGTGCCGTTGAAGGCGTCCGGGGCCGGGTCGACGAGCCACTCATTGCCGCCCTGGCCGTTGCGGATGAACCAGGGCGGCGAGCCGGTCAGCGTGTTGGCCTGCAGGTCTTCCCGCAGTGGCACCTCGCTCGAGGTGAAGTAGGCGATGTTGCCGTCGATGTCGCCGTAGATGAAGTTCTGCGAGCCCACGTCGAAGTACTGCAGCGCATGGACGAAGTCGTCGAGATTGCGTGCGTAGTTGAACAGGCGGAAGGTCTCGAGTTCGCGCGTGGCGGAGAAGCCCGTGTACTGCACGCTGAGCACCAGGCCGCCGCCGAGGTCGGCGACCACCGGGCCGTTGTTGCGGCGGGGCAGTGTCAGCACCGCCGCGGGAATCGCACCGCCCGGGGGCAACGGCACCACCGTGTCCGGCCCGTTGCCGAGGCCGTCGCGCAGGTTGGCTCGGAAGGTGACCGGTACGGGGATCACGTGCTCGAGCCGGCCCATGTACACCGAGGAGCGCCCGCTGGGGGACGACGGGTCGGCGACGAGCTGCTCGAGGTAGGTGTCGGTGACGTCGAAGCCGGTCGTGGTCTCGCCCCAGGTGACGCGCCTGTTCTGCCCGAGCACCACGAAGGGTGCGCCCGCCACGGCGCTGCCGATGGCGTCGAGCCCGTCCTTCTTGGTGACCAGGTGCACCTGGTGGAAGTTGGCCGGCAGGTCGAGGCTGAGGTGCGGGTCGTTGGCGACCAGCGGGCGGCCGTCGCGAGTCAAGCGGCCCGCCACGGCCCACTCGTTGCTGCCGATCTGCCGCTCCGTGCGCGAGAGCGTGTTGCGCAGGAAAGGCACCGACTCATAGCGCTTGCGCAGCGACTCGAGGGCGCGCAGCGCACCGGCGTCGAGCGGACTCGCGGCGATGTCTGCTCCCGCCCCCGCCGTCGCCGAGGGCGCCGATCGCGAGGCACCGGCCTTGGTCGAGCCGGGTCCTGCCTTCGCCGGGCTCGCTGCCGGCAACGCACTGACGAACGGCGTGCCGCCGGTTGCATCCGGCACGCTCGCGGCCGGATCGAACGGGGCCGAGCGGAACACGTCTCCGAAGAACACCGCCTGGCCGAGCGCCGGCCCTAGCACGGCGGAATAGGCCTGGAAGTTGGTGGTCGCCGAGGTGTCGAGATCGAACGACAGCTGGAACGCCAGTGCCTTGCCGATCAGCGCACTGTCGAGTGCAGTCCACGGTTCGAACTTCGTGATCTCGAGCGCCGCGTACTGCGCGGGCAGCGGGTGCCTCTGCACGTAGGCATTCACGCCGGCGGCGTAGGCCTCGAGCGCGGCCTTCATGGTCGGCGAATACGCGGTCATCGAGCGCTCGGCCGCCCGGCGCAGGCCGATCGTCCGCAGTTCGACGTCGCCGCGCAGCACCACATTGCCCGGTCCGACGCCGAGCAGCTCGGCGAGCGTTCCGCTCGCCTGCCGTCGCAGCACGTCGATCTGGAACAGCCGGTCCTGCGCCGTCACCCAGCCCTGCAGGAACACGGCGTCGTGCTCGTCGTAGGCGTAGATGTGCGGCATCCCGTCCACGTCGCGCAGGATGCGCGCGCGCTGGTGGAGTTCCGGCAGCGAGATCGTCGCGTCCCTGGCCAGTCCGGGTGGACTCGCAGCAGAGGCCGTCGAGATGGAGGTGACGAGCAGCACGCACAAGGCGGCGCGGCGCGTGATTCGCATGGCATCTTCCCCTGGGTTTGTTGTTGCGTCGCGGCGCCCGCGAGGAGCGGCACGGTCCCCTGCTTATACGCCGCTTCGGTGACCGCCGGAATGCCTGGCCCGAAGGCTTGCGTTATGTGAAATGGGCGCAGGGCCTCAGCGGCCGGCCCGCGGCATCCAGCGCGCGACCATCAGGCCGGCCATGACGGCGATGGCGAGGTCGATCCAGGTGTACACGGCGTCTTCGACGCCGAGCTGGAGCAGGCAGAGCAGCAGCACCAGCAGCACCGTGACGCCCGCCGCGACGTGCGGATACAGGCCGGCACCCGTGAGCAGCCACGCCAGGGCGAGATAGCCGAACCCCTTGCCCGCGAGTTGCGGCGGTGGCGGCGGCGTCCGGGCGAGCACTTCCGATGCTCCTGCAACCCCGATCTCCGACGGGACGGCCCCGCCGAGTGCCGGCAGCAATGCAACCCCTGCGAGCCACGTACCGAGTACCGCCACGAGCAGCGCCGCCCGACCGCGGTCCTCGACGCGGCTGATCAGCACCAGCACCGGCAGCAGCAGCGCAAGTGCGGCGAGCTCGGCGACTTCGATCCGGTTGCCCTCGGTCAGCGTGCGACCGACCAGGACGATGGCGATCACGATCAGGAACGCGTCCACGCTGCGCTGGCGCCGGGCCAGGTGGAACACGGCCTGCGCCACCACCAGCCAGCCCACGAAGTAGGCGGCGAGCTCCGGCCAGGCGAGCTGCGGGCTGAACAGCGGGTGCACCGCACGCTTGAACTGGCCGAGGCTCAGGTCAGGCACGATCGGCCAGAGCCGTGCGAGCAGCCACAGCACCAGGATCGCGAGTGCGATGGCGGCCGAGCGGCCCTGAGGGTTGCCCTTCGGCGTCATGCGCGCCCCCAGCAGGTGCCAGGCCGAGCCCCCGATCGCACCGGCCAGCGCACCCGCCGCATTGAGCGACAGGTCCGTCAGGCTTGGCACCCGCACCGCGATCGAGGCCTGGGCGATCTCCATTGCCAGGGACAGCAGCGCACCGCCGACCAGCCCTGTCGCGATCGCGCCGCGTCGTCCGAACCGGGGCTCGATCGAAAGCGCGATGCAGAAGCCGAGCGGCAGGTACAGCAGCACGTTGTTGAACATGTCGCGCCGCGAGGCGCGCGCCCAGTCGAGCTCGCGAAGCGCGGCGGCCACCGATGGTCCGTCGAGGTCGAACCGGAACGGATACAGCGAGACATACAGGATCAGCGCGACCATGCTCGCAAGCAGCAGCGGGGCGGCGAAGTGCGAGTGGCTGCGCACGATTCAGTCCTCGATCGCCGCGGCGCGACGGCGCTCGCGAGACTGGCGTCCGAACGACATCTCCAGAACCACCGCTGCTTCCGGCACGAACTCGCGCGCTTCGTCGACCTCCTGGCGGATCCAGCCGCCGCCCCCGCGCAGCTCGAGGACCAGCCACTCGCGCAGGACGCGCTGGCGGTGGATGAGCAGCAGCTGGTACTCGATCGGGTTGACCTCGCGGCCCGTCTCGCCCCGGATCGCGCCGCGCAAGGCGATGGCGCGCGAGGCACCGAGCGCGTTGAACAGCGTGAGGTTGGTGTTCCAGCGCATGCCGTCGGTGGCCTCAGAGATGCGCAGGTGACTGCCCCAGCGCAGCATGCGCGTCTCGCCGAGCGCGCGCTCGAACACCAGGCGCGTGGCGGTGCCGAAGCCGTCCTCGTTCTCCCAGAACACCGTCTGGCGCGCCCTGAACAGCAGGTCGTCGGCCAGCCGCTCCTGGAACCAGTAGCTCGCCTGCACGTACGGATCGAGCGGCGTGCGCAGCCGAACGCCGGCACCGAGGCTCAGGCGGCTGCGCGTGCCGCGCATCGGCTCGAACGCGAGGCCGAGCAGCCAGCTTTGCTCCTCGTCCTCGTCGGTGAATGCGACGCTGTCGAACTCGCCCGAGCCACCCTCGACGAACGCCTCGTCGGTATCACGCCCGAACACCGCCAGCAGGCGCTGCCGCGCGATCGGCATCTGTACCTGGGCGTGCAGCGTGAACTCCTCGCTGAAACCATCGCGCTCGTCCCACTCGACGCCCGCGCGCAGTCGTCCGTGGGTCCTTCGGGTCTCGACGATCTCGTTCTCCGGCAGCACGCCGAACAGGCTGTCGAAGTGCCAGGCGGTCACGCAGACGCTGCGTTCGACGCCGGTGCGGAAGCTCTCGAGCGTCGGCGCGTCGGGTCCCTCGAGTTCCGGGCAGGGCGCAGGTCGCCGCTTCCGGGCCTCCGGCTCGACGGGGGCCTCCACGGTGCTCCGCTCTTCCGCCGGTGGTGCCGGGATGATCTCTGGCAAGGCTGCCGGTTCGGCTCCGGCACGCACGGCGCAAGGCGCCAGCATCACGCCGACCGTCGCGAGCAGGCACGGCAACCCACAAGCCCGCAACGGGCCCGGCTGCCGAGCCTGCGATGCAGGGACCCCCACCCCCACCGCCGGCCTCAGAACCGCAGCATCAGGTAGTGGTCCACGAGCAGGGCGCCGAACAGGACCATCAGGTAGTTGATGGAGTAGCGGAATACCCTCATCGGCAGGTCGGCCGGCGCGCCCTCGCGCCGCAGCGCGATCGCGTGGCGGATGAACTGCACACCGAGCACGACGGCCACGGCGACGTAGATGAGCCCGCTCATGCCGGTGAGGTAGGGCAGCAGGGTCACGATCACGAGCAGGATCGTGTAGAGCAGGATGTGCAGGCGGGTGAACTCGACGCCATAGGCCACCGGCAGCATCGGGATGCCGGTACGCGCATAGTCGTCGCGCCGCGCGATCGCGAGCGCCCAGAAGTGCGGCGGCGTCCACGCGAAGATGATCAGGAACAGCAGCAGGGCGTGCGGGTCGACGCTGCCCGTGACCGCCGTCCAGCCGAGCACGGGCGGCGCCGCACCGGCGGCTCCTCCGATCACGATGTTCTGCGGCGTGACGTGCTTGAGCCACACCGTGTAGAGGAACGCGTAGCCGATCAGCGAGGCGAAGGTCAGCACCGCCGTGAGGGGGTTCACCAGCAGCCACAGCAGCAGCATCGACAGCACCCCGACCACGGCCGCATAGACCAGCGCCTGTACCGCGGTCACGGCACCGGTGGGAATCGGCCGTCCCATGGTGCGGGCCATCTGCTCGTCGAAGCGCCGGTCGACGACCTGGTTGATGGCGGCCGCGCTGGTGGCGGCAAGGCCGATGCCGAGCGTGCCCCAGCCGAGTGCGACAGCCGGCGGGAGGCCGGGCACCGCGAGGAACATGCCGACCACGGCCGTGAATACGATCAGCGCCACGACGCGCGGCTTGCCGAGCTCGTAGTAGTCGCGCCAGGTCGCGGACCCGGGCGAGGCGAGGTGTGAGTCCGCGGTGGTCATGGAGGGCCGGCATTGTACCGGTTCGGCGCGCGCAGCGATTCCGGTGGCCGGCGCGGGCCGTTGATCAGCCGGTCGCGGGTCTCAGCGTGGAGCGGTCGGGATCCACAGTTGCCGCAGCAGGGCGACCATCGCGAGCACGAGCAGCGCCGCGACGCCGTTGTGTGCCGTCGCGAGCTCGAGGGGCAGCGCCTTCATCACCATCAGCGGCCCGATGGTCCACTGAACGACCACGAGCGCTGCGAGCACCCTCCCCGCGCCCCGCACCGCACGCGACCGTCCGTCGCGGATCGCGCGCCAGGCGACGAAGCCGAGCAGCAGGGCCGTGATCACCGCGCCGAGGCGGTGCACGAAGTGAATCGCGACTCGCGCCGGATGATCGAGCACCCCGCCCTCGTAGTCGATGCCGAGACCGCGCCACAGTACGAACGCGTCCCTGAAGTCCATGTCCGGCCAGAACGAGCGCTGGCAGGTCGGGAAGTCCGGGCAGGCCAGCGCCGCATAGTTGGTGCTCACCCACCCGCCGAGCATGATCTGCAGGACCAGCACGGCGAGCCCCGCGACGGCGAGGAGACGCAGGGGGCGCTCGCCGGACGGCCGGGAAGTGCGCTCGGGCCGCAACGCCATCCACCACAGCAGCGCCATGGTGGCCAGCCCGCCGACGAGGTGGGCCGTGACGACCGCCGGCTTGAGCAGCAACGTCACCGTCCACATGCCGAGCAGGCCCTGGAACACCACGAGCATCACCACGAAGCCCGGCAACCGCACCGGTTGTGCCGGGTCGCGGCGGTTGGACCAGGCGACGGCCGCGATCACGAGGATCAGCAGCCCGAGGCCGGTGGCGAGGTAGCGGTGGATCATCTCGCGGAGTGCCTTCCCCGCCTCGAGCGGCCTGTCCGGGAACGCGGCGTTGACGTGCTCGGCGTTCTGCAGCGCCTTGCCGACCGTGAGGTGCCCGTAGCAGCCCGGCCAGTCGGGACAGCCGAGCCCGGCGTGCGTGAGCCGCACCCACGCGCCGAGCACGATGACGCACAGCGCGACCAGGGTCGCGACCAGGCACAGGCGACGGAACAGCGTCAGTTTCACGGGCGGCGTCCTCAGCCGATGTGGGACAGGCGCAGCAGCTTCTTGAGGTCCGACAGCAGCGCTTTCTCCGGGGCGGCGGGCGAGTAGCTCATCAGCAGGTTGCCGAGCGGATCGACGAGGTAGATCCGGCCGGCGTCGGCAACCGTCACGCCCCCATAGGTCGGGAACGGCTCGAGCAGGGCGGCGGAGGCAGCGTCCTCGACCCGCGCCACGACGAGGTCGGGGTGCTCGGCGGCGAGGAAGCCGCGGTCGCAGCAGCGCCCCGTCACCAGGAAGACGCGCTGCACGCGGTCCATGTCCTTGTTGAGTGCGATGCGCGACTGCCTCATGACGTACAACGCCTTGCGGCAGCGCTCGTCGCAGAGCCCGTCGCCGACGTAGAGCATGGTCCACTGGCCGGTGAGGAACGCGGCGTCCGTCGTCCCGCCATCCATCGTCGGCAGGGCGATCGCGGCAAGCGGCCGCGCCGGGTCGATGAGGTCGCCCTTGCTCGCGTCACCCGACGGTCGCCAGTCGGTGGGCCCGTAGTACATCCAGAACGCCACGGCCAGCGGCACGAAGAACAGCGCCGCGAGCGCGAGCAGCTGGCGACGGCCGCGGCGTACGGTCGTGGGATCGTCGGGAGTCATGGGGAGTGTCATTCCTCGTCAGGGAGCACGCGTCGCAGGTTGATCGCAACCAGCATCACGACCGCCACCAGCGCGAACGCGAACCACTGGATCGCGTAGCCCAGGTGTCGCTCGGGACCGAAGCCCAGCGAGGGACGCCAGGTCCGCTCGAAGCCGTCGGGCGCAGCGGGATCGAGCAGGACGATACGCGATTCGACGTCCGTGGCCAGGGCGGATTCTACGTCTGCCTCGGTTGGAAACAGCATCACGCGGGGCCAGCCGGAGGCGCCGGGCGCCACGGCCGGACCGACCCGCAGGCCCGGCACGGGCAGCCCGTCCAGCACGCCCGTGATCTCGCGTTCCAGGCTGGAGACCGCGACGTCGGGCAGTTGCTCGCGGGTCGGCCCGAGCGGCACCCAGCCGCGGTCCACCAGCACCCAGCCGCGCCCGTCGGCCCGCTCGAGGGGCGTGAGCACGCGGTAGCCCGGGCGGCCCGCCGAGGAGGGCATGTTGTCGAGCAGGATCTGCCGCGCGGTGTCGTACGAGCCGCGCAGGCGCACCTGCTGGTAGCGGGGCAGGTCGGCAAAGCCGAGCCCGTTCGCATCCACCGTGTCGCGGCTGCCGGCGGCGAACGAGTCCGCGAGCGCCTGCTTTTCGCGCGCCCGCCCGAGCTGCCAGTTGCCGAGCGAGACGAAGGCCGCGAGCGCGAGCCCGGTGAGCACGAGGCCCCAGGCGGGCGGCGCGAACACGCGGCGGCCGATGCGGAGGCTCATTTATACTCGCGCTCCCACGGAGCCCGGCCCTGGCATGATCAAGTTCCTCATCGTCCTGACCCTCGCGGCCATCGTCGCGAGCCTCTTCACAGGACTCTTTCACCTGGTCAAGGACGAAGGCCAGTCGAAGCGCATGGTGAATGCGCTCACCGTGCGCATCGCGCTGTCCGTGCTGCTGTTCGTCCTGCTGTTCGTGGCCTGGAAGGGCGGCATGATC
>Ga0105090_10000250_pt1 | contig 24892 bp, 25 predicted proteins | sample PPLLak3March2015_FD_79110 | JGI IMG/M metagenome (GOLD analysis project Ga0105090, IMG submission 79110) | Freshwater sediment microbial communities from Prairie Pothole Lake near Jamestown, North Dakota, USA - PPLs Lake P7 Core (1) Depth... | ecosystem: Environmental > Aquatic > Freshwater >...
ATCGCCGCGACGATCCGGCCGAGGCGCCCCTCGTCGATCACCTGCTTCGCACGCACCATGATCGGGCTGTGCGCGCGATGGTGGCCGACCAGCGCCCGCGCCCGCGTCGCCTCGACGGCCGCGAGAAGCCGCTCGCCCTCGGCCACGGTGGGGGCGACCGGCTTTTCCACCAGCACCGCCACGCCCGCGTCGATGCAGCGCAGCGCCTGCTCGACGTGCACCTGGTTGGGCGTGGCGAGTACGATGCCGTCGACTTCGACCGCCGCGAACATCGCGTCCAGCGTCGGATACAGCGGCACGCCCGCGCGCCGCGCCTCCTCGCGCGCCGTCGGCGCGGGATCGACGACCGCGCAGAGCTCGCAGGTGAGGCTGCGCGAGGCGATGCCGATGTGCGTGCGGCCGATCAGGCCGGCGCCGGCTACGGCGATACGGGTCCGGCTCATGGCCACCTCCGATCAGCCCTTGTAACCCAGCAGCCGGGGCAGCCACAGGGTGAGGTCGGGCACCAGCGTGATCAACGCCAGGGCGCCGATCATCACGTACAGGAACGGCATCGCCTCGCGAACGAGGTCGCGCAAGGGCACGTCGGCGATCTTGGTCATCATGAACAGCAGCAAGCCGTAGGGTGGAGTGACCAGGCCGAGCATGATGTTGACGATGGCCATCACGCCGAAGTGCACCGGGTCGACCCCCAGCGCCTGCGCCGTCGGCAGCAGCACCGGGAGGATCACGAGGATGATCGTCGTTCCCTCGAGGAAGCACCCGAGGACCAGCAGCGTGAGATTGACGAACAGCAGGAACATCAGCGGCGAAAGCTCGTACGCCTTCAGCATCGCGCTCAGCGTCTTGGGTATGTTCTCGGAGGTGATGACGAAGTTGAACACCATCGCGCCGGCGATCAGCATGCCGAGCGACACGGTGACGCGCGCGCTGGTGGTGAGCGAGTGGTAGACGTCCTTCCAGCCGACCGTGCGATAGAGCAATGCGGACACCAGCAGCGCGTACAGCGCGGCCACCGCCGCGGCCTCGGTGGGCGTCGTGACGCCGCTGTACAGGCAGCCGAGCAGGATCACCGGCATCAGCAGCGCGGGCAAGGCCTGCCAGGCGATGCGCGGCAGCTCCCGCAGCGCCACCCGCTCCTCGATCGGGAAATTGCGACGCCTGGCCGTGAACGCGATCAGCCCGCTCTGCACGATGCCCAGCAGCAGTCCGGGAACGATGCCGCCGAGGAAAAGATAGCCGACCGACGTGTCCGACACCAGCGCGTACAGCACGAGCGGGATCGACGGCGGAATGATCGGTCCGATGACGGACGACACGCAGGTCAGCGCGGCCGCGAAAGCCGGCGTGTACTTGCCGTCCCGCGTCATCAGCGACTGCATCAGCTTGCCTGAGCCGGCCGCGTCGGCGAGTGCCGAGCCGGACATGCTGGCGAAGATGATGCTTTGCACGACGTTCACCTGCGCGAGCCCGCCACGGAAGCGTCCGACGATCGCGTTGCAGAAGCGCAGCAGCCTGTCCATGATGCTGCCGGCGTTCATGAACTCGGCGGCGAGAATGAACAGCGGGATCGCCAGCAGCAGCTGGCTGCTCATCATGCCGTTCAGCAATTGCTCGGCCGCGGTCCCCATGTCGAGGCCGGAGAGGAAGAGCCAGAGGATCGAGCCGCCGATCATGGCATGGCCCACCGGCAGCCCGAGGAGGCTCAGGCCGACGATGGTGATCAGCGCCAGGGAGAATGGGCTGGTCAGGTTCATAGGCCCGAGCTTGTCTTGGTCACGTCGATGGCCTCGGGCCCCGCCCCGCGCAGCAGCCGCCAGACGTCCCACGCGTAGCGGACGATGACGGCCGCCGCGAAGAAGAGGTACACCGAGTACAGGAGGTCGAGCCGGATCTTGAGGTACGACGTGCTCTCGACCTTCATGAAGGTCACGTAGCTCCACGCTGCGGGGAACGACATCGCGAACAGCACGACGGCGATGGCGGCGACCAGGATGCCGATGACGCGCCGGGCGCGGGGGCCGAGCGAGCCGGCGACGAGGTCGAAGCGGATCTCCTCGCCTTCCCTCAGCCAGAAGGCGGCGCCGATCAGCACCATGTACAGCCACGCGATCACCGACAGCTCGGACGACCAGCCGATCGGGAAGTTGAAGAAGTAACGGAAGACGATCTGGACGATGAACGCGACGAACATGAGGCCGAGCAACCCGGCAACGACGTTTTCCGCGCGCCGCCGGATCCAGTCGATGGCGCCCTGCATGGATGAATGCACGCTCGTCCCCCCTCACTTCCCCGCCACCGGGCCCGCACCGGCGCTCAGGCGCCGGTGGGTTCGTGCAAGCCGGATTGCAGGGATGCCGCGGGCCGGAGCCGGCCCGCGGCGTCGCGTCGCTACTTGACCGCCGCGATCTTGTCGAGGATCCCCGGCGCCCAGGCCTTCGCCTCGTCGGAGGCGAGATAGACCTTCTGCGCGTAGGTGCGGAACGCCGCGATGTCCGGCGTATTGATCTCGAGCCCCTGCTTCTTGAAGCCCTCGGCCAGCTCCGCCTCGCGCTTCAGGTGCTCCTGGGTGCTCCACGCGAGCGCCTTGTCGACCGCTGCCTGGAAGTTCTTCTGCTTCGCCGGCCCCATGGCGTTCCACGTCTTCATGTTCATCGCCAGCACGTCGAAGGCGACGAGGTGCGAGGTCAGCACGATCTGCGACATCACCTCGTAGAACTTCACGGCCTGCACGTTCGGCAGCGGGTTGTCCTGGCCGTCCACCGCGCCGGTCTGCAGTGCCGTGTAGGTCTCGGCGAAAGCCAGCGGCGTCGGGTTCGCGCCCAGCGACCGGCCGAGCAGCTGCCAGGCATCGCCGGGCGGCATGCGCAGCTTGACGCCGGCGAGGTCGGCGGGCGTGGTGATCTTCTTCTTGGGCTTCAGGCCGACCTGGCGGGTGCCGAAGAACGTCGGGCCGAGGATCTTGATCTTGAGCTGGTCCTCGGCCTGCTTGATCATCTGCATGCCGACGTCGCTCTTGAAGAACGCCAGGACGTGATTGGCGTCGCGGAACACGTAGGCCGCGGTGAGGACCGACCAGGCCGGGACCTGCTTGGAGATGTCCTGCGGCGCGATGTTGCCGACTTCCAGGTTGTCGCGTTGCAGGGCAACGAGCTCGGTCCCCTGCTTGAACAGGGTGCCCATGAAGTGCTGCTCGATCCTGAAGTCGGCTTCGACGTCCTTGGCGATCATGCGGAACATGTCGGCGCGGATGTCCTTGTCCGAGAACACCGCGGTCATGCGCAGCTGCGGCTTGTCCTGCCCCCAGGCGGGGACGACCTGCGAGGCCGCGAGCGCCGCGCCAGCCTTCAGCGCGGTACGACGGTCGATCTTGACGTGCATGGTTTCCTCCTCGTTGACGAAAGTCACTGCCTAGCCGGCCGGCTGCGGCGCGAGCCAATGCAGGATGATGTCCGCGACCATCGCGCGGCGGCGATTCACGTCCCCTTTCGCGCCCATCGGGCGCTGGAAAAGGGATCCGAACGTGTACTGGTTGGTGACGTTGAACATGCCCAGCGCGGCGATCGTCATGTGCACGTCGATCGCGTCGGCGTCGGCGCGAAACTCGCCCTGCGCCTGCCCGCGGGCGATGACCCGGCCGAGCATCTCGACGATGGGGCGGTTGACGGTGCGCAGCGCCGGGGAGCGCTTCATGTGGCGTCCCTTCGCCTGGTTCTCGGCGACGACGAGCCGCACGAACTCCTCGTGGGCGACGTAGTAGTCGTAGGTGAACTCGACGATGCGGCGGATGGCCTCGACCGGGGTCAGGTTCTCGACGTCGAGCTCGCTCTCGGCTTCGCGGATGTCCGCGTACACGCGCTCGAGCACCGCGAGGTAGAGCTGCTCCTTGCTTCCGAAGTAGTAGTTGATCAGCGCGCGCGTCGTGTTCGTGCGCGCGGCGATCGCGTCCATGCTCGCGCCCTCGAACCCGCGCGAGGCGAACTCGGCGATGGCCGCGGCGAGAATCCGGGCGCGGTTGGCGGCCGGCGCCTTGGGCTTGCGCATCGCGGTGCTGCGGTCGGAGGCCAGTTGCACGGACATCGGCGCGCCGGTGGGGACGGGTCGCGGGGAATTTAACAAGGTCGTCAATTCATGACAATGCGCCGGCGGCCGTTTTGGGCGTATAGCGCCCCTTTTGTCCATCCGATCCGAATTCTGCCCGGTCGTTGGTTTACATTCCTCGCCTCCGCCGCCTGGCGCGCGCGGCGTTCCCGGAGCACCCCATGCAGTTCGACCTGACCCCCGAGCAGCGGATGCTGGTGGACACCGTCCGTCGCTTCGTCGCGGCCGAGCTGCTGCCACTCGAAGACGAGATCGAGGCGACCGGGCGGCTCGATCCGGCAAAGGCTCGCTCGATCTTCGAGAAGTCGCACGCGCTCGGCTTCTATGCGATGAACATCCCCGAGCAGTACGGCGGGGGCGGACTGTCCGCCGTCGACACGATGCTCGCCGAGGAACAGTTCGGCCACGCCAAGGACATCCTGATCCGCCGCGCGTTCGGCAACGTCTACGAGTCGCTGCTCGAGGGCACCGACGAGCAGAAGCGGCGCTGGCTGCTGCCTGCGGTGCGCGGCGAGCGCACCTGTTCCATCGCGATCACCGAGCCCGGCGCGGGTTCGGATGCGGCATCCATCGCGACCCGGGCGATGCGCGAGGGCGAGCGCTGGAAGCTCTTCGGCCAGAAGCACTTCGTCAGCGACGGCCTGTACTCGGACTTCTTCATCGTCTCGGCGGTGACGAGCCCGGAAGCGCGCCCGCGCCACGTCTCGCTGTTCCTCGTCGACAAGGACCTGCCCGGCGTCACCGTCGGGCACGACCAGCCGATGATGGGCCTGACCGGCACCAGCCACGTCGAGCTTTTCTTCGATGGCGCAAGCCTCGGGCCGGAGCACCTGCTCGGCGCCGAGGGGCGCGGGCTCGCGATCATGTACGGCACGCTCGGCCGCGTGCGCCTCGCGCAGGTCGGCGCGCGCGCGATCGGCAAGGCGAGCCGCCTCTGCACGCTGATGACGGACTACGCCAACGAACGCCAGCAGTTCGGCCGCCCGATCGGCGAGTTCCAGATGGTCCAGCAGATGATCGCCGACAGCGTCATCGAGATCAACGGCGCGCGCCTGATGCTGCTGCGCGCCGCGTGGGAGATCGACCGGGGACGCGACGCGCGCGAGTGGATTGCGATGGTCAAGGTCGAGGCGGCGGAGACGCTCGGGCGCGTGGCCGACCGCGCCGTGCAGGTATTCGGAGGCATGGGCTACTGCGCCCAGATGCCGATCGAGCGGCTGTACCGCGACGCGCGCATCTTTCGCATCTTCGACGGGACCTCGGAGATCCACCGCGGCGTCATCGCGCGCAGCGCGCTGACCCGGGGCGCCGCGCTGTGGGACATCGGCGCGCAGTGACTCCGGTCCGCAGGCGCCATTCCGAAGCCGGGGAGCGCCGTCACCGGCAGAAGACGGCTCAGTAGGTCGCGCGGCCGCCGGTGATGTCGAACGTGAACCCGGTGGTGAACGAGCACTCCGGGCCCGCCATCCACGCGACGATCGCCGCGATCTCGGGCACCTGCACGGGCCGCTTCATCGGGATGCGGCTGCGGGCGAGCGCGATGTGCTCGGGCGTCATCTGGCGGAACAGCGCCGTCTCGGTGAGCGCCGGGGCGAGAGCGTTGACGAGGACGCCGGTGTCGACCAGCTCGCGCGCCACCGACTTCGTGAAGCCGATCACGCCCGCCTTCGCTGCGGCGTAGGCGGCAATGCGCTCGTTGCCTTCCTTGCCGGCGATCGATGCAATGTTGACAATGCGGCCGTAGCGCCGCGCGATCATGTGCGGCACGACCACCCGCGTGCAGTAGAACACCGACGTGAGGTCGATCGCGATCACGCGGTCCCACGCGTCGGGCGGATAGTCCCAGACCGGCGCGATCGGTCCGTTGATGCCGGCGTTGTTCACGAGGACGTGCACGTCCACGAACGCCTCCTCGGTGCGCCGGAACGCCTGCACGATCGCGGCGTGATCCGCGACGTCGACCGTCTGCAGCAGCGCACCTGGAACGTGCTCAGCCGCGGCATCGAACCCCTCGAACGAGCGGTCCCACAGCGCGACCCGGCAGCCCTCCTCGACCAGCCGCTGCGCGATGCCGAGCCCGATGCCGCGGGCGCCGCCGGTGACGATGGCGGCCTGCCCCGCGAGCCCTCGGGTCACGCCGCTTTCCACGTGTCGCGGATCGCGACCGGCCGCCCAAGCGCGAGCGACTCGACCGCGGCCTCCGCGATCGCCTGGGCGCGCATGCCGTCCTCGAGATCGGGCGTCATGCGGCGCCCGCCGCGCACCGCGTCGACCAGCGCGTCGATCTCCGCGACGTACGTCGACTCGAAGCGCTCGTACCAGCCCGCGTGAACGCCGTCGGCGATCACGCGGCCCCCCTGCCAGAGCGTGACGCCCAGCGACGGCTGGCGCTCCGAGCGCAGCATCCCCTGCGACCCGTTCACCTCGAACATCTCGTCGCAGCCGTAGCCCGTGCGCCGGCTGAACGCGAACGTCGCCATCGCCCCGGACGCGAAGCGCAGCACGAGCGCGGCTGTGTCCACGTCGCCGTAGTCCGCGTGCCGCGGGTCGATCATGCAGCCGCCGCTCGCGTACACCCCGACCGGCTCGGAAGCCGCGAGCCAGCACGCGAGATCGTAATGGTGCGTGCCCTTCTCCCGCAGCATGCCGCCTGCGCGGGCGGCCGCGGCGGGCTCCGAGTCCAGCGGGCTGCGCGAGACGAAGTGCAGCATTTCGACGGTGCCGATCTCGCCTGCCCGGACGCGATCGTGCACCCGCAGGTGATGTGCGTCGAACCGCCGGTTGAAGCCCACCGCGGCGATCGTGCCGGCGCGCCGGACCGCGTCGAGGCAGCGGCGCGCGCCGTCGAGGCTGTCGGCAATCGGCTTCTCGCACAGCAGCGCCTTGCCTGCCGCGACGCAGGCGAGCACGTGTGCCTCGTGGACATCGGTCGACGAGCCGATCACTACAACATCGACCGCGGGGTCGGCGAGCATCGGTCCGAGTTGCGCCGCGCAGCGCGCACCGTGCTCCGCGGCCAGCGCGGCGCTGCGCGCCTCGTCCACGTCGACAATCCACCGCAGGTCGGCCTCGCGGTGCAGCGCGAGGTTGCGGGCGTGAATGCGCCCGATCACGCCGGCGCCGACCACGCCGAAGCCCACGCGAGCCATCTACGCCACCTCCCGTACCCGCTCACGGATCACGCGCACGACCTCGTCGGGATCGCACTGCCACCAGTTCCGCTGCGAGAAGATCTCGACTTCGACGTGCCCGCGGTAGCCTGCCGCCTCGACCTGCCGCCGCAGGCCCGCGAGGTCGATCACGCCGTCGCCCGGCATGCCGCGGTCCAGGCGCAGGTCCTGCGTGTCGGCGAGCCAGTCGCTCACGTGGAACGAGCAGATGCGCTTGCCGGCGCGCGCGATCTCGTGCCCGATCTCAGGGTCCCACCACACCGCATAGGTGTCGATGGCGATCCCGACGATGTCCTCTGCGCCCAGCCGGTCGCACCAGTCGTTGGCGAGCTTGACTGTCGACAATACGGAACGCGACGCGCAGATCATCGGGTGCAGCGGCTCGAGCGCGATCTTCACGCCGACCGAGCGCGCGTACGGCACCAGCTCGGCAAGGCCCTCGAGCACGCGCGCGCGAGCAGCGGCGATGTCGCGGTCGCGCGCGTCGACGCCGCCCGCGACGAAAACGAGACAGGGCGCACCGAGCTCGGCGGCCTCGTCGAGCGCGCGACGGACGTCGTCGCGCGCGGCGGCGGCCTCGGCGCCATCCGGCGCGGCGATGAGCCCGGCGAAGCAGTACCCGGTCAGCGCGATGCCGTGCTCGGCGACGAGCTTCGCCGTCGCGGCAACGCCATGCGCGCGTGTCTTCTCGCGCCACAGGCTCGTGGCCGGCACGCGGTGGCGCGCGAGCAGCTCGACGAACGCCGGCGTGTCGAGCTGCGGCGGCAGCGTGACCTGATGGATGGAGAGGCGGTGTGGCTCGACCATGGGAATTGCCGTGGAGCGGATCAGGAACGCAGCGCCTGCTCGACGCGGGCGCGAAGCTCGGGCGTCACGACAGGCCGGACGCCGAACCACTTCTCGAAACAGCCGGGGCCCTGGTGCAGCAGCATCGCGAGCCCGTCGGACACGCGCAGGCCCCGAGCGCGTGCGCGACGCAGCAAACCTGTCTCCAGCGGCACGTAGACGACATCGGCCACGACCGCGTCGTCGCGCACGCTGGAGAGGTCGACGTCGAGGTCCGGCTGCCCCGCCATGCCGTATGACGCCCCGTTGACCACCAGACCGGCGCCCTGGAGCGCTGCGCCCAGCGCGGTGTCGGACGTCGGCACCACGCGATGGCCGAAGCGCTCGCGCAACGCTTCCGCCTTGTCCGCCGTGCGGTTGTGGACGTGCACGCGCGCCACGCCGCGCTCGAGCAGGCCATGCACGACGGCGCGCGCCGCCCCGCCGGCGCCGAAGACCACCGCCTTCTCCGCCGTGCGGTCCCACCCGGGGGCCGACTCATCGAGCGCGGCGACAAAGCCGACGAAGTCGGAGTTCGTCGAGCGCAGCCGCCCGGCGTCGAGCCAGATCACGTTCGCGGCACCCACGGCCCGCGCGTGCTCGTCGGGCTCGGTGAGCGACAGCGCCGCGAACTTGTGCGGCATCGTCGCGGAGCCGCCGACGTAGCCGCGCTCGCCGAGCTCGGCGAGGAACTGCGGGAAGTCCTCGGGCTGCACGGCCTCCAGCGCCAGCTCCGCATCGAGCCGATGCTTCTCGATCCAGTAGCCGTGGATGATCGGAGCACGCGAGTGCTTGACCGGCCATCCCATCACGCAAGCGCGCCGGGTCGTCATCGTCGCCTCCTCAGTACAGGCCGGGCGTGGCGCCGCCGTCGACGGCGGTGGCCGTGCCCTGGATGTGGCGAGCCCGCTCCGAGCACAGGAAAAGCGCGAGCGCGGCGATGTCCTCGGGCGTGCCCAGCCGCGCGATGCCGTCCTTCGCGATCTGCGAGCGGCGGATCTCCTCGACGCTGGTTCCCGCGGCTTCCGCGCGCTGGCGGAACAGCTGCTCGACACGCTCGGTCTGCGTCAGGCCGGGCAGGATCGCGTTGACGTTCACGCCGTCGCGCCTCCCGAGGCCCGCCAGCCCCTTCGTGAAATTGTGCATGGCCGCGTTCACCGCGCCGCCAATCAGGAACTCCGGATCGGGCGTGCGCGCCGCGCCGCCGATGACGTTGACCACGTGGCCTTTCGCCTGCGTCAGCATCGGCCACAGCAGCCTGCACAGCCGCACGCAGCCGAAGAACTTGAGCGCAAAGCCGTCCTGCCACGTCGCCTCGTCGAGCGCGAGGAAAGCGCCCGCGCGCGTCGCGCCCGCCGAGTTGACGAGAATGTCGCAGCGGCCAATGCGCTCGGCCACGAACGCGGCCACCGTCTTGCAGCCGTCCTCGGTGCGCAGGTCCGCCGCGCATGTGTCCGGGCGGGCGCCCCCCCCGGTCCCGATCGCGTCCGCCGCCGCGGCGAGCCGCTCGGCCGACGACGCGGCCAGCACGACGCGCGCGCCCTCCGCCGCGAACGCCGCGCCGATGCCACGCCCGATTCCGCGGCTGCCGCCGCTCACCACCACCACCTTGCCCGCGTACTCGCTGCCCATCCGTCTCGCCTCCATGCCATTCCGGCTCAATACGTCCCGCGCCCGCCCGAGAGGTCGAATGCCACGCCCGTGCAGAAGCTGCACTCCGGGCTCGCGATCCACGCAACCATGGCACCGATCTCCTCGACCGTCAGGAAGCGGCCCATCGGGATCTTCGCCTTCGCCGCATCGATGTGCTCCTGCGTCATCTCCTTGAACAGGTCGGTCTGGGTGATCACCGGCGCGATCGCGTTGACGAGCACGCCGGAGCCCATGAGTTCCTTCGCGAGGGACTTCGTGAAGCCGATCACCCCCGCCTTCGCAGCGGCGTAGGCGGCGATGAAAGGCGCGCCCTCCTTGCCGGTGATCGACGACACGTTGACGATGCGCCCGTACCCCGCCGCACGCATCGTCGGCAGCGCGACACGGCAGCAGTGGAAGACACCCGTCAGGTCCACGCGCATCACGCGGTCCCACGCGTCCAGCGGATATTCCCATACGGGCGCGACCGGCCCGTTGACGCCCGCGTTGTTGACCAGGATGTCGAGGCGCCCGACGCGCTTCATCGTCGCGGCGAAGCCGCGCTCGACGGACGCGAGATCGCCGACATCGACCTGCTCGATCGCGAGCGGCTCGAAGCCCGCGGCCGCGGCGTCGAAAGCCCCCGGCTCACGGTCCCACAAGGCAACGTGGCAGCCCTCGCGCGCGAGCCGCGTGGCGATGCCGCGACCGATACCCTTCGCGCCGCCGGTGACGATCGCGACCTGCCCGTGCAGCGCCCCGGTGTATGGCCCCCCCACGCTTGGCGCTGACGCGCCTGCGCTGCCCCCCGCGGGGGCGGAATGAGCGCCTCGGGGCGGCCCTTCGGCGCTCATGGCCCCCCCACGCTTGGCGCTGACGCGCCTGCGCTGCCCCCCGCGGGGGCGGAATGAGCGCCTCGGGGCGGCCCTTCGGCGCTCATGCGGCCTGCCTCCCCCTCATGGCGAGCCGGTACTCGCCGAGGATGGCGTCGACCACGCGCGTCGTGCGCGCGGCCGATTCCCCGGTGCTCGGGCACTGCCCGACGCCGTTCAGTTCGTCGACGAATGCCTGGATCAGCGGCTGGTGGACGTGCGGCGGATCGCCGATGTCCAGGGTCTCGCAACGTTCGCCGTGCCACACTTCGATCGGCACCGGCCGCGTCGTCGAGAAACGGATGCGCCCCTCCGAGCCCACGATCTCGTTGTACTCCTCGTTCCGGTCGGCCGCATAGCAGTAGGCGCCGCTGCCGAAGACGCCGGAGGCGAAGCGCCAGCCCACCGCGATGACATCCTCTACGTCGTACGCGCCGCCGTGGTTCGCGGCAAACGCGCGCACCTCCGCGATCGGGCCGAAAACGAAGTCGAGGAAGTCGAGCGTGTGGCTCATCATGTCGAGGAACAGGCCGCCGCCCGAGCGCGCGCCCTCGAGCCGCCACGGCTTGCCGTCCTGCGGCGCATCGTCCTTCGAGCGCAGCGGCTGGAACTGGCGGCTCGTCACCATCCGCACCTCGCCGATCGCGCCCGACCGAACCAGGTCGCGCACCGCGAGGAACCGCGGAAGGGCGCGCCGGTAGTAGGCGACGCTCAACGGCACGCCAGCCGCGGCGCACGCGGCGATCATCGCGTCGCACCCGACCGCGTCGAGCGCCATCGGCTTCTCGACCAGCACCGGCTTGCCCGCCGCGGCGCAGCGCAGCACGTAGTCCGCGTGCGTCTCCGGCGTCGTCGCGACGTACACCGCGTCGATGTCCGGCGCGCGCAGGATCGCATCGGCGGCGTCGTGCCAGCGCGGCACGCCGTGCCGGCGCGCGTAGTCGGCGGCGAGCGCGCCGTCGCGCCGCATCACGGCGACGAGCGCCGAGTTGCGCGCATTGGCGAAGCCGGGGCCGCTCTTCACCTCGGTCACGTCGCCGCAGCCGATGATGCCCCAGCGGATCGTCCTCATGTGTCGAGGCCCACGGCGAGGCGAGTCGCCGTCAGCGGCCACCCGCTTCCGCGAGGGCCGGCCGCGCTGCGGTCGGTCGCGCGGCGGCCGCCTCGGCGTACAGCACGCCGTCGCGCACCATCGCGTCGATCTCGTCGGCCGAGAAGCCGAGTTCCGCAGCGATCTCGCGGTTGTGCTCCCCCATCAGCGGAGCCAGCCGCGTCGGCGTCGGATCGCAATCGGAGAACTTGAACGGCACATTCGCGAGCCGGACCTTGCCGAGCTCCGGGTGCTCCTGCTCGATGATCATGTTGCGCGCCTGCACCTGCGGGTCGGCGACGACCTGGTCGATGCGCTGCACCGGCGCGCACGGCACGTCGACGCCGTCGAGCGCTGCAACGCATTCGGCAACGGTGCGCGCCTTCGTCCACTCGCGGACGCGCGCCAGCGCCTCGACGCGGTTCGCGTTGCGGTTGTCGGTGCCGTGGAAGCGCGAGTCGGCCGCGAGCTCGTTGCCGCCGATCAGCTTCGCGAGCCGCAGCCACGCCTCGTCCACCTGCGCGGCGATCACCATGTCGCCGTCGCGCGCCGGGAACACGCCATAGACCGTCGACTGCGGCAGGTCGTGTCCCGTGCGCTTCGGAATCTCTCTGCCGCCGCTCATCGTATAGCACTGCACCGCGTAGTCGTGCATGCTCACCATGCAGTCGAGCAGCGCAATGTCCACGTGGCGGCCCTTCCCCGTCGTCGCGCGGCCGAGCAGCGCCGCGCACACGCCGGCCACGCCGTGGATGCCCGCGTACATGTCGGCGATCGGCATGCGGAACAGCGGCGGCGGCTCGCCCGGCACGCCGATCAGGTCCATCGCGCCGCTGCGCGCCTCGGCGATCAGCCCGAAGCCGGGACGGTCGGAATCCGGACCGCTGTGGCCGTACGCGGACACCGAGCAGTAGACGAGGCGCGGGTTCAGCGCGGCGAGCTGCGCGTAGCCGAGCCCGAGCTTGTCGAGCGCACCCGGCCGGTAATTCTCCACGAACACGTCGGCGCTGCCGACGAGTTTGCGCATCAGCGCGAGGCCGCGCGGGTCCTTGACATTGATGCACAGCCCGCGCTTGCCCATGTTCTGCTGCAGGAAGTAGCCGCTCTGGTTCGGCCCCAGGATGTAGGCGTGGACGCGCCCTGCATCGCCGGCCTTCGGACGTTCGACCTTGATGACGTCGGCCCCGAGGCCGGCGAGGCAGCGCGAGACGTACGGTCCGGCGAGGAAGTGCGAATAGTCGACGACGCGGACGCCAGCGAGGGGCAACGGCTGGGAAGTCATGATTGGTCCGGCGATGGTGGAAGGATGGAAGCGTCAGGCCGCCGCGGCGGTGCCGGGCCGGCGCGGGATCATGAGCTTGTGCTCACCCCGTTGCACGACCTCGCCCTTCTGGTTGACCAGCTCGCAGGGAATGTTCACGATCCCCCAGTCCGGCTTGCTCTTCGATGCGCGCATGCTGCCGACGCGGAACTTCACGTGCAGCGTGTCGCCGATGCGGATCGGCTGAAGGAAGTCCCACGTCCAGCCGAGCGACATCCCCGGCAGGAACCGGTAGTCGGCCTGGCACTTGAGGCCGTCGGCGACCGCGAGGCCGAACAGGCCGTGCGCGACGCGCTCGCCGAAGTGCGAAGCCCGCGCGTACGCCTCGTCGACGTGCAGCGGCGTGTGGTCGCCGGATACGTCGGCATACATGTCGATCATCTCGCCGGTGACGGTGATGGAGGGCGTGACGCCCTCGTCGCCTTCCTTCGCGTCGTCCCAGTAGCGCGCAGGGGAATTGGTCATGGAGCGCACGGTCCCGTGTAAGGTTGCTAGGCGGCTGCCGCGCTGGCCGAGACGGCGGCGCGCAGGCCCAGCAGGTAGCTGTCGACGCCGAAGCCGGCGATGTAGCCCTTGGCGATCTCGCTGATCACCGAGTACTGGCGGAACTTGTCGCGCGCGTGGTTGTTCGACATGTGGATCTCGACGATCGGCACCGTGAGGATCGCGAGCGCGTCGCGCAGTCCGTAGCTGTAGTGCGTCCACGCGCCCGCGTTGATGATCACGCCATCGACCTTGTCGGCGTACGCGCGATGGATGCGCTCGACCATCTCCCCCTCGTGGTTCGTCTGGAAGCTCTCGATGGCGACGCCGAGTTCGCCGGCCAGCGCGCGCAGCCGGCCGTCGATGTCTTCGAGGGTGATCGTGCCGTAGTACTTCGGCTCGCGCTTGCCGAACATGTTGTGGTTGATGCCGTGCAACATCAGGAAGGTCTTCATCGTTCTCTCGATGGGGGAATCAGGCGGTGGCGACGACGCGGCCCGTGCGCGCCGCCTCGACGATGGCGTCGACGACCCGCAGGTTGGCGAGACCGTCGCGGGCGGAGACGAGCGGCGCGGCACGGCGCTCGACGACGTCGGCGAAGTGGGCCATCTGGCGCTCGAGCGGATCCGCGCGCTCGAGCGGGAACTGCGACTTCGCCAGCGGCTTGTGCCACGACTGGTCGGCCGCCGTCGCGTAGCGCTGCAGCCGCATCGTCGGGACGGCGAGCGACCCGAACGTTCCCGCGACGAAGTAGCAGTCGTCGTCGTCGGTGTGCGCAGGATCGTAGCGCGGGTCCTCGCCCGAGGTGTGCTCCCAGCTGCGGTCACAGGCTGCCGAGTCCGACAGGATGAACGTGCCGAGCGCGCCGGCGGCGAACCGCAGCGCGATAGCCGCCGTGTCCTCGACCGCGAAGCCCCGCGTCGCGTTGGACGTGAACGCCTGCACGGCGACGATCTCGCCGCACAGCGCGCGCAGGTTGTGGATCTCGTGAATCATGTTGAGCAGGATCGGCCCGCCACCGGGCTCCTGCCGCCAGCGGTAGGCGCCGTCGAAGTAGCCTTCGTTCTCCGCCTTGTAGAACAGCGCGCTGCCGGTGACCGCGACGATGCGGCCAAGCGCGCCGCTTCCGATCACCTCGACCGCCTTCGCCATGATCGCGCTGTGCCGACGATGGTGGCCCACGAGAATCGGGACGCCGGCGGCCTCGGCCGCGTCGCACAGCCTGCGGCCCGCCTCCAGCGTGTGCGCGACGGGCTTCTCCACCAGCGTCGGCACGCCCGCGGCGATGCACTCGAGCGCCTGTTCGACGTGGAGCTGGTTCGGCGAGGCGAGCACGATGCCGTCGGGGCGGCCGCCCGCGAACAGCTCGCGCAGCGACGCGTGATGAGGCACGCCGAGCGAACGGGCGTACTCGACCGAGGCGGGCGCCGGATCGACGATGGCCGCGAGCGCAGCGCGCTGCGGCATCCGGCGGATCATTTCGATGTGCCGCTTGCCGATCTGGCCGGCGCCGGCGATGGCGATGCGAACGCGGTCAGGGGGGGTCATGGAGATCGGCGCGTGGAGTCAGTCGGCGAGCGTCGCGTCGGTCCACGCCGCTCCGGCGCGGCTGGAGGCGACGGCCGCTTCGATGAACTTCATGGCGAGCACGCCGTCGCGCGCGGTGCCGAACGACGCGGCGAGCGGGTCGGGCGTGCGGCCGGCGCGGCGCGCCGCGATGACCTCGGCCGCATCGGCGTAGACATTCGCGAACGCGCCGAAGAACCCTTCGGGATTCCCGGCCTTGGTCCGCGACGCGTGGCGCGCCGCCTCGCACAGGTAGGCCTCGCCGCGACGCAGCGTCCGATACGGCGCGTTGTCGGCCTGCAGCATCAGGAAGTCGGGATGCTCCTGGTCCCAGTGCAGGCTGCCCGTCTCGCCGAACACGCGGATGCGCAGGCCATGCCCGTTGCCGGCCGCGACCATGCTTGCCCACAGCTGCCCGCGTGCGCCGCCACGGAAGCGCAGGCTCACGAAGGCGTTGTCGTCGGCACGGCGGCCCGGGACCATCGTCGACAGCTCCGCCGATAGAGACTCGACCTCGAGCCCGGTGATGCGGCGCATCAGGTGGTGCGCGTGCGTGCCGATGTCGCCGAGCACCGTGGACGGGCCGGCGACCGCCGGGTCGACGCGCCACGCCATTTTCGCGTCGCCCTCGGCCTCGATCAGGCGGTTGCGCGTGCCGTGCGCATACTCGACGGTCACGACGCGCACCGCACCGATCGCGCCCGAACGCACCTGGTGGCGCGCCTCGATCACCATCGGGTAGGCGCTGTAGTTGTGCGTGAGCGCGAACAGCACGCCGTGCTCGGCGGCCGCGCGTTCCATGGCCCGGGCCTCGTCTAGCGACATCGCCATCGGCTTGTCGCAGATCACGTCGATGCCCTCGCGGATGAACGCGAGGCTCGCGGCCGCGTGTGTGCTGTTCGGCGTGACGACGGCGACGCACTCGAGCCCGTCGGGGCGCCGCGCCTCGGCGCGGGCCATCGTCGCAAAGTCGTCGTAGACACGGTCCGGCGCGATGCCGAGCTCCTCGCCCATCGCACGATTGGCGTCCGTCCGGCGCGAGAACGCGCCGGCGACGATCTCGAAGCGGCTGTCAAGCCGCGCGGCCCGGCGGTGGACGTGCGCGATCCCCGCACCCGGACCGCCGCCGACGAAGCCGAGGCGCAGCGGCCTCATGGCCGGGCCATCGTCACGCGTAGCGTGGCGAGGTCGCCAAAGCGCGCCTCGTAGGTCTGCCCGGGCTGCAGTGCCGTCGGCAGCGACAGCGATCCGGTGGACAGGATGTCGCCGGCCGCGAGCCCGATGCCCCGCTCCGACAGGCCATTCACCGTCTCCACGAGGATGTCGACGGGATCGCGCCGGTACTCGCCGGTGTAGATCATGATCGGCTCGCCACCGTCGACGCGCGCGTCGATGCCCAGCGTCGCGAGGTCGATCTGGCGCCAGCGCGGAATCGCCGGCCCGACGACGTAGCCGCCGCCGCTGCCGTTGTCGGCGATAGCGTCGTGCGTCGTCGCCTTGCGCTGGCCCGCGGCGAGCCGCGTGCCGGCGAGTTCGAGCCCCGGGTGCAGCGTGAGGTCCGGCTCCAGCGCCTCGCGCGTGTAGCCGCCCGACCTCGGCGGGACGTCCTTCGCGAAGCGGAACGCAAACTCGCACTCGACCTTGTAGCCCGCGAAGGACGCATCGATGCGGGCCGGGGACTCGTGGAGCCGCGAGGCGAGGACGCGGCCGACGATCGGCCCGTCGTGCCCTTCGAAGACCTGCACGGCGCGTACGGCCGCCCCGACCTTCCAGCCCACGCAGCGCTCGCCGAGGAGCTCGGCCATGCGGTCCTGGACGAGGTACGCGTCGGCGCGGGAGCGGGGCGAGCCCTCGGCGTCGGGCAGCGGGATCGTGCTGAAGCCGCGCCAGGCGTCGGCGAGGGCTCGGGCGAGCGTTTCGAGGGATGCGTTCATGGATACTCGTGGTAGTCGAACGGTTGCAACGTGACGGGCGCAGGTGCGCCGTGGTCTAGGCCTTCGTCTTCGCGAGGACGCCGAAAAATCCCGCCGGACGCACCATCAGCACGATGATGAGCAAGATGAATGCGTAGATGTCCTTGTAGTTGCCGGACAGGTAGCCCGCGCCGAGGCTCTCGACCACCCCCACCAGCAGGCCGCCGAGCACCGCGCCGGGCAGGCTGCCGAAGCCGCCGATCACCGCCGCGGCGAACGCCTTGACCAGGATGCCAAGACCCATCAGCACGTGAACGTAGTTGATCGGGCCGACGAGGACGCCCGCGGCCGCGCCGAGCGCGCAGGCGACCCCGAAGGTCACCGAGATGGTCAGCGGAACATTGATGCCCATCAGGTAGGCGATTTCCTTGTTGCCGGCCACGGCCCGCACAGCGAGTCCGAGCCGGGTCTTCTTGAGAAAGAGGTGCAGCGAAGTCATCAGCACCAGCGCGGCGGCCACGATCCACACGTAGGACGACGGAAGGGTCAGGTTGCCGATCTCGATCGGCATGCCGAAGGTGACCGGAAAGGGCAGGGACCTCGGACCCCATATCAGGAACGCGATGTTCTGCAGCACGAAGGCCATGCCGAAACCGCAGATGACCATCGCCATCCCCGCGACCGTGTAGCCGCCTCCGCTTTTCAGGATCGGGCGGTAGAACACGCGCTCGATGACCACGCCTATCAGCCCGGTGATGATCATCGACGACAGCAGTACCAGCGGAAACGGAAGCTTGAACGTGTTGAACACCCACAATCCGATGAACGCGCCCAGCATGTAGATCTCGCCGTGCGCGAAGTGGACGACGTCGAGACCGGAGTAGATGAGCGAGATTCCGATCGCGACCAGCCCGTAGATCATGCCGATCGACAGGCCGACGATGACTAGGTCGATGAAGTAGGACACGAAGCTGCTCCTTCCGCGCGCTCGCGGCAGCTACATCGAAAGCTTCTGGTCGCGGTCTGCGACCGTTCCGCCAAGATAGGACAACCGGACGGCGTCGTCGTTGATCAGGCTCTCGGCCGGCCCCTCGATGTGGATGACGCCGTCCTTGATCACGTAGCCGTAGTCGGCCAGAAGGAGCGCCATCCGCACGTTCTGCTCGACCAGGAGCAGCGTCATGCCGTCGCGGCAGATGCGGGCCACCGCGCGGAAGATGTCGAGCACCACCTGCGGAGCCAGCGCCGCGCTCGGCTCGTCCAGCAGCATCATCTTCGGTTCCGACATGAGGCCGCGCGCGACGCACAGCATCTGCAACTGTCCGCCGGACAGCGTTCCCGTCAACTGCTTCCTGCGTTCCTTGAGGATCGGAAAATACGTGTACGAGCGCTCCAGCCCGCGCGCGCGCGCCGCGCGCTCGGGCCGGGTGTGCGCGCCAAGCAACAGATTTTCCTCGACCGTCATGCCCGGGTACGCCTCCTTGCCCTGCGTGACCTGCACGAGGCCGCGGCGGACGATGAGGTCGGGTCGCATGCCATTGATGCGCTCCCCGTCGAAATGGATCTCACCGCTCCAGGGCTTGATCAGTCCGGACAGGGCCTTGAGCATGGTCGACTTGCCGGTCCCGTTGCCGCCCAGCAGCGCGACGATCTTTCCGCGTTCCACCGACAGCGAGACTCCGTTGAGAATCTGGACGCTCCCGTAGCCGCCCACGACGTCGGTGGTCGTCAACATGTGGTTCGCCATGGTGAGCGTGGTCGGTTGGTCGGCCCCCGTGTCATGCAGGCACCCTCACCCGGCGGCCGGCTTGACATAGTGGGACTGCAGCCCCTTGACGATGCCGACCATGGCGTCGATCGTCGGGGTCGGGACCCCGTGTTCGCGTCCGAGCCGCGTTACCGAACCGTGGATGGTGTCGATCTCGGTCGGGCGACGATGGGCGACGTCGATCGCCATCGACGACTTGCTCGCGCCCGTGCCGCCGTCGGCTACGGAGGTGAGCTTGTCGAAGACCGTGCGGGTCTCGGTATCGCCGAGCGGGACGCCGCACGCGCGCGCCACCGCCGCGGTTTCGTCCAGCGCCCGCAACACGACGGTGCGCAGCTCCGGGATCGAGACGATCTCCGCCGACGTGAGGTCAGTCGCGGCCGAAACGGCACCGAGCGCGACGTTGCCCAGTAGCTTCTGCCACTTCTCCTTCTTGATGTTCTCGCTGGCGAAGGTCGGCAGGCCGTGCCGGGTGAACGCCGCGGCGATGGCACTGGCGCGCGGGGACGGGCCCCCTGCGAGCTCGCCGATATAGCTCGGCAGGTCGCCGAAGTTGCGAATGACGCCCGCTGCGACGACCGTCGCCCCCTGCGCGGTCAGTCCGCCGAGCACATGTTCGGCGCCGACGATGCGGCCGATGGATTCCTCGTTCCCTAGCCCGTTCTGGAAGGATATGACCGCGGTCGAACCGGCAACGAGATGCCGGACCGAGCGAGCAGCGCCTTCGTTGGCGTAAGACTTGCACTGGAACAGGATCACGTCGGCCTTGGCGAGCGAACGCGGGTCTGCGGTCGCAGCGACTCGCACGGTCCGATCACCGCCGTGGCCGAGGATCTTCAGTCCGTCGCGGTTGATGGCGTCGACGTGTTCCCTCCATACGTCGACCAGCGTGACGTCGAGCCCGCCTTCAGCGAGAAGCCCGCCGAACAGGCAGCCCATGGCGCCCCCACCCACGATCACGACTTTCGGAGTATCGAAACTCATGCGGTCAGGATCCTTCGCTGGAAGAACAATGCGGGGAGGCAATTCATCCGCGCAGGAAGGCGCGCACGTCGGCGTCCTTCATCTCCTTGCCGAGATAGGCCTCGATGACGTGATGGTCGTCCTTGATCTCCGCCGGCGTTCCTTCGGCGATCTTCTCGCCATGCTCGAGGACGGTGACGAGGTCGCACGTGTCCATCACCACCTTGAGAATGTGCTCGATGATGATGAGCGTCAGGCCGAAGCGCTCCTTCAGCGCCATGACCGTCTCGAGCAGCTTGTCGACATTGAGCGGGGACAACCCCGCGGCCGGCTCGTCGAGCATCAGCAGCTTCGGCCGCATCGCGATCGCGCGGCCCAGCGCAAGCAGTCGGCGCTGTCCGCCCGACAGCTCGCCCGCCGGCATCCGCGCGTAGTCGGCCAGCCCGATGAACGCGAGCAGGTCCATCATTTCGTCACGCATGCGGCGCTCTTCCGCCCACACGGTGGGTGTGCCGACGATCGCGGACAGGATGCCGTAGCGCGTGTGCCTCTGGTGGCCGACCAGCAGGTTCTCGAGCACCGTCATCTGCGAGAAGACGCGCAGCATCTGGAACGTCCGCGAGATGCCGCGGTTGGCGATCTCGTGCGGTGGCAGGTCGGTGACGTTCTCGCCGTCGAAGTACATGGTCCCGCCGGGCTCCGGCCGGTAGACCCCCGATATCAGGTTGAAGAGCGTGCTCTTGCCGGATCCGTTCGGTCCGATGATCCCGCGAATCTCGCCTTCCTCGATATTGAGGTCGACATTGGACAATGCAACGAGGCCGCCGAAGTGCTTCGAGTATCCGGTGACCTCAAGCAGCATCGCTCTTCGCCTTCCGGATCGTGATGAAACGACGGGTCACGATGTAGCGGTCGATGATGCCGCCGATCCCGGTAGGCATGTACATCACCGTGAGCACGATGACCATGCCGAAGACCAGCATCTGGTAGGTGTAGTAGTCGCGCGTCAGATCGTAGATGATCGTCACGACGATCGCGCCGATGATGCCGCCCCAGATGTGGCCGATGCCTCCCAGTATCACCATGAGCAGCAGCGTCACCATCTCGGCGAGCATGTAGCTGTTGGGATGTATGAATCCCGGAGTCATGTGCGCTGCGAGGCTGCCGGCGCATCCAGCGTACACGGCGCTGAGGACGAAGGCGAGTGTCTTGTACTTCTGCACGTTGATGCCCGCGGCGGCCGCGGCGAGCGGGTCCTCGCGCAGCGCCTTGAACGCCCGGCCCGTGTTGGACCGCAGGATGCAGAAGGAAAAATAGACACCGGCGAGAGCGAGCGGCATCACCACGTAGTAGTAGCTCAGGTGCGTATCGAGCAGGAAGCCGAACAGGTTGGGCGGCGGAATGTCGCTGAGGCCGATCGAAGCGCCGAGGTAGTTGTTGGCCGAGATGAAGATCCGAACCGACTCCGCCAGGCCCAGGGTGGCAAGGGCGAGGTAGGCGCCTTCGAGCCGGAAGGACGGGATGCCCACGATCGCGCCAGCCAGCGCGGTCACCAGCACCGCGCTTGGCAGTGCGAGCCAGAACGGGAAGCCGAACTTGGTGGCCAGGATGGCCGACGTGTACGCGCCGATCGCCATCAGCGCGATGTGCCCGACCGTGACCTGGCCGGCGAAACCCTTCACGATGTTGAGGCCGACCGCGAGGATGATGTTGATGAGGATGAGGTCCAGCAGGAAGCGCTGGTAGTCGTTGAAGACGAGCCAGGGCAGCACCATCAGCACGCCCAGGCCAGCCACCCAGGGCAGCAGATGACGCGTTGCGGTCATGCGCTTCTCGCCGGTTGTCGCTACCGGCGCCGCCTCGTCGGTGCCATTGGCTGTCATGCGCGGCTACCCCCTGGATCGGTGCACGAGTACGGAGACGTCTTGCTTCGGGCAGGCTCCGCCGCCGGAAGGGATTGCCTCCCTTCCGGCGCGAGCCTCGGATGTGCAGCGGGTCCGACGGACTACTTGGTAAGGCCGAAGTCCTTGTCGAAGCTGACGCGACCGATCACCTTGGTTTCGAAGTTTTCGCCGCCCTTGGTGTACTGGATGAGCATCGCCGTCCGGTTGCCGTCGCGGCACTGGGGCGTGGACGCGGCGCAGAACTCGATCGGACCTCCGGCGAGGCCTTCGTACCTGATGGTGGCGAGGGCGTCGCGGATGGCGCGCCGGTCATCGGCCAACGCGGCATCGGTCAGCTTCAGGTTCGCCTTGCCGAGCGCCACCAGCGCGATCTGGGCGGCATCCCACGCCTGCGAGAAGTCGTGGTCCGGGCAGGAAAACTTGTACTTCTCCTTCACCATCGCGACGAACTGCTTGGCGATCGGCCTTTCGTCGGCGCAGTTGAACGCCTGGGTGAACGTGGTGCCGATCGCGGCGTCGCCCGCGAGCTTGGGATAGGTGACGTTGCCCGCCGACGACGCGGCGACGCGCCATACGTTCCTGGGGATGCCGACTTCGAACGACTGCTGGGCCTGGCGGGCAAGCGCATCCGACTGCCCGGCGATGGCCAGGATCTGCGGATTGGTCGACTTGATCTTTAGCAGGTGCGAGCGGAAGTCGAGGTCGGTCTCCTGCATCTGGACCTGGTAGACCGGCTCAGCCTTGAACTGCTCCTTCATGTAATCCTGGAGTTGCTTCACGAACGCAATGCCCGCACCGTCGGTCGTGTACAGGTAGGCGATGTTCTTGCCGACGTTCTCGCCCAGGTACTTGCCATACGCGCCCGCGTAGAAGCGCTCGGACACCGACACGCGGAAGATCCACTCGCTGCCCTTCTGGGTGATCGACGAATTGGTCGACATCGGGACTATCTGCGGAACCTGCTCCTTCGCCGTGATGTCGGCTATGGGCATCGTGACCGAGCTGCAGGTGGAGCCGATGATCAGGTGCACCTTGTTCTGGTGGATGAACCGGTTGACGTTGGCCACGCCCTTGTCGGGCTTGCACTCGTCGTCGAGCAGGATCACCTGGACCTTCGCGCCGTTGATGCCGCCCTTGGCGTTGACCGACTCCATCACGTTCTTCGCAATGTCTCCGTAGGCAATCCCGGACTCGACCAGCATCCGCAGCGTGATGCCGACGCGGATGGTCTTGTCCTGCGCGAACGCAGGCTGCATCGTGAACGCGGCGCCGAGCACCGCGAACCCCACCGCCGCGCGGAGACCCGCGCTCGTCGTGATCCTCATCTTTGCTCCTCCTGGCATACCGGCCCGTGCGCGGGCCTGGTTGGTGTCCGGCGGCAGGTGCCGCCCGAATCGCGGTGCACCCGCCCGGCTTTTGCGGCCGGCGTTCGGACACCTCGTGGACCCCACGGTAGGCTTGTGCGAGAACATTGTCCATGCAATGATCTCAATTCCATGCATTGCGATTCGCAATAATGCTCGCGGACCTCGGCGAGGCGCTGCGCGACACGCGCCTCCTCGTGCTCTTCGACGAGATCTACCGCACCGGCAGCATGACGCACGCGGCCGAGCGGCTCGGCCTGTCGCAGCCCACGGCGAGCATCTGGCTCGCGAAGCTGCGCCGCGCCTGGCGCGATCCGCTGTTCGTGCGCACCTCGGAGGGCATGCAGCCTACGCCCCGAGCCGCCGTGCTGATCGGCCCGTCGCGCGAGGCGCTGGCGCTGCTGCGCCGGCTGGCCGACGACGGAGGCGCGTTCGATCCCGCGGCGGTCGAGCGCAGCTTCCGCATCGCGATGACCGACGCGAGCCACATCACGCTGCTGCCGCAAATCCTCGCGCACGTACGCTCGGTCGGCCCTGGCATCCGCCTCGAGGTCGTGTCGATATCCGCGGAAACAGGCCGGATGCTCGAGTCGGGCGGAGTCGATACCGCCCTCGGCTACCTTCCGGGGCTCGGGGCCGGCTACCACGAGCAACCGGTCTATCGCCAGGACTTCGTGTGCCTGGTCAACGAGCATCATCCACGCATCGGCGCGACGTTCACGGTGCGTGCGTACCGGGAAGAGGCGCACATCGGGATCCTGTCGTTCACGAGCTACCCGATGCTGCAGAACTCGCTGCGGCGGCAGGGCATCGAGCGGCGCATCCTGCTCGAACTGCCCGGCTTCCTGGGGCTCGCATCGATCGTGGCGACGACCGACCTCATCGCGACGGTGCCGCGGACGATCGGCGAGACCGTCGCCGCGATGGGCGCGATCCGGGTGCATCCGTGCCCGGTCAAGGTGCCGTCGTTCACCGTCAGCCAGTACTGGCATTCGCGCTATCACCAAGACCCGGGCAGCCGCTGGCTGCGCGGGCTGTGCGCGAAGCTGCTGACGCCACCCGGCGGCCCGCGCGCCTTCCCGGCCTGACCGCAGCTACGCTTCGGGCGCCTGCCAGCTGTCGGCGGCCGCCGAGCGGACCAGCGCCTCCACGATGCGCAGCGTCCGCAGCGCATCCTCGATCGGCCAGCCCGGCACCGCCTCGCCACGCACGAAGCGCGAGAAGCGCTCGGTCTGCAGCGTGTACTGGTTCACCGGGTCGAAGTTCCACTCGGCGGTCGCTACGCTGCCGTAGCTGGACGCGTCGCCGACCATGACCCGGCACGCCGTTGGACGCCCGTGCGCGAACGGGAAGTCGCAGCGCAGCCACCCTTCGCTGCCGAGCACCGAGAACTGCTGGTGCGAGGCCCATGCGGAAGGCCCGCACTGCGTCGCGACCGTGAAGCTCGCGTGCGCGTCGCCGTAGTCGAGGATCGCGGTGCTGAGCCGGTCCGTTCCGAAGCGCGGATCGCGCTCCAGCACGGCGATCACGCGCCGCGGCAGCCGCGGGAACACCAGGCTGCATGCGCTGATCGCGTATGACCCGAGGTCGTAGAGTCCCCCGCCGCCCTTGTCCGGGTCGTTGCGGATGTCGGCGGGATCGTGGAACTGCTTGGCCAGTGTGCACTGCACGGCGTGCGGCACGCCGATGGCGCCGCTCGCGAGCACCTCGGCAATCCGCGTCCACTGCAGGTGGTTGCGGTAGGAGAACGCCTCCTCGACATGGCGGCCGGTGCGCTCGCGCGCCGCGATCAGGCGCTCGACCTCGGCGGCGGTGAGGCACAGCGGCTTCTCGCACAGCACGTGCTTGCCCGCCTCCAGCGCGCGCACCGACCACTCGAGGTGCAGGTGGTTGGGCAGCGGCACATAGACGGCGTCGACC
>Ga0105090_10000251_pt1 | contig 24879 bp, 19 predicted proteins | sample PPLLak3March2015_FD_79110 | JGI IMG/M metagenome (GOLD analysis project Ga0105090, IMG submission 79110) | Freshwater sediment microbial communities from Prairie Pothole Lake near Jamestown, North Dakota, USA - PPLs Lake P7 Core (1) Depth... | ecosystem: Environmental > Aquatic > Freshwater >...
CGCAGCGCCGCCGAGCCGGCTTCGATGGCAAAGCGGGGTCCTTGGCAGCGATGCGGGCGTCGACCTCAGTCCACCAAACGCGCGCCGCGCCTCGTCGGCGAAGCCGATGCGCCACCGGTGCTGCGGCTGGACGTAAGGCGCTTGGGAAAGTCAGTCGGCTGCGGCTCGGTGGCGTAGTTCATCGATCGGTGGACGAGTTGCGGGCCCGCTGCATCGTCGCGAATGGCCTTCACTGCCTGGTCGTCGACGGCGCGGTCCATCAGGGCATGCAACGCGTCTCAGCGGAAGCCCCGGTCCATCTTGGCGACCATGAAGCCTACGATCAGCGCGGCAATCGGATCGAGGATCGGGTGCCCGCCAGATTGCCGACGATGCCCAAGCCGACCACCGGCGATGACGCGGCGTCCGATCTGGCGCGCCAGGCATCGGCCACAAGCAACTTCGACTTCACGCGCTTGGCCACCGACAGCATGTAACGCGGAACAACAGTTCCTTGGCCATCAGGGCAACGCCGGCGACGTAGAGTGCCAGGTGGGAACCATCGCGCATTGAGAGGCGAGCCGCCGCAATTATCGACACCGGCGATAGGACCAAATGGCGCGTGCGCTTCGCGCTGCTGTGCCATCTCCTCGATGTCTGATCGTCCGATCTCGTCCGCAGGACCTCGCGACTGCACTCACGCGTCAACTTGCGTCAGTCCACCTCCATGGCGGGGCGGTAGGCCCCTGCGGGCACGGGGCGCCAGCGGCCGAAAGTCATCGCCAACGCCAGCGAGACCGCGGCTGTTCCCAGCATCGCCGCCCAGGCAGTCGCCCACTCGCCATCGTAGGCGCCGAACAGGCTGGCACGAAAGGCGCGGACCACCCAGCTCAGCGGCAGCCACCGGTGCATGACCTGGAACAGCGGGGCCGTCAGCTCGACCGGCAGCAGCGCGCCGGCGGCCGACATCTGCACCACGAGCAGCAGCACCGCGAGCATCTTGCCGATGTCGCCGAGCACGTGCACCAGCGCGAAGATCACGCACAGGAACACCAGCGACGCCGCCAGCAGCGTCGCGACGACCGGCAGCAAATCGGGCACCGGCACCCGCAACACGCCGACCAGCATCGCCAGCATCACCAGCGCCTGGCCCACCACGACGACCGCGGGAATGGCGAGTCGGCCGATCACCGTGGCCGCGCGCGGCGCGGCCATCAGGCTCGTCGGCAGTCGACGGAAGTGGAACAGGAACGCGGTCATCACCGCGCCCATCCAGAGCGCCAGCGGCACGAAGTTGGGGGACAGGCCTGCACCTTCACTCGCGACCGCGGCGACGACTTCCAGCACCGGCTGCACCGATTGCGCCATCCCTCGGGCCGTGCCCTCCTGCGAAAGCTCTGCCGCGGGCAACGCAGCCTTCAGCAGGTGCAGTGCGGCGGCCAACTCCGCCGTACCGGCATCGAGCTGCGCGAGCCCGTCCTGCAGGCGGATCTGGCCCTCACTCAACTGAAGCAGGCCGCCGACCAGTGCCGCGCTCCCGGCGGCCGTGTCGGCGGCACCCGTGATGAATCGATCGGTTCGGGCCTCGTCCGGCCATTGGGCGCTGAGCTGGGAAATGGCCGCGCTCTGGCGTTGCAGGCCGGCAGCGAGCTGTTCGGAGCCGTCGACGAAGCGTTGCGTGCCATCGGCGAGCCGGCCCTGCGCGCTGCGGGCAGCGGTCAGGCCCTGCTCGACCTGTTCGGCACCGCCGTGTATCGCACCGGCTGCGTGGGCAATGCGTTCGCCTACGAAGGGCAAGTCCTCGGCTTCGAGCTTCAGCACGAAGGCGCCATCGCGCAGCGTGCGGCTGCCGGTTTGCAGCTGCATCAATCCTGCGCCGAGTTCCGTGTGGCCTCGGGCCAGCGCGAGCCCGCCGATCTGCAGCGCGCGCAGGTCGCGCTCGGGCGCGGCGCGGGCTTCGATCGCTTTCAACCCGGCGCCCAGTTGGCGCAGTCCGCCGCCGAATTGCGCGGCCCCGTCTGCCAATTGCGCGGTGGCCAGCTTCAGTTCCTGGCCCGCGCCCTGGGCACCACGGAGACCGTTCAGCAGCGCGAGGTTGCCCGTGCGTGCTCGATGGGCAGCCGAAGCGGCAGCATCGGCCCCCTCGACGAGCCTGTCGGCAGCCAGCCGCAACGAGCCGAGGTCACGTTGCGCATCGGCCGTGGTATCGAGGACCAGCGCCCAGCGGCGCTCGTTCAAGGTCTCGTTGACACGATGCGCCAGTTCGGGCGCGAAGCGCTTGCCCAGCCCCGCCGTCGCGTAGTTGTTGCCTTCGGACAGGTACAGGGTGATGCGCCCGGCGCCCGGCTCGGCACCGAGCAGCGCCTGGCGGCTGAAGTCGGCCGGCAGCAACACGGCAAACGCCATACGGCCGTCGCGTACAGCACGGCGAGCGTCCTCGGCGTTGCGCAACTCCTGGTAGCCGAACAGACCCTTCACGCGCAGTGCCTGCAGCACTTCGGCACCGAGGTTCAGATCCTGCGCGCCGAAGTGCATGCCGATGTCCTGATTCACCAGCGCCACCGGCAGTTGCGAGGTGCGCGCCGCCGGGTCCCATACGCTGGAGAGCACGATCAGTGCATACAGGGCTGGCACCAACATGGCCCCCACGGCCGACCAGGCCAAGGTCGGGTAACGCCACAACAAAGCCGCGTCGGCGGCGGCCGCTTGACGAAGGGGTAAGAAGAAGCGACTAAGGAGTTGCAGGTGCATGTGGCGCCCGGTGCCGACCGAGCTCGAATGCAGCGTACAGTGAATTGCTGCGGCACACAATCCCGCAGTTCGAACCAGGTTGCAGTGCCAAAGACGGCCGCCTTTGACGCGGCCGCGCCGCGCTCGCGCGGGCCCTCCGCGCGTTGTCAGACACGACATCGATGCCTTCGTCGAATCCGGAATCCCGGCCCCCGGCAACGGTCAGCGACGGATCTTGCGAACGCTCCATCCCGCAGCCGCGCCGGACACCCGACGTCAGACCACGGCGCCGAACCACGCGCCCACGCCGGCCGTGATGGCCATCGCCAGCGCACCCCAGAACGTGACCCGCCACGCACCCGTCAGTGCCGAGGCGCCGCCCGCGCAGGCTGCCAGCGCGCCCAGTCCGGCCAGGAACACGAGCGAGGTGCCCGAGACCGTGGCGATCAGTGCCGCCGCGGGCGCAAGCGCCACCACCGCGAGCGGCAAGGCCGCGCCGGCCGCGAAGCTCGCGGCCGACGCCAGTGCGGCCTGCACCGGTCGCGCGCTCATCGTCTCGGAGATGCCGAGCTCGTCGCGCGCGTGGGCACCGAGCGCGTCGTGCGCCATCAACTGCCCGGCGACCTGGCGCGCCAGCCCGGGCTCCAGACCGCGCGCCACGTAGATTGCGGTCAGCTCGCGCTGCTCCGCCTCCGGATCGGCGGCAAGTTCGCCGCGCTCGCGCGACACGTCGGCCCTTTCGGTGTCGGCCTGCGAGTGCACCGAGACGTACTCGCCGGCAGCCATCGACATCGCACCGGCCACCAGACCCGCGACGCCGGTCATCAGCACGTTGCTCGCGTCGGCGCCGGCGGCCGCGACGCCGACCACCAGGCTCGCGGTCGAGACGATGCCGTCGTTGGCGCCGAGCACCGCGGCGCGCAGCCAGCCGATGCGGTCGGTGCGGTGGCGTTCGGCATGGCGGCGTGGCGAGATCATGGCTTCTCCTGGCGTTCCGGTCTGCCCCGTGGCTGGCTGAGGCGGTGGCCGCCGCCCCGCGTGCCGGGCAGATGCCGAAGGCAGCAGCGGGCAGACCGCTGTGTACTCCACCGCACTGAAGCCGGGCCGGGATCGGCGTAGCTTCTGCGTGCGCCGAAGGTGCCAATGGATGGCGCCGCGGCAACGGCGGATCGCAACGCTAGACGACTCATTCGGAGGAGTATTTCATGGGCCTGGGCACCATCTTGCTGATCGTCCTGATCCTCATCCTGATCGGCGTCGTTCCGACTTGGCCGCACAGCCGTGGCTGGGGCTATGCCCCAAGCGGGGTCGTAAGTCTGATCGTCGTCGTCCTGCTCGTGTTGCTGTTGATGGGGCGACTGTGAGCCTCGCCGGACCGCGGCGATCGCGGCCGAGGCGGCGCGCATGCGCGCGCGCCAGCGGGCGCGCCCGCTGCGCCCGCTGAATACCCGATGATCGCCCGCGCCGGCCTTGCGCGCAGGCCGTTGCGGACTTGGCGCTGGCGCCTGGCCCTTGCTGTGGGTGTGTTGGCGCTGGCCGGCTGCAGCAAGCTGCCGCGGCTGGTGCCTGACCTCGATCATCGGCCCGGGCCGCCGGTGCCGCTGCAAGGCGCGCGCGGACCGCTGTCGGCCGCGCAAAGCAATGCGGTGCTTGCCCGCAAGGAGGGCGCCGGCGCGGACACCGGCATCTTCGACGAGCACCTGGCGCGCGAGGAGGCCATCGTCGGCAGCCCGCTGACCACCGGCAACCGGGTACGTCTGCTTCAGGATGGTCCGGCCACTTACCAGGCGATGCTCGAGGCAATCCTCGCCGCACGCGACCACATCAACCTGGAGACCTACATCTTCGACGACGACGACGTCGGCCAGCGTTTCGCGCAGGCGCTCATCGACAAGCGTCGCCAAGGGGTGCAGGTCAACGTGATCCGCGACAGCGTGGGTACGCTCGGCACGCCAGCGGCGTTCTTCGAGAAGCTCGCTGCGAACGGTGTGCGGGTGCTCGAGTTCAACCCGGCCAATCCGCTCGATTCGCGTCGCGACTGGATGCTGAACCAGCGCGACCACCGAAAGCTGTTGATCGTCGACGGCCGCACCGCGTTTCTCGGCGGCATCAACGTCAGCAGTGTGTACTCGGGTGGTTCGGCGCGTCACGGCATGAAGGCTCGCCCGGCCGGCAGCCCGGCCTGGCGCGACACCGACCTGCAGCTGCACGGCCCCGCGGTAGCCGAGTTGCAGCAGCTGTTCCTCGCCACCTGGGCGGCGCAGAAAGGCGATCCGCTCGCCTCGGCAGAGTACCTGCCACGGCCCGAGGTGGCCGGCGACGAGGTGGTGCGCGTCATCGCCAGTTCGCCCGAGGAGCCCTACAGCCTGATTTACGCCACCCTGCTGTCGGCGATCGGCAGTGCGCGCACCAGCGTGCAGCTGACCAACGCCTACTTCGCGCCCGACCCGCAACTGCTGCTGGCGCTCGAGGCCGCCGCTGCACGCGGCGTCGAAGTGACGCTGATCCTTCCCTCCCAGACCGATTCGTGGCTGGTGCTGCACGCCGGCCGCGGCTACTACGAGCGGCTGCTGCGTGGCGGGGTGAAGATCCACGAACGGCATGGTGTGATCCTGCACTCCAAGACGGCTCTGATCGACGGCGTGTGGGCGACCGTCGGATCGACCAACCTCGACTGGCGCAGCTTTCTTCACAACCATGAGTTGAATGCGGTCGTCCTGGGGGGCGGGTTCGGCCGCCAGGTGCAGGCGATGTTCGCCACGGACTTGGCGGCGTCCGAGGCGATCACGCTCGAGCTGTGGATCCAACGTCCGCTGCACCTGCGCCTGCAGGAGTGGTTCGCGGGTCTCTGGGAGTATTGGCTGTGAGCCGCCGCCGCAGGGACGCAACGCGGCCCGTCGATCGGCCGCGCGCCATCGAGGTCTGGCGCGGAATGGGATGCCGAGCGCGGGCCAGCCGCTCTTGCAGGCTCAGTCGACCGCATACTGGCGGGCCAACCGGGCCAACCGGGCCGGACGGCCGGGGGCTATGAACGCGGACCTCGCGCGCGGCCGGACAGGACGATAATGTCGGCCGCTGCGGAGACCCGACGACAGGGGGATGGCGATGATCTACAGATTCCAGAGCAAGGCCACCGGCGACCTGGTGATGACGGGTCCGGTCGGTGACCGCGTGCTGCGCGCGATGGGCCTCGAACCGGCGCGCCAGGGCATCGTCGAGCCCGGTGCCATGCCGGGGGCGATCCGCGCGCTCGAGGCGGCGATCGACAGCGACGAGGCCGCACGTGCGCAGACCCAGGTGGCCAGCGACGCGATGAACGACGACGGCGCGCCGGTGGCGGACGGCGACGACGTGTCGCTGCGCCAGCGGGCCTGGCCGCTCATGCAAATGATGGAGCGCGCGCAGGCTGCAGACGTACCCATCGTCTGGGGCGTCTGATGCGCTGAGCCGGGAGGTCACGCCCGGTCGGTCTCGCAGGTAAGCTCCGAACGCACCGGGGCTCAGCCGCGGCCCGGCCGGAGCATCCGCCACGGGTCCACCCAGGCGTCGAATTCGGCCTCTGTGGTGAGGCCGAGTGCCAGCGCCGCTTCACGCAAGGTGATGCCTTGCCGTGCGGCATGCTGCGCCACGCGCGCCGAGGCGTCGTGGCCGATGTGCGGCGCGAGCGCGGTGGCCAGCATCAGCGAGGCTTGCACTCCGGTCTGCAGGCTCGCAGCATCGGCCTCGATGCCGCGCACGCAGTGCTCGGTGAAGCTGCGCATTGCGTCGCTCAGCAGGCGAAGGCTGTCCAGCACGTCGAACGCGATCAGCGGCTTGAAGACGTTGAGCTCGAACTGCCCCTGGCTTGCCGCGAAGCCGATCGCGGTGTCGTGCCCCATGACTTGCGCACACACCATCGTCAGCGCCTCGACCTGGGTTGGGTTGACCTTGCCCGGCATGATCGAGCTGCCGGGCTCGTTGGCCGGCAGTCGCAGTTCGCCGAGACCGGCACGCGGCCCGCTGCCCATCAGGCGGATGTCCTCCGCGATCTTGGTCAACGCGATGGCCAGCATGCGCAGCGCGGCGTGAAAGGCCACCAGCGCCTCATGACCCGCGAGAGCCGCGAACAGGTTGTCCGCGGGCAGCAGCGGCAGGTCCAGGCGCTGCGCCAGGCGCGCCGCGACGGCCGCGCCGAACGCGGGATGGGTGTTCACGCCGGTGCCCACCGCGGTGCCGCCCAGCGCCAGCCGATGCACGGCCGGCAGCGTGTGGCGCAGCGTGTCCTCACACAGCGCGAGCTGGGCTGCATAACCGCCGAACTCCTGGCCCAGGGTCACCGGCGTTGCGTCCTGCAGGTGCGTGCGCCCGACCTTGATCACGTCCGTGTAAACCGCAGCGTGTGCCGTCAGCGCCGAGCGCAGTTCGCGCAGAGCCGGCAGCAGCTGTATCTTTGCGCTCGATGCCACGGCGATGTGCATCGCACTCGGGAACACGTCGTTCGACGACTGGCCCAGGTTCACATGGTCGTTGGCATGCACCGCACGCGCACCGACCGGACCGTCCGCGAGCGACTGTCCGGCGAGATCGGCGATCACCTCGTTGACGTTCATATGGCTCTGCGTGCCAGAGCCGGTCTGCCACACCGAGAGCGGAAACTGGTCGTCGAACTCGCCCGCGGCGACGCGCAGTGCGGCGTCGGCGATGGCCGCGGCGAGGCCCGTATCGATAAGGCCCAGTTCGGCGTTCACGCAGGCGGCAGCCCACTTGATGAACGCCATCGCGTGGATCAGCTCGATCGGCATGCGCTGCGCGCCGATCGCGAAGTAGTGCAGGCTGCGCGCCGTCTGCGGCCCCCAGCGTGCGCCGTCGGGGATCTCGACATCCCCGAAGCTGTCGCTGACCCTGCGCGGCCCGGCAGAGGCAGGCGCGGCAAGGGTGGAGTGATCGCTTTCCTTCATCGATGCCTCCTGACGGTGGAACGGCCCTCGAGGCTACTGCCGAGGGAGCGGACAGTCGACACGCCGCCGGCCGGGCGCACCCGCGTGCCTGCGCCGCGGGCGTGCGCCGCAATCGTCATGCCGCGGGCTCGGCACGGGCGGTCGACGTCGACCGGGGCGGGGTGCGCGCCGATGCGCAGACCACGACGCAATGCCCGACGGCGTCGGCCTCGTCCAGCGACAGCCACTCGCCTTCGGCCAGCCGTCGCGCGCCCAGCTCGAGTGCGCGCGCGATGTCGTCGACCGCCGAGGCAGCGCACAGCGTGAGCCTCAGGGGCTGGCCAAGCCGGCCCGAGGCATCCGGCCGTCGAAGCGTCAGTGTCACCGAGGGCCAGTGGGTAGGCAATCGAGGCCGCAGGCGCAGCGACGCGCTGCGCCACTGCAGGCCGCAGATCGACTCCAGCGCCAGGCGGTACATGCCCGCCGCCGAACCGGTGTACCAGCTCCAGCCGCCGCGGCCGACGTAGGGCGGCTGCGTGTAGATGTCCGCCGCCATCACGTAGGGTTCGATCCCGTAGAGCGGGCCGCGACCGGGGTGGGCGGAGCGGTGTGCCGGGCTGAGCCAGGTCCAGGTGCGCCAGGCGCCGTCGGCATCGCCGAATTTGGCCTGCGCCATCGCCGCCCACACGGCGGCATGCGCGTACTGGCCGCCGTTCTCGCGCACACCCGGCGGGTAGGCCTGGATGTAGCCGGCCGACGGACGGGCGGCGCCCAGCGGCGGGGCGAGCAGGTGCCACAGCCCGTGCGCGTCGTCGGCCAGCAGCCGCGTGGCCGAGGCCATCGCGCGGCGCTGCTGCGAATCGGTGGCTGCCCCGGAGAGCACGCTCCAGGCCTGGGCGACCAGATCGATCCGGCACTCGGCGTTGGCATGGGAGCCGAGAGGCGAGCCATCGTCGAAGAAGGCGCGCACGAACCACTCGCCATCCCAGGCGGCGTTCTGCAGCGCATGGCGCCAGCCGGTCGCCGCGACTTCCCAGCGCTGCGCGCGTGGGCGCTCGCCCCGGCTGCGCGCCAGCGGCGCGAAGTCGGTCACCAGCCGGCACAGGAACCAGGCCAGCCAGACCGATTCGCCGCGCCCGTGCGGGCCGACACGGTTCATGCCGTCGTTCCAGTCGCCGCCGCCGATCAGCGGCAGGCCGTGCGTGCCCACCGCGAGGCTGCGGTCGATCGCGCGCGCGCAGTGCTCGTACAGGGTTCCTTGCTGCGCGGCGATCTGCGGCACGAAGTAGGCGTCTTCGGCATCCTCCGCCAGCGGCGGACCCTCGAGAAACGGAACCGTCTCGTCCAGCAGCGCGGTGTCGCCGCTGACCTGAAGGTAGTGCTGCGCGGCGTGCGGCAGCCACAGCAGGTCGTCGCTGAAGCGGGTGCGCACGCCGGCGCCGCTGCCCGGGTGCCACCAGTGCTGCACGTCGCCCTCGACGAACTGCCGTGCCGCGGCGCGCAGCAGGTGCTCCCGCAGCAGATGCGGTGCGCCGGTCGCGAGCGCCATCGCGTCCTGCAGCTGGTCGCGGAAGCCGTAGGCCCCGCCGGCCTGGTAGGGCCCGGCGCGTGCCCACAGGCGGCAGGCCACGGTCTGGTACGGCAGCCAATGGTTGACCAGGGCATCGAACAGCGGATCCGGCGATTGCACCGTCACGGCACCAAGCAGCTGGGCCCAATGGGCGCGCGCCGTGACTTCGGCGGCGACCGCATCGACGGCCACCCCCTGCACTGCCAGCATCAGCGCGGCGGCGGGCGTCGAGGCGTGGCCGATCACGAACACGCAGCTGTGCGCCGCGCCGGCGGCGAGTTGCAGCCTGGCCGAGGCGGCGGCGCAGGGGTCGATGCCCGCGCCGGCGCGCCGGCCCAGGTGGTCCGGCAGCACGCGCCGGCCACGCGCATCGAACAGCTCGCGGCGGTCGCAGGTCCAGTCCTCGAGGTTGGGGCGGGACTCGCCCGCCCCCTGCAGCACCATGAAGGCGGTGTGGCCGCCGGTCCCGTCGCAGTCGTCCTCCCGGGTGGCCAGGAGCAGGTCGGCGTCCAGGCCACCGGCAACCAGGCTGCGGTGCCAGGTCCGCACCGTGCGCCGATCGGCCAGCACCGTGCCGAGCTGCCATTCGAGCACCCCGATCACGCGCAGGGTCAGCGCGCGCGTGCCACGGTTGACCAGTTCGATGCGCACGCGCTTGATGGCCGCGCCGGCATCGACGCACCAGGTGGCGAGGACCTCCAGGCCCGGTTGCCGGTGGCGGATCGTGCTGCAGCCGATCCCATGCTCCACCCGGTGGGTCTGCGGGCCGTCGGCCGGGCCGCGGCCGATCTGCCAGGCTTCGCGGGTGCGCAGGTCCTGCAGGTAGAACGCCTCTCCCGTCATGTCCTCGAGCGGGTCGTTGCCCCAGGGCGTGAGCTGGTGCAGCCGGCTGTTGCCGGCCCAGGTGTAGCCCGCGCCGGCTTCGGATACCAGGGCACCGAAGTCGGGATTCGCGAGCACGTTGCTCCAGGGCCGCGTTGTGGGCCGCGCGGGGCCCGTCTCGAAGGCGAAGCGCCCGTCTGCGGGGTCGAAGCGGCCGAGCGGCGCGGCGTGTGTCTGCGGCGCAGGGCCTGGCGTCGCCGATGCGTGGCCGTCCGCCGGCTCCACGCGATCCTGCTCGTCGCGCTCGGCCAGCGCGGCCTCGTGCCAAGCCACCAGGTCGGCCACGTGCTGGGCGAGCGGACGCCCGTCGGCACGCAGCCGCACGCGGGCGAGCCGCGCCAGCGCGTCGCGCTCGGCCGCCGACAGCTCGTCCGCTTGCCACAGATGCAGACGGGGTACCCCAGGGGGAGCAGGTGCGCCCCCCGGCGTCACGCCGTCGCGCAGGCGCGTCAGTTCCTGCTGCAGCGGCATCAGGTACGAACGCGGCTCGGCATTCAGCAGCACGAGGTCGCAGGCCACGCCCGCGTGGGTCCACCACGCGAACGCATGCACGAGTGCGCGCACCAGGCGCAGATCCTGTGCGTGGGCGACGTGGACGCTGATCACTGGGTGGTCGCCCGACAGGCCCAGGCGCCACAGCTCGCGCGAGTCGACTGCCACGTCCGGGGGGGCATCGGCATCGACCACGACGCGTGCATTGGCCGCGGTGTCGGCAGGGCGCGTGAAGGCGCGCGTCAGCGAGCGCGTGAGCGTACCGAGCGCGCGGTCGGTTGGGCCGCGTGCCGCGGAGCCGGTCGGGCCGCGCGCCGCGGCATGGGAACGTCCGCCGGAGCCCGCCACGGCGGTGGGCCGCGACTGCAGCAGCAGCAGCGCCGTCGTCAGCGTCTGGATCGCGATGTGGTCGTCCGCGCTCGGTTGCCACTCCCCCGCGCGCGGCAGCGCCGGCTCGGTCGCGTGCAGTGCCCAGCCCGCGGCGCGGCAGCGCGCCACCAGGGCCGTCAGCGCCGCGCGCGTGGGCGCCGCTGCGGTGCCCAGCGTGAGCTGTGCGGCACCGTGCGGCGGCAGCGTCAGGCGCATCGACAGCGCCGCCACCGGATCGAGACCGGTCGTGCGTGGCCCGCTCGCTTCGTCGCCGGCGTCGAAGTGCGCCAGCGGCTGCCACGCGGCGCGCAGGCGGCCGCGCCAGCGTGCCCGGTCGGCCTGGGCGCGCAGCGCGGTCACACCGGCATCGGCCTGGACCACGAAGTGCCCCGCATGGCGCTCCGGCTCGTCCTCTCGCCGCGGCTGGCGCGCGAAGCTCAGCGCCTGCAATGCCGCGTCCCATTCGGCGGCGACGAACAGCTTGGCGAACGACGGGTGCATCTCGTCGGCACGCGCCTGCGCCAGGCAGGGTTCGAACATCGACATCAGCTCCAGCCCGAGGGGCTTCGCCGACAGGTTCCACAGCTCGACATGGCGCAGCTCGACATCGTCGGCCGCGCCGACGCGCACGGTGCAGCGCACCCGCAAGTCGGGCCAGCTGGCCTCGAAGCACACGCGATCGGCCTGGAAGCGCGCCGAGTAGTGCGCCGCCGGATCGGGCGCCGGGTGCAGGGTGATCGAGTGCAGTTCGGCTGCTCCCTCGCGTCGCAGGAACACGAAGCTGCCCTGGGCGTCGCGCAGCGCGTCGTCGCGCCAGCGCGTGATGTCGCTGCCCTCGAAGCGGCTCCAGCCCGCGCCGTTGGGTCGCAGCGCCACGCTGTAGCGGCCGTTGGCCAGCAGCTGTGTCGGCTGCAGCGCCTGCGCGCCGGGCAGCCAGACGACCCCCTCGGGGACCGGCTGCGCGGGGGCGCCGGGGAATGCTGCTTCGGGCAGCGGCGGCGGCACCCGGGGCACCTCGCGCGGCACGCGCTCGTGCAGCAGCGAGGCGACCGCGGCCATTTGCGGGTCGGCCATGCACCAGCGACGCGGCACCCCGTCCCGCAGCAGCTGCGTCAGGGCGACCAGGGTCATGCCCTGGTGATGGGCCATCGTGGTCTGCACTCGGGCGGGGCGTGTCGGCCCGGTCTGCCGCTGCGGCGTGTAGTCGAGTGCCTCGATGAAACCCCACGGCCCGCGCGCGCCCAGCGCCTCCAGCCGGCGCAGGTTGTCCGCCGCCGCATGGGGCTCGACCAGCGCCGCCAGCGCGCTGGCGTAGGGCGCGACCACGAGCTCGTCGGGCGGCGTGCGCCGCAGCGCCAGCCGCGGCACGCCCTGCGGTCCGTACTGGTATGCGAGTGATCCGTCTACCGCCGCATGCGCGCACTCCGAGACACCCCAGGGCACCTGTCGCGCGGCGCCGAACCGGCGCTGCTCGTGCACCGCCATGCGCGCCGCGCGCTCCAGCACGCAGCCTGCCGGCTCGTCGAGCACCAGCGCCGGCATCAGGTACTCGAACATCGAGCCCGACCACGAACGCAGGCCAACCTCTTGGCCCTCGGCCTGGAACGGCCGGCCCAGCGCCGCCCAGTGCGTGGCCGGCAGGTCGCCCTTGGCGATCGCCCACAGGCCGGCCAGGCGCGCCTCGGAGGCCAGCAGGTCGTAGAAGCCGGCGTCCGGCAGCTGCTCGCCGACGCGCCAGCCGATGTGCAGCAGCTGGCGCCGCGCATCGAACAGGAATCCGAACTCGGCGGCCTCGGCCAGCGCGCGGCAGCGCGCCGCCACCGCCGCCAGGCGCGCGGCGGCGCCAGCGTCGCCAGGCACCGCGGAGTCCGGGTCGCCGTGCGCACCGGCAGGGTGGTGACCGTCGTCGTGCGGATGTGCCTGCTCGCCTGTGCGCTCGTCCAGCACCTCCATGGCTTCGGCGTCGCAGGCGCCGGCCAGCGCCAGCAGGTGGACGCACAGATTGCCGCTGTCGACCGTCGAGACGTAGGCCGGGGAGAGCGTCTGCAGCGTGTGGGTGTCGGTCCAGTTCAGGAAGTGGCCGCGATGCCTCGGCAAGGTGTCCAGCGTGTCCAGCGTGGCCTCGCAGCGCGCCAGCAGCTCGGCGCGGCTCAGCCAGCCGAACGCGCGCACGCAGGCCAGCGACAGCAGGTACAGGCCGATGTTGGTCGGCGACGTGCGCTGCGCCACCACCGTGCGCGGAACCGTCTGCACGTTGTCGGGCGGCAGGTGATGGCTGTCGACGCCGACCTGCTGTTCGAAGAAGCGCCAGGTGTCTCGCGCCACGCCTTGCAGGTAGGCGCGGTCGGCCGCGTCCAGCGCGACGCCCGCCGCGGCTGGCGCGCAGCCCGCCCACTCGATCCACCAGGGCGTGCCGGCCCACAGCAGGCACAGGGCGATCGCGAGCGCCGGCTGGGGCGTGCCGGTGCCGAGCAGCAGGCCCAGCGCGGCCAGCGCGACCAACGTGACCGCGCCATGGCGCGGCCAGCGCCCGCGCAGGCGCCCCGCCGCGGCACGCTGCGATGCGTCGGCGGTGGTCCACTGCAGCAGATCGCGCCGGCTGACGGCGCTGCGCCACAGGGCGCGCGCGATGGCGTCGACGTTGAGTGCCGCCTGGCGCGGCCACAGGGCGATCTGCCAGGCGGTCGCACCGAGCGCGCGTCCGAGGTCGGCCAATGCCTCGCGCGCGAAGTGGCGCAGGGCCACGTCGTCGCGGCTGGGCGCCAGGCCCGCCAGCGCGCCCAGCAGCGGGCCCATGCCCCAGGCCGCGGCGCCCAGCGCCAGCGCGGCCCAGGGCGAGACCGGCCCGCCCGCGAGCGCGATGCCCAGCAGGCCCAGCGACAGCGGCGCCACCAGCGGCCGGCGCAGGTTGTCGAGCAGCTTCCAAAGGTCGATCGCGCGCAGGCCGTAGCGGCGCGGCTGCAGCAGCAACGGCAGCAACTGCCAGTCGCCGCGCGTCCAGCGGTGGCCGCGTGCGGCGGCGGCGTCGGGATGGGTCGGCGCCGGCTCGGCCAAAGACACATCGCCGACGCCGCCACAGCGCGCGATCGCGCCTTCGATCAGGTCATGGCTCAGCACCTGCTGCTCGGGCAGGCGGCCGCCCAGCACCGCGTGCACCGCAGCCACGTGCAGCAGGCCCTTGCCGCTGAAGCTGGCTTCGTCGAACAGGTCGCCGTAGGCCTCGGACGGCGCGGCATCGTAGGGGTCGTGGCCGTTGCGACCGGCAAACAGGCGCCGGAAGGGTGTGGTCTCGGCGCGTGCCGGCCAGCAGACATCGACGCGCGGCTGCAGGATCGCGTGGCCGGCCACCACGCGCCGGCGAAGCGGGTCGATGCGCGGCCGGTTCAGCGGATGCGCGGCCACCCCCACGAGGGCGCGCAGCGCGCCCGGGGGCAGTCGGGTGTCGCTGTCGAGCGTGAGCAGGTAGGCCGTGCCGGGCCGCGGACGCGAGAGGGCGCTCAGGTCGATGAAGTCGGCCGCGGGGGGCGGATCGAAGGACGTGCTGGACGACTCATCGGCGTTCGCGTGGCCCGGGGCCTGCCGGGGCACTTCGATGGCCGCGTCGACGCCCGCGCCGGCCAGCAGTGCCACCAGCGCTTCGAGCTTGCCGCGCTTGCGCTCCCAGCCGATCCAGCGCTGCTCGCTCTCGGACCAGCGGCGTCGGCGATGCAGCAGCAGGAAACGCCGCGCCCCGTCAGGTCCCGGTCCGTGGCGCATCTCGAGGGCATCGACGCCGGCCGCGGCGGCCGCCAGCAACGGGGCGTCGGTCGGGGTCTCGGCCTGCGCGGCGTCGGCCCAGTCGGACAGCAACGCGAACTGGACCCAGGGCTCGCGGTTGGCCAGGTAATGCTGCTCCATGCGCGCCAGCAGCGCTTGCAGTCCGGCGTCCTCGGCCAGCAGCGCCGGCACCACCACCAGCACGCGCTGCTCGGCACCCAGGCCCTGCTCGAGTGCCAGACGAGGCGGCCGGCGCGGCGCCACCCACTCGCTGACGAGTCGGTGCAGCACGACGCTCACCACCTCCGAGGCGGGCCACCAGGCGAGCAGGCCGCACGACACCCAGGCCAGCATCGACGCGCCCGGTGTCATGGCCCATTCGGTGAAGGCCAGCGTCAGAAGCAGGCTGGCCAGCATCAGGCTGCCCAGGTAGATCGGCAGCAACTGACGTCGCCAGGCGGCAGCCGACCACGGCCAGGGCCGCTCGGCGATGCCGAGCGCGGCGTGCAGCTTCGGGCGGCCCGGCCCATCGGTCCAGTAGCCGGCCGCCTCGAAAGGCGGGTCGGCGCCGAGCGCATCGGCCCGCGGCCGCGAGCGCATCAGCGCCAGCAGCGCCGCCGCCACCTCCGGCTCGTCGCGGCGGCAGCGCCGGGCCAGCCGCTCCACCGCGTGCAGCGTGTGATCCTGCGTGTCGTTGCGCTCGTGCGCGAACAGCGGGCTGCCCAGCAGGCAGCGCACCGTCGGGCTGGCCTGTGCGACGATGCCGCGCCAGTCGGCGCCGCCCAGGGCCTGCAGGGCGCGCACCGCCTGCGCCACGCTGTGGTGGTCGGCCGCCACCTCGTCCTGGTGGTGGATCAGAGCGGCCTGCGGATCGGGCAGGGACGCCGCCAATGCGGTACGCACCGACTCGCGCCAGCGTCCGGCACGTGCGCTGTCCGTCTCGGAGTCGGCGTGCAGGCGTTGCATGACCTGCAGCGCGAAGGCGGAGCCCACGCCGCGCTGCTGCATATGCTCGAAGGCGCGGGCCGCGTCGGCCAGCTCCGGCAGCGAAGCGTCGTCACACAAGGCGTTGGCGGCCTCGCGCGCGGCCTCTTCGGCGGCGACACGCTCGGCCAGTCGGCGCAGGTTCTCGATCAGCACCACGCGCAGCGTGGTCGGCAGGGCCCACAGCTCCCCCAGCGTCAGGCTTTGCGCAGCCTGGTAGCCGATCAGGAACTCGACCAGCGTGTCAGGCTCGAAGGCACTGTCCCCGTGCACCACATAGTCCCAGGCGATGCCGTAGACCCGCGGCAGCCCGGCCAGCCCCCTGCCGCCCAGCACCGGCAGGCGACGGTAGTAGCGCCGCGGCAGGCCGTCGTGCACCTCGCGTGTCTGCGCTGCGATCAAGTGGATGTTGTCGAGCAGCCACTCGCCGGCCGCGCCGATGGGTTGCCCGCGCTGTGCCTGGCGCGCGATGCAGCGATGCGCCTCGTGCAGCACCGCGATGTTCGCCCGCAGCCGTGGAAAGAAGCTCGGGGCGCGCCACGAGACTCCGGCAGTCCCATGCTCGATCGCGGTCCGTCGCCCGATCTCGTTCCAGTCGCCTTGCGGCAGTGCGGCATCGCGCAGCGGTGCCGGCAGGGTGCCGCGCGAGGGGTCGGATAGCGCCTGGAGTTCGGGCGCGAGCTTCAGCCGGCCAGCCATGCGATGCCGAGCACGAGCACCGCCAGTGCAGTCACGGTGGAGATGAAGCGTGGCAGCAGTGCGGCATGCGTGGCTTCGGCCAGTGCACGCAGTGCATGCACGGGGCCACGCGTGCGGGTGCACTGGGCTAGGTGCGCAACCAGCGCTGGCGGCTCGGCCAGACGGCCCGTGGCGTCGGCCGGAAGCAGTCCGAGTCCGTTCTTCAATGGAGCCTGCCCATGCAACGGCCAAACCGGGCCGACCGCAGGAGCGGATGCAGGCTCGCGCCCGCTGGCCGGCGGCTCAACGCGCGCGCACCAGAGCGCGCAGCAGCGTTGCCAGCAAGGCGCCAGCGCCGGCGGCCACCACCACCGACAGCAGCGGATTCGCGCGCACGTATCCGGTGCCCGTCTCGCCAGCCAGGGCTGCGCGCCGGCGCAAGGCTAGGGCGCTGTCCTGCAGGAACGATGCGGCGTCGCGAACCGCCTCCTGCATTGCGGGCACAGCCTCAGACTGAACCTGGGCCATGCCTCGTCCCAGCGCGTCCTGCGACCGGGTAGGCCGCTGGGGGGTGCCATCCTCCCTCGTGGTGGCAGCGGGATCGGTGGCGTGACGCAGCAGGTCGCTGGCGCCGCCAGCAGACGGAATGATGGAGTTCATTGAAGGTACCTCAGGATGTGTAGGGGCATGGCTGGTCGACGCCGTGCAACGGCGCCGGCCTGGCGATTGCTCAGTGCCAGCTCAACGGCGCCGCAGCAAGCCGAACACGAAACTTGCAATCGCCAGCACGATGAAAACGAGGAACAGCATCTTGGCGATGCCGGCTGCGCCAGTCGCGATGCCACCGAAGCCGAGCACGGCAGCGATGAGCGCGATGACGAGGAAGATGACGGCGTAATTGAGCATGTGACTCTCCTGCGATTCGGAATGCCGAGACTGAGCCATCTTGGGCGCGGTGTCGGTGCGCCAGCGAACACACCCGATGAATCCCGTGGCCCTCGACCGACTGCTGCAGCCGACCGGCCGCACGCCCCAGAGAGCAGCCGTCAGTGCGAACGGCGACGCACCAGGAACCCGGACAGGCCAGCGTGCGCTGCCAGACAGACGTCTGCGACGCATGCAAAGACATTGCGCATCGACATTCCACTCCACCGAGGCAGCCCATGTCCGCCCTGACCCGTGCCCCCGACGCGCCCGCGCCCAGCCGAAGGCCCGCGGCTGACCCTTTCGTGCTCACCAGCGTCGACACGCTGCGCAAGCGCGCCCGCGCCCACCTGGCCGACGGCGCCGTCACGGCCGGCTACGGCGAGCAGCGGGAACAGGTGCTTGCACTGCTGGACGCGGCACTGGCCACCGAGCTGGTGTGCACGTTGCGCTACAGACGCCACCACTTCATGGCGCGAGGCGCCCATGCAAAGACGGTGGCCGACGAGTTCCTGGTGCATTCGCAGCAGGAACTGCAGCACGCCGACTGGCTGGCCGAGCGCATCGTCCAGCTGGGAGGCGCACCCGACTTTGCGCCTGCAGGGCTGCTGCAGCGCAGCCATGCCCAGTACATCGAGGGCAGCACGCTGGAAGATATGGTCCGCGAGAACCTGGTAGCCGAGCGCATCGCGATCGACAGCTACCGCGAGTTCATCGCCTTCCTCGGCGGCGGCGACACGACGACGCGGCGCCTGCTCGAGACGATCCTCTCCACCGAGGAGGAGCATGCCGACGAACTGGCCGCGCTGTTGCAGGGTATGCCTGCCGAAGCCTCGTCGCGGCCGGCGATTGCCCACGGGCCGGACCTCAGCAGGCCGTGAGCGACCCGCTCGCGGCACTTCCGTTCCTTCAGGGGCGTGCAGCACTGGCCGTGGATGCCGCGCCGCACCCGTCCCCGTCGCGAAAGGCTCGGAACGAACTGGTCTCGATGTTGCCGGGTGCCGACCGTGCACACCTGCTCGCCAGCTGCGAGCCCGTCCAGTTGCTGCTGGGTCAGGTGCTGCAAGAGCCCAGGGAGCCGACGCGCCAGGTCTACTTTCCGACCGCCAGCCTCGTATCGCTGATCGCCATCGTCGACCACCATCAGGGGCTCGAGGTGGACATGATCGGCCGTGAAGGCATGCTCGGCAGCCAGGTGGCGCTGGGGTCGGGAGCCGAACCCTTCAAGGCTGTGGTCCAAGGCCCGGGAACGGCCTGGCGCATCCCCGTAACACTGTTTCGGGCCGAGCTGGCCAGAAGTGCGGCGCTGCGCCGCGTGGTCGGCCGCTACGTCAGCGTGCTGATGACGCAGCGCGCCATCTCGGCGGGCTGTCTGCGGTTCCACGAGATCGGTCCGCGCCTGGCGCGCTGGCTGCTGATGGGCCAGGATCGTGCCGGATGCGACCATTTCCAGGTGACACACGAGTTCCTGGCCAATCTGCTCGGCGTGCGCCGCGTGAGCGTGACGCTGGCCGCGGGCGAGCTTCAGCGCCGGGGGCTGATCGCGTATCACCGAGGCGATCTGACGGTGGTGGACCGCGCAGGCCTGGAATCGGCCTCGTGCAGTTGCTATGCGGCAGCAGGCCAGGCCTACGAGCAGGAGATGGGCTGACGGCCCCGCGCCGATTGCGCGTACCAGGTCCCGCAACTTGCGGGCGACGACGTAAGCCGCGCCGCTGGGACCTGTCCTGAAACACCTGGCCTCTGGCGAATGCGTGCCTGTGTGCGCCGGCGAACCGATCAGTGCCGCGGTGCGGCATAGGCTTGGCCCCCATCGATCGAGCCGCCCGAACCCAGGCGCAGCGATCGCAGACGCGAAGGATCGACGATGACCAAGCCCTCACGACCCCGAGACTCACGACGCGCGCCCGCACCCAGCGCCACGGCGCAGACGCCGGCGCTGGCGCGTTGGGACGGCGAAGGTGGCGCGCCGGCGGGCGCCGACCCAGGTCTGCGTCCGGCGCCCGTCACCGGCGCCACTGCAGAGGCGGGCATGGCGCCGAGCGGCGGGGAGCTGGCGCATCTGCGGATGCGTGTCATTGCTCTGGAGAACCTGGTGCTGGCCGTGCTGGCCGCGGGCCCGGGCCGACAGCTCGGCACCGTGCGCAACATGGCCGCGTACATCTCGCCGCGCGCGGGTTGCACCGCCCATCCGCTGACGCTGAAGGCGGCGGCGCAGATGGTTCGTCTGGTCGACCGCTCCGCCGAATTCCGCCGTCCGTCCGTCCGGTGATCCTCAGTGATTCTCCAGGCCCGGGCCCATGTGTGCCACCGAACCGACTGCGGGGCGCGGGCGTGCCACCGTGCGGCGACGGCGCTCGGCGCCGAATCAAGCACGACGACCCCGCCGTGATCCACCGCAAGATCGGAGCTGCACATGAACGACGAACAGCGTGAACCCCTGGGCATCGACAGGAAACCGGTCGCTGGCGATGCCGGGCCCGACGACTCGCATGGCCCCGGGCCTAGCCTGATGGGCGCCAACACGCTGATCGGCAACGGCGTCTGCAACGAGCGCGCCGAGCTTCTCGGCAACATCAAGGAAATCATGCTGGACATGCGGAGCGGCCGCGTGAGTTATGCGGTGCTGTCGTTCGGTGGCTTCATGGGCATGGGCGAGAAGCTGTTTGCCGTACCGTGGGAGGCGCTGAGGCTCGACACGGAGAACAAGCGCTTCGTGCTCGACGTCACCATGGAGCGCCTCGAGAGCGCGCCGGGCTTCGACAAGCATCACTGGCCGGACATGGCCGACGTGACCTGGGAAAAGGGCATCCATGCCTACTACGGGACCCAGCCGGGCCGCTTGCTCGAGCCAACCTGAGCGGCGCCGAGGACGCCGGCTCGACGCCGGCACTCGCGGCACCCTCACCAGCCAAAGGAGAACGGAATGTCAAAAGGTCGACGTGGGAACAAGGAAGCAAAGAAGCCGAAGAGGGCGCAACCTGCGGCCGTCCCCGTCCTGCCGCAGCTGAACGTGGCCAGCCCATCGGGCGTGACGGCGGCGCCGCAGAGGAAGAAGTGACGGGCGATCGTGCCAGGAGCCGCGCCGAATGTGCGTTCGTTACCGAGAACGCCATGGGTGACGCGGTCCTGAACATGGCCACCGCCTGCATGCGCGGGGCGCATTGCTTGCGGACGGGCTCGACAGGTGAGGCCCAGCGCGTGCCCCGTTCGCCGACGTGCCGAAATGGAACCTGCAGTCGCGGCGGGCTCTCGAAATGAATGCAGGCAGGAGCCCAACGGCTCGACTCTGTCCACGCTGTCGACAGGAGACCCGGCGTGTGCAGAGGCACTTCACCGATCGCATGCTCAGCCTGTTCGTCACGGTGTTTCGCTATCGGTGCGACGAGCCGCGGTGCGGGTGGGAGGGCCTGGTCCGCAGGGGCCCTGGGGGCACCGCCACGTACGACGACGAGGGGTACGTGCCTGGCCATCGCCTCGAGGCGTCCTGCAGTGCACAGTCCTCTCGGTGTAACGGTCCACACGCGCGCAAGAATGCCTAAGCTCGAGCCGCACGTCCGGACGCGGACCGATCCGGTGTGATGCCTGACCGGCAGGTGCCTCGACGCAACGCCGTCATCCGAGGGCTTCGACCTGGCGCTTGGCTGGCCCGTCGTGCAAGGCATCGCACTTTTGAGGTCGTCCGTCCAGATGGCTCGCAGGGCCTTCAAGATCTGCCTCGTTGGCGGCCGAGCCGGGGCCTTGGCCGCGGCGAGGATCAGGTCGATCATCAACCCGATCTTCGCGATCCCTGCCGAACCCCGGGCAATCCCTCCGGAGTGCACTGTGGCAGCCATTACTGCGAGGACCCGCCGGACAACGTAACGCAGTGGCGTCTGATCGACGCCACTGCGCGGCGGGCGGGTGCCCGGCCCCTCGGTTTCTGGGCTACAGCCCCGACCTGTCGCTACTTCGAGGCCGGTGTGAACCAGGAATCAGTGGCCTTGCGCTCCCAGTCGGCGAGCTGCTTCTCGGCATCTTCCTTGGCCAGGCCGTACCGCTCCTGGATCTTTCCGGCCAGTTGCTCGCGCCGCCCGGCGATGACATCGAGATCGTCATCGGTCAGCTTGCCCCATTGTTCCTTGGCCCGGCCCGTGACCTGCTTCCAGTTGCCCTTGATCTGATCCCAGTTCATATTGATCTCCCTAAGTGGTGTCGAAAAATGAATGCTGCGTCGCGGTCGCGCAGCACTCGGCCTGGTTCGAGTGTGGCGCCGGCCCTCAAGGCCGAACGACGATTTGGTTCTTGACGGACTTCACGCCCTTCACGCTGCGCGCGATACGGTCAGCGGCCGCCTTCTCGCTGTCGCTCTTGGCAAAGCCGGACAGCATCACCGTGCCGTTCAGCGTTTCGACGCTGATGCTGGTGCCGGACACTGTCGGATCGCTGAGCATTTCGGTCTTGACCTGCGTCGTGATCGCACCGTCGTCGATGTAGGCGCCTGTGGTCTCCTGCCCGCGGCCGACGGCGCAGCCCGCCGTCGTCACAATGGCCAGCGCAGTGAGCGCAACGGCAATGGGGGTCGTAAATCTCATGGTTTGCTCCAGTGTTTGCAGTCGAATCATTTCCACTGCTGGTTCAGATTAGTCCCACGTCGCCGCAGCGTCTGTTCGCTATGGCACACAGCGCCTGCCGTGACGAGGGCTCGGCTGCAACGGTTTAGGTCGTTGAGCCACCCCGCACTCGAGCGCCAACCGCGCAAGCCGGCGAACGGCGGGCGCTACTTGTTCTTGTCGTTCTTGTCCGGCCCGCGTTCATCGCTGCCGCCACGCCCCTTGCCCGGCGACTGCGATGGTCCGCCAGCCGCAGGCGGCGGACCCTTGCCTGGCGCGCTCTGCTGGTAGTGCTGCCGCACCGCCTCTTCACGCGGCTCGTATCGATACTGCTGGTTGCGCAGCTGCGGCTGCTGCATTGGCGGCGGATACCGATCACCCTGGTACTGTCGCTGGTAGCTCGGCAGCGGGGCCGGAGCAGGCGCCTTCCTGCGATCCCACTCGTCCCAGCCGTGGTGCTGCTGTTGCCACGCGGGGCCCCAGTGCTCACCCCAGCGCGGCGGCGCATCACCTCGCCATCCGCCGAAGTAGGGCGGGGGAGCGCGGTAGTAGCGCACCGGCACGCGCAGCACGTACAACGGCACGACGACCGGTGCGACTGGCGACCATGGGCCGTTGTACCAGGAACTGGCGTACCAGTTGTCGGCCTGGTAGACCCAGTACATGCCGTCGTAGAAGAAGAGGTTGGCCTGCACCGTGGGCGCGTAATACACCGGGTAGCCGGGCACGCGGGCCAGCTGTGGGTACACGGGAAAGCTGATGCCGATGCTGACGCTCGGCGTCCCGATGCCGATGCTCACTTGTCCCGAAGCCGCGCCGCTCAGCGCGACGAGCAGGGAGAGTGCGACGAAAGAGTTTCTCTTCATGGGTTGGCCCGTGCGGCCCCACGCTGCAGTTCCGGATCGAACTGCAGCCACGCTAGCCTGCTGGACTCTCGGAATCCGTACGCTGCCATACATAGCCACTGCTTCGGTGCCCTGGTCCGATCAGCGTCCGGTGGCTTGGCTCCATCGCAGACCTGTCGTTTCCGGGGCCACGGGCCGTGTTGCCTGGCGCACAGACGGAAGGTCGCGATTCGGCGAACCTGCGCCATCTGAACGACGGGGAGGCCCGTCGCGACGGGGTGTCAAGGCGGCAGGGTCGCATGGCACCGTACCGGCCCGGGCGATCGCACGGATCTGCTGGCCATCCGACCACCAAAAGGAATCGAAATGAAGACCACTTACGTCACACGCGACAACTTCGGCATGTACGCGCAAGCCGGCGACGGGCCAGGGCCCGCATTGATGGGCGCGAACACCTTGCTGGGCAACGACGTCTGCAACAAGGACGGCGAGGATCTTGGCGACATAAAGGAGTTCATGGTCGACATGGCCACGGGCAAGATCGCCTATGCGGTGCTGTCCTTCGGCGGCCTGCTGGGCCTGGGCGACAAGCTGTTCGCCGTGCCCTGGGCGGCGTTGAAGCTGGACACCGTGAACAAGCGCTTCACGCTCGACGTTCCGAAGGCGACCCTGAAGGACGCCCCCGGATTCGACCGGAAGCACTGGCCGTCGATGTCGGACCAGACCTGGGCCACCGGCGTGCACCGGTTCTACGGCACGACTTACAGCGCCCCTTGACGCGCCATCGTCCAAGACCTTGAGAGGGCCGCTGCCCCGCGGCACACCTCAGCGGCCCGAGTGGATCAGTCCACGAGCGCGAAGTCGATGAAGCCGCGCTCCACGTCGGTGGAGACGAGCTTCACACGGATCTCGTCGCCAATGTCGAGGCCACGGCCTTCGGCGTGGAGCCGACCCTCCGCCGGTGGCGCGAAGATGCGCACCCAGGTGTCGCTTTCGGAACGGCCGGTCACGAGGGCGTTGTAGACCTGGCCGACATGCGACTGCAGCAGCAGCGCGGCCTCGGACTTGCGCATCCGCCGCTCGACCTTTTGTGCCGCGTCCTCCTGCTGCGTGCAGTGCTCGGCCAGCGCCTGCAGTTCGGCGGCGTCGTAGGCCGCCGGCCGACCGCCAAGTGCAGCCTTGACCATGCGCAGCGTGATCAGATCGGGGTAGCGCCGGTTCGGCGCCGTCGAGTGCGTGTAGTCGCGCACCGCCAGGCCGAAGTGGCCGATCGGCGCGCCGCCGGGCCGTTCCACCACGTACTCGCCCGAGCCCATCAGCTTGACGACCACTAGCGACAGGTCGGGAAAGCGCAGCGGATCGGCGCGGTGGCGCTCGGCCAGGAAGCCGGCCAGCGCCAGCGAATCGGGCTCGTGCGGCAGCGTGTGGCCGTACTTGCCCGCCAGCTCGACGAGGCGCTGCCAGCGCTCGGGCGAACGCACCACGCGGCGCAGCGAGGCACCGCCGTTGTCGGCCAGGAAGGCGGCGATGCACTCGTTGGTCGCGATCATGAATTCCTCGATCAGCTGGCGGGCGCGGTTCTGCACCTGCTGGCGCAGGTCGACGACCTGTTCGCCGTCGAACACGGCCCGCGGCTGGAAGGTCTCGAGCTCGAGCGAGCCCCGGTTGTGCCGCCGCACACGCAGCCGCTGTGCGACCTCGTCCTGGGTTCGCAGCTGCGCGTCCATCCCGGCGACGGCGCGCGCGGCCGCTGGCAATGGGCCGCTGCCCTCGATCCAGGCCGACACCGCGTCGTAGGCGAGCATCGCCTGGTTGCGCACCCGGGCGCGGCTCACGCGGGTCTGCGTGATCGAACCGTCCTTCGCCACCACCATCTCGGCCACCAGCGCGAGCCGCTCCTGGCCCGGGTTGAGCGACGTCAGATCGGTCGACAGGCGCTCCGGCAGCATCGCGAACACCCGCGCCGAGGTGTAGACCGAGGTCGTGTTGGTCCAGGCATGGCGGTCGACCGGTGAACCCTTCGCGACGAGCGAGTCGACGTCCGCGACGGCGACGAAGATCTTCACCGCGCCGTCGGCGAGTGGCTCGCAGGCCGTCAGCTGGTCGAGATCGCGCGAGTCGTCGTTGTCGATCGAGCACCAGGGCAGGGCGGTGAGATCGCG
>Ga0105090_10000252_pt1 | contig 24799 bp, 21 predicted proteins | sample PPLLak3March2015_FD_79110 | JGI IMG/M metagenome (GOLD analysis project Ga0105090, IMG submission 79110) | Freshwater sediment microbial communities from Prairie Pothole Lake near Jamestown, North Dakota, USA - PPLs Lake P7 Core (1) Depth... | ecosystem: Environmental > Aquatic > Freshwater >...
CACCGGATCCTGATCCTCGACTTCGGCTCGCAGTACACGCAGCTGATCGCGCGTCGCGTGCGCGAGCTCGGCGTCTACTGCGAGATCCACCCGTGGGACGCAGGCGACGAGGCGGTGCGTGCCTTCGGCGCGCGCGGCATCATCCTGTCGGGCGGCCCCGAGTCGGTCACGCAGGCCGGCGCGCCGGCGGCGCCTGCGGCCGTGTTCGAGCTCGGCGTCCCGGTGCTCGGCATCTGCTACGGCATGCAGACGCTGGCGGCACAGCTCGGTGGTCGCGTCGAGCCCGGCGCCGTGCACGAATTCGGCTACGCCGAGGTGCGCGCTCGCGGCCACTCGGCGCTGCTTCGCGACATCGAGGACCGCGTCGATGCCGAGGGCCACGGCCTGCTCGATGTCTGGATGAGCCATGGCGACCGCGTCGTCGGGCTGCCCCCTGGCTTCAAGGCCATCGCCTCGACGCCCGACCTGCCGATCGCGGGCATGGCCGACGAGGCGCGCCGACTGTACGCGTTGCAGTTCCACCCCGAGGTCACGCACACCCGCCAGGGCATGCGCATCTACGAGCGCTTCCTGCACGGCATCTGCGGCTGCGACGCCGGCTGGAACGCCGGCAACATCATCGAGGACGCGGTTGCGCGGGTGCGCGCGCAGGTTGGCGGCGGCAAGGTGCTGCTCGGCCTGTCGGGCGGCGTGGACTCCTCGGTCGTCGCGGCACTGCTGCACAAGGCGATCGGCGACCAGCTGTCCTGCGTGTTCGTGGACCACGGCCTGCTGCGCCACCACGAGGGTGACCAGGTGATGGCCGTGTTCGCGCGCAACCTCGGCGTGCGTGTCATCCGCGTGGACGCGGCCGAGCGCTTCTTCACCGCGCTCGCGGGCGTCACGGACCCCGAGGCCAAGCGCAAGATCATCGGCCGCCTGTTCATCGAGGTCTTCGACGAGGAGGCGCACAAGCTCGAGGGCGTGGAGTTCCTCGCGCAGGGAACCATCTATCCGGACGTGATCGAGTCGGCCGGCAGCAAGACCGGCAAGGCGCACGTCATCAAGTCGCACCACAACGTCGGCGGCCTGCCCGAGACGATGAAGCTCAGGCTCGTCGAGCCGCTGCGCGAGTTGTTCAAGGACGAGGTGCGGCGCATCGGCGTCGAGCTCGGGCTGCCTGCCGAGATGGTCCATCGCCACCCGTTCCCGGGCCCCGGCCTCGGCGTGCGAATCCTCGGCGAGGTGACTCGGGCGGCGGCCGACACGCTGCGTCTCGCCGACCACATCTTCATCGAGGAGCTGCGCCGGGCGGGCTGGTACGATAAGACGAGCCAGGCTTTCGCGGTGTTCCTGCCGGTGAAGAGCGTGGGCGTCACCGGCGACGGCCGGCGCCACGAGCCCGTGATTGCGCTCAGGGCCGTCGAGACCGTGGACTTCATGACCGCGCACTGGGCACACCTGCCGTACGAGCTGCTCGACGTCTGCTCGCGCCGCATCGTCAACGAGGTCAAGGGCATCTCGCGCGTCGTCTACGACATCACGGGCAAGCCGCCGGCGACGATCGAGTGGGAGTAGGCGCAGTCGCGGACGCCAGGCGCCCGCGACTTCGCTCCGCCCGAGGCCTCAGCGCTTGCGCCAGCAGCCGGCCGCCACGGCCTGCCCATTGCTGGGCGAGCCATACCGATACCCCATTCGCCCAAAATTGCTCGGCGATTGCGAGGATCCGGTCGCGGTCCTTCGAGGAGTCGCTGATGCAGACGTCGTTGGACATGGGCGGCCTTTCCAGCGGTTCCCGATGACGCCTTGTCGCGTGGCGGGAGGCAAAGCGACGGCGGCGGTCACCGTAGTCCTTGTCGAAGGGGTAGGCACAGGGCAAGATCCGTCGGACCCGGACGGATACCGAGACGCTTAAAGGCAACCCGAACGCTGCAGGGCCCATGGCACACGATGTATTCCTGAGTTACGCGGCGGCCGACAAGGCCGCGGCCTTCGCCGTCCTCAAGGGGCTCGAGGACCACAGGATCCGTTGCTGGATCGCGCCGCGCGACATTCCACCAGGCTCCGAATACGGGCAGCAGATCGTCGACGCCCTCAAGGGCTGCCGGGTGTTCGTAGTGATCTTCACGGCGGGCGCGAACGGATCTCCGCACGTGCGCCGCGAGGTCGAACGGGCGGTATCGCTGGACCGGATCATCGTCCCGTTCCGCCTGGAGGACGTCGCCCCGACCGGGGCCATGGAGTATTGCCTGAGCGGCACGCACTGGCTCGATGCACTCAAGCCGCCCCTAGAATCGCATGTCGCGACGCTGGTGGCCACGGTGCAGGGGCTGCTGGGCGCGTCCACCCGGGGTCCGGCGACGGACGCCGCGCCGGAAGCTACGGAGCGACCCTCGATCGTGGTGCTCCCCTTCAACAACATGAGCGGCGATCCGGAGCAGGAATACTTCAGCGACGGCATCACCGAGGACATCATCACCGACCTGTCGAAGGTGTCCGGCCTGTTCGTGGTTGCCCGCAACACGGCGTTCACCTACAAGGGCAAGCCCGTCAAGGTGCAGGAGGTGGGCCAGGAGCTCGGCGTGACGTTCATCCTGGAAGGAAGCGTCCGCAAGGCGGGATCCCGCGTGCGCGTGACCGGACAGCTCATCAACGGGAAGGACGGGGGGCACGTCTGGGCCGACCGCTACGACCGCGACCTGACGGACATCTTCGCGATCCAGGACGAGATCACCCACGCGATCGTCGAGCAGCTGAAGGTCCGGCTGCTGCCACAGGAGCAGAAGTCGATCGCACAGGCCCCGACGGACAACATCGAGGCATACACGTACTACCTGCGGGGCCGCCAGTTCCTGCACCGCCACTCTAAGTCGTACTACCAGCTCGCCCGGCGCATGTTCACCAAGGCGGTCGAGCTGGATCCGATGTATGCCCGTGCCTACGCGGGCATCGCAGACTGCGATTCGTTCCTGGTTCTCCACTATCACGTCGACATTGCGATCGACAGCATCCTGGCCACGAGTGGCCGGGCGCTCGAACTCGACGCCGGGCTGGCCGAGGCGCATGCGTCGCAAGGACTGGCGCTATCGCTGGCACAGCGATACGAGGAGGCGATGGCGAAGTTCGAGCAGGCAATTGCCATCGACCCGAATCTCTTCGAGGCGCACTACTTCTACGCGCGCGCCTGCTTCGCGCAAGGCAAGCTGGAGCGCGCAGCCGCGCTGTTCGAGCGGGCGGCGCAACTCAAGGTGGATGACTACCAGTCTTTGATCCTGCTGATGGGGGTCTACCGCTCGATCGGTCGCGAGCGGGACATCGCCGGTACCGCGCGCCGTGGCATCGAACGGGCGCAAATCGAGCTCACCCAGCATCCCGAGAATCCGCGGCCAGCGTACCTTGGGGCCGGTGCGCTCATCGAGCTGGGCGAGCGGGATCGTGCAAAGGAGTGGCTCTCCCGGGCGATGTCCATCGACCCGGATGACATCCTGACGCAATACAACGTCGCTTGTGCGTACTCGCAACTCGGCGAGCTCGAACCGGCCTTCGACATGCTGGAGCGGTTTCTCCCGCACGCGAATCACGAAACAAAGTCCTGGATCAAGCACGACTCCGATTTCGACGCGCTGCGCAGCCATCCGCGCTACCAAAGAGTGCTGGAGCTGCTTCAATAGGTCGCGTACGCGTCGCGCGGGAGTGACTGGTCGTCGCGTCGGGGGCGGAACCCAAAGGGGCATTGCACAGGCCGGCAGCGGCTCCGGCGCGGCACCGAGACATGCATCAAACGGTTGAGAGCATTGCGCGCCGCGCATATCGGATGCACGTGCGAAAGGAACTGCTGGCCTGTAACGCCCGTCGCGCTACACTGCGCTCCGCGGCGGAGCATCGATGACGGCGGTCCGCCAGGCCGAGACGCTGGCATGACAAAGAGAGGGAGCATCATGATCGACGGACGAAACCGCACCTGGCGCGAAGCCATGACGACGGCGACGCTCGCCATCGCAGCGCTCAGCCCCGTGTCGGCAGGGGCGGGCGGGTTGTTGCTCTATGAATTTGGCACCGCCGAGCCTGGCCTCGCGGCGGCCGGCTATGCCGCGCGCGCGCAGGATGCATCGACGGCGTTCACCAATCCGGCTGGCATGACGCGCCTCGACGGTACGCAGGTGCTCGCGGGCGGGCAGGTGATGTGGCTCAACACCGAGTTCTCGATCGACGCTGAGACCTCGCCGGGGCTGGGCAGCAACGACGGCGGCCGCGCGTTTGGCTGGAACGGCTACGTGCCGGGCGGCAGCGCGTTCCTGACGCATCGCGTGTCGCCCGATCTCGCCGTGGGCTTCGCGGTAGCGGGCAACTTCGGCTCCATGCTCGATTACGACGATGACTGGGTGGGACGCTACCGGGTGCAGGACGGCGACCTGCTCGGCATTTCGGTCATGCCGTCGATCGCTTACCAGCTGAACCAGAAGCTGTCGCTCGGCGCGGGCATCAATGCGATGTACGGGATTTTCGACCAGAAGGTCGCCATCAACAACGCGTTGCCGTCATTTGACGATGGTCGCCTCGAGATCGACGACAGCACCTGGGGTTGGGGCGGCAACGTCGGCGTTCTCTACGAACCGAAGCCGGGTATGCGCCTGGGGCTTACCTATACCTCCGCGATCGACCTCGATTTCATCGGCAGGGCGAAGTTCTCGAACCTCGGGCCCATCCTGACCGCGCTGCTGCAGTCGCGCGGCCTGCTCGACGCGCGCATCGACATGGGCGCCACCGTGCCGCAGCAGGTGATGGGGAGCTATTACGCGGAGATCAGCGAGCGTTGGGCCCTGATGGGCAACGTCGGCTGGCAGGACTGGTCCGAGTTCGGCGAGGTCGAGATCGGCATCGCCAACACGCAGGACCCGACCAGCCTCTCGAGCCCCCTGTCGTTTGACGATACCTGGCACGTCGCCGTTGGCGCGCAGTACCGTATGAACGACCGCTGGAAGGCGAACCTCGGTCTAGCCTACGACACGGGGTTCCAGGAGGACGACGAGGTGTCGCCGCTGTTCCCGGTCAATGCGGCGTGGCGGTTCGGCGCCGGCGCCGAACGCCAGGCCAGCGATTCATTCAAGTGGGGATTCACGGGCGAGGTGCTCTACGGCGGCAACATCGACGTCGACAAGCGCAGCACGCTGCCCCCCGTGCTCGGTGGGCGCGGCGACCTGGTGGGCGGGTATGACCAGGCGTTGTCCGTCGTATTCACCGTGTACGGCAACTGGACCTTGTAGACAAACGACCCGCGCAGATCAGCGGGACGAATGATTGGTTAATTGTTCGCAGCAGGGGAGGGTTCGCGATGACGGAATTTCGCACTTTTTGCCGGTGCCGCATCGCGGTGGCGAGCGTCCTTGCCGCGTTGGCGCTGGTGCCGGGGCCGTCGCTGGCCGAGGCCCCCGGGGCGATCCAACCCTCCGACCTCACCTCTCTCAAGCACTTCTCGCCCTACGCCTTCCGCAGCGTTCCCGACCAGGTGTTCTTCGGCGACATGCACATCCACAGCAACCTGTCGCCGGACGCGGGCCTGCTGGGCACCTCGCTGACGGCAGCGGACGTCTTTCGCGCCGCGCGCGGCGATACGGTCATCTCGAACACCGGCCAGCCATTCCGGCTGGTCAGGCCGCTCGACTTCCTGGTGCTCACGGACCATGCCGAGGCGATGGGCCTTGCCCCGATGGTCCGCGAAGGCAACCCGGTACTGCTGTCCTCGTCGCGTGGTCGTGCCGTCTATGAAGCCTTCAAGGCCGGCGGACAACAGGCGATGCAGGCGTTCGGCGGACTCCTGGCCGACGTTTCGGCGGGCGTGAATCCGTTCGCCGACATCGACATGGCCGGGTCGATCTGGCCCGAGTTCGTCAAGCTGGCGGACACCTACAACCAGCCGGGCGTGTTCACCGCGATGACCGGCTTCGAATGGACTTCGCAGCCCGGCGGCAACAACCTGCACCGGATCGTGGTCTTCGCCGACGGCGCCGACAAGACCAGTCGGGTGCGTCCGTTCTCGATGTTCGACAGCCAGGACCCGGCGAAGCTATGGGACTACATGGAGAAGTACGAAGCCTCGACGGGCGGTCGCGCTTTTGCCCATGTGCACAACGGCAACCTCTCGAACGGCATCGCGTTCACGGCCGCGACTGTCGACGGCACGCCGATGGACGCCGCCTACGCTGCCCGTCGGTCGCGCTGGGAACCGATCATGGAAATCACCCAGATGAAGGGCGACGGCGAGACCCACCCGTACCTGTCCCCGGACGACGAGTTCGCGGACTTCGAACGCTGGGACGTGGGCAACCTCGACGGATCGGCGCCGAAGAAAAAGGAAATGCTGCGCTATGAGTATGGCCGTTCCGCACTGCTGACGGGGCTCGAGGTCGAGGCGAAGGTGGGCGTGAACCCCTACGACTTCGGCTTCAACGGAACGACCGACGCGCACACCGGCCTGGCCTCGTCTGGCGAGGAAAACTTCTTCGGTAAGTTCGCCGGCACCGAACCCGGCCCAGACCGCTTCAACCGCGATGTGATTCCTGCGGCCGATGCCTCGATCCGCATCATCACGGCACAGGAGTCGGCGTCGGGCCTGACCGGCGTCTGGGCGCGAGAGAACACCCGCGACGAGATCTTCGACGCGCTCGTGCGCAAGGAAATCTACGCGACGACCGGCACGCGCATCCGCGTGCGCCTGTTCGCGGGATGGGATTTCAAGCCGGGCGACGAGCAAGTGGCGGACTTCGCCGGCCTGGGCTACACGCGTGGCGTGCCGATGGGCGGGCGCCTTCACGCAGCTCCCAAGGGCGCGGCCCCGTCGTTCATCGTGCGGGCACTGCGCGATCCGGACTGGGCCAACCTCGACCGCATCCAGGTCATCAAGGGCTGGGTCGACGCCGACGGCAAGGCGAAGGAACGGATCTATGACATCGCCGTTTCCGACGGCCGCAAGATCGGCACCGACGGGCGCGCCCGCGCGCCGGTCGGCACCACGGTGAATGTCTCGAAGGCAACCTTCACCAACACGATCGGTGCACCGGTACTGGCCGCCCACTGGCGCGACCCGGACTTCGACCCGAACGAGCGGGCGTTCTACTATGTGCGCGTGCTCGAGATCCCGACGCCGCGCTGGACGACCTACGATGCCGTCAGGTTCGGCGTCAAGCTGCCGACCAGAGTGCCCGCGACGGTGCAGGATCGCGCCTATACCTCGGCCGTCTGGTACTCGCCCGGCAAGTAGCCGAGACATCCCGCGGCAATCGGCCGGGTTTGCTCGACGATCGCGCGCAGGCATGCCATGCCTGCGCGCGATCGCGTCATTTCGCGCTGATCGGGATCTCCGGCACGCGCGCGTAGTAGAACTCCCGCTCGTTCGGGTCGCGGTGTTCCGATCACGTAACAGTTGCTCGATTCAACCCTCGCGCGTCATCACCATGTGCACGTCGCCAAGCGCCCGCTCGGCGAAGCCCGCCTCGCAGTAGCAGAGGTAGTACTCCCACATCCGGATGAAGCGGTCCGGGTAGCCGAGCGCCCGGACCTGGTCCAGGTGCGCGTGGAAATTGCGGCGCCAGGCGGCGAGGGTGGTGGCGTAGTGCGGGCCGATGTCCTCCAGGTGCACGAGTCGCAGATCGCTGTCCGCGACCATGGCGGCCGTGAGCGCGCCCACCGAAGGAATGCAGCAACCCGGGAAGATGTAACGCTTGATGAAGTCGACCTCGTCGCGGGCCCCGGCGTAGTGCTGGTCGGCGATGGTGATCGACTGCAGCACCATGCGGCCGCCGCGGGTGAGCAACCCGGCGGCCCGGCGGAAGAAGGTGCCGAACTGGCGGTGACCGATGGCCTCGATCATCTCGATGGACACGAGCCGGTCGTAGTGGCCGCGCAGGTCGCGGTAGTCCTCGAGCAGCACCGTGATGCGATCGTCGAGCCCCGCCGCGCTCACGCGTTCCCGCGCGAGTTCGTACTGGCTCGGTGAGATGGTGGTCGTCGTCACGCGGCATCCGTACCGGCCGGCCGCATGCAGCGCGAAGCCACCCCAGCCCGTGCCGATCTCGAGCACGTGATTGGCAGGACCGAGGTCCAGTTTGCGGCAGACGAGGTCGAGCTTGGCGCGCGAGGCGTCGGCGAGCGGCATGTCCGCCCGCTCGAAGACTGCGCACGAATACATCATCGTCTCGTCGAGCATCAGACGGAAGAAATCGTTGCCCAGGTCGTAGTGCGCCGAGATGTTGCGTCGGCTGCCGGCGCGGGTGTTGCGGTGCAGCCAGTGTGCGGCGAGGCGCAACGGCGCGGACAGCTTGGCCAGTCCGCCCTCCAGCGAGTCGAGCGCGGCGCGGTTCGCGAGCATCAGTCTCAGCAAGCCGGTGAGGTCTGGGCTGGACCATTGGCCCAGCATGTACGACTCGGCGGCGCCCACCGAGCCGCCGTAGGCGAGCTCCGCGTAGAACGCTGGATCGCGCACCTCGATGCTCCCGACCGCACCCGGCGCGGCGCCGCGGAATTCGTGGACGGCGTTGCCTTCGTGGATGCGCAGCACGCCCCGCTCGAGCCCTGCGAGGCGCCCGAGCACCAGCCGGCGGGCGGCGATGCCGAGTGGATTGAGGCGGGGCAGGCTGGGGGCGAGTTCGACCAGCGTGGTGTCGTTCACGTTGCTTGCTCCTCCACCCGCGTGGCCGGGTGGCTGTGGAAGGGAATTCGCTTCAGCCAGAGGCGCAGCGCCTGCCAGTGGATCCGGCGCAGTACGTTGAGCGTGGCGAAGGGGTGGCGCGCGAGAGCCCAGGCCAGGCTGGTGCCACTGATCTCGCGCCGCTCGAGCGCGAGCGCGGCGTCAAACACGCGCGCACCGTCGCCGCGGTTCACCATGCGCACGCACAGTGCCTCACCGGGCTCGCCGAAGGTCCAGTCGTACTCCTGGTCCATGGGCATGAACGGCGACACGTGGAATTGCTTGCCGAAACGAAAGCGGAGGCCTTCGCCATCGCGCGTGCCGGCGGACGCGGGCAAAACATAGGCGTGTCGCTCGCCCCAGGGCGTGTTCGTGATCTCCGCCACGATCGTCTCGACGCGCGATCCGGTCACGTCGTAGCAGTAGTAGAAGCTCACCGGATTGAAGCAGTGACCGAACGTGCGCAAATGGGTGAGCAGGCGGATCGGCCCGGTCGGGCGGCCCCCGGTCTCCACCGCGACACGGTCTCGAACGGCAGTGTCGAGCGGTACCGCCGGGTCGCCGAGGTAATCGGCACGCCGCATCCAGGCGAGTGCTGGGCGCCGCGTGGACCAGAGCCACCGTCCGCGGAACACCTGGTCGAGTTCCGCGAGGTCGAGCCACGCGTAGCAGACCGCGTAGTCGAAGGCGTGCGGCACCGGGCGACGCCGGCGGTGGCTAAGCCGACCGGTGTAGAGCGCGCTGTGCATGGTCGTCACGGAAGTGCCCGACGGCGGCGAGTGCGCTGGTCACCCCGTCCTCGTGGAAGCCGTTGTGCAACCAGGCACCGCAGTAATAGGTCGCCCGCGCGCCGTCGATCTCGCGGTGCCGGGCCTGGGCGGCCACGGACGCCGGGGTGTAGAGCGGGTGGTGATAGGTGATGCGGCGTATGATCCGCGCGGGGTCGATCGCGTCCGTATGGTTCAGCGTCACGAGGAACGGCGTGGGCGCATCGAGGCGCTGCAGGATGTTCATGTTGTAGGTGAGCGCCACGGCACCGCCGCCCGGCCGCACGTGGTAGTTCCACGCGGCCCAGGCGAGTCGCCGCCGTGGCAACAGGCGCGCGTCGGTGTGCAGCACGGCCTCGTTCGGCTGGTAGGGGATCGCTCCCAGCACCTCTCGCTCGGCGTCGCTCGGGTCGGCGAGCAGGGCGAGCGCCTGGTCGCTGTGGCAGGCGAGGAACACGGCGTCGTAGCGCTGCGCCTCGTGCCCGTGCGGCCTGACCAGCACCCCGCCCGGGATGCGCCGCACTTGCTCGACAGGGGTTGCGAGGTGGATGCGGTCGCGGAACGGTGCCACCAGGCGCTCGACGTAACGCGCCGAGCCGCCGCGAACGGTACGCCAGGCCGGCCGGTCGTCGACGGTGAGCATGCCGTGGTTGTGCAGGAAGCGGACGAAGAACCGCGCCGGGAACCGCAGCATCGACGCCGGGTCGGTGGACCAGATCGCCGCGCCCATCGGTACGACGTAGTGATCGACGAACGCACGTCCGTAGCGGCCGCGCCCGAGGAACTCGCCGAGCGGCAGCTCGCCGCCCGGTTCCTCGAGCAGCCGAGGCGCCTCGCGGTTGAAGCGCAGGATGTCGCGCACCATGCCGAGGAAGGAGGGGCGCAGCAGGTTGCGGCGCTGCGCGAAGAGCGCGTTGAGCGAGGTGCCGTTGTACTCGAGGTCCGCGACCTCGTCGCGCACCGAGAAGCTCATGCTGCTTTCCTGGGACTCGACGCCGAGCTCGTCCAGCAGCGCGATGAAGTGCGGGTAGGTGCGGTCGTTGAAGACGATGAAGCCGGTGTCGATTTGCCAGTGCCGGCCGTGCATCTCGACGCCGTGCGTGTGGGTGTGTCCGCCGACGTGTCGGCCGGCCTCGAACACCGTGACGTCGTGATCGCGGTGGAGTTGACGGGCGGCGACGTTGCCCGCGATGCCGGCGCCGACGATCGCGATCTTCACGTGCGTGCGTGCCGGCCGCTGCGACCCGCCTCCAGGACCGACCGTGGCACCGGCCGCAGGTCGCGCACGATGCCGAGCGCCGCAAGCAGCTTGAGCCCGTACCAGCTCAGGTCCAGTTCCCACCAGTAGAAGCCCTGGCGCGCGGCGCCGGGGTAACGGTGGTGATTGTTGTGCCAGCCCTCGCCGAAGGTGATGAGCGCGAGCAGGAGGTTGTTGCGTGAATCGTCATCCGTGCCGTAGCGCCGGGTGCCCCAGCGGTGGGCCATCGAGTTGATGACGAAGGTTGCGTGGAAGAGCACGACGGTCGAGATGCAGAAGCCCCACACGACGAGCTGCCACGGCCCGGTGCCGAGCGAAGGGTGTGCTGCCTCGAGCCAAGCGCCGAGGCCCCACAGTGCGACGAACAGTGCGGCGGGCACGGCTGCATCGTAGCGATCGAGCCAGCGCAGTTCCGGGTAGCGGGCGAGGTCGCGGACCAGCTTCAGGCGCGTGGCAAAATTCTCCCGCGCCAGGAACCAGCCCATGTGGCTCCACAGCAGCCCGTCCTGCAGTGCCGAGTGGGCATCGCCCGGGCGGTCGGAATGTACGTGGTGGTGGCGATGGTGGGCGGCCCACCACAGGGGGCCGCGCTGTACGGCCGTTGCACCGAGCACCGCGAAGACGAACTGCCAGCCCCGTGACGCGCGGAAAGCGCGATGGGAGAAATAGCGGTGGTAGAACGCGGTGATCGCAAACATGCGCAGCGCGTACAGCGCCACCGCGACCGCGACTGCAAACGGGCTCCAGCCGGTCCACAGCACGCCCAGGCAACCGGCGTGCAGCAGCACGAACGGTACGACCCGCGGCCAATCGACGCCGCGCGGGTCGACCGCTGTTTCCTCGCCGGGCGCGGAGCTGTCGACCCAGCGGCGCAGAGCGACCGCGAGGCGTGCGGTCACGGTGCAGCCTCCTGGGCCCGTGCCGGCGCGGGCCAGCGCTGCGGGACCTTGCGCAGCTGAGTGGTGTCGTAGCCCATCGAAGCCACGAACGCCTCGAGGCGTGCGTAGTCCGCGTCGGACAGGGACGGCGAGCGCGCCATGATCCAGACGTAGTCGCGCGCCTCGCGCGCGATCACGGTCTGGCCGTAGTCCTCGGAAAGATAGGCGATGCGGTAGTCGGCCTTGATCGGCCACACGAACTGCATGCCCCAGACTGCGTTCGAGCTGCGGTCGAAGACGAATCCGCGCGGTGTGTAGCGCTTCTCGGGGCCGTCGAAGCCGCCCTTGCGGAAGGTGAACGTGGTGGCGATGGAACCGTCATCGTCGAGGTGGTAGGACTCCACCGCATTCCACGCGTCCCGTTCGATGTAGGTTGGAATGCTGGCGATCACGTACCAGTCGCCCATGAAGCGATCGAGGTCCACTTCTGCGGCGAGCGGCACGGGCGGCCGCGGCACACTGCTGCAGCCTGCGAACATGAGGAGCGCGATCGCGGCAAGGATGGCTCGGCAGTACATGATTCACACCTTCACCTGAGTTCGTAACGCAGCACGCGACCGCCCGGGGTCGGGGCCTCGAGGGCCACCCAGCGTCCGTCGGCGTACCAGAGGTCGATCTGCAGCTCGGGCGCCGACAGCCGGTGGCGCGTCGCAGGGACGCTGCGGCCGGCGACGGTCACTCGCTCGGTGCCGCGCGGATCGACGCGCACTGGCACCAGCTCGCCCGTCTGGGAATTCAGCAGCCGCGTGGCGCCGAGGACGCGCGGATCCCAGTAGGCAAAGCTCATGACGCAGCCGGGCAGGCGCGCGTCCCCGGACGGACCGGCGACCACCAGCGTCTCGCCTTCGGACTCCGCGGCGACTTCCTCCACCGAACCGTTCGTCTCCGTGCGCGACTCGAGTCCGTCGAGGCAGGTGCCGCGCCAGCGCTCGCGGGCCTCGTGCCGGTAGCGGAAGGCATTCAGGAACAGGAAGCGAACGTCGAACTGTGCGCGGCTCTCCACCTCGGTGGACTCGCCGTCGGCGCGCACGACATAGCGGTGCCAGCCGACCTCCTCGTCGTCGAGCAGCACGCGGAAATTCCACTCTCGGCCGGTCGCGGGCGCGGCCGGATCCCGGGTGGAGGCCGCGGACGCGGCCGTGACCATCAAGGCGACGATCGCAATTGCCGCGCGCATCAGGCGCCCCTCGGCGGCCAGGGCACGAACGCGCTGGTGCGCGCGACGTAGTCGCGGTACGCAGGGCGCCGCTCGCCGATGTCTTTCTCGAGCAGGGACACGCCCGAGACCCGCAGCAGGAGCAGCGTCATGATCAGCGGGGAGAACGCCGTCCAGGCGCCACCGCCGGCCACGGCGAGCAGGAAAAAGCCCCACCAGACGCAGCACTCGCCAAAGTAATTGGGGTGCCTCGACCAGCGCCAGAGGCCACGGTCGAGTACCTGGCCGGCGCCCACCGGATCGCGGCGGAAACGGGCGAGCTGGGCGTCCGCGACGCTCTCGAAGACGATGCCGAATGCCGCGAGCGCCGCGCCGGCCCAGTCGAGCGGACCGAGCGGCGCGGGGGAGGCCACGGCCGCGGCGAGCGGCGCGGAGATGATCCACGCGAGCAGCCCCTGCAGCCCGAACACGAGGTAAAGACTCTTCCACTCGAAGTTCGGCTGGTTGCGGGCGCGGATCGCCTGGTAACGGTGGTCCTCCGGCGCGTTCCAGTTGCGCGCGGTGAGGTAGGCGGCGAGGCGTACCGCCCAGGCCGCCACGAGTGCCAACACGAGCGTCGCGCGCGGCCCGGCCGGCGCCGCGGCGATGGCGTAGACGACTGCGGCGAGCAGGAGGAACAGCGACCAGAAGATGTCGACGAGGCCGACGTTGCGGCGCACCGTGCAGACGGCCCAAGCCGTCGCGGTGAGGACCGCGATGGCGGGCAGCGACGAGAGCCAGAGCGAAGTGGCCGTCACCGTTCTGTCTCCGTCGCCGGTCGTTCGAACAGATAGTGGCTCACCCACCACTCCTGCCCATCGCGGTAGCCGAACAGTTCGGCGCAGGCCATGAAGAACACGCGCCAGCGCTGCAGCCACTGCGGCGCGGCCGCCCCGTAAGTCGAGGCGAGCACTTCGAGTAAGGCAGCTCGCCGGGCGTCGACGTTGGCGAGCCACGCGTTTGCGGTGCGCTCGTAGTGGGTACCGTCCCAGCGCCAGCGGGCGAGCAGCCGCAGCCGGTCCTGGAAGCGCAACGCCAGCTCGTCGCTCGGCATGATCCCGCCGGAGAAGAAATGGCGACTCATCCAGTCCGCCGGGCCGCCGTCCACGAACGCGTAGGGGGTCGAGCGATGACAGAACACGTGCATGAAGAATCGTCCGCCGGGCCGCAGCCAGTCGTGCACACGGCCGAACAGCGTCCGCCAGTTGCGCATGTGCTCGAACATCTCGACCGACACGACGCGATCGTAGTGTCCCGGCGCGACGAACGAATTCATGTCGGCCGTGATGACCTCGACATTCGTGAGGCCGCGGCGACGGGCCTCGGCCTCGATCCACGCGCGCTGCGAGGAGGAGTTGGACACGGCCGTGATCCTGCTGGCGCGGTAGTGCGCAGCCATCCACAGCGTGAGCGAACCCCAGCCGCAGCCGAGTTCGAGGACGTCCTGGCCGTCCGCGAGGCCGGCGTGCTCGCAGGTGGCTGCGAGTGCACGTGCCTCGGCGGCCTCCAGCGTCTGCGTGCCGTCCGGCCACCAAGCGCACGAGTACTTGAGGTGCGGACCCAGCGCGAGGTCGAAGAACCGCGCGGGTACCTCGTAGTGCTGCTCGTTCGCGAGGTGTGGCACAGGCGCGAGTTCCGCAGCGTCCATGGCCTCGACGAAGGCCTCGGTGGTCACCGCGGTTCGCTCACAGTCGCCGGCAGCGATATCGCGCAGGCGCTGCTCGCAGAGGCGACGGATGCCGGCACGCACGACCGCATCCGGCACCAGGCCCTGTTCGACCCAGTCGATCGCCCGACGGGTGGCCTGACTCATGTGGTTTGCTCCAGGGAGTTTCGGGTGGCGGCGAAGCGGGACACACGACAGAGCGCGTTGCCTGACTCGTCGCGCGCGCTCGAGGGCATGTTGCCGACGCCAGTCAGAGGGGACGCCGTGCGCAGCGGAAACTGATCCCGGTTCGGCATCGTCGGCTCATCAGGTGGATTGGCGGGGTGGTCGAAAGTTATACAAGATGCGCAAAAAAGTCAATATGAGCCGGACAATAGCTGGACACTGCGCAGGTTCGGCCAGTCACCCTGCGCCGCCGGGGCGAGTGGCGCAGATCGGTGTGTGCGGGGAAAATGCCCGTCGCCGCGACCCTGCGGCAGACGTGCGGAGCGGCGTCGGATTCGCCCCGGTGATGCTGGATGGCCCCGACGGACGCCGATTACATGGCACGAGCCCTGGAGCTTGCCCGCACGGCGGAGGCGGCTGGCGAGGTGCCGGTGGGCGCCGTGATCGTCCGGGACGGAGTGATCGTCGCGGAGGGCTGGAACCGACCGATCAGCGCCTGCGACCCGACGGCACACGCCGAGGTCGTCGCGCTGCGTGCCGCCGGCCAGGCGCTGCAGACCTACCGGCTTACCGGTACGACCCTCTACGTCACGCTGGAGCCTTGCGCGATGTGCGCATCTGCGATGGTGCACGCGCGCGTGCAGCGGCTGGTTTATGCGGCCACCGATCCGCGCGCCGGCGCGGCGGGGTCGGTGTTCAACATCGTGCAGCATCCCTCGCTCAATCACCGCATCGACTGCACCGGCGGCGTGCTGGCGGAAGAGTGCGGCGCGCTGCTGCGCAGCTTTTTCCTTGCCCGTCGCTGAAGCGGCCAGGGATCAACGGCGGGCCGCGGAGCCCATGCGCTGGACCTCTGGCTTGCGCAGCGGAGGGGGCTCCTGCGCCGGCGGCGGCGCGCCGATGCCGGCCACCGCCAGGATGTTCAGGTAGGCCTGGACGTTGTCCACGTAGCGCACGGGCTCCCAGCCGCGCGCGTAGCCGCGCCGCGTTCGCGTATACCATCGCTCCTGGCTGAGCAGGGGCAGGAACTCCCGCACGTCCTCCCATCGATCCGGGTTGCGGCCGTGCAGCTCCGCCAGGACGCGCGCGTCCTCGACGTGCCCGTAGCCGACGTTGTAGGACGCCACGGCCAGCCACGTGCGATCGGGTTCGCCGATCCGCTCGGGGATCGTGTCGAGCAGTCGCGAGAGGTAGCGAGCGCCGCCGAAGATGCTGGTGCGCGGATCGAGCCGATTACCCGCGCGCATCATCTCGGCCGTGTCCTCCGTGAGCTGCATCAGGCCGCGCACGCCGGTGAAGGATACGGCGTGGGGATCCCACTTCGACTCCTGGTAACCCATCGCGGCGAGCAGCCGCCAGTCGAGCTGGTACTTGGCCGCCGCCTCCTGGAACCAGGCGAGGTAGCGCGGCAGTCGCGTTTCGACGTGCTGCAGGAAGTTGCGCGAGAACAGGTAGTCGAAGCGGTCGCGGTTGCCGTAATAGCGCTCGAGCACCTGGGCGATGATGCCCTCGGCGCGCGCGCCGGCGAAGAACGCGTTGACCCGGTCGAGCAGCGAGCGGTCTTGCGCCGAGGTGCTGACCACCCACGAGATGGCGCGTTCCGGCGACAGGTCGAGCGCGATGGCGAGTTCGGGGTGCACGACCCTGTTCAATGCGAACTCGGTGGAGCTGGCGAGCGTGTATTGCACCGTGCCGCGCGATACCTCGGCGAGAAGTTCCTCCGCCTCGGTGTCGGGGCGTTCGACCCAGGTCAGCTCCGGGTACTGCAGGCGCAGTTCCTCAAGGGTGCGCTGGTGCGCGCTGCCTGCCGCGACCTCTATCTGGCCGAGCGACGCGTCGCGGATGCCGGACGGTCGTGACTCTCCGCGCCGGTACACTAGGTGCTCGCGGACCCGGTGATATCCGGGACCGTAGTGCACGCTGGCGGGCAGCTGCACACCGGTCGTGAGGCCGGCCGCGGCGATGTGGGCCCGGCCTGCCGCGACCTCCTGGATCGCTGCCTCGCGAGTGCGGACCGTGTAGAGGCGCAGCGCCACTCCCAGGTGGTCGGCAAACTTGCTCGCCAGTTCGTAGGCCGGCCCCTCAGGGCCGTGGCTGCCGAGGTAGTACGCATCGGGACTGTTGCGGGTCACGACCCGCAGTTCGCCGGCCTCGATCACCTGCTGGAGCACGCCCGGCGGCTGGGCACACGTGGCCAGCAGCAGGGTCGCGAGCAGGGCGAGCAGCGGCTTCATGGTTTGTATAGAATACGCGGCCGCCGGAGAGGTACCGAAGCGGTCATAACGGCGCCGACTCGAAATCGGATGGGGGCATAACCGCCCCACGTGGGTTCGAATCCCACCCTCTCCGCCACTCCACGCCCGCGCCAGCGGGCGTTTGCTTTTCAGTCCAGCGAACCGAAGCCCAGCAGCACCGACACGCCGAGCGCCAGGAAGATTGCGGCCGCGAGGCCGTGCACCAGCCGCATCGGCAGTTTTCGGGCAGCCACTTCGCCCAGCAGGACCGCGGGGACGTTTGCCAGCATCATGCCGAAGGTCGTACCGGCCACCACGGCGGCCAGGGAACTGTACTTGGCGGCGAGCGCCACGGTGGCAATCTGGGTCTTGTCGCCCATCTCTACCAGGAAAAAGGCCACCAGGGTGGTGCCGAACACCCCGAAGCGGGAGGTCGCCGCTTCCTCCTCCTCGTACTTGTCCGGGACCATGGTCCAGGCTGCCATGGCGATGAAGGACAGGCCGAGGATCCAGCGCATCGCCGTCGGGCCGACCACGGCGGCAATCCAGGCCCCGGCGGCTCCCGCCAGGGCGTGATTCGCCAGCGTGGCGACGAGTATGCCGAGGATGATGGGCAGCGGCTTGCGGAACCGCGCCGCCAGTACCAGCGCCAGCAGCTGGGTCTTGTCGCCGATCTCGGCAAGGGCGACGACGCCGGTCGAAACCAGGAATGCTTCCATGGCGGGGATCAGGTCTGGCGAGTGGAATCGCCGGGACCGACCCCAACGAATCTGTAAAAGCTTAGCATGCGGCGGATCCCCCCGGACCTCCGCGCCTTGCGAAGCCATCACCAGGTGACGGTAAGCGCCGGTCGGAATACGCAAATTCCTCGGTGCCCACCCGCCGACCCTGTGGCAGGATTTCGCCCCAGAACAAGAACCGGGAAACCGACCGCATGCGTCTTGCAGCCCCCCAAGGCGACGACCGGGAAGCGTTGCCGATCGAAGGCATGGACGTCCAGGAGGTTCGAGACACGGACAGCCTCAGGCTGTTCATCCTCGAGTGGCACGAGCACTCCCACCGGCAGGCGCCCGCAGCCCCTGCCGGCAGCGGACGCCCGCCGCGCCGCGGTGGCATGATCGGCTCATGATCATCGATGCCTGGGCCCAGCACCCGACCGCACGCCACCTTGCCCACCCCATGTTCGACTCGCTGCGACGCTGGACGCGCGGCGACTCGGGTTTGCCAGGGGCGTTAGAGTCCACGGCCGAATGGCCGGTATCGGTCACTCTTGCCGCCATGGACCAGGGCGGCATCAGTCGCAGCATCATCAGCGCCTGGGAAGGACCGCGAGGCCCGCTGATCTCGAACGACGAAGTGGCGGCGTTCGTGCGCGAGGCGCCCGAGCGGCTGGTCGGTGTCGGCTCGGTGGACATCAGCCGTCCGCGCGCGGCCGTGCTGGAGGTGCGCCGGTGCGTGCGGGAACTGGGCTTCAAGGCGATCCGCGTGCTGCCGTGGCTGTGGGAGATGCCGCCGACGCACGCGCGCTTCTATCCGATTTTCAGCGAATGCTGCGAACTCGGCGTGCCTTTCTGCACGCAGGTGGGACACACCGGTCCTCTGATGCCCTCGGAGGTCGGGCGGCCGATTCCCTACATCGACCAGGTGGCGATCGACTTCCCGGAACTCGCGATCGTCTGCGGGCACATCGGCTACCCGTGGACCGAGGAGATGATCGCCGTTGCGACCAAGCACCCGAACGTCTACATCGACACGTCCGCCTACACGGTGCAGCGGTACCCGGCGCAGCTCGTTGCGTACCTGCGCGCGCACGGTGCGGGCAAGGTGCTGTTCGGCAGCAACTGGCCGATGATCGCGCCGCGCAAGGCGCTGCTGGGCCTCGACGAGCTCGCGCTGCCGGAAGCGACGCGAACCGCGTTCCTGGCCGGAAACGCGGCGCGTGTGTTCCGGCTGTGACGAAGCCGGGGATTACTTGATCTGGCCGCGAATCTCGCCGAGTCGATAGTCGCCCGGGCCGGAGTTCGGCGGGTCCATTCCGTCGTTGGTGTGCACGTTGACGTACGCGTTGCCGGCACGGATCTCTTCGAGCAGGTCGTTGATGCTCGCGCCGGTCATTGCACCGGTCAGGTCCGAGGCGTCGAACTTGCCCTGCGCCAGCACTCCACTGAACTTGCCCTTTTTCGGCGTGCCCGCGTGGAACAGCTTGACCACCAGCGGGCCATTGGCGATTGCCGGACCGAGGTGGATGTCGCCCTCGGCAGCGTTCTCGATGTCCTTCACCGTCAGTACGTAGGCGATCGACTGGCCGTTCGCGCTCAGCGTCAGTTCCAGCAGTCCGGAGGCCGGGGTCTTGATCGGGTCCGGGACGTTGGCGCTGCCCGTCAGCTCCGCCGTGAAGGTCGGCTCGGCAGCCTGGGCGGGAAGGGCGGCGAGGGTGAACGCCGCCACGGCGAGTGGCAGCAGGGAGCGATTCAGCGTGTGCATGACGGTGGCATCCTCGGTCGGAGACTGTGTGCTGAAATAGGCCGCCGCGCGCTCCCCGTGAATACGTAGTTTGGGAATCCGCGTTTCGCCGCCCTGGCGGGGCGGGCAGCGGCGGGTCAGGCGAGCAGCAACGCGACGCCGCCGCTCGCCAGCACCAGCAGACCGGCCGCAAGCACGGCGCGTCGCAGGTGCGGGTCGCCCAGGACGCTCGCCATCGCGATCTTGACGAGGGTGTTGGACAGGGTGGCGAGCGTGATCGCCTGCGCGGCCAGCTGCTCGTTGCCCGATCTTGCGAACTGCGCCATCGACAGCGTGATGGCGTCGACGTCCGTCGTGCCGGCCAGTACCGCGACGAAATACAGGCCGCCGCCCGGCGCGTACGCCTGGACCACCTTGACCAGCAGCAACACCGCCGCGAAGAAAGCCGCGAACTTGGCTGCGGCGCGGAGACTGAACGGATTCGTCAGCGGCACGCCTGCGGTCCGCTGCCCTGTGCTGGCGTTGCGCCTCAGGTACCAGGCCGCGGCGGTCGCGGTGACCGCCATGGCGAGGAACGGCACCAGCACCCGCCCGAGCAGGCTCGGGTTCACGACCAGCACCTCGACGACGACGCGCACGAACATGACGGCCCACGCGAGCAGGATGCCGCTCGCCAGCGCGGGGCCGGCGCCCGCGTAGGCGGGATCACGGCTCTGCCGGGCGAACGCGAGCGTCACCGCCGTCGACGACACGAGGCCGCCCGAGAGTCCGGTGAGCGGGATGCCCCGATGCGCTCCGAGCAGACGCGTGGCGACGTAACCAACCAGCGACAGGCTCGAGATCAGCAGCACCAGCATCCACAGCGAGCGCGGCCGCAACGCGCCCCAGGGGTCGATCGGCTCGTCGGTCAGCAACGGCAGCACGATGAACGTTGCGATCAACAGGCGCAGGCCCGCGTAGACGTCCTCACGGTCGAGCCGTTGCACCAGGCCGTGCAGCGGTTGTTTGTAGGCGAGCACGGCCGCGACGGTCACCCCCAGGCCCACCGCCAGTTCCCGGTAGCCGAGGGTGGTCATCGCACCTAGCAGGCAGGCCGCCACGGCTGCAAGTTCCGTAGTGAGACCGAGTGCGTCGGGTTGGGTGCGGGCGGACATGACATAGCCGGCGAGCACGGGTGCGAGCGACGCGACGAGCGCCGCAGCGAGGATCCACGGCGAATCGAGCGCGAGCGTTAGCCAGCCACCGAGTGCGCCGATCAGCGCGAACAGGATGAACGTGCGCAGGCCGCCGATGGTCTGCTCGTCGTGCTCGCGCTTGTGCCGCTCGCGCTCGATGCCGAGCAGCGCGCCGATCAGCAGCGCGGTGGCGAAGTTCCACACGGCCTCGAGATCGACCACGGGGTGCATGCGTGCAGCCTCAATCGGGGCGGCGTGGCCCTGCGTACCAGTTGATGACCTGCTCGAGCGCGCGCTGGCACACGCGACAGAACGGCACCTCGTCGCGCGTGAACATCACGCAGTCGAGCTGCGGGCGGTAATAGGCCTGCGCATCGTAGTTGGCGCCCCGGAAGGCGCCGACTGCATCCGCGTGGCGGTGTCCCTGGAACAGGCTCGTGGTGAAAGCCCGCTCCTCGCGGAACAGCGCGGACATCTCGGCCTCGGGACGGTTCGCGGCGCGAATCTGCTTGCGCAACGCCTGGAATGCGCGCTGGCGCTCCTCGAACTCCTGCTTCGGCCACGGTGTCGGCACGGGCGTGCCGGCGGCGACGAGGTCGGCCCACTTGGGCGGCGCCCCGTCGAGCAGCGCCGTGACGTTCGCCTCCCAGGGCTCGACCACCGTGGCCGCCGGCGCATAGGCCACGGGCGAGGTGTAGTACTCGTCGGCGAGCCCGGCGAAATGATGGCCGAACTCGTGGACGAACAGGTAGTCGGCCCAGTCGCTGTCCACCGCCACCGTGGCGAACGTGCCGTGGATGCCGCCGCCACCGTAGGTGGCCGCATTCACCAGGATGGTGATGAATTCGTACGGCGCCCAGGCGGCGACGTCGCGCAGTTCACGGTTGTCGAACGTGAGGACGTAGCGCTCGGAGCCGAACGCGTCGTAGGTGGCGCCGACCGGCGTGCGCCGTTGAGTGCCGTTGGACGGGCGCGCGATGCCCGACGCCTGTGACGGCGGGCACAGGCCCCAGACGTTGAAGTCCGTGCGGCGCGCACCGAACGGCTCGTGACGGAACAATGCGTCCGCCATGCGTCGAGCGTCCGGCCCGAACTTGGTTGTGCATTCGGCCGCCGTGTAGCCGTCGCCGATCAGCAGCAGGTCCACCTTGTCGGCCGGTTCACCGTGCCGCTCGATTTCGAGCAGGTCCTGGCGTGGGGGTGGCGCACGCATCACGAAGGGATCCGCCGGGTCGATCCGGGTCTGCCAGACCGTGGCGAAGGACTGGTCTTCGCGCCGGCGCAGCACCGTGACTTCCACCGGGCCGTCGGGCAGCGGGAAGCGCAGCGACTCGTGGAAAGTGCGGTGGGAGCCTGCCGCCTCGGGGGTGGTGATCCACTCGCCGAAGATCGAGCCGAAGCCGCGCGCGAAGAGCAGGCGCTGCTCGGCATTGCGGACCTCGTAACGGTATGCGCCCGGTTCACCGTCGTCCACCGTGCGCGCTGCATGGCCCGGCCACGGCAACGGCTCGACGCTCACGCGGTCGAGCGCGAAGATTTCCAGGCCCTTGCCACCCGTGTGGAAATAATCGACGCGCATGGTGCCGGGGCCGTCCGCGGCCAGCGTGGCGGTGGCGAACATCGCCCAGGTCCCGGCGGCCGCAATCAGGCAACGCGCTGCCCTGCGCACGTCAGCGCACCCTGGCAGGAGTCTTGCGGCGACGGGCCGGCGCGGTCCGCGCTTTCGCCGATCTCGCGGCCGGCTTGCGGGCCTTGCTCCTCGCCTTGAGATTCGTACGGGCCACCGCGCGCTGCTCGCGCACCTGCAGCGCCGTCTCCACCTGGCGCAACTGGGTGACGAACAACTGGGCGGCGCGGGACAGCGAACGCTTGCGCGGATAGAACAGCCCGTAGCTCATGTGCAGCCACGGCGCGTCGAACCGTACCAGCGCGAACTTGTTGGAGCGCAACTCGGGCTCGATCGCGGTGAGCGGTGCGAGCCCGATGGCGTCGCCGGCCAGGACGGCCGACTTGGCCACCGCGAAACTGTCGAGCATGAGACTGGGCGTGAGGTCGCCGGTGTCGCGGTCCACCTTGGCGAGCGGCATGGACTTGGCGATGTGAACCGCGATGCGCTGCGGGACGCGCGACGCCACCAGCGGGAACACGAGAATGGTCTCGAGCGATAGGTCGCCCGCGCTGGTGAGCGGATGGCCCTGGCGCGCGAAGAAGAACACACGGTGCTCGGCCACCGGCTCGATGGCGAGCCGCGTCGGGTGGCGCTCGGCGCTGGTCGTGTCGGCGATGGCGAACTCGAGCTTGCCGGCCATCACGGCGCGGCAAAGTTCCTCGAAATCGCCGAGCACCGCGTGCACGCGCAACCGGGAATTGACAGTCGCCATGCGCCCGAGCGCGACGCCGAGCGGCAGTTCGGCCGCGAACATGTCGGTACCGAAGACGATCTCTGGTGCCTGCAGGCCGGCAAGTTCCTCGAGGTCGCGGGTCAGGTCCCGCGCCTGGGAGAAGATGCGGCTGGCGTGATCGATCATCAGGCGGCCGGCCTCGCCCGGCTTTAGCGCCTTGGTCGCGGTGTCCACGAGCTTGACGCCGAGCGCCGACTCGATGGACTCGACGCGCTTGAGGAATGCCGTCGGAGTCAGGCCCAGGGCCTTGGCCGCCCGACTCAGGTCGCTGGCCGGGATCCGGCCGACGATGTCGAAAAAGCTGGGAGTCTTCACCATCGCACCCGCAAGTTAGCCGATGAAGGGCGGGGTGGCACGCCGGCGGCAGATTACCGGCAGGCGCGGCACGTGCCTGCCGGTACTGTACCGCGGCGGCGGGGCAGGCTGCAGGGTGACCTGCCGCAACGGTGACGGCCATTGGCCGGGCCATCGTCCGTCGCCGGTCGCAGCCGGTATGATGGCGGGATGACCGCCAAGCTGTTGTCGCGTCGCGACCTCGAGTTCCTGCTGTACGAATGGCTCGACGTGGCGGCGCTCTGCCAGCGGCCCCGCTATGCCGACCACTCCCGGGAGACCTTCGACGGCGCCCTCGAGACGGCGGAGCGCATTGCCACCGAGGTGTTCCTGCCCCACCGGCGCAAGAGCGACGTGCACGAGCCCGAATTCGACGGCGAGCGCGTCCACCTCATCCCGGAAGTGCAGGCTGCATTCCATGCCTTCGCGGAGTCCGGTCTGCTGGCAGCTGCCCAGGACTACGAGTTCGGGGGCATGCAGCTGCCGGCGGTCGTGGACAAAGCCTGCTTCGCCTACGTGCTGGCAGCCAATGTCGGCAGCGCCGGGTACCCGCTGCTGACGGCAGCGAATGCCAACCTGCTGCTAGCCCACGGCAGCCCGGCACAGGTGGAGGCCTTTGCGCAGCCGCAACTCGCCGGCCGCTTCGCCGGGACGATGTGCCTCTCCGAACCGCAGGCCGGGTCTTCCCTGGCCGACGTCGCCACCCGTGCCGAACCCGACGGCGACTCCCCGTTCGGGCCGCAGTACCGCCTGTTCGGCAACAAGATGTGGATCTCGGCGGGCGAGCACGAGATTACCGAAAACATCGTGCACCTCGTGCTGGCGCGCATCCCGGGGGCGCCCGCGGGCGTAAAGGGCATCTCGCTGTTCATCGTGCCGCGCAGGCTGGTCGGCGCCGACGGGACCTGTGGCGAACGCAACGACGTGGTGCTCGCCGGGCTCAATCACAAGATGGGCTATCGCGGCACGGTCAACACGCTGCTCAACTTCGGCGAAGGACGGTTCCGCCCCGGCGGACGCGCCGGCGCCGTCGGCTACCTGGTGGGCGAGCCGCAGCGCGGCCTGGCCTGCATGTTCCACATGATGAACGAGGCGCGCATCGGCGTCGGACTGGGTGCGGTCGCGCTCGGTTACGCAGGCTTCCTCGAGTCCCTCGACTATGCGCGCAACCGCCCGCAGGGACGGCCCCTGGCGTCGAAGGATCCGTCGTCGCCACCGGTGCGCATCATCGAGCACGCCGACGTGCGACGCATGCTGCTCGCGCAGAAGTCCTACGTGGAGGGCGGCCTGGCGCTCGGCCTCTATTGCGCGCGCCTGGTGGACGAGCAGCATACCGCCGCGAGCGAAGCCGAACGCGGCGAGGCCGGCCTGCTGCTCGACGTCTTGACCCCCATAGCGAAGTCCTGGCCCTCGCAGTGGTGCCTCGCGGCCAACGACCTCGCCATCCAGGTCCTCGGCGGCTACGGCTACACGCGCGACTACCCCGTGGAGCAGCTCTACCGGGACAACCGCCTCAACCCGATCCACGAGGGCACCCACGG
>Ga0105090_10000253_pt1 | contig 24760 bp, 23 predicted proteins | sample PPLLak3March2015_FD_79110 | JGI IMG/M metagenome (GOLD analysis project Ga0105090, IMG submission 79110) | Freshwater sediment microbial communities from Prairie Pothole Lake near Jamestown, North Dakota, USA - PPLs Lake P7 Core (1) Depth... | ecosystem: Environmental > Aquatic > Freshwater >...
AAGGAATCGTTGGTCGAGGTGTCGCCATCGACGGTGATGCAGTTGAACGAAGCGTCGGCCGCTTCCCTGACCAGCCGGTCGAGCAACGGCTGGGCGATGCCGGCGTCGGTGGCGACGAAACCGAGCATGGTTGCCATGTTCGGCCGGATCATGCCGGCACCCTTGGACATCCCGGAAATGGTCACTTTCCTGCCGTTGACCGCGACAATGCGCGAGGCCGCCTTGGCCACCGTGTCGGTGGTCATGATCGCGTGCGCCGCGGCGTACCAGTTGTCGGCCCGGAGGTCGGCCTGTGCGGCGGGCAGGCCGGCGACGATGCAGTCCACCGGCAGCGCTTCGAGGATGACGCCGGTCGAGAACGGCAGCACCTGCGCGGCGCCGACGCCGAGTAGTTCGCCGACTGCGTCACAGGTGGCCTGCGCCGCCTGGCGGCCCGGCTCGCCAGTGCCAGCGTTGGCGATGCCGGTATTGATGACCAGCGCGCGAATTTCATCGCCGCCGGCGAGGTGGCTGCGGCACAACTGCACCGGCGCCGCGCAGAAACGGTTCTGCGTGAACACGCCGGCGACCGTGCAGCCCGGATCTAGGGCGATCAGCGTCAGGTCGCGGCGGTCCTTCTTGCGGATGCCGGCCTCGGCGACGCCGAGACGGACGCCGGCGACGGGAAACAGGAGATCGGCGGCGGGCGTGGCGTAGTTGACGGGCATCCGAGGATCCAGGAACGAGGTATTAGGATCGGGTTATAGCTGCCAGCCACCAACTGGTCCTGCTGGCAGCTACCCACACAGCTATCAGCTAAGTTTTCCGTGGCAGTACTTGTACTTCTTGCCCGAGCCGCACGGGCAAGGGTCGTTGCGCCCGACCTTGGGGCCGGTGTGCACCGGTTGCGGCGGCAACTGCGGCGGCGCGCCGGCATCGTCGCCGAGCGCCTCGTCATAATCGGCGTGCTGGTACTTGACGTTCTGCACTTCGGCATGCGGCGCGGCTTCCTCGACGTCCTCGGCGGAACGGATATGCACTGTAAAAACGACGCGGGTGACTTCCTTGCGCACCCGGTCGAGCAGGCCCTCGAAGAGTTCGAAAGCCTCGCGCTTGTATTCCTGCTTCGGGTTCTTCTGCGCGTAACCGCGCAGGTGGATGCCCTGGCGCAGGTGGTCGAGCGCCGCCAGATGCTCGCGCCAGTGCGCGTCGAGGCTCTGCAGCATGACGTTGCGCTCGAACTGGTGGAAACTCTCGGCGCCGACCAGGTCGATCTTGGCTTGATACGAGACGTCGGCATCCTGCGTGATGCGCGCCAGGATTTCGGCGTCGGCCAGGGTCGGCTCGTCCCTGAACCACTGCCCGACCGGCGCCTCGATCAGCAGTTCGCCGCCCAGCGCGCGCTCCAGGCCAGGCATGTCCCACTGCTCCTCGACCGACTCGGCGGGCACGTGGGTACGGAATATCTCGGCGATCACGCCATGGCGCATGGCCGTGATCGTTTCGCTGATGTCCTCGGTTTCCAGCAGTTCGTTGCGCTGCTGGTAGATCACCTTGCGCTGATCGTTGGAGACGTCATCATATTCCAGCAACTGCTTGCGGATGTCGAAGTTGCGCGCCTCGACCTTGCGCTGCGCCGACTCCAGCGAGCGGGTCACGAGCGGATGCTCGATCGCCTCGCCTTCCGGCATCTTGAGCTTGTCCATGATCGCGCGCAGGCGCTCGCCGGCAAAGATGCGCAGCAGCGAATCGTCGAGGGACAAATAGAAGCGCGACGACCCTGGGTCGCCCTGACGTCCCGAACGCCCGCGCAACTGGTTGTCGATGCGGCGCGACTCATGACGCTCGGAACCGATGATGTGCAGGCCACCGGCGGCCAGCACCCGGTCATGCAGTTGCTGCCACTCCTCGCGCATGCGGGCGATGGTTGCCGCGCGCTCGGCCGCCGGCAGCGACTCGTCGTGCTTGACGGCGGAAGTGACCTTCTCGATGCTGCCGCCGAGGACGATGTCGGTACCGCGGCCGGCCATGTTGGTGGCGATCGTGATCTGCCCCGGTCGACCGGCCTCGATGACGATTTCCGCCTCGCGCGCGTGCTGCTTGGCGTTGAGCACCGAGTGCGGCAGCTTTTCCTTGTCGAGCAGACCGGACAGCAGTTCCGACGCTTCGATCGATGTCGTGCCGACCAGTACCGGCTGGCCGCGCTTCGAGCAATCCCTGATGTCGGCGATGATCGCCGCATGCTTCTCGTCGGCCGTCTTGTAGACGAGGTCGTTCATGTCCTTGCGGATCATCGGCCGGTGCGTCGGGATCACCACGGTTTCGAGGCCGTAGATCTGGTGGAACTCGTAGGCCTCGGTGTCGGCCGTGCCGGTCATGCCGGCCAGCCTGCCGTACATGCGGAAATAGTTCTGGAAGGTGATCGAGGCCAGCGTCTGGTTCTCGGCCTGGATCTGCGCGCCCTCCTTGGCCTCGACCGCCTGGTGCAGGCCATCCGACCAGCGGCGGCCCGTCATCAGGCGGCCGGTGAATTCGTCGACGATGATCACTTCGCCGTTCTGCACGACGTACTGCTGATCGCGGTGGAACAACGTCAGCGCCCGCAGGGCGGCGTTCAGGTGGTGCAGCAGCAGGATGTTCGCGGCCTCGTACAGGCTGCGCCCTTCCTGCAGCAGACCATGCTGCAGCAGCAGGCCCTCGGCATGCTCGTAGCCGGCTTCGGAAAGATGGACCTGGTGGCCCTTTTCGTCGACCCAGTAGTCACCCTCGCCATTCTCCTCGGTGGCCCGGGTCAGGTTCGGCACCACGTCCTTCATGCGCTGGTAGAGGTCGGTGTGATCCTCTGCCTGGCCGGAGATGATCAGCGGCGTGCGTGCCTCGTCGATCAGGATCGAGTCCACCTCGTCGACGATGGCGTAGTTCAGCCCACGCTGGACACGCTCACCGGACGAATAGACCATGTTGTCGCGCAGGTAGTCGAAGCCGAATTCGTTGTTGGTGCCGTAGGTGATGTCGGCCGCGTAGGCCGCCTGCTTGGCGGCATGGTCCATCTGCGACAGGTTGACGCCGACCGTCAGCCCGAGGAAACGGTGCAGGCGCCCCATCCATTCCGAATCGCGGCTGGCCAGGTAGTCGTTCACCGTGATGATATGGACGCCCTTGCCGGAAATCGCGTTCAGGTAGGCGGGCAGCGTGGCGACCAGCGTTTTGCCCTCGCCGGTGCGCATTTCGGCGATCTTGCCGTCATGGAGGACCATGCCGCCGATCAGTTGCACGTCGAAATGGCGCATCCCGAGTTCGCGCTTGCCCGCCTCGCGCACCACAGCGAACGCCTCGGGCAGCAGGTCCTCGAGCGATTCGCCGTTGCCGTGACGCTGGCGGAACTCGTCCGTCTTCGCCCGCAACTGCTCGTCGGAAAGCCCCTGCAGTTGTGGTTCGAGCGCGTTGATGCGCTTGACCGCCTGGGAGTATTGCTTGATCAGCCGGTCGTTGCGGCTGCCGAAAATTTTCTTGAGGAGGCCGGATATCATCGCGATGAAAGGTGGTGGCGCGGGGCGCGACAAAGTGCGGATTCTAACACGCCCACCCCGCCGGCAGCAGATCACGAGGCATAATGGCACCTGTCCGCGCCGCCGTGAGATGGCGCGAAACGAGAACGATCCGCACGGATGCCGCCGATGACCAACGCACTTGAGCACTACCTCGACAACGATGCCGCCGCCGGCCGGGTGATGGCCCATGCCCGGCTGCTGCTCAAGCTGGCGCGGCGCTTCGAAGCTGTCGCCCCGGGCGGGCTCGGCAGTCTGGCGCGGGTGGCCAATTACAAGTCCGGGAAAGTTGTCATCCACGCCGACAACGGCGCGGTCGCCGCCAAGCTCCGCCAGATGAGCCTGCGCCTGTGTGACGAGTTATCCCGGGGAGGGGCGCAGTGCAGCGAGGTCGAGGTGAAAGTGCAACCCCGCCTGATTCCTTCCGGATCGACGGCCTCGACCATCAAGCCAATTTCGCCTGACGCCTGCGGCGTGTTGCGGTCGACCGCCGAGAAACTGCCGAAAGGGCCGCTGCAGGAAGCGCTCGAAAACCTGCTGCAACGCGCCGCCGTGCGCGCTTCCGGGCGCCCCTGAGCGGCAAGTCCCCGGGCGAAGGTCAGGCAGGAATGATGGCGACGCGCTCGATGATCATCAGCGCAAAGACGATCAGGGCAAAGACGATGCCGTAGCGGAAAAGACGCCAGGCGAACCCGAGATAGCCCCGGTTGCCGGTCAATACGTAGATCAGCAGGCTGCCGCCAATCGCCACGACGAGAATGACGGCGAGCAGTCGCAGCAGCCACATGGCCGTTCAGGCCGGCTGTGCGAGCCAGCGCGTGACGCCCGCCGGCGCGCGTTCGGCCACTTCGAAGCTGACCAGTTCCCAGGCATCCCGGCGGTTCAGCAGTTCACGGGCGAGCAGGTTGTTCAGGGCGTGACCGCCCTTGTGCGACGAATAGGCGGCAAGCAGCGGATGGCCAACGAGATAGAGGTCGCCGATCGCGTCGAGGATCTTGTGCTTGACGAACTCGTCGCCGTAGCGGAGTCCGTCCTGGTTGAGGACGCGAAACTCGTCGAGGACGATGGCGTTCTCCAGGCCGCCGCCGAGGGCGAGGCCGTTGTCGCGCAGGTATTCGACCTCCTGCATGAAGCCGAAGGTACGTGCCCGTGACACTTCACGGACGTAGGAATGCTCGGCGAAATCGATTTCGGCCCGCTGCGCCGACTTGTCGATCGCCGGATGGTTGAAGATGATCGAGAAGGTGAGGCGATAGCCTTCGTAAGGATCGAAGCGCGCCCATTTGTCGCCATCGCGAACCTCGACCGGCTGCGTGACGCGGATGAATTTCTTGGCGACGTTCTGTTCCTCGATGCCGGCGGACTGGATCAGGAAGACGAACGGTGCTGCCGAGCCGTCAAGGATGGGCACTTCCGGCGCATCGAGATCGACCCAGGCGTTGTCGATGCCCAGCCCGGCGAGGGCCGACATCAGGTGTTCTATGGTGCCAACCTTGACACCTTTCTGTTCGAGACAGGAGCACATGCGCGTGTCGCCGACCATGAACGCCCTGGCCGGAATATCGACCGGTTCCGGCAGGTCGACGCGACGGAAGACGATGCCGGTATCCGGGGCGGCCGGGCGCAGCGTCATGTTGACCTTGACGCCACCATGCAGCCCGACGCCGGAGGCGCGGATGACGGTCTTCAGTGTGCGTTGCCTGAGCATGCCAAGTACTTGATTGATTGGGGAAGGCGGCGCATTGTACCACATGCGCCGCCGCCCTTTTTCAGAGAAAGGCCTGGTTTGCGCTCAGTCGGCCTGCTTGCGCAGGAAGGCCGGAATGTCGTAACGGTCGACGCCGCTGTTGGCGAGCGCCTCGACAGTCACGTTGCGCTGGCCGCGCCGGACGACGGAGGGCACCTCGAGGCGTTCGTAGTCGACCGCCGACACGGCCGCGAAGGGCCTCGGATCGCCGGTGCCGGTCGCCACCGCGTGCACCGCCGGCGTGTTGACCACCTCGAAGGCCTGCCGGGCGCGTGCCACGATCTGGCCGAGGCCGGTCGCGACAACGGTCACGCGCAGGGCGTCGCCCATCAGGTCGTCATAGACCGCACCGAAGATGATGTGCGCGTCGTCGGCGGCGAACGCCTTGACGGTGTTCATCACTTCATTGACTTCCTTCATCTTCAGCCCGCCCTTGGCGGCGGTGATGTTGACCAGCACGCCGCGGGCGCCCGACAGGTTGACCCCTTCGAGCAGCGGCGAGGCGACGGCCTGTTCGGCGGCGATGCGCGCGCGGTCGACGCCGGCGGCGGACGAGGAACCCATCATGGCACGACCCATCTCGCCCATGACGGTACGCACGTCCTCGAAGTCGACGTTGACCAGGCCGGGATAGGTGATGATTTCGGCGATGCCGCCGACCGCGTTCTTCAGCACGTCGTCGGCCGCGCGGAAGCAGTGGTCGACATCGGCGTCGTCGCCCATGACTTCCATCAACTTGTCGTTGAGGATGACGATCAGCGAATCGACATGCTTGGAGAATTCGGTGATGCCGGCCTCGGCCGCCTTCATGCGCTTGCCGCCCTCGAAGCTGAACGGCTTGGTGACGACACCGACGGTCAGGATGCCCATTTCGCGGGCGATTTCAGCGACCACCGGGGCGGCGCCGGTACCCGTGCCGCCGCCCATGCCGGCGGTAATGAAGGCCATGTGGGCGCCTTCCAGCGACGCGCGAATCTCGTCGCGATGCGCTTCGGCGGCTGCCTGGCCGGCCTCCGGCCTGGCACCGGCGCCCAGTCCCGTATTGCCGAGAGACAGCTTGCTCGCCGACGTGTTGCGCGCCAGCGCCTGGGCATCGGTGTTGGCGGCGATGAACTCGACCCCGTTAACCCCTTCCTGGATCATGTGCTCGATGGCATTGCCGCCGGCACCGCCGACGCCGAACACCTTGATGATGGTGCCGCGACCCTCGTCCTTCTCGATGATTTCAAACATGTCACTTCCTCCTCTGAAAAAACAATGAAAATGCTGCCGAAAAACTAGAAATTCTTGGCGAACCAGGACTTCATCCCGTCGAAGACATCCTTGACGTTCTGCTTTTCCTTGATCTTCTGGCCGCGCTTGCGCTGCGCCTGCGCTTCGAGCAGCAGGCCGAACGAGGTCGAAAAGCGCGGGTTCTGCACCACGTCGGCGAGACTGCCGGTGTATTTCGGGCTGCCGAGACGCACCGGCATGTGGAAGATTTCCTCGCCCAGTTCGATCATTCCGGGCATCACGCTGGCGCCACCAGTGAGGACGATGCCGGACGACAGGACCTCCTCGAAGCCGGCGCGGCGCAGTTCATTCTGGATCAGCTCGTAGAGTTCCTCGACCCGCGGCTGGATCACGTCAGCCAGCGCCCGGCGGCTCAACTTGCGGCTCGGCCGGTCGTCGACCCCGGCCACCTCGATGCTCTCCGCCTGGTCGGCCAGTTGCGACAAGGCACAACCGTACTTGCGCTTGATTTCCTCGGCCTCCCGCGTCGGCGTGCGCAGCGCCATGGCGATATCGTTGGTGATCTGGTCACCGGCAATGGGGATCACCGAAGTGTGGCGGATCGCGCCCTGGGTCCATACCGCGAGGTCGGTGGTGCCGCCGCCGACGTCGATCAGGCAGACGCCGAGGTCCTTCTCGTCCTCGGACAGGGTCGCGTAGCTGGACGCGAGGGGTTGCAGTACGAGGTCGTTGACCTCCAGCCCGCAGCGGCGCACGCACTTGACGATGTTCTGGGCCGCCGAGACGGCGCCGGTGACGATGTGCGTCTTCACTTCCAGGCGCATGCCGCTCATGCCGATCGGCTCGCGGATGCCGTCCTGGCCGTCGATGACGAATTCCTGCGTGAGGATGTGCAGGATTTCCTGGTCGGCCGGAATCGGCATCGCCTTGGCGGTCTCGATCACGCGGTCGACGTCGCTGGCCGTCACTTCCTTGTCCTTGATCGCGACCATGCCGTTCGAGTTGAAGCTCTTGATGTGGCTGCCAGCGATGCCGGTATAGACGTCCTTGACCTTGCAGTCGGCCATCAGCTCGACTTCCTGGATCACCCGGCTGATGGTATGCACCGTTTCCTCGATGTTGACCACGACGCCCTTCTTCAGCCCGCGCGAGTCCTGCGAGCCCATGCCGATGACGTTGAGCCGTCCCTCCGGGTTGATTTCGGCGACCAGCGCGACGATTTTCGACGTGCCGATGTCGAGCCCGACGACCATATCCTTGTTGTCCCTGCTCATATGCCTACTTCCTCTTCGCATCGCCCGCGATTCGCATCGCGAAGCCGTTCGGATACCGCAAATCGACCACCGAAGGCCGGGTCGCGCGCTTGCCGACTGTCTCCGGATAGACCTCGATGAAGCGCTGCAGGCGGGCACCGACCGGCGCCTTGACCTGCTCCCTCCCCATTTCCACCAGCATGCCGTTCTCCAGCCTGAGTGCCCACGCCAGCCGCGGCGACAAGGTCACCTGCACCGGGCGCTCGCCGAGCGGCCTGAAGTTGCCGACGAACTCCGCATAGCGCTTGAGCACCTCGGGCGCCGTCCCGTGCGGCCCGTAGAGCAGCGGCAACGCCCCCAGTTCGGCCTCCTCGGCACTCGCCGCAAACACTTCGCCGAAGCTGTTGACCAGTTCGCCGCGCCCCTCGCCCCAACGCGCCACCGGCAGGTGCTCCTCGACCCTGACTTCCAGCCGTGCCGGCCAGACCCGGCGCAGCTCGACCTTGCGCACCCAGGGCAGCCGTTCGAGCTCCCCGCGCACGGCTTCCAGGTTGATGCTGAAGAAATTGCCCTGCAGCGCCACCGGCAGCGCCTGTTCGATGTCGGGCCGGCGCGTGTGGGGCAACTCTTCGACGAAGACGACCTGGCGCACCGGCAGCGCCGGCACGCGCACCAGCCAGACCGCCGCGGCGACGAGCAACGCGGCGATCGCTGCCAGGATCAGCAGGTCGGCGATGGCGTTCAGCAGGTGCGGCTTGTTCCACATTCATCGTCTCAATCGTTCGCGGCCAGTTCCAGCACGCGGCGCACCAGCGCCGGATAGTCCATGCCGGCCACCCGTGCCGCCATCGGCACCAGTGAATGGTCGGTCATGCCAGGCGAGGTGTTCACTTCAAGGAAGCAATGCTTGCCTTCCTCGTCCATCAGGAAATCAACCCGCCCCCAGCCGCGCCCGCCGAGGATGCGGAAGGCCTCCAGCGCCCCCTTGCGGATTTCCATTTCCTTTGCTTCCGGCAGGCCGCAGGGGCACAGGTAGCGCGTGTCGTCGCGGTTGTACTTTGCTTCGTAGTCGTACCAGTCGGTCGCCGGCTCGATCTTGATGATCGGCAGCGCCACCATGTCGTCGCCGCGGCCGATGATGCCGACCGTGTATTCGCCCCCCATGACACCGCGCTCGGCGATCACCAGCGGGTCGTGGCGGGCGGCTGCGGCCCAGGCTTCGCGCAGGCGGCCGTGCTCGGCGACCTTGGTGATGCCGATCGACGAGCCTTCATGGGCGGGCTTGACGAAGATCGGCAGCCCCAGTTCATCCTCGATGTCGGCGAAATCGGAATCGGCGGTGAGCAGGGCGTATTCCGGCACCGGCAGGCCGGCGGCCTGCCACAGCAGCTTGGTGCGGAACTTGTCCATGCCGAGCGCCGAAGCCATCACGCCGGAACCGGTATACGGGATGTGCATCAGCTCGAGCGCGCCCTGGATCGTGCCGTCCTCGCCGTGGCGGCCATGCAGCGCGATGAAGGCACGGTCGTAGCCCTTGAGCGCGTCGAGCGGTTGCGTCGCTGGATCGTAAGCATGCGCATCGATGCCCTGCCCCTGCAACGCGGCCAGCACGCGCGCGCCGCTGTTGAGGGACACCTCGCGTTCGGCCGAGGTGCCACCGAAGAGGACTGCCACCTTGCCGAAATCGCTCATCGCATTCCCGCCAGCTTGCTGGGCACGCCGCCGATCGAGCCGGCGCCCATGGTCAGCACCACGTCGCCGTCACGGGCGACATCCAGAATCGTTTGCGGCATCGCCGCGATGTCCTCGACGAAAACCGGCTCGACCTTGCCGGCGACGCGTAGCGCGCGTGCCAGCGAACGGCCGTCGGCAGCGACGATCGGCGCCTCGCCGGCGGCGTAGATTTCGGCCAGGCACAGCACGTCGACCGTGGACAGCACCTTGATGAAATCCTCGAAGCAGTCGCGGGTCCGCGTGTAGCGGTGCGGCTGGAATGCCAGTACCAGACGACGACCGGGAAAGGCGCCGCGGGCGGCAGCGAGCGTCGCGGCCATTTCGACCGGGTGGTGACCGTAGTCGTCGACCAGCGTGCACCTGCCGCCGGCCGGCAGCGCGATCTCGCCGTAGCGCTGGAAGCGCCGCCCGACGCCCTTGAAGTCGGCCAGCGCCTTGACGATCGCGGCATCCGGCACCTGCACCTCGGTGGCGACGGCGATCGCCGCCAGGGCGTTGAGCACGTTGTGCAGGCCCGGCGTGTTGAGCGTGATCGCCAGGCGCGACACGGAGCCATTGATGCGCACGCAGTCGAAGCGCATGCGGCCGCCTTCGGCGACGATGTTCTCGGCGTAGAAGTTGCAGTCGGGCGTCAGTCCGTAGGTGACGATCTGCTTCGGCACCTGCGGCATGATCGCGCGCACGTTCGGGTCATCGGCGCAGAGAACGGCGACACCATAGAACGGCAGGCGACCGAGGAAGTCGATGAACGCCCCCTTCAACCGCTCGAAGTCGTGGCCGTAGGTTTCCATGTGGTCGGCGTCGATGTTGGTGACCACCGAGATGACCGGCGACAGGTAGAGGAAGGAAGCGTCCGACTCGTCGGCCTCGGCGACAAGGAATTCGCCGTGGCCGAGCCGGGCATTGGCGCCGGCGGCATTCAGCCGGCCGCCGATGACGAAGGTCGGGTCGATGCCGCCCTCGGCCAGGATGCTGGTCACCAGGCTGGTCGTCGTCGTCTTGCCGTGCGTGCCGGCGATGGCGATGCCCTGCTTCAGACGCATCAGCTCGGCCAGCATCTGGGCGCGCGGCACGACCGGCACCTTGCGCTCGCGGGCGGCGATCACCTCCGGATTGTCGTCCTTGACAGCGGTCGAGATCACCACGGCATCGGCGCCCGCGATGTTGGCAGCGGCATGGCCGACCGTTACCTTGACCCCTTCGCCCTCGAGGCGGCGGGTCGTCGCGCTGGCGGCGAGGTCGGAACCGCTGACCGTGTACCCGAGGTGGGCGAGCACCTCGGCGATGCCGCTCATACCGGAACCGCCGACACCGACGAAGTGGAGGTGTTTGACCTTGTGCTTCATTTCGCCAACTCCGTGCAGACATGGGCCACTTCGGCAGCGGCATCGGGTTTCGCAAGGCTTCTCGCCTTTTCGGCCATTTCCAGCAGTTGACCGCGACTGTAGTTGCGGATCAGCGCGATGGCGTCCGGCGTCATGTCGGACTGCGGCAGCAGGAAGGCGCCGCCGGCATGAACCAGGAATTTCGCGTTGCCGGTCTGGTGATCGTCCACTGCATGCGGGAAGGGCACCAGGATGCTGGCGACGCCGGCCGCCGCCAGTTCGGCGATGGTCAGCGCGCCGGCGCGGCAGATCACTAGGTCGGCCCAATCGTAGGCGCCGGCCATGTCCTCGATGAACGAAACACAATGCGCCTGGACGCCGACCGCCGCGTAGTTGGCGACGAGGGCATCGAGATGCTTCTCGCCCGCCTGATGGACGATCTGCGGCTGCTCGTTGCCGCCGAGCAATGCCATGGCCTGCGGCACCGCCTCGTTCAATGCCTGGGCGCCCAGGCTGCCGCCGATCACCAGCAGGTGCAAGGCGCCGTCGCGCCCGGCGAAGCGCTCGGCCGGCGCTGCCAGCGCGGCGATTTCCGGGCGGACGGGATTGCCGATCCAGACACCCTTCTTCAGCACGTCCGGGAATCCTGTCAGGATGCGGTCGGCGACGCCGGCCAGCACGCGGTTGGCCAGCCCGGCGACGGAATTCTGCTCGTGCAGCACCAGCGGCACGCCGAGGAGTGCCGCCATCATGCCGCCCGGAAAAGTGATGTAGCCGCCCATGCCGAGCACGACATCCGGCCGCACCTGGCGGATCGCCTTGAGCGCCTGCCAGAAGCCGCGCAGCAGGTTGAACGGCAGCAGCAGCTTGCGGATCAGCCCCTTGCCACGCAACGCGCCGAACTTGACCCAGACCATCTCGAAGCCGTGCTGCGGCGCCAGCCGCGCCTCCATGCCGTCCGGATTGCCCAGCCAGGCCACGCGCCAGCCCGTATCGCGCATCGTATGGGCAACTGCAAGGGCGGGAAAGATATGGCCGCCGGTGCCACCCGCCATGATCAGGAGGGTATTGCTCACAACTTGCCTCCGCGCATCAATTGGCGATTCTCCCAATCCACCCGGAGGAGGATGGCGACGGCGATGCAGTTCGCCAGGATGCCTGAGCCGCCGAAGCTCATCAGCGGCAGCGTCAGGCCCTTGGTCGGCAGCAAGCCCATGTTGACGCCCATGTTGATGAACGCCTGGACGCCGAGCCAGGTGCCGATGCCCATCGCCACCAGCGCCGGGTAGAGGCGGTCGAGCTGGACGCTCTGGCGGCCGATGGCGAAAGCGCGCTGGACGACCAGCGCGAACAGGGCGATCACGGTCAGCACGCCGACGAAACCCAGTTCCTCGGCGATCACCGCCAGCAGGAAGTCGGTGTGCGCTTCCGGCAGATAGAACAGCTTCTCGACGCTGGCGCCGAGGCCGACGCCGAACAGTTCGCCGCGCCCGAAGGCGATCAGCGAGTGCGACAGTTGGTAGCCGCGCCCGAAAGCATCGGCCCACGGGTCCATGAAGCCGAAGATGCGGTCACGCCGGTAGGGCGAGACGATGATCAGCAGCGCGAAGGCACCCAGCAGCAGGAAGATCAGCAGCACGAACAGCCGCGCCCTGAGGCCGCCAAGGAACAGGATAGCCATGGCAATCGAGATGATGACGACAAAGGCACCGAAATCCGGCTCCTTCAACAGCAGCATGCCGACCACCGCCATCGCCCCGAACATCGGCAGGAAAGCCTGCTTGAGGTCGTGCATCACGTTGATCTTCCGCACCGTGTAGTCGGCCGCGTAGAGCACGGCGAACAGCTTCATCAGCTCGGAGGGCTGCAGGTTGGCGATGCCTAGCGGCAGCCAGCGGCGGGCGCCATTGACTTCGCGGCCGACGCCCGGGATCAGCACGATGGCGAGCAGGATGACGCCGCCCAGGAAGAGTAGCGGTGCATAGCGCTGCCAGAGCGTCAGCGGGAACTGGAAGGCGGCGGCAGCGGCGAGCAGGCCGATGACGAGAAAGGCCGTGTGGCGCATCAGGTAGTAGGCCGGCTGGTAGCCGGTCATGCGGCCGGCCTCGGCGATCGCGATCGATGCCGAATAGACCATGACGAGGCCGGTGAACAGCAGCAGCAGCGCACCCCACAGCAGCGCGTAGTCGATTTCGGCGACCTGGCGGCGCGGGTGGTCGAGCGCAGTGAGCATCATGGCCGCATCCCCCGCACTGCCGCGACGAAGGCCTCGGCGCGCTCGGCATAACTGCGGTACATGTCGAGGCTGGCACAGGCTGGCGATAGCAGCACGCAATCGCCGGCCTGGGCCTGGCCGGCCAGCCAGCGGACCGCCTCGTCCATCGCGGCGACGCGCTGCAGCGGCACGCCGCAGCCGGCGACCGCCGCTTCGATCAGCGCCGCATCCTTGCCGATCAGCGCGGCGGCGCGGCCGTGGCGGGCGAGCGCCGGCTTGAGCGGTGCGAAGTCCTGGCCCTTGCCGTCGCCGCCGAGGACGATGGCGACCTTGCGGCCCATGCCCGAGATGGCCGCGAGCGTGGCCCCGACATTGGTGCCCTTGGAATCGTCGACGTAGAGCACGCCGCCGATCTCGGCCACTGGCTCGACACGGTGCGGCAGCCCGGTGAATCCTTTGAGCGGCCCCAGCATCCGCGCCGGCGCGGCGCCGACCGCCTCACCCAGCGCGAGCGCCGCCATCGCGTTGGCGACGTTGTGCAAACCGGCCAGGTGCAATTCGTCGACCGCGACGATCCGCTCCTTGCCGCGCCAGATGGCGCCCTCGGCATGGCCGTAATCAACGCCGCGCGGGGCGGGATCGAGGCCGAAGGTGACGATCTTGCGTCCGCAGCGCCCGTTGGCCATCGACCAGTCGTCGTCGCGGTTGAGGATCATTGCACCCTTGCCCTGGAAGACACGCGCCTTGGCCGCCGCGTAGTTCGCCAGGCTGCCGTCGTAGCGGTCGAGATGATCCTCCGAAACGTTGAGCACGGTTGCCGCCACGGCGTTCAGCATGTGCGTCGTCTCGAGCTGGAAGCTGGACAGCTCCAGCACCCAGACATCCGGCAGCATGCCGGCATCGAGCGCGTCCATCAGCGCATCGAGCGCCGACGGCGAGATGTTGCCGCAGGCGATCGCCGGCACACCGGCACCGTTCAGCAGGTGGGCGGTCAATGCCGTCGTCGTCGTCTTGCCATTGCTGCCGGTGATGGCGATGATCTTCGAGGCCGGCGCCAGTTCGCGCACACCGGCGGCGAACAGGTCGATTTCCGATACCACCGGCACGTCGACCGCGGCAACCTGCGGCGTCGCCTTCGGCACGCCCGGCGACAGCGCGACGAGGTCGACGCCGACGAAGGCGGCCGCCGCGAACGGCCCGGCAATCAGTTCGGCAGCCGGGGCGACACGGGCAAGCGCGGCGACGTTGGGCGGGTTGTCGCGTGAGTCGGCGACGCGGACCAACGCGCCCTGGCGATGCAGCCACCTGGCCATCGCCAGCCCGGACTCGCCGAGCCCGACCACCAGAACGCGTTTGCCCTTGAGTTCCATCAGCGCAACTTCAGGGAAGACAGCCCGACCAGCACGAGCATGATGGTGATGATCCAGAAGCGGACGACAACCTGCGTCTCCTTCCAGCCACTCTGTTCGAAATGGTGGTGCAGCGGCGCCATTCGCAGGATACGTCGGCCCTCGCCGAACTTCATCCGGGTGTATTTGAAGTAGCCGACCTGCAGCATCACCGACAGCGTCTCGACGACGAAGACACCGCCCATGATGACCAGCACGATCTCCTGGCGCAGGATCACGGCGACGGTACCGAGCGCTGCGCCAAGCGCCAGCGCGCCGACGTCGCCCATGAAGACCTCGGCCGGATAGGCGTTGAACCAGAGGAAGCCGAGCCCCGCGCCGGCGATCGCGCCGAGCAGGATGCACAGCTCGCCCGCCCCCGGGACGTAGGGGATCAACAGGTACTTGGCGTACACCGCATGGCCGGTGACGTAGGCGAAGACGGCAAAGGCGGAGGCGATCATCACCGTCGGCATGACGGCGAGGCCGTCGAGGCCGTCGGTCAGGTTGACCGCGTTGCTGGTGCCGACAATGACGAAATAGGTCAGCGTGATGAAGCCGAGGATACCGAGCGGATAGGCAACCGTCTTGAAGAAGGGCACGATGAGTTCGGTCTGCGCCGTCGACTTGGCCGAGAAGGCGAGGAAAAGCGCGGCGCCGATACCGAGGACGGATTGCCAGAAATACTTCCACTTCGCCGCCAGGCCCTTTGGATCGCGGTAGACGACCTTCTTCCAGTCGTCGTACCAGCCGACGATGCCGTAGCCGAGCGTGACGACCAACACGGTCCACACGTACTTGTTGGTCAGGTCGCCCCAGAGCAGCGTCGTGATGCTGATCGCGATCAGGATCAGGACGCCGCCCATGGTCGGCGTGCCGGTCTTGACGAGGTGGGTCTGCGGCCCGTCGTTGCGCACCGCCTGGCCGATCTTCTTGGCGGCCAGCCAGCGAATGACGCGCGGACCGGCGGCGAAGGAAATCAGCAGCGCGGTCATCGCTGCCAGCACGGTGCGCAGCGTGATGTAGTTGAATACGTTGAACGCCCGCACATCCTGGGCGAGCCATTGGGCCAGTGCCAGCAGCATCAGTCGTTCTCCCTCGCGACGAGGGCATCGGCCACCCGTTCCATTTTCATGAAGCGCGAACCCTTGACCAGGACGGTCGTTTCCGGCCCCAGTTCCTTGTCGACCGCAGCAAGCAGCTTGTCGACGCTGCAGAAGTGCTGCGCACCCTCGCCGAAGTTGCGCACCGCCTGCTGCGCCGCGTCGCCCAGCGCGAACAGGCGGTCGATTCCCTGGCTCTTGGCGTAGCCGCCGATCTCGTCGTGGTACTGGCCGCTGGCCTCGCCGATCTCGCCCATGTCGCCGAGGACGAGGACCTTGCGGCCGATGGTGGCGGCGAGGACATCGATGCCAGCGCGCACCGAATCCGGATTGGCGTTGTAGGTGTCGTCGAGGATGTCCGCCCCCTTCCGGCCGGGGCGCCGCTGCAAGCGGCCCTTGACGCCGGCGAAGCCTTCGAGGCCGGCGACGACGGCAGCCAGCGGAATCCCCGCAGCAAGACAGGCGGCGGCAGCGGCCACCGCGTTGCGCGCGTTGTGGCGGCCGGGGACGCGCAGCGCGATCGCTGCATCGCCCTCCGGGGCGATCAGATGGAGCGACGTTTCCAGACCGTGCTGGCGAACCTCGCCACGCACGTCGGCAGCACTGTCGATGGCGAAGCTGCGCACCGGGCGCGGCGCCGCCATGGTGCGCCAGAGACCGGCGTAGGGGTCGTCGGCATTGACCACGGCGATGCCGTCTGCGGCCAGGCCGGCGAAAATGCCGCCCTTCTCGCGCGCCACCTCGTCGAGGTCGCCCATTCCCTCGAGATGGGCACGCTGGGCATTGGTCACCAGCGCCACGGTCGGCGCCCCGATCGGCGCCAGGTAGCCGATCTCGCCGGGACGGTTCATGCCCAGTTCGATCACCGCCGCCCGGTGCGCCGCCCCGAGGCCGAGCAGGGTCAGCGGCAGGCCGATGTCGTTGTTCAGGTTGCCGCGCGTGGCGAGGAACGCGTCGCCGAACTGCGCCGTGAGGATGGCCGCGATCATTTCCTTGGTCGTCGTCTTGCCGTTCGATCCGGTCACGGCAATCACCGGCAGCGCGAATTGCGCCCGCCAGGCGGCGGCCAGCCGGCCGAGGGCGAGCCGCGTGTCGGCGACGACGACCGCCGGCACGCCTATCGGCAGCCGGCCGGGGTCGGCGACGAGCAGCGCGGCGGCGCCGGCGGCGCCGGCCTGGGCGAGAAAGTCGTGGGCATCGAAGCGTTCGCCCTTGAGCGCGACGAACAGTTGGCCCGCAGCAACGCTGCGGGTGTCGGTCGAGACGCCGGCGACGCGGCAATCGTCGCCGACCAGCGCCCCGCCAGCGGCGTCGGCGACGGCGGAAAGCAGCCAGTTCATCGGACCACCTCCCGGCAAGCCTGACGGCGCAGTTCGAGCGCCGCCCGCGCGGCCTCGGCATCGGAGAACGGCAGGCGGATACCGGCCGTTTCCTGGTAGGTTTCGTGGCCCTTGCCGGCAAGCACAATGATGTCGCCCGGGCCGGCGGCGAGCACGGCGCGGCGGATGGCCGCGGCGCGGTCCACCTCGACCTCGGCGCGTGGCGCGCCGCCGCGGATGTCGGCGACGATACGCGCAGCATCCTCGCCACGCGGGTTGTCGCTGGTCAGTAGCACGCGGTCGGCGAGGCGGCTCGCCACTTCGCCCATCTGCGGCCGCTTGCCGGGATCGCGCTCGCCACCGCAGCCGAACACCGCCCACAGGCTGCCGCCGCGCGCCGTCGCTGCAGGGCGCAGCGTCACCAGCACATTTTCCAGCGCATCCGGCGTATGGGCATAGTCGACGACGAGCAGCGGCTCGCCGCTCCCGCCGATGCGTTCCATGCGTCCGGCCGGTGCGGCCAGGGATGCCAGGCGGCCTGCCACGTCGGCGACCGGGGCGCCGGCATCGTGCAGCACGGCGGCGACGGCGAGCAGGTTGGCGATGTTGTAGCGACCAAGGAGTTCGGTGTCGACCATCGCACGGCCGTCCGGCAGGACCAGTTCGAAGCGCTGCCCGGCCGGCGTCGGCGTCACGCCCTCGGCCCGCACCCGGGCGAACCCGGCGGCCGACTCGCCGATGGCATAGCCGAGGACGCTCGGTGCGGTCGTCTCGCAAGCCAGCTTGCGGCCGAGCTGATCGTCGAGATTGACAACTGCCGTGCGCAGTTCCGGCCAGGCGAAAAGCTTCTCCTTGGCGGCCGCGTAGGATTCCATGCTGCCGTGGTAATCGAGGTGGTCGCGGGTGAAGTTGGTGAACACCGCGACATCGATCTGGGCGCCGTTGAGCCGCCCTTCCTCGATGCCGATCGAACTCGCCTCGAGCGCGCAAGCTTCGGCGCCAGCGGCGACGAAGCCTGCCAGCAGGCGCATCAGTGTCGTCGCCCCGGGCGTCGTGAAGCCGGTCTCGACGAGCTGGCCGGGAAAGCCGGCACCCAGCGTGCCGACCACGGCGCAGGAATCGGGGTGGGCGCGGGCGATGAACTGGCTGACGGTGGTCTTGCCGTTGGTCCCGGTGATCGCGATCAACGACAACTCACGGCTCGGCTCGTCAAGGACGGCATGCGCCAGCGGGCCGGCGAGAGCCCCCAGGTCGGCGACTTCGAGTGCGGTTGCGGTCGACGCGGAATTCCAGGCGAAATCACCGCCCGCCTGCCAGAGCGCCGCGACGGCGCCGCGCGACATGGCGTCGCCGATATAGCGGCGCCCGTCGGCGAGAGCGCGGGGATAGGCGAGAAAGAGGTCGCCCGGACGCACCTGGCGGCTGTCGTCGGCAACGCCGGTCGGCATGATGCCGTGCGCCCGCAAGCGGCCCAGGATCTCGCCGACCCGGCTCACAGCCGCCCCTTCCCGCCGGTCGCGTCGGCCACCTGGAGCGGCGAGTCCGGAGCGATGCCGAGGGTGCGCAGCGATGCGCCCATCACCTGCGAGAACACCGGCGCCGCCACGGCGCCACCGTAGTGCTGGCCGGCGCTCGGCTCGTCGATCATCACCGCGATGATCAGGCGCGGGTTGGAAACCGGCGCGAAACCGACGAAGGCGGACACGTACTTGTTGGCGTAGCGACCGCCCTCGAGCTTGTGTGCGGTACCCGTCTTGCCGCCGACGCGGTAGCCAGGTACGCGCGCCTTCGGCGCCGTGCCTTGCGGACCGGCGGCCATCTCCAGCATGGCGCGCATGTCGCGCGCCGTCTTCGGCGAGAAGACCTGCGTGCCGTGCACGGAAGGCTGGTCGGTCTTGACCAGAGACAGCGGAATCAGGTCGCCGTCGCGGGCGAACACCGTATAGGCGCGCGCCAACTGGATCAGGCTGACCGAGATGCCGTGCCCGTAGGACATCGTCGCCTGCTCGATCGGGCGCCACTTCTCCCACGGCCGCACGCGGCCGGTGACCTCGCCGGGGAAGCCGAGCTGGGGTAGCTGGCCGAAACCGACGGCGTCGAACATCTCCCACATGTCCTTCGACGGCAGGGTCAGCGCCATCTTGGTGACGCCGACGTTGGACGACTTCTCGATCACTTGGGCGACGGTCAGCGCGCCATGCGGATGCACGTCGGAGATCGTGGCGTTGCCGATCGTCAGGCGTCCCGGCGCGCAGTTGACCACCGTCTCGGGGCGGAACTTGCCGCTTTCCATGGCCAGCGCAGCGGTGAATGGCTTCAGTGTCGAGCCGGGCTCGAAGGTATCGGTGAAGGCACGATTGCGCAGTTGCGCGCCGGACAGGTTCTCGCGGTTGTTCGGGTTGTAGGTCGGCCAGTTGGCGAGCGCCAGCACCTCGCCATTCTGCACATCGAAGACGATGATGCCGCCGGCCTTGGCCTTGTGCTCGGCGACCGCCGCCTTGAGCTGGCTGTAGGCGAGATACTGGATCTTCGAATCGAGGGCAAGGCGGATTTCCTTGCCGTCCTGCGGCGGCTTGAGCGCCCGCACATCCTCGATGATGTTGCCGCGGCGGTCACGGATCACGCTGCGGCTACCCGGCCGCCCGAGCAGGCTGCCCTGGAAAGCCAGCTCGACACCCTCGAGGCCGCGGTCGTCGACGCCCGTGAAGCCGACCATATGCGCCGTCATGTCGCCGGTCGGGTAGTAGCGGCGGTATTCCTTTTCCTGGTGCACGCCGGGCAGCTTCAGCGCGGCGATGCGCTCGGCAGTTTCCGGCGGAACCTGGCGCCGGATGAAGACGAAGGTCTTGTCCGGCGCGATCTTGCCATCCAGTTCGCGCACGCCCATTTCGAGCAGCGAAGCCAGCTGCTGCTTCTGCGGCGTGGTCATCAGCCGTGCGTCGCCGGGAATCGCCCATACCGACTTCATCGGTGTCGACACCGCCAGCAGGTCGCCGTTGCGGTCGGTGATCCTGCCGCGCGAAGCGGAGACCTCGATGTCGCGGCGATAGCGGGACTCGCCCTTTTCCTGCAGGAAGTCGTTGTTGATGATCTGCAGGTAGAAGCCGCGCCCGACCAGCGCGAAGAAGGCAGCCATCAGCAGCAGGCCGATCATGCGCGAACGCCAGCCCTGCAACGCCAGCTGGAGGACGGGGCTTTCGGTGAAGCGGTGACCCCGCTGCGTGCGACGGCGGACGACCATCAGTGCGCCCCCTTCTTTTTGGCCGGCGCCACCGGCGGCTTGCGGTCGACGACGCGCCCGACGGCGTCCGGCGTCATCATGTGCAGGCGTTCACGGGCAATCTTCTCGACGCGCGGAGAGGTAGCCCAGGTCGACAGTTCAAGTTGCAGCTGGCCGTACTCGATATCCAGCTGACGCACCCGCTCCTGCTCGCCTTCGAGCGCCTGGAAGAGCTTGCGGGCGCGGTGCTGCGAGGTCACGGCAGCGAGCGCACAGGCAACGACGATGAGCAGCAGGATCATGTTGAAGCGGACCATCAGAGTTTTTCGGCCACCCGCAGCACGGCGCTGCGCGCCCGCGGGTTGGCTTCGATTTCGGCGGCGGAAGGCTTCATCGCCTTGCCGACCAGGCGCAGCTTCGGCTTCGGCAACTGGTCAGCGCGCAATGGCAGGTTTTTCGGCAGCCCGTCGGCGGACGACTGCTCACGCATGAAGTTCTTGACGATGCGGTCTTCGAGCGAATGGAATGAAATCACCACCAGCCGCCCGCCCGGCTTGAGCAGTTCGATCGCCTGCGGCAGGGCTACCTCCAGCTGGCCGAGTTCCTGATTGATATGAATCCGTAGAGCTTGAAAGCTGCGCGTCGCCGGGTCCTGCCCTGGCTCACGGGTGCGCACGGCCGTGCGTACGATGGCCGCGAACTGGCCGGTGGTGACGACGGGTTGCGCGAGCCGAGCAGCCACAACCTTCTTTGCAATCTGGAAAGCAAACCGTTCTTCGCCATAGTTCCTGATGACCTCCGTGATTTCCCTTGTGTCGGCACGCGCCAGCCATTCGGCGGCGGTCTCGCCCTGTGTCGTGTCCATGCGCATGTCAAGCGGCGCATCGTGGCGGAAGCTGAAGCCGCGCTCGCCCTCGTCGATCTGCGGCGACGAAACGCCGATGTCGAACAGGATCCCGTCCGCCGCGGCCATGCCGGCTGCGCACGCCACCTCGGCCAACTCGCCGAAGGCGCCGTGCACCAGGCGGAAGCGGGGATCGTTGACCGCCTGACCGGCGGCGATGGCAGCCGGATCACGGTCCATGGCCAGCAAGTGTCCGCTGGCGCCGAGCGCCGCAAGGATGCGGCGGCTGTGCCCGCCGCGACCGAAGGTTGCGTCGATATAGGCGCCGCCAGCCTTGATCGCCAGGGCATCCACCGCTTCTTCGAGCAGCACCGTCACATGGGCGGTACCGCGCGTCACAGCACGAGATCCCCCAGGCCCGGTGGCAGTTCGCCGGCGAGCGCCTGGACGGCGAGATCGTTCTGCTGCTTCCAGCCAGCCTCGCTCCAGATCTCGAAGTGCGTACCCATGCCGACCAGATAGACGGTCTTTTCGAACTGCGCGTAGTCACGCAGTTCCGGGGCCACAAGGATGCGGCCGGCGGAATCGAGCGTCTCGGTCCGCGCGTTGCCGACCAGCACGCGCTTGATCGACGCGGCGCGCGGATCGAGGCTGGACGCCTTGAGAACCTGGTCGCGGATCGGCTGCCAGGCCGGTGCCGGGTAGAGCAGCAGGCAGCGATGCGGGTGCGCGGTCAGCACCAGCGCGCCCTCGGCGGCCGCAAGCAGGGTCTCGCGATGCCTTGCCGGTATCGCCAGCCGCCCCTTCACGTCCAGACTGAGTGCTGCCGCCCCCTCGAACATAACGCCTCCCCCTTGGTCCCACTTTTCGACACCTTTTCCCACTTTAAGACATCAACAAGCTTCCGTCAATAAGAAAAATGGCGTTTTTTTCATACACAACAAGGACTTACACAATTTTCAGGAGACTATTTTCTGAAAAAATACCCATAAAAATCAACGGCAAAATTGGTTACTCTTAAAGTGACTTGTCACGAGTAGCGGCGCACACGGGCAACGCGAGAGCCTTCAAGGCCGTCGCGGCGGGGAAAAGTGGGGATTGCGGTGGTTGACCGCGGCAGGCGCTCGCCTGCCCGATCGGTCCGGCATCTCTGACCGGAGCTGCCGTGCGGCGGCAGCGCCGGCCCGGCTTCCCCGGCTGTGCCGCGGGAAGGCCGGGCGGGAGTCTTACTTCGTCTGGCCGAGCTTCTGTTCGATCTTCGCCAACGGCATGGCGCCGGGAACGCGTTCGCCGTCGGCGAAGAAAATGGTCGGCGTGCCGCTGATGCCCAGCCGACGGCCAAACTCCTGATTCTTTACGATGGCCGAAGTGTCGCAGTCCTCCTTGCCCGACGGCGCGCGGCCGTCGACCATCCAGTCGTTCCAGGCCTTGGCGCGATCGGCGGAACACCAGATCTGTTTCGATTTCTTGATCGAATCCTCGGAGAGAATCGGATACAGGAAGACATAGACGGTGACGTTATCCAGCTTCTGCAGGTCCTTGGCCAGGCGCTTGCAGTAACCGCAATTGGGATCCTCGAAGGACGCAAGCACGCGCTTGCCGTCACCGCGCACCTGCTTGATCGCCCGGTCGAAAGGCAGTTCGGAGAACTTGATCGCGGTCAGCTTGCGCATGCGCTCCTCGGTCACGTTCTTCATGCTCTTGCCCTCGATCAACTGGCCGCCGGCGATGAAGGCAGTCATCTTCTCGTCGGTGTAGAGAATGTTGCCCTCGGTATAAACCTCGTAGAGCCCGAGATAGCCGGACTTGGTCACACTGTCGACCTTGCTGCCCAGCTTTGCCTCCATGGCCTTCTTGATATCAGCCTCGTCGGCCCCGGCCATCCCGGCGAGCAGCATGGCAAGTACGAGCGGAATCAGTTTCTTCGACATCAATATCTCCTAGAGGGCGCCCAGCGCATAGCGCACCAGGGCATTTTTCATAAAGGGCAACTTGTCGGTCGCGCTCAGTCCGGCATTGCGCAACGCGCTCAGGCCAGGCGGCGAGTCGCGGAACAGCCGGCGCAGGCTGTCGGTGGTGGTCTGCATCAAAGCCGTTTCCTCGCGTCGCGCTCGCTGGTAGCGCCGCAGGAAGCGCTCGCCGCCGATGTCGCGCCAGGACGGCGCGGCGGCGAGCAGCGCCGCCAGTTCGCTGGCATCCTGGAAGCCGAGGTTGATGCCATGCCCGGACAGCGGATGAATGCCGTGCGCGGCGTCGCCGATCAGCGCCAGCCGCGGCGCCACCGTCTGCGGCACGCGCATCAATCGTAACGGGAAGGCAACTGGCGCCGTCAGCATGCGCAACTGCCCGAGCATACGGGCACCGGCATCAGCGACCCGGTCGCAGAACGCATCGCCCGGCAACGCGCAGAGTTCTTCGGCGTGTTCATCGGGCGTGGACCACACGATCGAGATACGGTTCCCCGGCAGTGGCAGCCAGGCCAGCACGCCATCGTCGCGGAACCACTGCATGGCGATCTGGCGATGCGGCCGTTCCGTCTCCAGGTTGGCCACGACACCCTTTTCCCCGTACGACGTGTTGACCGCCACCAGCCCGGCCGCCTGGCGCACCCACGAGTCGCGCCCGTCGGCACCGACCAGCAGGCGGCCCGACAGCACGCTGCCATCGGCCAGGCCGAGGGTGGCCGCATCCGGCGAGAAAGCCAGGGACTCGGGCCGGGCCGGGCAGAACAGCGTCAGGTTTCCCTGCCGCTTGGCGCTCTCCCAGAATTCGCAGGCCATCAGCGACGATTCGACGATCCAGCCGAGTTCCGCGACGCCGGTGTCGTACGCCGAAAAGCCGAGCCGGCCGCCGGCATCGCCGAACACCTGCATGCCCCGGATCGGCGCCATGCGCAGCGCGTCCAGATGCCGCCAGGCACCGATGCGCTCGAGAAAGGCCGCATTCGCCGGGCTGATCGCATAGACGCGTGCGTCCCATCCTGCGGGCCGTTGCGGCGGCTGGTGCTCGACCAGCGCGATGCGCAGCGGCGTGTCGCGCAGCGCGACGGCCAAGCTGGCGCCGGCCAGCCCACCGCCGACGATGATCAGGTCAAATTGCTGCATGCTGACGGCCAGGCCGCTTTACAACAAGAGGGAAAGGAAGGCTCAGACCGGATTGCCGGTCGGCTTGTTCGGGCGCGGCCGACGATTTGGCGTGTTGCCGCGCGGCCGGTGCTTCTTCGGCTGACCGGGCTGACCAGTCGGCTTGGGCTGGCCACCGCCGCCCGGAACGTTGCCCTGATCGCCGCTTGCGACGCGATTGCCCGGCGCCAACTGGATCTCCAGCTCGATGATTTCGTCCCACTGTTCGTCGCTGCGGTCGCGCTCGGGGACCGAGAGCAACTCGCGCAGGCGGCGGCGGGTGTCAGTGCCCGGCGCAGGCGCAAGTGCGGGCGGGTCGACGGGAGGGGAAGTGTCTTCTGGGTTCTGTATAGTCATCACGAATCGGGGGGGGGGGGCGGAGCCCACACAAGGCAGACTCCGCAACAGTCTGGCAATTACTTCTTCTCGGTCTTCTTGGGTGCCACGGCAGCCTTGAAAGCGGTACCGGCGGTGAACCGCGGCACCGTAGTGGCAGGAATATTGAGCGGCTCACCGGTCTTCGGGTTCTTGCCGACGCGCTCGGCGCGCGACGTGGACTTGAAGGTACCAAAGCCGACCAGGGTCACGGACTCGCCGCTCGCCACGGTGCTGACGATGGCGCCGGTAATAGCCGACAACGCCTGCTCGGCCGCTGCCTTGGTGATACCAGCCTCTCTTGCAGCAACTTCGACCAGCTCGGATTTATTCATCTAAGTGCCTCCTGTTACTC
>Ga0105090_10000254_pt1 | contig 24744 bp, 24 predicted proteins | sample PPLLak3March2015_FD_79110 | JGI IMG/M metagenome (GOLD analysis project Ga0105090, IMG submission 79110) | Freshwater sediment microbial communities from Prairie Pothole Lake near Jamestown, North Dakota, USA - PPLs Lake P7 Core (1) Depth... | ecosystem: Environmental > Aquatic > Freshwater >...
ATAAAGTAATGAAAAATGAAAGCAAAATTACTATAAACAGCGATGGGTCATTAAATGTTCCTGATAATCCGATTATTCCCTTTATCGAGGGTGATGGAACAGGACCGGATATATGGGCTGCCACAAAGCTGGTGTTGGATAATGCTGTTGAATTTGCTTATTCAGGCAAAAAAAAGATCCGGTGGATGGAGATTTATGCCGGTGAAAAGGCTTTTGAAAAAACAGGAGAATGGCTTCCGAAAGAGACTTTAGGGGCAATAGAAGAGTATGTCGTTGCTATCAAAGGACCTTTGACAACGCCCATAGGTGAAGGAATCAGAAGCCTAAATGTGACCATCCGCCAACAACTCGATCTTTATGCCTGTGTACGTCCCACAAAATATATCGAGCCGACACCCAGCCCCATGAAAAATCCTGAAAAGGTTGATATGGTAGTTTTTCGGGAAAATACCGAAGATGTGTATGCCGGTATCGAATGGCCGGCTGAAAGCAAGGATGCCAACCGGGTCATTTCCTTCTTGAAAGATCAGATGGGTGTTAATGTGCCTGAAGGCGCCGGAATCGGTATAAAACCGATCAGCGCGAAAAATTCCAAAAGACTTGTGGCCAAGGCGATTAATTATGCGTTGGATAATGGAAGAAAATCGGTTACGCTAATGCACAAAGGTAATATTATGAAGTTTACCGAAGGGGCTTTTAACCGCTGGGGTTACGAAGTAGCTAAAGAGATGTTTGGTGACAGAACCATTACCGAAAGTGAGCTTTGGGAAAAGTTTGACGGAAAAACGCCTGAAAACAAAGTGGTTATCAAGGATCGGATTGCTGACATGTTGTTTCAGCAAGTCCTGCTTCGGCCCGATGAATTTGATGTCATTGCCACTCCGAACTTGAACGGTGACTATATATCGGATGCCTTGGCTGCTCAGGTGGGTGGTCTCGGGATGGCCCCCGGCGCCAATATCGGAGATCGTTGTGCATGCTTTGAAGACACTCATGGTACTGCCCCCAAATATGCCAATCTGGACAAGGTTAATCCCAGCTCCTTGATTCTTTCAGGTGCCATGATGCTCGATTATATGGGATGGAAAAAGGCTTCGGAATTTGTTCGGCAAGGACTTCAGGCAGCCGTCAGGGAAGGTACGGTTACTTATGATTTGGCCCGCCAGATACAAGGGGCTACGGAAGTAAAATGCTCCGAGTTCGGCAAGGTAATTGTCGAAAAAATGAAAAACATGTAAGCCATTAACCGGGCAATGATATGTATGGAAAAAATAGTTGATTCTGATTCATTAAAAGACCGGTTGAATGATCTGCGGCGATACGGAAGCCGGATTGTTTTTACAAACGGCTGTTTTGATATCTTGCATGCCGGGCATGTTCGATATCTTTCCCAAGCCAGATCTTACGGGGATATTTTGGTGGTTGGATTAAATTCCGATAGATCCGTCAAAATGATCAAGGGTGAAAAACGGCCGATCATACCCGAAGGACAACGAGCCGAGGTTCTGGCGGGTCTTTGGTGTGTGGATTATGTGACGCTTTTTCATGAGTCTGATCCTTTAAAACTTATTGAAAAACTTAAGCCCGATATTTTGGTCAAGGGCGCGGATTGGGCCGAAGACCAAATTGTCGGTGCCGATGTTGTCTGCGGACATGGGGGAAAAGTGCTGCGAGTTCGGATGGTTTCGGGAGTATCCACATCGGAAATCATCCGAAAGATTCTTAAGACATATGGCAATCAGGAAGGATAAGTGTGCTGATTAAAGAAAGAGGCGGACTTTCGTTTTTTCAATTTTCACATCTGAGTCGATTTTCAACCATCCATCATGGAATTTTTACCAGAAAAGGGGGTTTTAGCCCGAAACCTTTTGATAGTCTCAATATCAGTTTCGGAGTCGGGGATAACCCGGTCCACGTAAAAAATAATCGCAATGCCATGTCGGAATACTTTGGCACAAGCATTAATAATAGTTCCATGGTATATCTCAACCAAACTCATTCGGACCAGGTGCGAATGCTTGGCAGTGAATCCATGTCGAATAAATTAAATGACCTTGGCACTCTGTTAATCGGTGACGCTTTTGTAACCAATCTGCCCGAAAAAAATCTTGTTATTCAGGTAGCCGACTGCCAGGCGATTCTTCTTTATGATCCGGTGAGGCATGTGGTCGCCAATGTCCATTCAGGATGGCGGGGGAGTATCCAAAACATAGTTGGAAAGACAGTGAGCTTGATGACTCAACGTTTTATGTCAAACCCCAAAGATCTGGTAGCAGGCATAGGCCCGTCTCTAGGACCGTGCTGTTCCGAATTTGTAAATTATCGCACCGAAATTCCGGAAACCTTCTGGAAATATAAAATAAACGGAAATTATTTCGATTTTTGGAGTATAACCCAGGATCAGATGAAATCAGAAGGTGTTTTAGATGAAAACATCGAGACAAGTGGAATATGCACAAAATGTCGTACCGATTTATTTTTTTCATACAGGGGGGAGCAGGTAACAGGAAGGTTTTCAGTGGTTTTGGGAATTAAACAATAGGTAAAAGTTAACTCATCAATGCAATTTTACATTGACTTGATTTAATTCCTGTGTTAGATGGCTTTTCCCAACAGGGTCAGTCCCGAAGTCCTGTTTTTGTTTTCCATTTTGGTTCGGGAATGATAGGGACTTCGGAGCGGTTAAGGTTCTTTTGCATGAAAAGAGAAACCAGGCGTTATATAAGAGAACTGGCTTTTTACAGTAGTATCGGACTTTCAGTTTCGCTGTCCATATTCATTGGATTAGCCATAGGCGTATATCTTGATCGGCATGTTTTTGATACAACACCATGGTTTACCATTATTTGTCTGATACTAGGCATTTTTGCCGGTTATAGAAATATAGGTTTGGCAATAAAAAAAGCCAAAAAATTAGAATAAAAACAGGGATCACATTCAGGTTTATGAATATTCAACAACGCATTTTAAAATGTGTCACACGAACAAACTGGATATTATTTTTGCTGTTGACAGTTTGTGGTTTTCTGTTTTTCGCCAAATCCTTTGCTCTGGGTATTTTTTTCGGAGGCCTTATTGTAACGGTCAATTTTCACCTGTTGGCCCGCACACTGAAAAAGGCGCTGACTCCCCCCCATTTAAATTCTCATAGAGTGGCTCTGGTAAAGTATTATATCCGTTTTATCGTAAGCGGTTTAATTATTTTCGTGCTGATTGCAAAACACGTTGTTGACCCGCTGGGGCTTTTTGTCGGCCTTTCGCTGGTGGTGGCAAGTATTTTGTTTGCAACAATGTGTGAATTAAAAAACCTAATTCTTAAGGAGGCAACTTAAGGTGGAACATCCCTATCTCTATTTTGTAACAATTTTTGAGTTGATCGGACTTGGGAGCTTTGCGCAACACTATCCGCACGTTGTTTATACCTGGGTGGTGATGGCTATGTTGATCATTTTCGGTATTCTCGCCACTAAAGGGATTCAGATGATCCCGAACAAAGGGCAAAACGTTTTTGAAATTCTTATCAGCGCCCTTGAAAATTTTATGGTGGATATCACCGGTGAGGAGGGGCGTTGGTTGTTTCCGTTGCTGGCGACCGTATTTATTTTCATTTTTCTTTCCAATTTGGTCGGGCTCGCTCCGGGATTTTTTCCGCCGACCGGCAGCCTAAACACGACTGCAGCATGCGCCCTCACAGTGGTTATTTTTACCCACGTGATCGGATTCATGTATCACGGTGTCAAATACATCAAGCATTTCATGGGACCGGTCTGGTGGATGGTTCCCATTATCTTACCCGTGGAACTTATCGGACACCTTGCACGAATTTTATCCCTGTCTTTTCGTCTTTTCGGAAACATCATGGGTAAGGAACTGGTTCTCACCATTCTGTTCGGTTTGGCCGGAGCGTTTTTTGCACCTTTTCCGATTATGGTGCTGGGCATTTTCGTCTCTCTGGTGCAGGCATTCGTATTTTTCCTGCTCTCGATTATGTACTTTACCGGAGCCATGGAACACGCCCACTGATGTCGATTGTCGTAATTAAAAATTCTAATGATTACAAGCCTGTAATTTTATATTAGGTTTTAATGGGAAAATGGAAGAAGCTGTTGATTAATTTTTAACTATCACAAGGAGGTAGAGTAAGCATGGAGGCATTACAATTTTTTATTGCTGCGGTAACTGCTGCAGGTTTCGGTATGGCCATCGCGGCTTTCGGCTGTGGTATCGGCATGGGTCTTGGTATCAAATCAGCTGTTGAAGGTATCGCAAGAAACCCCGAATCTTCAGGTAAAGTAACGGTTACCTTGTTGATTGGTTTGGCTATGATTGAATCTGTTGCGATTTATACACTGGTTATCGCGCTGATCCTCATCTATGCGCATCCGGAAGCCGGTACCATTTCAGGACTGCTTGGCGGTCAATAAGCGTTTCTCCTTAAAAAACGTTTAAATTACAAATAGGGCAGCACCCCAAACAAAAAGGGGCTGCCCTATTTTGTTTGCATTGATTCCTTTCCCGAAACTTTTTCTTGCAAACAGTTTTTATAGGTCTTAGAGTTAAGTTTAACCATTAACAACTTAAGGAGGCCTTCCATGACAGACAATGCAGAAAAGAAACCAAATGATTGTATGATGAAATGCCCGGATTGCAGCCATGAAATGAATGTTTGCCGATCAAGGATCCGTTCCGCGGGGGATCCTGTTTGCCCGGGTTGTGGAGCAACTCTTGTGCCGATAACCGAATCCGAAAAAAAAATCGTGAGGGAGCCAAAATAATGGGACAATGGATACCTTTTGCAGAGGGAGAGTACTGGGTGGAAAAAGCCTATTTGATGACCTCCGTCCGGACTGCAACCCCCTTGGAGGAAGCAACCCTTGAGATTTATACCGGCCGGGATGGCGTTCGACGCATGAGAGGAAGCGCAAAAGTGAAAAATACAATGGTTGTTAAACTTTTGGAGGATAATGATGATTTGCATCTTTTAATAGATCTCGGTGAAAAATTCAAATATCTTATGGAACATCCCGAGCTTCAGGCCGGTAAAGTATTTTCTCCTCATGTCAAGGCTGTGGTGAAGTTCAGCCCCAAAAAGCAATGGAAACAACTTTCAAAAGAAGATTTCGAGTCCCTTATTGATGACTTGCAATTTGTTGAAGATTGACACCGGCTGGAGATCAGAAGACTTAAAAAAGAGAAATTATGGAAGGATAATTATGTTGTCAGGTACTCCTACGAGAGAGGAAACATTTGAACTGCTCAAAAAATATAATAAGTCTGAAAGCCTAATTAAGCATGCCTTAGCTGTTGAGGGTGTAATGCGGTATTGTGCAAGAAAAAGAGGAGAAGATGAGGAAAAATGGGGTATTATAGGTTTGATTCATGATCTAGATTATGAAAAATATCCGGAAGAGCATTGTAAAAAAACCGAAGAGATTCTTAAAGAAAACAACTGGCCTGAAGAATATATTCGTGCTGTGGTTAGCCATGGTTGGGGAATTTGTTCCGATGTTGAGCCACAAAGCCGGATGGAAAAAGTGCTTTTTGCCGTTGACGAGCTGACCGGATTAGTCTTTACAACAGCCTTGGTGCGGCCCTCAAAGAGTGTGATGGATATGAAGCCCAAATCGGTGAAAAACAAATGGAAAGATAAACGTTTTGCGGCCGGCGTAGACCGTTCCATCATTGAAAAAGGCGCTGATATGTTGGGTGTGGAGGTTTCAGAGCTGGTTGCCGATACTATCATGGGAATGCGAGAAGTGGCCGAAGCGATCGGTTTAAAAGGCAATTTAGAATCATAACAGTCGCGGATAGCCAATTTATTGAACCAGTTTTCGCTGAAAAATATCCAGTGCTCCCGGTAAAAGCCTACGAATAAAACCCTCCCGGTCTCTTTCATGAAGATTTTGGTAAGCATTATAATCCGGATGTGTATGTGATAATTGAGGCGGGGTTTCTCGAAAAATGTTCTTGTATTTGTCGAATTGTTTTACCAAATCGATTAAATTTTTCATGCCGCAGGATAGAGGATCGATCCATCCAAGGCGATGCATCATTTCAAAGCGGAAAAAATCCGACAAAAATAAATGAATTTCCATGACATAAAGTTGATCTTGGTTATCAAGGTAAGAAAATTTTCTCGCAGGCCCAAGATTCAGAACCCCCATAATCAATTCATAAAAAGCAAAAGCGCTTTCCTCACCGGGTTGTGACAAATAGAGCAACGTTTTATCAGGAATATCCAACAATCTGGTTTTATATGGAAAAATAAGTCCAAACCGCTTTTTCCAAGGGCCGAAAACCTTTTTTTCCAATGCTTCCGCCCTGAGATTAACCAGATTAATAATTTCCGCCATGGTCTGATTTGCCTATCTATCCTGAGTACTCAAATGATAAAAATATCCTGAACGAATTTACAGTGAACGTTTTTAATTGTCAAGATTTCAAAGACTTTAAGCATAAATTCGGTTATTAGGGGCTTGACATGGTTTGGCTGTTTATGCAATAAGTGCGTTTTCTTTAAGCAAGGAAAGCTGGTTGTTCGATTGTTTTTCTAACTGATGGCATATTTAATGGGTTTAAAAAATCAAGATTAAATGAAATTTTTTCTATAAGATTTTAGGGGAAGGAGAAAGGAGCATGAGTAATAGAGTTGTAAACGCGGTCATTTTGATCATGTGTATTTTAGCAGGGTACTATCTGTTTGCTAGTATAAACTTGGTTTCAACTCGAACTCAGATGGAGGCTTCAAGAATCCAGGAAACGGATAAAGATTATCGCTCGGATGAAGTCATTCCTCCCGAAGCTCATGTTACCGAAAAACCCGCACATGATGTTGCTAAAGAGCATGCCGAAGAAGATAACGGGCATCATGACCATTTCAATTTAGGGGAAATTCTTCCGCTTTGGAGCGTTATTCCCTTTGCCTGCATGCTGCTATCCATTGCGCTTTTACCTTTGTTGGCCCCGGAGTTTTGGCATCATAACTTTGGCAAGGTATCGGCTTTTTGGGCAGCAACAATGGCCATTCCGTTTTTGTTTATCTATCGCGGATTGGCTTTTTACGAAATCCTTCATATTATTCTGGCCGATTACGTTCCATTCATTATTCTTCTTTGGGCACTATACACGGTATCGGGTGGGATCCTGCTTCGGGGCACATTGCGGGGTACGCCCATTGTCAATACGATCATGCTTTTGATCGGCACCATTTTGGCTTCCTGGATGGGAACCACGGGTGCTGCAATGCTTTTGATTCGTCCGTTTTTACGGGCCAACAGCCATCGCAAAAGCAGAACGTTCATGGTGGTTTTTTTCATATTTTTGGTGGCCAATGTCGGTGGCTCCCTCACTCCCCTTGGTGATCCTCCCTTGTTCCTGGGATTTTTGCACGGGGTGTCCTTTTTCTGGACTTTTAATCTTCTTCCCCATATGCTTGTTGTAGTAGGCATTCTTTTAACGGTTTATTTCATTATGGATACCATTTTTTATCGAAAAGAAGTTACAAGTCCGCCTCCGGATGACGGTGTCAAACAGCCTTTAAAGCTGGAAGGAATTCATAACTTCCTTTTTCTGGGAGGTATAGTGGGAGCGGTTCTCACAAGCGGTGGTGTTGATTGGGGCGAAGTCAATACATTCGGTGTTCATCGTGCTGTTCAGGACTGGGGACGCGATGGTTTCCTGATTTTAATGGGCATATTGTCATTGCTCACCACGTCGTTTAAGACTCGGGAAGACAACGATTTTACATGGTTTCCGATTGTTGAAGTTGCCTATCTGTTTATTGGAATATTTATTACCATGGTACCTTGTCTTCTCATTCTCAAGGCAGGACCCAATGGCGAATTGGCCTTTTTAATCAATGCCGTCCAACAGCCGGCTCATTATTTCTATGTGACGGGACTTCTCAGTGCTTTTTTAGATAATGCACCAACATACTTGACTTTCTTTAACACGGCCTTGGGGAGTTTTTATCCTGGAATGGCTGAAAAGCCGGCGGTTGATTTGTTAATGACTGAAAATGCAATTTATCTCAAGGCTATTTCGACGGGTTCGGTATTTTTTGGTGCTGTCAGCTATATCGGCAATGCTCCCAACTTTATGGTGCGCTCCATTGCAGAAGAAGCCGGAACTCCGATGCCCAGCTTTTTCGGGTATATTTTAAAGTTCAGTCTTGTTTTTCTGATTCCGACTTTAATCATTGTACATTTGATTTTCTTCTAAATATGAGAGTGCTGCTCATCACAAGAGAGTCGTGCAATTATTTTGCGTAAGCAATGTTAAACAGACGAGCACTCGCTCATGATAAAGAGCCTTTTTGATCATAAAATAGCAATTGTAGGAGCCGGAAATTTTTGTGTCTGTTTCCTGAAGTATTTTTTCGGCAAAAAATTCCGTGAAAAAAAACCGGTCATTGTTGGTGTTTCCGATAAAGATGAGCATGCCATAGGGCTTGCTTTAGCAAAAAAACTTGGCTTTAATACCACAACAAATTATCGTGATTTTTTCGAATTAGACGGTCTTCAGGTCATTCTTGAAATGAGTGATGATCCGACCCTTGCGGATATCATAGGCCAATACATGCCTGAAGGTGTCCAAATAATAGACCATTATAAAGCAAGGACCCTGTGGGATCTTTTGATGGTTCAGGATTTAAAAGAGCAGGGCCTTGAGGAGTTTAGGGCCGGGCACTATGGTCCTAATGAAATTCAAAAGCTTCTGGAAACCCTGATGGGGCGGTTTGCCTCAATTATTGAAGAAAGGAGTAATCGATCCAGGGAAATCGAAAGTGAACTCTGGGAACATGAGGAGGCTGTGTCTCAGATCATTCAGGGCAGCACTATTCCTACTTTCGTCATCGACAGAGACCATAAAGTTACCCATTGGAACAAAGCATTGGAAAAATTGGTCAATATAACTGGCACAGAGGTGGTTGGCACGGACAGGCAATGGGTTCCGTTTTATAAAAGCCAACGCCCCACCATGGCCGATGTCATTTTGGATCAGATCGATACCAATGAAATCGGGAAATTATACGGTGCGGGCTGGAATAAGTCTGCTCTAATTGAAGGAGCTTATCAGGCTGAAGCTTTTTTTCAAAACCTGGGAAAAGATGGAAAATGGCTATATTTTACTGCAGCCCCCATTAAGGCCAAAAACGGAAAGATAATCGGGGCTATTGAAACCTTTTGGGACAGATCCGAAGATAAAATAGCAGAAGAGGAAAAAGAGCGGCACACACGCGAAATGAAAACTTTGGTGGCAATCTATACCGCCCTGAATGAGCATGCCGATTTTGAAAAAAGAATCGAAGATGCTCTCAAAGTGGTCCTGGATTTTATGGATGCCAAAGCCGTTTGTATTTTTTTATTGGAAGACGATGGATCCTTTTCCCTGCGTTACAAACTGGGAGGGTGTGATATTCCCTATCCCAACGAAAAAATTGAGGATGTCAACAATATTATCACCCGGGTTGCCGTAACAGACAAGTTGACTATTTTTGAAGAGAGTTCCAAGGAACATAATGATGAAGTTTGCCGTTTTTCAGATAAGGATAATGTCAAATCCTTGGCTTATGTGCCTATAAGTAATAAAGAACAAAATCCTTTTGGTGTTATCCGTATTGCCAGCAAAAAACCGACACAATTTGCTCACAGAGAAAAAGATATCCTGGAACTTATCGGCAATCGTATCGGAGTGGCTATTGAAAACGCCATGCTCCAGGAACAGTATATTAAATCCGAAGAAAAATATCGTACCTTGTTCGATAACGACCCAACCCCCATATTTATTATCGACAGTGACAATTATGAAATAATCGATATGAATCAGAGGGCAAAAGACGTATATGGTTACAGGGTGCAGGAACTATATGGAACCTCCTTTCTGGAATTGGGTGATCCGGATGATGATGAAGTAATCAGCGGACTCCGGTATCTCTCCAGGGAACATTCCATGCTGTTTTCAAAAAGAAGGCATTACAAAAAAGGAGGACATCCGTTTTTTGTCAATATCATTGTCAGTTATGCCGAGTACGGAGGAAAAAATGTCATAATTGCCAATACAACGGACATAACGGAAATTGTGGAAAAAGAAACTCAATTGATTCAGGCGAGCAAAATGACAACTTTGGGGGTCATGGCTGCCGGAATGGCCCATGAAATCAATCAGCCTTTGAATGTGATTCAGATTTGCGCGGATTTTTTCCTGAAAATGATAAAAAAAGGAGCGCCTATTCCTGATGAAGACTTGAGAAGCATGGCCGATGATATTGTGGAAAATGTCGCCAGGGCATCGAAAGTGATTAAGCATGTGCGTGATTTTGCAAGACAGACCGAAGTGGTGCGCAACAAATTGTTTATCAATGAGCCCATCAAGGATATTTTCAAAGTGCTTGGACATCAACTAAAGGTTCATCAGATTGATCTAAAACTTGAACTTGATGGAAATATTCCCCCTATAATGGCTGATCACAACCGTATCGAGCAGGTTTTTATCAATTTGGTCACCAATGCAATCGATGCCATGGATGAAAAGGCTGCAAGACATGAAAAAGGAAGTGTTGATAAGATTTTAACCATCAAATCATTTCAGGAAAATGGTTATGTGACCGTGACCGTCACGGATACAGGCATCGGGATGTCCGATGAAGTGAAAGAAAAATTATTCGAGCCTTTTTTTACAACCAAAAAAACCGGCAAAGGTACCGGCCTTGGGGTGAGTATTAGTTACGGCATTATCAAAGATTACGAAGGCAAAATCGAGGTTAATACCAAAGTAGGGGTTGGGACCACCTTTAAAGTAAAATTTCCGGCAGCTAATGGTGCGGCAAAGGAACATAATGCCTAAAATATTACTAATCGACGATGAAGAAACCAATGTTCGGGTTTTGGCCATTTCCCTCAGAAGTGATGGTTACGAGGTGGTAACGGCCTATAGCGGTGAGCAAGGCCTGGAGGTTTTTGATCGGGAATCTCCCGATATCGTTGTTACCGATATCAAAATGCCCGGTATGGATGGCATTGAAGTTTTAAAGGACATTAAAAAACGGAATCCCGAGGTTGAAGTCATCATAATCACCGGTCACGGAGATATTGATAATGCCATAGAAGCCCTGAAGCATGGTGCTTCCGATTTCATTAACAAACCCGTCAGGGATGAGGCTATATCCTTGGCATTGAAAAGGGCCCAAGATAAGCTTAACATTAGAGGGAAACTTAAAGAATATACGGAAAATCTGGAAAGAGAGATTGAGAGGGCTACCCATGAGTTGCGCCTGCAATCCAATTTTTTGCAAAAACTGATTAGAACATCCGAGGAAGGCATTGTGGCTACGGATAAAAAATTCAATGTGGTGATTTATAATCCGGCCGCGGAAAATATCCTCGGGTATACACCATCTGAAGTGCTCTATATCAAAAAGGCAAAAGATTTATTTTCCAAAGAACTCATGCGTCATTATCAGGCAAAGCGACATGAAAAACAAAATAGAGTGATTCTTCACCACCTGGATACTAAAGTTTTAAATAAAGATGGTATAGCAATCCCGGTTCGCTTTATCGGAACGTTTTTATATGAGCGAAAAAAAATCATGGGCAGTGTTGCGTTTCTCCAGGATTTGAGGGAGATTAAGCGCCTGGAAAAAGAATTGTTGATGGCTGAGCGGCTGGTAACCATAGGACAGACCGTGGCAGGTATGGCCCACGGGGTTAAAAATATTCTCCATGGTTTCAAAGGGGGAAGTTACCTCATGGAGGTTGGTTTTAAAAAAGGGGATAATGACAAATTAAAAGCCGGCTGGGAGATGATTCAGAAAAATATCAAACATACCTCTGAACTGGTTATGGACCTGCTATCTTACTCAAAGGTAAGAGAACCCGAATATGAACCATGTAACCCAAATGAGATTGCCGATGACGTTTGCCAGGTTTTGGAAGAAACTGCCCGTGAGCATAATGTTGAGTTGATCAAGGAATTTGATCCGACCATCGTAAAAGTCGCCATGGATTCAAGAAGTGTTCATACCACATTGATGAACCTTGTATCCAATGCTATTGATGCCTGTGTTTTCGATGACACCCCAGGCAAATCACTGCAAGTGAAATTGAAAACCTTTCTTGAAGATGGAAATGTGGTCAGATTTGAGGTTGTTGATAACGGCATGGGTATGGGCAAGGAAGTTAAGGATAAAATATTTACCTCATTTTTCAGTACCAAAGGACACAAAGGAACAGGGCTAGGGCTTCTGGTGGCTAGAAAGTTGGTAGAAGATCACAGCGGCACAATTGATGTTCTTTCTGAAATCGGCAAAGGCACTACCTTTATTGTAAGAGTCCCTTTTATGGAACTGAGAGATAATGGCGTTCAGGTTTTAAAATTTGGCTGAGCCCAAACGTGAAGCCATTAAAATTAATTTACTTATCAAGGAGAATGCGTTATGGGAAAAAGAGTGCTTGTTGTGGATGATGATCCGGATGTTCGTTTGTTCTCGCAGACAGTCCTGGAAGAAAACGGCTATATACCGGTTTTGGCAACCAACGGTGAGGAAGGGGAAGAAGCGGTGAAAAAGGAGAAGCCGGATCTGATTATTCTTGATGTGTTGATGCCGAGGGAAAGCGGTATCCGGTTATACCGAAGATTGAAAACCAATAAAAAGTTTAAGGACATACCTATTATAATGCTGAGCGGGATTGCTGAAAAATCATTTTTAAGGTCCCAAAAAGTCCTGACTGAGTTTGGAGGCGATCCTGTTCCCGAACCCGAAGCATATCTGGAAAAACCTGTAGATGGAGATATTTTGGCTGATACGATAAAAAAAGTACTTGGCTAAAAAAATTAAAAAAGGTGGGGCGGTGAACCAACATAATGAAAAAAATATGGTTATTCGAAAGATGCTGTTTGTCACTAAGTTTGAGGAACTGGGCTTTGGTGCTCTTCAGTCGCTTTTGCCCCTGAGAAAGTCCGCATTGGAACACGTTATTTTCATGAATGTCATTGAAAGGGATCGTGTGGCCATGCAGCGGGGGGTAGGCTATAAAAAAAGTGAGGAGCGAAAACTCAGGGAACAGGCAAACATTCGATTTATCGACTGGGCGGAAAACTTGTTCGAGCAAGGCATGGAGGTGGGAGCCTACATTGTTGTGGGAAACCTGGTTCCTCAGGTTATTGATGCTGCGGAAAAAGAAAATGCCGATCTTGTAGTCATTGGTCGTCGAAGTAGAAAAATGATGGAAGTTTTCTATTCAGGGGCTGACATTACTGAACTTTTAAGCAGAATTGAGAGGCCGGTTTTAGTTTATAAAAACAGGTTGGATACCGGATCGATATTAGAAAAACCTTTTAAAAAGCCACTTTTGGCTATCGACTGGTCCCCGGCCAGTATGAGGGCAGTCGAATATCTGAAAAATCTCAAAGATGTGATTCATAAAATCAATGTGGTGCATGTTGCAAGCTCTAAAGAACTCAAAGGCACGTCTAACTTTGATATTCAGCAACTTCGCAAAGAAAAACGAGAGAAGTTGGATAAAATTTGTGAGGTCTTTTTGGCTAATGGTATTGAAGCAAAATCCCATGTTTACGTGGGTGATACTATTGAAGAAATTGAACGAGCCGCTGGTGAACGTAAATCAACGATGATTGTTATGGGTTCTTCCGGAAAATCCACGTGGGTGGAACGATGGATTGGAAGCACTCCCAGGTATATTGCTGAAAAGTCGCCATATCCGGCTTTGATTATACCCTATGGGGGAGACCACTAAATTCCCTCAACATGGCTTTCGCCCATTTTTGACGAAGCCCTCTCAATAATAAATATAGGAGGATTTAATGGCAGTGATCACAATTTCGCGGCAATTCGGCAGCGGGGGTAAAGCCTTGGGTAAAATGCTCGCCGACGAGTTGGGATATGTTTTTGCCGATAGCAATATTGTTACAAAGATCGCTCAGGCGGCCAATGTTTCCGAAACCTGGGTAGAGAATGTGGAAAAAGAGGCAGGAGGCAAACTATCCAGGGTTATTTCACGAATGGTATCCAAGGGATTAGTCGATAAGGTACTCAAGGATGAGTACGGTTATATCGATGAAGAAATTTATTTGGATTATCTGGTGGTTATGGTTGCTCAGATCGCCGAGGAATGAAACGTGGTGATTATGGGGCGTGGAAGCCAATATATTTTAAGGGGGCATCCGGATGCCATTCATATTTTGTTGGTCAATGAGTTTGAAAATCGGGTCAAATTTGTCATCGAACATAATGACATTCCTTATAACAAGGCTGCTCAGATGGTGCGCAGCGAGGATAAGCGCCGTGCAAGCCTTTATAAGAAGATTGGTAAAACCGATTATGACCGTCCTGATTTGTACGATCTTATGCTGAACATGGCTGAATTGGACTTGGATACGGCCAAAAATATGGTAATGGACTTGGTTAAAGCAAAATTCAAAAAGAACGTAACAGCTTGATGAGCCTTTCTCAAGAAAGAAGGGTGAAAACTTATCCTTGGAAAAATTTTCACCCTTTTTCTGTCGATACTTCCATTTTATTCCGACAAGCCCACGCAAAATCTTCGGGGTAATGCCCGTTAATCCAGCGAAGCTGAGCTTCACTAAAAGCGCCGGGAGAATGCGGCAATTTCGGCAAAAAAACATAAATAAGACGCTGGTCGGAATCCGCTGAATCGAGCCTTTTTGCATATTCTATGGTTGTTACCATTCTTGCACCCATGTTCGCCAATATTTTCATGGTGATTAGCATAGCCCGGTCCAGTGAATTTCGTAATTGGGTATTAGCTTCCAGAATATTTCCCACAGGCTCAAGACACATCAGTTGAATCTCCCATTGAGAAGTTTGTGCCTTAGGGATAAACACCATCACATGGTTATCCTCATATATGATCAGGCTGTACCGGTCTTGTCCGCTATCCATTCGTCGATTGTTTCTAATGGCTTGAATATAACAGTCAAAGAATTGTTTGCCTGTTTCTTTGCGAAAGTCATGAATAAATTCGGCTATCATATCGCCACAGGCAAATGAGGGAAATTGGTGCTCATTGGTTTGTGATTGAACGCTTGCCGGAATCAATGCAAATTGCTGGTGTATTTGTTGGTGGGATGCATGAAGCCTGTATTTGCTTGGAGAAAAATCAAACCCGTAATTCCAGCCCCAGAGTGTGCTATTAAAAAATAAGGGATCAGAGTTGTTGTATGATGAAAGTTTTTCTAAAATATTTATTCTGGTTGACTCCATTTGCTCTGTGCTGAGTCGTTTTCGGGTAGTGGGTATGGGAATGCCCAGCTTACGCGCAAGTCGTGTATATGTGCGTTGATAATACAGGTGCCTCATTCCGGCAATATCGGCAAGGGTCAGGTCGCAGATACGATAGCGTATGGTATCGTGTGCCATGTTGGCTGCATAATGACCCCAGGGAATATAGCTGTTTCGTCTCAGATACTCAAACACATGGCTGTTTTCATCTTTTGATTCGCCAATTATTTCACTGCTACCCTGTATTCCGGGACGCAAAACCATCACCTCTTTATATGTATCCGGCAAGTAATAATTATTGGCAAGAGTTTCAAACAATGCATTGTTTTTGATTATCGGTTTTACCTGTCCATCTTTATTTTTTTTGTACATCAGCCCTTCAGGTTTTTTGCCCTCCGGTTCGAATTTAAATTCACAGGAAAGTTTCGCCAGAGCAACCAGATCCTCGGGATCGGTTCCTGTTGACGCCATGGCCAAAAGCATCTGCTCCGGCAAGGATTCAAAAAGCATTTCTCTGTTTTTTAACAGCTCGGAATAATGGCCGAACCATTTTTCGATAAAACCGGAAAATGACATATTTGGCGGACTTGGAAGGAAAATAAATTCTGGATTTTTGGCCTTTTCATCGGCCCAGCTTTTGGAAATATACGTGGTTCCGCGAAAGGCAAAAGGGTTTGGAATTTCAAATATTGTATCCGCTTCAAGCTCTTCAACAATGCCGTGAGGAAAATTGGAGTGATTTTCATTTAACCGGCCATCTGAAAATTGACCTAATGGTTCAATAAAATCATTTTCTCTGAAATTATCAGCATAAAACCGCGGTTTGTGAATTCCATAAATAAAATTGCCGGAAGGCAAAACACAGGTTCTTAGTTTCATAATATTATTATCTCCAAATCGAAATATATCTCATGGCTACTCAAGTAAGCGATAACAAATATGATTGAAGGTTGGCCCGCTTGTTACTTAAGCCGAATTTGATCCTTAAGTTTTTACGGTGAAAGTTTATAGTGGAAAGAGAAATGTTTAACATGGAAGCAATTTCTTTGCTGGATTTGCCGTCTTTGATCAATGTGGCTATTTGAAGCTCCTGTGGAGTCAAAATTTTGCTTAGTACGGATAACCGTTTTAAAAATGGCGAAACAATATCGTTAAGATGGTTTTCAATAATGTCCAAAAAGGCTTTCTGATTTTTGTTTAGCTGCGAGTTTTTTAGCTTTTCCATATAAGGAAAAACAAGTTCCTTGATATTGGCGAGAACTTTCTGCTCAAGGTCGACCCTGTCTAACTCTCTTTGTTTTAAAAGGACTTTTAAAGCGATATTTGTCTCCTCCAGGTCTTTTTTTTGCCGCACTAACAATTCTGTATTTTGTTTTAGCGATTCTTCGGCCAATTTTAAGGCTGTAATTTCCTCATGACTTACAATGACTTTTACAGCGTTTGGGTGGGCGAGCCTTATAACACGCATGTAAAACCAATGCTTTTGGGTGGGAGAATGGCAAGGGTAATCCAACAAAAATTCTTTTACATCCCCGTTAATAACTCGCCTGATACCTTCAGCCGCCTTCCGGCTGATTTCAGCATCCTCACCGGTCGAGGTATCACAAATTTCAAGATAATTATAACCCACCGAATCAAAATCTTTTTCCATGTTGTTATTACCGGCAAATAATTTCCAAGCCCGGTTGGTGGCCAGTATCACCCCATTATGGTCCAGGATGGCGATATTGGCCGAGAGAGAATCAAAAAGTGTTTTGGCGAAAGGGTCATTAAGACCTGATTGTTGCCTTACGTTAGGAGATTTCGTGTGATTGCGGTCGCTCATTTTTTCCATTCTATTCAAAAAGTTTTTCTCTTGATTCTAACAAATTTAAAGCCCATAATGCAAAAATAATGTTATTTTAGATAAAATTATGCTTTTGTGTTCATGATCGATCATTGGTCGATATGTTTTTAAAATTTTCATGGGAACTATCCGAAAAATTGATGCTTGAAACAATAAGAGAAAAAGTCGACCAAAACCTTGTTCCACAAATTCTAGCTCCCGCTGGAAACAATGCTTCTTTTTTAGCCGCTTTGGCTGCCGGCGCAGATGCTGTTTACTGTGGTCTAAAAGCGTTTTCCGCAAGGATGGCGTCTGATAATTTTCAAATGGAGGAACTGGAAAAACTAACACATTTGGCCCATGAAAAAGGCACAAAAGTGTATGTGGCGCTAAACACCCTGGTTAAAACCACGGAACTTGCAAGTATGGCTGAAATGCTGAATCAATTAAGACAAAAGGTCAAACCCGATGGCCTTATTTTTCAAGATATGGCTGTGCTGCAACTGGCTAGACAAGTAAATTATCAGGGTGAATTGCACCTCTCAACACTTGCTAATCTGAGTTTGGCATCGGCATTACCTAATGCCGACAAAGTTTTGGGAATAAATCGTGTTGTGCTTCCCAGAGAACTTCATATTGATGAAATCAAATCCATGGCTGAAGCCTGTCCCCAAGGTCTCGGACTTGAGATTTTTGTACATGGGGCTTTGTGTTACGGAGTTTCCGGGCGTTGTTACTGGAGCAGTTATTTGGGAGGTAAAAGTGGGCTCAGGGGAAGATGTGTTCAACCTTGCAGAAGACGATACGCTCATCAAGACAAAAACGATCGGTTTTTCTCATGTATGGATCTGAGCTTGGATGTATTGGTGAAAGTTTTGTCGGTTATTCCGGAAATTAGAGCCTGGAAAATAGAGGGGCGAAAGAAAGGGCCGCACTATGTCTATTATACCACCCGAGCTTACCGGCTGATGCGTGATAAAGGGAACGATCCTCAAAGCAAGAAAGAAGCTCTTGAACTTCTTGGATATGTATTGGGGCGCCCGGCTACTCATTATTTTTTTCTTCCCCAGAGGCCTCAAAATCCTGTTAAATTAGAGGGTCATACCGGTTCGGGCTTGTTGATCGGGAATATCAAAGGCGGAAAGAGTCAGCCTTACCTAGTTCCCAGAGAGCAGTTGTTCGATGGAGATTTGCTGCGTGTCGGATATGAGGACGAAAAATGGCATACCTTGATTAAGGTAAATAAATGGGTTCCGAAAAATGGTAGGTTAGTTTTAAAAAAACAGACCGATCATAAGATAATTGGGGGAGTTCCTGTTTTTTTAATTGATCGAAGAGAACCTGAGCTGGACAAACAAATTAAGAATCTTCAAAAAGAGTCGGACCTGATTACTTTGCCGAAACCAAGAACCGGAAATTTTCAATTTACCGAAACCAGGCCCGGACTTGTCAAGGGTAGTTACAAAGAAATGAAGGTTTTCCGGAAAGTCATGAAAATAATGCCATCAGGGCGTGTAGGGATCTGGATCAATGGGGATATGCCTGAACCTGTTTCTAAAAAGAATTTCGCGCATTATTGGTGGTGGCTTCCTCCGGTCATATGGCCCGAGGAGGAAGGTCAATTCAAGTCGGTTGTAAATCAGATATTAGATCAGGGGGGAAAGTATTTTGTTTTAAATGCCCCCTGGCAGACCTCTCTTTTTCCTTTCCCCAAAAAATTGAATTTATGGGCGGGGCCCTTTTGCAATCTTGCCAATCCGCTTGCTTTGATGACGATAAAAAAAATGGGTTTTAAAGGAGCCATTGTCAGTCCTGAGTTAGGTGGCGACGACTTGCTTCAGTTGCCTTCCAAGAGCCCGATTGAATTGGGTATTGTGTGTTTTGGAAGTTGGCCGCTTTGTATTTCACGGACCATATGCGAGGATATGGAAACCGCAAAAATATTTTCTAGCCCCAAGGGCGAAGAGGGTTGGGTGCAGAGATATGGTAAGAATTTCTGGGTGTATCCCAACTGGAAACTGGATATTCGAAACCGGAACAAGGAATTGATTCAGGCTGGATTCTCCCTTTTTATAAGCATTTCAGAACCGATACCCAAAGGAATCTTGCTAAAAAAACGTCCAGGCCAATGGAATTGGGATATTGGTCTGGCTTGATCTGTTCTGAAAACCATGAGGAAAGTTATGGCGCGAATTTTAATAATTAATGATGATGACCAGGTTCGTAAAATGTTGCGGCTTACCTTGAATGCAGCAGGTTTTGATGTCGTAGAGGCTCAGGATGGAAAGGTGGCTAAGAAACTTTTTCATCAAGATTCCTTAATGGATCTTGTCATCACGGATTTGTTCATGTCCGAGAAGGAAGACATTGAGATGATTATTGAGCTTAGAAGGAATTTTCCCAAAGTTCCGATTATTGCCATCTCGGGTGGAAGACGTATCGATCCTAATGATTATCTTGAATTGACCAAAAAGTTGGGGGCCCAAATCACTTTGGAAAAGCCCTTTAGCCGAAATGACATTATTGATGCGGTAAATGAATTGATAACTTCTGAAGGCGATTCCTCAGAAAGATAGACTCAATGAACATTTTGATTGTTAAGACAAGTGCCATTGGAGATGTTACACATACATTACCCGCTTTAAACGCACTAAGACATCATTTTCCTAAAGCGCATATTACCTGGTTGGTGGAAGAGGCCTCAGCGGAAATTATAAAAAATCATCAGGCCTTGGACAGAGTCCTCATATGTAGAAGAAAACAATGGGCCGGCGGTTTTTTTAAACCGTTTTCATTTTTTAAAACCATAAAGGAAATCCGTAACTTTATCAAAACCCTAAGAGATACTGAGTATGACCTTGTGATTGACTTTCAGGGCCTTTTAAAGAGCGGTATTTGGGTATTTTTTTCCAAAAGCAAACGCAAAGTGGGTTTTGGTCCGGGTATGGATCATGCCGAGCATAGCTACATTTTTTTAAATGAAAGGGTGCCTGCAGTCAGCATGGAACATCATGCGGTCAATCGAGAATTGATGCTTCTTGCGGCAATTGGTGTTCCCGTCGGTGAGATTGAGTTTGGTTTTCCAATTGATGCTTTGGATCGAGAAAAAACAAAAAATCTGCTTCGGTCTAATTTGATTTCAGAAACCGACAGAATTGTTGCCGTCAATCCCATGGCCAGATGGGATACGAAGTTGTGGCAAAGTCGCAAATTCGCTCAGGTGGCCGACCGAATTTGCGAGAAGGGATTCAAAGTATGTTTTACCGGCGCCAAAGATGACATTGATGAGATTGAAAAAATACGTTCTTTCATGACCCATAATGCAGCCAATCTTGCAGGCAAAACCTCCCTTAAAACCCTGGCGGCTTTATATGAGAAAGCCGAATTTCTTTTGACCACCGATACGGGCCCAATGCATATTGCAGCCGCAATTAACACACCGGTGATAGCCCTTTTTGGTCCTACCGCTTCCTGGCGTACAGGGCCTTTTGGTGTCGGCCATCAGACGGTCAGTGTAAAATTGAATTGCAGCCCCTGCTTTAAGCGGTTTTGTCCGACCATGTCATGTATGAAGGATATAACCGTCAATATGGCCATGGAAAGCATAGAAAAAATCCTTGAGGGTGGTAGCTGAAATTTTTGTTAAAAAGACTCAGGACTCACCAAACTTTTTTTCCAGGTCTTTTTTTAGTTTTTGTTCGATTTCGGCAAATAAATTTTTTTTCTTAGCAGCTTGTTCAGCCTTGATGGACTCGAATTTTTTTGAGCGTTCCTTTTGAGCAGTTTGAAATTTTTCAAGTTCATGGGCTAGCTTATCCTCCTGTTCACCTTTCTGAATATTTTCAATGGCCAGGTGATTTTGGATAAAAAGACGAGTCCCGAACGCCCCATGGGTTATATCGACAATGCCCAAATCCTGGAGCCTGCGGACAATGAGGTTTCCTTGCTCAATGGAAAACGATAACATCCGGCAGACTTTTTCTATTGATGGTGAGCTGTCGCTTTGATACTCCAGCAGCCTAATAGCTGCTACAACAAGATGTGCCTTTTTGTATAAATCCATAGCTGATTTTATGCCAAAATTTTTGGTGATTTTTTTATCCCTATTTTTCTCTTATCGATACTTCGACATAATAATTTAATCTGTAAAATATTTTCCTATCGTTTGTCTTGGGAGATCGACTGCCTTGACAGAAATCATGAACAAGAGTAACATCCATTTTTTTATTTTGTCAAGGTACCGGTGGGGGTTTGATGATAGATTCAAAGGAATAGCAGGGGGATATGATTATGACGGAAATTATTGATGTAAAAGCTAGAGAAATTTTGGACTCCAGAGGCAATCCGACCGTTGAGGTTGATGTTTTTCTGGCATCAGGGGCTATGGGGAGAGCAGCAGTGCCTTCGGGAGCCTCTACTGGACAACGTGAAGCTTTGGAACTCAGAGATAAGGATAATTCCCGCTATGGCGGAAAAGGAGTACTGACTGCGGTAAAAAATGTGACCGATGAAATCGCTTCCGCAATCAACGGGATGGATGCTTCCAATCAGATGGTATTGGATCATGCCTTAATTGAACTGGATGGTACACCCAACAAGTCCAGGATAGGTGCAAATGCCATGCTGGGAGTTTCCATGGCTGTCGCCAGGGCGATGGCCCAAACTTATGGTATGCCCCTTTACCGATATATTGGCGGCATGAATGCCAGATATCTTCCGGTTCCCATGATGAACATTATCAATGGCGGCGCGCATGCGGCCAACAATCTGGATATCCAAGAGTTCATGATCATGCCTGTTGGGGCGGACAGCTTAACTACGGCCGTTCGGATGGGGGCGGAGACATTTCATGCACTCAAAAAAATATTGAAAAAAAAGGGAGTCAGCACTGCTGTGGGCGATGAAGGTGGATTCGCTCCGGATCTGGAATCCAATGAGGCGGCCATCCAGTGCATTCTTGAAGCCATTGAAGCTGCTGGATATCAAATAGGCCAGGACATTGGGCTTGCCATGGACTGTGCGGCCAGTGAATTTTTTAAAAACGGTAAATATCAATTAAAATCGGAAAAAAAGACCTTATCAGCGGAAGCCATGGTCGATTACTATGAGATGCTCGTTGACAAGTATCCTGTTCTTTCCATTGAGGATGGTCTTGCGGAGCAGGATTGGAAGGGTTGGGAAATGATGACCGATCGACTTGGAGGAACGATTCAGATTGTAGGTGATGATATTTTTGTGACAAATCCGGAAATTTTTTCCAAAGGCATTGACGAGGGCATCGCAAATGCTATCCTTATCAAGCTCAATCAGATCGGAACCCTTACCGAAACACTGGATGCTATTGAAATGGCCAAACAAAACGGTTACATGACCATTATTTCTCATCGTTCCGGAGAAACCGAAGATACGTTTATTTCTGATCTTGTTGTCGGAGTCAATGCCGGACAAATAAAAACGGGTTCCATGTCCAGGTCCGACAGGATTGCAAAATACAATCAACTTCTTCGAATTGAAGAAGAACTAGGAAGGGCAGCCCTGTTTTCGGATTTTCTTTTTACCGCCGAATAAACAAAGCCGTGCTGATAATGGGTCAAGAAAAAACATAACGATATTTTTAAAATTCCAGACATCCCGATAGAAAAATAGAGTTGAGGGTAATCCATGACGTTTAATACCAAGTATATTTTTGTGACGGGCGGAGTATTGTCTTCTTTGGGAAAGGGACTGGCATCGGCTGCAATGGGTTGCCTTTTGGAAAGCCGGGGACTGAAAGTATCGATCCAAAAGCTCGATCCTTATATTAATGTAGATCCCGGAACCATGAACCCATTTCAGCACGGCGAGGTTTTTGTCTTGGATGATGGTTCTGAGACGGACCTGGATCTTGGTCATTATGAGCGTTTTACGAATGCTAAGTTAAGTAAGGATAACAACTTTACCACCGGAAAAATCTACTACAGTGTCATTACAAAGGAAAGAAAAGGCGATTATCTCGGGGGAACGGTGCAGGTCATACCCCACATTACCGATGAGATAAAAAACAGCATCAAGCTTGCAGCTGATGATGTGGATGTGCTCATCGTCGAAATTGGCGGAACCATCGGCGATATTGAAAGCCTTCCTTTTCTGGAAGCCATCCGTCAGTTCAAGACAGATGTCGGTAAGGAAAATGTTCTATACATTCATCTTACCCTTGTTCCTTACATTGCCACGGCAGGGGAGGTCAAAACAAAGCCGACTCAGCACAGTGTCAAAGAGTTGCGAAGCATCGGCATTCAGCCGGATATTCTACTGTGCCGGACAGATCGGTATCTGCCAAAAGAAATCAAAGCCAAAATCGCACTTTTTTGCAATGTGGGAGAGGATGCGGTCATTACCGCAAAAGATGTGGATTGCATATATGAAGTTCCACTGATTTTTCATAAAGAAGGATTGGATCAGAAAATCGTGGAACTTCTTCACATTTGGACACGTGCTCCCAGGCTCGAAAACTGGGAGGGACTGATACAAAACCTGAAATCTCCGGTTTATTCGGTTACTATAGCCATTGTGGGTAAATATACGGACCTGACCGAATCTTATAAAAGTTTAAACGAAGCGCTGATCCACGGAGGAATTCCTCATCATTGCAAAGTTAAGCTCAAGTTTGTAGATTCTGAACATGTTGATGAAAACAGTTCCGAAGTTTTCAGCGATGTGGATGGAATTCTTGTGCCCGGTGGATTCGGTTCCAGGGGGGTCGAAGGCAAAATTTTTGCGGCCGGATACGCCAGGGAAAACAAAATACCTTATTTTGGCATATGTCTTGGTATGCAGATTGCCGTGGTTGAATTCGCTCGACATGTGGCCGGTCTCGAAGGCGCTCAAAGCGCAGAATTTGATGTCGATACTCCTCATCCGGTAATATACCTCATGCTGGAATGGTTTGATGAGAAAAGTCAAACCATCCAACACCGCAACGCTGATTCCGCTAAGGGTGGTACCATGCGCTTGGGTGCTTATCCGTGCCGAATTCAAAAAGATACCCTGGCATACAAAGCATACGGAACCGAAAATATTTTCGAGCGACATCGTCACCGATATGAATTTAATAACGAATACAGAGAAATATTAGAAGAAAAAGGAATGGTCATCAGTGGGACTTCTCCGGATAAAAACCTGGTGGAAATCGTGGAACTAGAAGACCACCCATGGTTTTTGGGCTGTCAATTCCATCCGGAATTTAAGTCCCGTCCCATGAAACCGCATCCTTTGTTTAGGGATTATATTGGTAAGGCTTTGGAGAGAAAATTAGGCCTTTCATCGGAAAAATAAAATTAAAAACTTCCGAAAAGAGTCCCAAGAATAATTACCACAACGAGTGCCAGAACCGGTACTATTGCCGCAACCACAAAAATATCCCCGTATGATTGCCGATGTGTCAACTTGCAGATAGTTAAAAGCGTAATGACCGCACCGTTTTGAGGCAATGCATCCAGGCCTTCCCGTGGCAATGGATGTTACCCGATGCATCAGTTCGGGACTGATCCGGCCAACCGTGACAGTTCCAAATATCTATCCCCAAGGGTTTGCAAGGCAATGCTCATCTCTCCCGATGCCGAGCCCGCCCCTATGAACACTTGCTGTTTATTGCGTTTTCCGTAGGTGTCCATTCATCCAG
>Ga0105090_10000255_pt1 | contig 24672 bp, 17 predicted proteins | sample PPLLak3March2015_FD_79110 | JGI IMG/M metagenome (GOLD analysis project Ga0105090, IMG submission 79110) | Freshwater sediment microbial communities from Prairie Pothole Lake near Jamestown, North Dakota, USA - PPLs Lake P7 Core (1) Depth... | ecosystem: Environmental > Aquatic > Freshwater >...
CCCATCATCAGCATCAGCTTGCTGAGCAGGGCGAGTTTGTCGCGTCCTTCAGCCATGGCCGCAAACATGAAACTGGCAAGGTTGGTGAATGACGGCGCCGCGGCGACTGCGGCGACGGCGATGTTGACCACCATCGGTGAGGCGACGCCGGCAAACTGGTTCTTGACGATGACGCCCAGCAATCCGCCCTCAAGCGCGCCCAGGGCCACGGAGGTCAGGCTCCAACTGGTCAGTTCGCGGGGTACCAGGGCGGCCGCCATACGCGGCATTTGCTGATTCCCGGTATTGCTGTTTTCCGGTTTTACCTGTTTGTTTTCCAATCAGCCGCTGCCGTTACCGAAGTGCTTCACGCTGTTCGTATCATCACACAACGTGTTATGGGCTGCCGCGAATTTTCGAGGCGGTTTGTGCCACTGGCCGTGAATAAAGGGGACGGAGATTAATTGCAATTAATCTGCCCCGTCCCCTTTATTGTCGGGGCCTTCACTCCAGTTATCAAGACGGCGCCGCATGCGCGGTCCGTCACTGCTTCTCGAACAGGGCTCCCAGCACCGTTTTGGTCTCGGCGATGTAGGCGTCGATGGCTTCAAACTGGCTGGCGGCGACTTCGACTTCAACGGGCTCTTTCTCAACCGTATTGGCGAGCATGAAACGGACCTTGCCGCCGGCTTGCGCGAGGCCTTTCAGCGCTTCTTCCTCGATCAGGTAGAGCGCCGCCTCCATCATCATGCCCTGGGTCATGTCACGGCGCGTGGATACATGTTTGATCGGGTACTCCTGGCCATCCTTGGTTGTGACGATCGAATCGCCCTCGATGAGTGCGAATTCCTTGCGGAAAACCACGATCAGCATCGACCAGCCCTGTTGCGTGTATGAAATGACGATCTGCGTGTTCTTCGGTATGCGGTCGATCTTGTAGATGCACGAGGTCTTGTTGTCCTCGGCATCGACCTTGCAGTATTCGGCAAATAGCGGTGCGGACCAAAGCGTCAGCGCAAGTAAAATGAGTGTCCCAATAGTTTTCACGTGTTTCCTGCCAATTTACGCAATGCGTCACAATGCAATGGTTTGCTGCTGCTTAAAGACCCTGTCGCCGGTGTTTTTCCGGGAATCGGGGGGCATGGTACCTAATCGAAATGTGCCGCTCAAGCGGCACGGTAAATTGGCATGCCGGTCAGTCGTTGCCGCTGGTCTCCCAATACAAGCCGTCCTATAATCCTGCTCCTCGTCATCATACGCTTGCAAGGCCCAGGATCGAACCATGTCTGACACGCACCAGGATGTCTGCATACCCGCTGAATGGACCCGACACGCGGCGCTCTGGACGGCCTGGCCGTCGCACCCCGGTCTGTGGAAAGACGACCTTGCAGGCGCACGCGCCGAAGTGGCGGCGATGGTCGGGGAGTTGTCTGCCGGCGATGTCATCAGGGTGCTGGCCTGCGGTGCTAAAGCCGTGGCATCGGCAACGCGCGCGCTGGCCGGACAGGCCGAGGTCGTGGCCGCGGACTTTGGTGATATCTGGTTGCGGGATACCGGGCCCATCTTTACCAAAGCCGCCGGCAAACTCAGTGCGCTGCGTTTTGCCAACAATGGCTGGGGCGGCAAATATGTACTGCCGGGTGACGATGCGGTGGGCGATATTGTGGCGCGGGCGGCGGGTGCACCGGTCACACGTTTCGATTTTGTCCTCGAAGGCGGCGCGCTGGAACACGACGGCGCGGGCACCATCCTGACCACGCGGCAATGCCTGCTGAACGCCAACCGCAATCGCGGCTGGTCGCAGACGCTGGCGGAAACGAAACTGCAGGAAGCGTTGCACGCAAAGCGCGTGCTATGGCTGGAAAATGGTCTGCTGAATGACCACACGGACGGCCACGTCGACAACCTGGCGCGCTTTATTGCGCCGGACACGGTCGTCTGCCAGGCGGCGAGCGGCGCCGATGACCCGAACGCGCCGCTGTATGACACGCTCGCGGAAGAATTGCGCGGGCTGCATCTGAACGTGCACCGCATACCTTCACCCGGCAGGGTCCTTGGCACCGATGGTGAGGTGCTGCCGGCCTCGCACATGAATTTCATCATCGGCAATGAGGCCGTCGTGGTGCCGGTTTACCATCAACAGTACGGCGACGCAGCCGTACGGGCATTGCAGCGGTTGTTTGCGGATCGCCGCGTGGTCGGGGTTGCCTCCAGCCACCTTTTGACCGGCGGCGGATCCTTCCACTGTATTACCCAGCAACAGCCGGCTTGATGAACAGGGCCATGACCAACAGCAAAAGAACGATCACCGTTGCGGCCATCCAGTCAGCCTACGGCAATGACATGGGTGCGAATATCGACAAGACCATCGCCTTCATCGAACAGGCTGCGCGGCAGGGCGCGCAGGTCATCCTGCCGTCTGAACTTTTCCAGGGCATCTACTTCTGCACCACCCAGGATGAACGCTGGTTCGATACGGCTTACCCGGCCGCAACCCACCCGTGCGTGGTGAAACTCCAGCCGGTTGCCAAGGCGCTGAAGACCGCCATCCCGGTTTCCATTTTCGAACGCGATGGCCAGCACACCTACAACAGCGTGGTCATGCTGGACCATCTCGGCGGGATCATGGGCGTCTACCGCAAGAGCCACATCCCCGATGGGCCCGGCTACCAGGAAAAGTATTATTTCCGGCCCGGTAACAGCGGCTTCAAGGTGTGGGACACGGTCTATGGCAGGATCGGCGTGGGTATCTGCTGGGACCAGTGGTTTCCGGAAACCGCGCGGCAGATGATGCTGCTGGGCGCCGATATCCTGATGTTCCCGACCGCCATCGGTTCCGAACCGCACGACGCAGCGCTCGACACCGCCGCGCCGTGGCGCCGCGCCATGCAGGGTCACGCGGTTTCGAACGTGGTGCCGGTGGTGGCCTCTAACCGCACCGGCATCGAACACGGGCTTGGCGCGCCGCAGAATTTCTACGGGCATTCCTTCATCGCCGATCATCGCGGTGACCTCGTCGCGGCTTTTGGCGCCGGTGAGGAGGGCGTGCTGGTGCACAGCTTCGACCTGGATTTCCTGAAAACCCACCGCAGTGCCTGGGGTTTTTTCCGCGACCGCCGCGAAGACCTCTACAGGAACTGAAACAACGGGGCAGGTGTAAAGTGTCAACCGCAGTCGGGCAGTCGAAAAATCTCAGGTGACGGGTTCTCGTTGCCGTGCATCACTGTTCGTCCTCAGCGTCAGCACCGGCCAGTGAATCATCGGTGGGCACCCAGCTTCCATCGGGGTTGTAACTGTCGATTGCCGCAACCGTCTGTTCGGTCTCCGCGCCGAGGTCTTTCTCAAAGACCAGGCCGCGGTGGCCGAGCATGAATGTCATGACGCCGGAATTTCCGTACTTGGCTGGCCAGGCGATCACCCCGAAACCACCTGTCAAATTGCCGTTCTCATCCAGGAAGTTCATTTCGCCACCGGGCGCATCGGCGCCACGCCGGGTGAGTATGCGGTAGAAGTAACCTTGGAACGGATGCGGCGAGTCATCCCAGGCCTCTGATCCCGCCAACTGCTCTCCCAGCGGACTCAACTCCGCCCCGTCTTCCGTGGGCCAATACAGGCCGTCCTGGTTACCCGCGGTACTGCGAAACCTTTGAGCATACGCGCGCGGCTTGCCATCCCGCGCTACGCTCCGGTACTCCCGCTGGGCCTCCACGATTTCGTGCAGGGTGGTCAGGGTCGACAGTTCGTTACGGCCTATCCGCCGGTTCAACAACTCCTCGCGGCCTTCAGCCGTGTCGAAACGCCAGCCATCACCCTCTTCCACCAGCGGAAACGGCCACGGCCAGGCTTGTTCACCGAAAAATGCAATTTTCGTATTTTCGTCAAAATCCTCGAAGACCACCCGCTCCGCGATCAGCATCTTGACCCGTTGGAAGTCCTCCTTGTCGGTTTCGGCATCGCCGGACTGGAACATATCAATGCTGCCGGGGCCGAACATCTGCTCGATGCGCTGTCCGTCGGATTGACCGATCAGCTCAGACACGGCCTGGATGGCGGCTTCGGGGGTAGCAAAGACAAGCTGGGATGGCTGCGGTTTGCAGGCAGATAGCATGACCATGCTGCACAGGACCAACAGAAAAACGTAGTTTTGCCTGATTTGTATATTCATTTCATTCTCCTCGAACTAACGCCGGCGTCCGCCGCCGCCACGACTCGCTCCGCCCCTGGAACCACCGTAGGAAGTTGCTCCCCGGCTCGAGGCACCACGGGAACTGGACATCCGGTCGGTTGACGGGCTGCGTGAACCACTGAGGGCTGAGCTGCTGCCGGTGCTGCGACTGGCCGTCGACGGGCTACGTGCAGCTGAACTGCCGCCGGTGCCGCGATTGGCCGTCGATGGGCTACGTGCGGCCGGACTACCGCCGGTGCCGCGATTGGCGGTCGACGCAGTGGGTTTCGAGGATGCGCTGCCGCGGTTGCCTGCCTGCGCCCCCGTGCCTGCGCGGTTCGAGGCTGTTGCCGACGAATGGCCACGGGCCTGGCTCTTGGTGACCCGGCTGGAGCCCGAGCTTGCACCGTGCTTTTGCGCGACGCTGGAATTGTTGTAATTGACACCCTTGCGGTGGCTGCTGTCGTGCTGCCAACTGCCCTTGCCGCCTTCACCCTTGCCGCCTTCACCCCTGCCACCTTCGAAATTGTTGTTGGTGTTGCGGTTGAATTCGGTATTCCGGTCGATATCGATGTTGACATCGTTGTTACCCCAACCCCAGTTGCAGCCACCCCAGAGCGCCGCGCCGACGGCAACGCCGGTGCCGAAGGCGAGTAAGCCGTACCCGGGCGCAGGCGGGTAATAATAGCTCGGGTAATAATAGCTCGGATAACCCCAGGCGGGACCATAGACGACGGTCGGTGAGTAAGTGGGTACATAGACCACTTCAGGTGAGGCCGACTCGATGACGATGATCTTGTCGGCCTGTTGCGTGACCGTCTGTTGCTCTGTCGTATCGAGGTTGCCGGCCTCGTAGGCCTTGCCGCGCATGCGCTGCACGGTATCGAGCAGATCGTCCTCCTGCGCCAGGAACGAATCGCCCAGGTCCTGCGTCCAGTCCAGGTTCTCACTCATCTGTTTGAGCACGCTGGGCAGGGTGGTCAATGACTCGACACTGGGATCCCAGTCCTGTTCCAGCAGGGCCTGGTTGAGCGCGTCACCCTTGAGGTCCGGTTGACCACTGATCCAGCGGTCCGCCTCGACGATTTCGAGCGGGTAGGTTGCTGCCATCAGGATCTGCATCAGCAGGGCGTCGGGATACAGCGCGATCGGCGCCACCAGTTGTTCCAGTTGTGCGGCGTCAAAGGCGTCGCTGTCCGTGGCCGTTGTCGTTGCCGCTGGCGTAGGTACTGCCGTTATGGTTGCCGTTGTGGTTTCCGTTTGCGGCGCCGCTGGCGTGGACGAATCCATTTCGCCTGCCTGCGTCAACAGTTCTGCCGTGCTCGGAGTTTCAGTAGCAACTGCAGGCGGCACAAGCGGTGAACTCAACAGGATCAGTGTCACGAGCGCCGGTAGCGTGATGAGCAAGAAATATCGTCCGGTCCTGTCGCGATGCGGTTTCATGTTCAATGCCTCTCAATGAGTTTGGCAAGCATCCGCCTGGCAGTAAGTGCGTAGCTTGTTCCCGTCTATTGTGACTAAAAACCCCAGAGAATAAAACCCGTATTTTTTCCGGGTACAGGATGAATAAAACAATCGATGGACACAATCATCGGCTTGCAGGATTCAGGTGCTGCGGGGTCATGTGGCAGGTTCGCCTGGCGCAACTGGTATTTTTTCCGCAGCGCGTTAATATGACCGCGGCGGAACCGTGAACCGGTCTGCCCCGATTAAAAGGAACAATTCAGTATTCTGCAATTCCCGAACGAGGAAACAACCATGCTGCCAAACAACGACCAAAGCATTGTTCGAGTCACAGTAGAGGTCGCCATCCACCTGTTGCTGTTTTTCGCTCTCGTCGCCTGGTGCCTGCAAATCGTGACGCCTTTTATTTCATTCCTGATTTGGGGGGTCATCATTGCGGTCGCAACGTACAGACCGTTCCTCAGGTTGCGTGCGGCGGTTGGGGAACGCCAAAAGCTGGCGGTCCTGATCTTTGCACTGATCGGTTTAACCGTTTTCATCGTGCCGGCCTGGCTGTTTGCCGGGTCGGTGATCGAAAGCGGGCGCGATTTGAAAACTACTCTCGGTTCCGGACAGTTCCATATCCCACCCCCCAACGAGTCGGTCAGGGAATGGCCATTGGTCGGTGACGAGGTATATCTTGTCTGGGATTCGGCATCCAATAACCTTGGAGCGTTCCTGAAAAAGAACAACGACCAGGTAGTCAGTGTCGCGACGCGCGTTGTTGCCGGCGTAGCCGGCATCGGGCTGTCTATCCTGCAACTGATTGCAGCGACCATCATCGCCGCGGCCTTATTGGCCAATGACACCACCGTCATCGCTGCGATCAACAGGCTTTTCAGAAGGCTGGCCGGTGAAAGGGGTGATGAGCTGCTGGACTTGACCGCGGCCACCATTCGCTCAATTACCGTGGGCGTTCTCGGCATTGCCTTTATCCAGGCTATCTTGGGCGGTGTGGGCATGTTGGCCGCTGGCGTGCCTGCTACTGGCGTCTGGGCGCTTTTCATACTGATTCTGGCGATCGCGCAATTGCCCCCGTTGCTGGTATTACTGCCTGCAATCATTTACGTGTTTTCCACCGGCGACAGCACCGCCACCGCAATCGTGTTCACGATCTGGAGTTTGCTGGTTTCCTTTAGTGACGCCGCACTCAAGCCCCTGCTGCTGGGCCGTGGCGTCGAAGCGCCAATGCTGGTCATACTGTTGGGTGCAATCGGTGGAATGATCCATTCCGGCATCGTCGGTCTATTCCTGGGTGCAGTGATTCTCGCGCTTGGTTACAAGCTGTTCGTGGCCTGGCTGACATCGGGTGAGGCAGGTGTAAAGGGTGATCCAGCGCAAGGTGAGGTCAGGTAATAGCCCTGTGCTGTGCCTCAACAGGGCACTTGGGCACGCCAATCACTCTATACTGCTACCATCATGAACAAATACGCCTGCTTGAGCGCGTGCCTGACGCTGCTATTATCAGCCTTTCCCAGCCTGTGCGGAGCCAGTGAGGAAACCGTGAAAAGCAATGTCAGCTACAGCAGTGTCACGGCTTTGAGTTTCAACCAGGCCAAGGCAAAACTGGTGTATGGCGCTGACAATCCCGCTCTCCAGTATGGCTTGCTGTGGCTGCCTGACAGGCTGACGGCGGGTCAGAAAGCGCCGCTGATCGTCTTCATCCATGGCGGTTGCTGGCTCAACGAATACGATATTCAGCACAGTTTTCCGCTCAGCGGTGCCCTTGCGCAGGCGGGTTATGCGGTCTGGTCGCTCGAGTACCGGCGCACCGGTGACGCGGGCGGTGGCTGGCCGGGCAGTTTTGCTGACATCAGGCAGGGACTTGCGTTTGCGTCCACGCTGAAGGATTACCCGCTGGACCTGGACCACAAGGTCGTCATGGGTCATTCCGCCGGGGGTCACCTGGCCTTGCTGGCAGCGTCCGGAAATGCAAGCGTGCAGGCTGTCATCGGCCTGGCGGCCATTACCGATATCATCGAGTACTCGCGTGGTACGAACGACTGCCAGACCGCGACCAGCGGTTTCATGGGTGGGGATTACGCGGCCAACCCGGACGCCTACGACGCCGCCAATCCCGCCGGCAAACCCACTCACGCAACAACCCTATTGCTGCACGGAGATATGGATAACATCGTCCCCGCCGGGCAGGCGCACCTGCCGGGTGCGACCCCGGTCATGGCCGAAGGTGCCGGACACTTCGACTGGCTGCATCCGGATACCGGGGCCTACCATTTGCTGCTCTCGACACTGGAGCAATATTTCCGCGACTGACAACCGGGCAGGGGTGACGGCGCGCGTGGTTCGCCGCTTGTCGTGGGCGCCATGCCGGCGCCGGCACGGTGACTCACGGAGAAACCTGACTCTGACGATCCGGAACCGGTGGACATTCACACATTGGGAAACGGCAATTTCTCGACTATACTCTATGGGTGCTGCCCGGCTTGACAGAAGAACAGAAATTTCCGCTCTTCTGTACCCAAGGCGTTCAGGATGAGCGGTGTTCCGGTTGACAATTCACCAGGGTCTTTTGCTCATTACAACGCTTTTATGCCGTTGCGGCATCTGAACCTGTTGGATTCCCAAGCCTGTATTCAGGCGGGTTTGAGTTTTCAGCAATGCGTGTTAGTCCGTGTTCGTGGTTTGCCGTTTTTTCATTGCTCATTCACTGGGGAGAAAAGCATGCAATTCGATTACACAAAAACACTGGTCTTGGTCAAGGGTGGTCTTCTCGACCACGAGAACACCTGGAAAACCTACCTTGAAAATTGTCCCGATTGGCAGCAGACCGCGCTGGTGCTGACCGGACCGTTATTCCTGGCCAGTGTACTGCTGACCCATATATTGTCCCGGCTTACCGGCGGCTACGCCATGTACCTATATGGCAGCAACTGGTTGATGGCCCTGATTTCCGGCCTTGTAATGGGCGCAATCGGTTTCTTCATTGTCGTGCTGGTATTCAATTACCTGGCCGGCGTGTTCAAGGGCACGCCCAATTTTTCCCGCGCGTTTGCAGCCGTTTCGCTGGCGATGATTCCCGCTTGGGTGGCCGGGCCGATTGGTGCCCTGATCCCCTACATTGGCTTTTTGGTTACGCTGGCCGGCGGCATACTGACACTGGTTTTCCTGTACCGGATCACGCCCATGGCCCTGCACGTGGCGGACGACAAGCGCGTGGTCCACTTCGTGGTTTCGCTGGTGACCGTGATTGTCATCAACATGATTATCGGCGTGATGTTTGGTCTCGGCAGCGTTGCCGGCCCGCAGTCCAGCATTGGCTAATTGGCCTCCGAAATTTCTGCGGCGAAAGTGTAGACAGAACGACGACGTCGATGGTGATTGCACGCTTGGGATAAATAACTTCTGCGGCTGGACAAAACGCCTTTTACGCGGCTTGATATGACTTTTTGAGACGCTTATCCGGCTGACCGTCGCCGTTGCGTCATGTCAAGCGCACGACTGCTGAAGGTCCAGGCTTGTGCTATTCTTCGGAAAAAGCCGTAGCAATAATCTTGCGTTGCCCACTTTCCTCTCCTGTTTATTCGGAAAAGCTGAGATGAGTAAAAATTCAACTTTAACCCGAAGATTGTCCACCTTACTGGTATTGATGCTCACGGTCCGCTGCGTTTTTGCCGAACCTGGCTTTTACGAATCCGAGCCCAATAACACGCCGGCTGAGGCCAACGCGGTTGCCGGCGAGGTCACCCTCTACGGTGCGATGGTCAAAGGCGACCAGGACGGGTTCATGTGGACCGTATCCGACGATGACGCGCGCAAGCTGTGGACTTTTGAATTGCACGGAATCCCCGGCGCACTGACCATCGCCGAGATCGTGCGGGTCGAGTATGCCGACAACGGTACCGATGTGGCTTCCACCCGGCGGCTGGTGAAGATGGGTACACGCGACGGTCTGACACCCTCGATACACAAAGACCTGATGTTCGAACCCGGTGAGTACCTGATCGGCATCGCCTACGCGGGCGGCGGGTCCGAAGCTGCCGGCGGCGCGCCTTTTCGGCCACCGGCCGACGGCCTGTCATTCGGAGACCACGGCCGACCCGAGAGCACGGTAGCGGAAGCCGGCGCGGGTCCCGCTGATGCACCGGGCGCTTACCGTCTCATGATCCGCGAGGGCACCTGGCTGTACCCGAGCAGCGACAAAAAACCCAGGAATAGCCGTGAACGGGCCATCGAGGTCAGGCTGGGTCGGCCATTTACAGCTTTTGAAAGCGACGCAAGCACCTGGTACAGCCTCCAATTTGATGACAAGGCGGCCGCCCAGCGCTGGAATATCCAGGTGCAGGCACCGCTCGGCCGCGAGCTGAAAGCACGTCTGACCGATGCACAGGGCGCTCTTTTGGCTGAAGCTTCTGTGGATGCCTACGGTCTGCTGATGTTCGCCGAAATGGCGCCGCCGGCGACCACCTGGTACCTGGAGTTAATCAGTCCCGAAACCGGTTTTATCCGCTCGGTGAACAGTGAAATCACCGGCCAGCGGGTGAGCGGGGAAGAAGCCGAGCCGAACGGTAAATTGCAACTGGCCAATTTCGTCGACCTTTCTCAACCCCTGAGCGGGCGTATCACCGCCGGCGATAGCGAGGATTACTTCCGGTTTTCCGTAGATGAGGCCACGGCGGAGCAATTGCTCACCTTGCGTATCGAATCCACCCCGCCGGTCAATCTTAATTTTTGCCTGTCAGATGCAGCGGGCCAGGTGCTGCAGTGCCGCAACCGGGAGACACCAATCGAACTTCCGGACCTGTTGCTGGCGCCCGGTCCATGGGTGCTCAGCGTGTCGCGCGCGAAGGAAACCGTGTATAGCATCACGCTGTCCACGCAGGGGCCGCTGGCAGCCGGCAGTGAAGTCGAACCCAACGACCGCATCGAAGACGCCAGCGGTGTTCCCGCCAACCTCCGCATCAAGGGGCGGTTCAGCGGCGATGACAGCGATTTTTACCAGATCCTGATCCCGGGTGATCCGCAGTTGTGGCGTTTTCAGGTCATTGGCGATGAAATCTCCAAACTGCATTATTACAACGGCGCAAAGCTTGACCGGGCGAAGCTACGGGCAAAACCTGGCCAAAAGCGGGTGCAACTCGACAACGTGTTCCTGCTGCCCGGTCGCCACTTTCTGCAGGTCAGTGGCCGCGACGGTGGCAGTTATACCCTGCTTGCCCGTGCGCTGGGGCCACCGGACCCCAACGGCGAAATAGAGCCCAACGATGACTCCAACAAGCAGCGTCTCGCGTTTGGACAGACGCGTAACGGCATCCTGGCTGAGGAGAATGACAAGGACTATTACCGTTTTTTCCTCGCCAACCGCGACCACATCAGGCTCACCATACATCCGCCAGCGGACGGTCTGATTGAACCCTCACTATACTGGTACGGGGTTGGCCTGGCTGGCAACTTGCCGGGCGGGAAAGGCGAACCCCTGTCAATCGAGGGGCTCTTTCCGCCGGGTGATTACAGCTTCTGGCTGAGCCCCAGGCAGGTCAGCGACGCCGAGTACACGGTCAAGCTGGAACGCCTGCCGCGCTTTTCCTGTCCAGCGGATTGCGAACCCAATGGTCTTCATACCTGGTACGGGGCAGCCTCCTTGCCGCCCGACCTCGTGCTACAGGGGAAGTCCGGGGAATGGAAGGATTGGGACACTTACCAGCTACCCGGGTTTGACGCACCAACGGAATTGCTCATCCATACCGGGCAGCCCGTTCGTGAACTGACCCTGGGGACGCTGACCTCAAATCGCGTGCGTCAGACCTACGAGCCGGAAGCCGCACTCTACCGCGTGAACGTGCCAGCCGGTGATGCTTACCAGATAGGCGTTGATTCCCGCGGGCAGTCCTACCGCCTGGGACTGGAGTTTCCCGGCGGACAGATACTGCCGGTCACGCAGGCCTTGGCAGCGGACCTGGAGCTCACGCTGGATGCCGCTACGGTCTCGGCATTCCGCAATGACGGGCAACAGGTCTTCGGCACACTGCAGGTCACCAACAACGGCGGTAACACGCTCGAGGCGGAACTGGAGGCGGTGACCAGTGACTATCGCTGGACGGTGGCGCTCGATCAGTTGATGCTGATGGTGCCCGCGGGTGAAACATTGAGCGTACCCGTAAGCGTCCAGGTGCCTGCCGATGCCTGGGCGGACCGGCCCGTGCGCATCAGCGTCAGGGCGCGCGACGCATCCGGTGCCCAGGCTGAAACCTGGAAAGAAATCGGTGTCGAGCGGGACATTGGCCCTGTCAATCCCAACCTGGTATGGCCCATCCCCGCTTCCCTGCGCGGCGGATTCAATATCGCGTGGCTGCCCCTGGGTGCCGAATGGACCGAAGGGCGGCCAGCGGGGCATCGCCCGGATTTATTACGCGACAACCTGGTATTCCCCGGCGCCCAGCATGAATGTTGCGGCAAGGCTGGCGGTTGGGAAAGGGGCCAGGAACCGGTTTTTACGCTCAAACTGCCCGGTGAACAGCCGTTACCGGTAGCCGGTGTCGCGCTGAATCATTTCGGCACCACCAATCCGTTCAAGAACATTCGACTGGCCACGCTGTTGCTGTCGCAGGATGGAATCGAGTTCAGCGAAGCTTTGCGTATTGAAACACTGCCGGTACTCAGCGAGCAGTTTTTCGCGTTGGAAACACCTCGGACCGCCCGTTTCGTGAGGCTCAGAATTGACGACACCTATGAGGAACGGGACAAGGACGGCAGGGCTTTCTTCAGCGAATGGAAAGTCATATTGCAGCCGGGTTTCGACCCGTCCGCGGGGGCCGGATTCAATATCGCGAGACCTGAACTGGGCGGCCACCTGGTCTGGGACTGGCCACCCGAACCCTCCTATGCGGCGAACAGCGTGCTGGTCGAAGGCGACGCCTCCAACCGGGCCGGCACACGGCGCGAAAATGCCAAAGATTATGTTATCGGCTTCAACCACAACCGCGCGGCGCAGATCACACGCCTGGAATGGCAGTACCGTGAAGGCCTGGAGGACCGTTGGAAACAATTTGACCGGGTGATGGTTTCGGCCAGCCTCGGCTCGCCGGTGGGTCCTTGGCAGGAACTCGGTGAAATGGACCTCAGCGGTCAGAAAAATTCTGCCAGCCTCGAACTACCCGGGGCCACCTGGGTGCGGTTCGTGCGGTTTACGGCCCACCTGGCAGACGGTGCGAAATTCTCGGAGGAACCGGGTGTGCTGAAGATCTGGGAGCGGCCGTCCGGGGACGATTACCTGTCGGTGCTGGGCGAGTGGGGCGGGCAGGGCTCCCGCGGGTATTACGAACACATGGCCGGCTTGCAGACCGAAGCCGCGCCCGAGGTGGCAGGCAACGACACGCGGGTGACTGCCGCACCGCTGGCAGCGGCAGTTTCGGCGCGTGGCGAGGTCTCGCTGGGCCAGCAGGAACACTGGTACCGGCACCGGATGTCCGGCTCCGAAAATACCCTGCTCATCGAACTGACGGGTGATCCGACCGTGCGCACGGTGGTGGAAGTGGAGGATGAAGCCGGCAACAAGCTGCCGCTGCGCCGCACCGACGGCAAGGACGTGTTCAGCCGCCAGGCATTCGAGGCCATCGTCGAACCTGGCAGCGAGGTCTGGTTACGCATTGCCGAACCGCCGCGCAACGTGGTCTTCACCTGGGACACCAGCGCCAGCGTCAACGCCTACATCCCGCAGATCAACAACTCGCTGATGGCCTTCAGCGGCGAGGTGGTGCCGGGCCGCGAAGCGGTCAACCTGATGCCGTTTTCGATGGACCTGTTGCTCGAGGAGTGGTACGGCGAGCCGTACAAACTGCAGACCATACTGAACGACTACCGCAGGGTAGGCGCTTCCAGTTCGGCGGAGGAGACCATGAAGAACGCGACCCTGGAACTGGCGCCGCGGGCCGGCACCAAGGCCATGGTGCTGATCACCGACGCGCAGACGCCGCACGACGGCGAACTGTGGGGACCGCTGCAATCGGTCCGGCCGCGTATTTTCGGCATCGGTGTGGCCGGCGCCGACATGGCCGACCAGAACCGTTTCCGCGACTGGGCCAGCGTCAATGCCGGTACCTATCACCAGTTGGTCTACGATGGCGAGATGGAAGTTGCCTTCGACCGTGCCAGCACGCTGATGCACCGGCCCGCAGCCTATACCGTCAAGGTGACCAGCGAGTACAGCGAGGCGCCCGGTCCGGGGCTGCTCAGCGTGTCCGCCAACGCCGGCAAGGGCGCGTTGGCCGGCGCCGCCGTCGAACTGATCCTCGACGCTTCCGGTTCGATGTTGCAGCGCATGGAGGGCAAGCGGCGCATCGTGGTGGCTAAGGAGGTTCTGACCGAGGCCGTGCTGCAGCACATCCCGGCGGGCACGCCGCTGGCGTTGCGTGTGTTCGGCCACAAGCAGGCGGACGCCTGCCGCACCGATCTGGAAATCCCGCTTCAGCCGCTCGATCCGAAGGCAGCGGCGGCGAAGATCGCCGGCATCCAGGCCATGAACCTGGCGCGTACGCCGATCGCGGACTCGCTCAACGCCATCAAGTCGGATCTTAAAGGCGCCAGCGGCGGTGCCGCCATCGTGCTGGTCACCGACGGCGAAGAAACCTGCGAAGGCGACCCGGGCCAGGTGATCGAGGCGCTGCAGGCCGAGGGTTTACAGATCAGCCTCAACATCGTCGGCTTCGCCATCGATGATGTCGAACTGGCGGCACAGTTCAAATCCTGGGCGGAACTGGGCGGCGGGCGCTATTTCGCGGCCAACAACCAGGAAGGCTTAAGCGGCGCGCTCGGCGAGGCGCTGAAAGTGTCATACACGGTCTACGACCAGGGCGGCAACGAGGTGGCCACCGGCCAGGTCGGCGGTGAAGCGGTCGAACTGGCGCAGGGTTTCTACCGCGTCGTCGTGCATGCGCTGCCGCAGCAGACTTTCGACAAGGTCGAGGTGCGGGCCGAGGCTGAAGTTGCGCTGGAAGTGAAGTGACAGGACACTATTGGTTGGGACAGGTTGAGCGCAACTGGTCGTTGCGGCTCAGGTCCGCGGTCGTGATGCCATTCAGGACGATGCCCGGCATATCGCCCGCGGTGGCCGACTCCGGCGTCAGGCGTCCCAGTTCGATGCTCTCGACCCTCAACTCCCGCTTGCCGGCCTTTGCCGACAGCAGGCAGACGCTGTCGCCGACCCTGACAGTGCCGGAATCGATCCCACCTGCAACGACCACACCTTTGCCGGCGATATCGAAAAAGTCCAGTATCGTCATGCTGAACGCACCCGGGCCGGCATCTGCCCCGGCAGTCTGCGCTGACGTTGTGCCGGGTGGCAGTGTCTTGCCGCCGGCATCCATTTGCTGCTGAACCTGCGCCAGGGCCGCACTGACCGTGATGGCCGACAGCAGAGCCGCCAGCGCGTGAGGCCTGAAAAGTCCTGTGCGGATTACCGTTTTGATATTCATGCTGAGAAACTCCCTTAAGTCATAGAGTTGGCCGCTGGCCTTAAGTATTCGAGAATGTAAAGAAGTCATTTTTCCAGAAAACACCGAACCGTCGCTGGGAGGCGCTGGGCCAGTTCAGCGCTGCCATGCACGAGGCGTCTGGCGGCGCCCGCATGACGGCTTACCAGTCGGTGGCCTCCATCTTGTCGCAACCCAGTTTCGCGGTGGGCATCAATCCCTGGCCGCCGGTCGCGGAGGCGGTGGCGTAATTCAGGATATCGAATAGCGCGCCGCCCGCGGTGCCCGCCGTGGCGCCAAGCAACGAGCCAAAGCCAAGGCCCGCGACGTTGTTGATGTTGGCCTCGACCAGGCAGCACATCTTGGCGATGTCGTTGGACTGCTTGTCACAATCCTTAATGGACTGCAGGGCCTGCACCATGTTGAAGGCGATGCCGACGACCTCGGTCAGGTACTCGACGACATCCTGCCCGCGGCCGTCGCCGGTCATGCCGAGAGTTTCACCGCTGGCGGCGTCGATGCGCCACCATCCCGCCATGCCGACACCTTGCGGCAGCCTCTCGGGCAGAACCACCATGTAACCCCGGTCGAGATCGGCCTGCACGAAGGCGGCGGCGTTGGCGTCGAGGCCGAAGCCGGACAGCGAATCCGTCGCGCCGGGGTTCACAACCCTGATGGGAATGTTTTGTTGGGCGGCCTTTTCGAAGACCGTCATGGTGCTGGCGGATGCGCTTTCATTCACCCTCAATGCTTTTTGCGGGACGCTCTCCAGGACCGTGTCCCAGACCCCGCGGGCGAGACCCGCCGCCGGCACCTGCTGCAGGCCGTTTTCGGTCACGCGCAGGTGTTCGATGGGGTTGGCGACGATATCGACCGCCGCGAACGAGGTGTCGGCATCGCGGTAGCCGCGCAATAATCCCACCAGGCTGGGTGTGGCGCGATAACTGACCACGCCGGTCTGTGCGAACGGGTTGTCATCCATGAACCGGTAATGGGCGAGCACCGGGAAGTCGGCGGGTATGTCCGCGTCGGGCTCGGCCATGCGCTTGTCCGGTTCACGGAATTTCAGGATCGTGGCCGAGAGCCATGCCTGGTCGTTAATGGCGGTGGCCAGGTAGCGTTCGGCGAGGTAATCCAGCGGTTGCCCACCGGCGTTGACCTGGTAGCTGTGGCTGGTCAGCAAGGGCCAGAGCAACTCGCGTTCTTTGGAATTGTGGTCTACGCGCGGCGCCACGAGGTAGCGGCGGTGTGTCGTCTGCGCACCACCCGGCGCGGTAAAGGTAAATTCCAGCCACATGCTGTCCAGCGCCATGACCGGTTGCCCGTCTTCGCGGTCCATCAGGCCGCCGGTGACCGCGGTCATCTTGTCTCCCATGGTCTGGAAAATGCCGGCATTGGAACCCAGCGCCATCGGGTCAACCACCCGGCCCTTCAGGTCGAAGGCCATGGCGCCCGGCGCGGTCGCATCGTTGAACATGGGGACCAGGATTTGCGTGCCCGCGATGACGGCCGAAAGATCGCCCGCGTTATCCCGGTTGAGGCCGCTCGGTGAATTGCGGTAACGGATCGTCTGCGTATCCAGGTTGGCCACCGGACGGGTCCAGGGTGTCATGACCTGGTGGCTGACGACCTTGCCCGCCAGCCACTGTCCGACCCACGCCGAAATCGTCAGAAGGTGCTGATACGCCTCGGGCACGGAATCCTGGAAAAATTCCTCTGCCGTCGCACTTTCCGGCGGGGGACTGGAGGCGTATGCCGGGTGGGCATTCTGCCAGCCCTGCGCCGGGCCGTCCCGGTACTGCACCCAGAAGTATTGTTTGGCGGCGGGCAGCCACTTGTCCTGGACATCACTGGCCGCCATATCGACACCCGCATTCTGCAGGGAGGTTGTTAACGCATCCACCAGTTTGCCGGCGTCTGCCGCGAGCCTTGTATTCGACCACGCCACGGCTTGCGGCGCCTGGCCGGCCTGTTCACCGAAATTCGCGGCCAGGGTTTTCTGCAGGTAATCCAGCGAATTGCCCGGCTCGGCCTGGCGGGTGCCACGCAGCAGGCGCAGTGCGTCTGCATCCGTCAGCGTGCCGCGGGCGATGCGTGCATCCAAACCGGCCGTCTTCAGCAGGTTGGCGAGCAGAATAGCCTGGTCGAGACTGTTGCCGGCGCCGGCGCGCAGGGTACCGTCGACACCGCGCAGGGCGCCCGTATAGGGTTGGTAAACGATGGAGTCGCGCACGAAGCCGATCACGGCTTCTGCGTCGAAATCGAGGCTGTCAACCAGTGCGGCAGGCTCGAAGCGCGCGCGGTTGATATCGGCACGGGTCTTTTCCAGGGCAACGGTCAGGTTGTCGATGCTGTTTTGAATGGCGGCGTAGTCGATCAGAGCGGCGCCGATATCCGTACCGTCCGACTGGCTCAGCACGTCACTTGAAACAAGGCTGAAGCACAGGATCGCAAGTATGCCGGTGCCACGGAATTGGCGAATTTCGATTGGATTCTGCATGTTTGGTCTCCCGCCCGGATTTGATCTGTTCGTTGGAAAACAAGTATAGGTGACCCGCAAAAAAATGTCAGACCACCGCGCGCCCGGCGCCGTCCGGAAATACACGCCGTTCCGCACTGGGAAACTTCAATTTCTCGTCTATACTTTCAAGGATGCTGAGTGTGTGCGGAGAAGAACAGCAACTTCCGGATTTGCGCTCAAACATTCGCGGGATGCGCGGTTGACCAAATGCGTGGTTGGCCGTCATCCATCACTCATTCCATCAGGGAGAAAAGCATGCAGTTCGATTTTACAAAGACGTTGGCCTTGATCAAGGGTGGACTGCTCGACCACCAGAACACCTGGAACAACTACCTTGAAGATAGTCCCGCCTGGCAGCAGACCGCGCTGGTGCTGACCGGTCCGCTATTCCTTGCAAGTATCCTGATCTCGCTCATTTTTTCCAGGCTCACCGGCGGCTACGCCATGTATGCTTATCCGGGAAATTGGTTCACGGCGTTGCTCTACAGTCTGATCATGGGCGCGCTCGGCTTTGCGATTGTCGTACTGGTATTCAATTTCCTCGCCGGCACGTTCAAGGGCACGCCCAATTTCTCACGCGCGTTTGCGGCCGTATCGCTTGCGGTCATACCGGCATGGGTGTCCAGCGCGGTTGGCGGGTTGGTGCCTTACCTCGGAGGCCTGATTGCACTGGCCGGCGGCATATTGTCGCTGGTATTCCTGTACCGGATCATTCCGCTGGCACTGGGCGTGCCGGATGACAAGCGCACGGTCCATTTCGTGGTCTCGCTGGTGGCCGTGATCGTCATCAACATGATCATTGGCATGACGCTGGGTCTCGGCAGGGTCGGTGATCAGTACCAGAGTACCGGCTATTCCGCGCCCGATGATTCAACGCGCAAGAGCGCCAGTTCGGGGGTCATCGCTGAGGGCGTGCGCCAGGCCGAACTCATCGATGCCGCAAGTTCCGACCGCTTTGATCCACCCGCCGATGGCAAGCTCGATGAAGACCAGGTCGAGGACTATGTCTCGATCATGCGCAAGACCAAAGCGCTGCGTGATGAATACGCGCAGAAAATGGACAAGCTTGCGGCGGAAATGAAAGCCAAGGAGGAAGCGGGCGAGAGCCCTTCCATCGCGGACCTCGGCAAACTATACAGCGGCGCAGGCGGCCTGGTGAGCGCGAATAACGCCGAGATGGAAGTCGTCAAGACAGGCGGCGGCAACTGGGCTGAACACGAATGGGTCAAACAGCAACTCCGGACCGCCCACGTCCAGCAGGGCGAGGGCTCGGAAGCCAATGAACACAATTACAAGCTGTACAAAAAGTATGCAGACGAACTCAGTAACTGACCGGCGATGATTGACCGGCGAGATGGCATACGTTCTGCCAATCTCAAACATGCCTCACCCGGCCCGGCCATGATGTGTATATAGACCGCCTGACCGGGATGCCGTCAAAGCCACAGAAAGTCAAAGGAATCCAAACAGTGTGCACACCTGCATCACCTGGCCTTTGCATATTGATTTTGACCCTGGCGCTGCTTGGCGCCTGTTCAAAAGAACCACCCGGTGTGACCGCGCCAGCAGGCTCAACGGGCGCTGGCGACCGCCTGGTACAGGCCATGTCGACGGCCGAATACGCCAAGGCCTGTGAGCAGACGCCGGGCTGCACTGATGCCGCGAATCTCGCGCCACCCGTGAGCGAGAGCGTTTGGCGTGTCCAGGTTACCAGAGATGCCGGCGGCGCGATCCGTATCGGCCGCGTGGACCGTGTTGAAGTCGCCGTGGGCGACGGGGTTCCGGTCGGGCCGGCCTATGGTGAACACGCGCTGGTCGGTCTGGACAGGGATGGCGGAGTGGTTGACGGACAGGTCATCCGGTTTCCCGGCAGCATGCGTATCGAGGCACTGGAACCGCCTGGTTCCGAGAGCATCGACCTGGCGGACAAAAACGTGGATACGCTGGCCTACCTGCCGCTTTCACCCGCAATTGTCGCGCTGGCGGTGCAGGACCGCGAAGGCAAGGTTCTCGACCGCGTGGATGTCCCGGCCGGCGACAGTTCCACAGGGCTGGACCGTCTGATGAGGTTCATCGGCGTCTCCCAGGCTTGGGCGCTGACCCGGCCTTTCCAGGGCCTGCCACCGCACTGCTCGCATATCATCGTCCTGCAGGGCGAAGAGGACCGCGACCTCGCGGCAGGCAGCCAGTGGGAGTCGAGTGCACGGCTGGGCTGGCCGGGTCCGTACCAGCTCGCCGCCACGCAGGCCGCGCTCGCGCGTTTGACACCATTGCTGTGCCAGTCGATCGGGCGCATCGCCTTTGCCTACGTGCCGGACATCGGCAATACATTGGCCGCCGTCAACTCCTTCGGCGCCGGCGATACGCTGATGATCAACATTTCGACGCTGTTGTCGGAAGCGGAACTGGAATCGAAGCTCAGCCGCCGCCTGATGTTGCAGGCCACGATCGCTCACGAGGCCGGTCACGCGGCCGAAACCCTGCTAACGGTGGAGAGCTCGGGTAACGACAATCTGCTGGCGAACAATTACGCCGGCGCGTGGGGTTTTCCGGCCCGCACGCTGGCCAACAAGACCATCGAAAACGTGCGTCTCGAGGTGGGTATGGAAGCTGAGTGGCGGCGGATGCACGCATCGTTCGTCGCCGAGGGCTGGGCCAGGGATTATGGTGTGTTTCCTGAGGAGCGCGGCAACCCGCCCGCCTGGAACCCCAAAGACATTGCCGATGCCGGTTTCATTTCCTGGTATGCCTCGACCAACTGGGCGGAGGACATCGCCGATACCGTCGCACACGCGTACTACTCCAAAATCGTCGGTGACGCCTATGAGGCCAACGAGGTCGGTCATCTGCGCGGCGACCTTGGCTGTATCGAGATGAATGCATACGATCAGCAAAACCTGCCATCGAGACTGGCTGCACTTTACACCAAGTTGCAATTTCTGAAGGACCTCGGGCTCGTGCATCCCCAGGGAGTGAAAGAATGCACCGGCGAGAGCCTTGGTGTGCCGCGCGACGAACCGGGTTTCCACGTCTGGCAGGATGGTAGCAAGAAACGCAGCTTCCAGAACCAGCTTGCTGCACATATCGGCACAAGGGAAAACGGTGCGCCGGTATTCCAAATGGAAGGCAGCGGTCAGGCCGGGTTTGGCGACAAGACCTATCCGGCGAAAGTCAGACTCCGCCTCGACCTGGGCAACCGTTTCCAGGGTTTCGACAAGGTCTCTTGGCCGCGTGGTGTTTATCAACTCGGTCTCACCGGCGACAACAATTTCATAATCCGCCTCGATGGCGCGAAGGCAGGAAATTTCGATGCGATGGACGGTTACGTGCTGGTTGCCGAGTCTTCGGCCAAACGCATTGCCGGGTCCATCGCGCTGCAGCGCGTTTTCCGGCTTAACGCACCCTTGCCCGTGCCCGAGCGATACGACCCGCCGCTGGTTGTGCGGTTTTCGATGGACAAGTAGTCGTTTTCAGCACCGCAGGGTCAAGGAAACGGGTGATGCGGGTGGTATTAGTCGCGGATTTGAACTATAAGAACAGGCAATACAGGTAAGTAAAAAACACTTAATTGCAAAGGAGAAAACCATGAAGTCATTGAACGTCGCCGTGTTGACGGTATTTGCGGTATGTACACTGACTGCACCGTCGGTCTTCGCCGATGTCACGTGGCATCAGAATATTACCGTGAGCGCTTCGGGCATGATGTCGATGATGGGCTCCAACGGCACCATGACCACCACGGTCTCCGGCGAGCGTGCACGCACCGAAAACCACATGGAGTCAACTTCCAGCCTGATGAGAAAATTCGCCAAGAACATGAACACCGCAACCATCGTCCGGCTGGATGAAGAACTCATGCTCAACCTGGCGCCCGAAAAGAAGGAGTATTCACAAATCACCTTCGAGGAGATGCGTGCCCAGATGGAAAAAAGCATGCAGCAACTCGAAGAGATGTCGGAGCAGGACAGCCTGCCGGTCAGCGAGGAAGAATGCCAGTGGACACCACCTGAAATGGAGGTGAAGAACACCGGGGAGAAGCAGAAGTTCGCCGGCATCAAGGCGGAACAGACATTGATCACCGTCACCCAGACTTGCAATGTTCCGAACAGTGGCAAAAGCTGCGAGATGATCTGGAACCTGGAGTACTGGAATGCCGACAAAATACCCGGCGGCGATGAGGCCATGGCCTTTCAGAGGGGGATGGCACGCGCGATGGGCGGTGACGAGGCGCTCGGCGTGGCACAGACCTACGCGCGCGGGTTGATGGCCATGTTCAAGCAGGGCTGGGATGACGTATTGAAGGAAGGTGGAAAAATGGAGGGCTTTCCGGTCAAAACGGTGATGAGCCTGGAGATGGGCGGCGAAAATTGCACCACCGACTCCGGCCAGCCGATCGCCATGGACGACGTCTGGGGCCAGGCCGCCGATGCCGGCAAGGACGCCGCCATGTCCTCCGCATCGGGGCAGGCTGGCAGTGCCATTGGCAACGCTACGGCCAATTCCATGGGCAACAGTGTCGGCGGCTCAATTGCCGGTTCCGCGGTTGGCGCCGCCAGCAGGGAAATCGTCAGCGGCATGTTTAACAAACTCGGCAAGAAAAAAGCCAAACCTGAACCGGTTGAAGCGACGACGGCCGTCAGTGCATCGGATTCAGTGACGATTTTCGAAATCACCACAGAGTTGACCGGCATGGATAACAGGAACGCACCCGACAACCTGTTCGTCGTCCCGACCGGCTGGAAAAAGGTTGCCAACAACTGGTGATGCGCCGGCTGAGACCGCTAAACGGTCCTGAAACAGGCGGTCCGCAGGGTGGGCATGGGCTATGCTTGTGAAGCTTCGGCAGGCTACCCGTAACGATATTGACGGCATGCACAGGGTCCGGCTCGCGGTGCGTGAGAATGTACTCTCGTCGCCAACCCGGATTGCAGCGGCCGATTACCAGGCGTCGATCGAGGTCAAGGGCCGTGGCTGGGTTATCGACGGCGGTGGTGAAATCATCGCGTTTGCCATCGGCCACGAGACTGACGGCAACATCTGGGCGTTGTTTGTCGACCCCGCTCACGAGGGCTGCGGCTACGGCAGGCGGTTGCACGATATCATGGTTGACTGGTTACGCGGGCGTGGCCTCGAGCAACTTTGGCTGACGACCGACCCGCACAGCCGCGCCGCCGGTTTTTACCGGGCGGCGGGCTGGCGCGACGCGGGTCTGGATGCCAATGGTGAGATGCGTTTTGTGCTCGGCGAGTTTCATGCACAATGAGGGCGATCGCTATACCCAGTACAGCATCAGTTTCCGGATGTATGGAGGCGAAGAGCCGGACGTGCAAGTATAGATCGACGGGTTTCGGTCAACGGGAGCTATGCCTCTTTCAACAGTGCTGGCATGACTGCGGTAACGGGCGAGATGTCCGTCCGCTGCGGCCAGTAATTCTTTTCCAACCCTGACACATGGAGTAGCTAATGAAAAAAAGTAACCATCGCATAACATTTCTGACCACACTCTCCAGCTTCCTGATTTCGACCTGTCCGCTGGCTTGGGCCGAGGACTGCGTGCCCGAAGGCACGAATGAGGAAAGGCCGCCGGTGGCAATACCCGACCTGTTCCCCGCGACCATCCCGCTACCGGAGGGTTACACCCTGATCAGTGCCACGGGCGGCCCGGCCGACGAATACAACCCGTACCCTTTCGCGATGCTTGAGTTTCTTGCCCCCATTGGCAAGGAAGCGTTGTTCAGCTACTACGAGCAAGCCCTTCCGGCGGCCGGTTACCGCATCGTCATGTGGGAAAAGGATGACGGTGCAACCGGTTTTCGTGTGCGCGGCGATGGCATCGACCAGGCAAGTTTTGCCATCAGTGATTACGATTGCCAGGGCTACGCGAATATCAGCGTCTCTTTACTGCCCTGAGCGGGTCCGGGCTCCGTGGCCCGGTTTCAATAATTTTTTTCAATGCACAGGGAGGTGGTCGTGACCATTTTGCATGTAAGGTATCAACTGGCGGCAGTGCTCCTGTGCGCCGCGACGTCAGTGGTGGCTTTCGCGGCGGGTCTGACCGCTGACGAGGGTGTTTGTCCCTTGCTCGACCCAGGTCTGGTAGTGAAACATTTTCCCGCAGGCGGCGACAACTTCAAGGTGCGCTATCGCGAAAAACCCTATGCCTCCTGTACTTTTACGTGGAAATCCGTGGCAAAAAAGACGATTAGCGTGGCTGGACAGATCATCGAATCTCCCGGTGAAGGCCGCCTGAGCGTGACCCGGGCCGCGGTCAGGTCGGCGCAACCGGACTGGCAGCGCGTGCTGAATCAATACGGCGAGGAGGACCTGCTGGAGGTGGAAGGAATCGGCGAGCGCGCTGTCTGGTCCTCACGGCGCAGCCAGCTGTCCGTGCAGGACGCAAAATACCTCGTGCAGGTCGCGGTCGAGGACCCGGATAAGCCCGATAACCTCACGCAAAACGCAATTGCCATCGCCGTTGAGTTGCTCGGACGGACCGAGTGAGCGTCATTGGCAACACGGATCCGGGACGAACACGCATGTAAAAAGCAGTATTGGTCTGCACCATCTATACTCGGATAGGTAGTCTGTATTTGGCTGTTTTCACTGCATTTGCAGTATGGCCTGGCCCGCCACTTTCGCGTTGGTAGTCCTGACCAGGCGGGTGGAAGTCAGCATCGACGAAAACTGGTCCGCGCTTCGCTTCCGGCGGGCGGAATTTATCAGGATATTCAAAAGGGATACGTCACATGCGCTATCCGTCAACGGACGAGCGTGCGCGGTTGGCGGGAAACAGGCAGGTAAACCGTCATCAATTGTCATACGCACGGCAAAAGCCGAAAACGGGAGGATAGGATCTCATGACTGATCTGAACAAGGCGATCGAAACACAACAGGCTAACATCGAAAAACGCACCGGCAAGACGCTCGCCGAACTGACCGCCATCGTCAGGGGCAGCGGCCTGGCAAAACACGGCGAACTCGTCAAGATGCTCAAGACCGATCTCGGCATGGGTCATGGTGACGCCAACACGCTGGTCCATTTCGCACTCAAGTCCGACGGCCAAAGTGCGGCCGAGGGC
>Ga0105090_10000257_pt1 | contig 24535 bp, 24 predicted proteins | sample PPLLak3March2015_FD_79110 | JGI IMG/M metagenome (GOLD analysis project Ga0105090, IMG submission 79110) | Freshwater sediment microbial communities from Prairie Pothole Lake near Jamestown, North Dakota, USA - PPLs Lake P7 Core (1) Depth... | ecosystem: Environmental > Aquatic > Freshwater >...
GCGGCGATGCGGCGGGTCGCATCGGGGGCGATGGTCGAGCAATCGACCAGCACCGAGCCGGGGGCCATGCCGTGGATCAGGCCGTCCGCGCCGAGGGCGACGGCCTCGACATCGGCGCTCGAGGTGATGATGGTGAACACGACATCACAGCAGCGACCGAGTTGGGCCGGTGTCGCGCAGAACGTCGCCGGCAGACCGGCGGCGCTTTCCGGACGGCGCGCCCAGACGGCCAGTTCGTGGCCGGCCGCGTGCAGATGCAGCGCCATCGGGCGCCCCATGGCGCCCAGCCCGATGAAGCCGACCTTCATTCCTGCCCCGACAGCCGTTCCAGCAGTTTCAGTACGGCGATCGAATCTTCCTCGCCCATGCCGGAGCCGACCATGGCGTTGAACATCTGCGCCGTCGCCGCCGCGCCGGGCAGGCAGAGGCCAAGTTCGTGCGCTGTCTGCATGACGATGTTGAGATCTTTTTCGTGCATCCAGCTCTTGAAGCCCGGCTTGAAATTGCGGTCGAGCATGCGCTGGCCGTGGTTCTCGAGGATCTTCGAGTAGGCGAAGCCGCCGAGCAACGCCTCGCGCACCTTGCCGCGGTCGACGCCGTTTTTTGCCGCAAAAGCAAAGGCCTCGGCGACCGCCAGCACGCCCATGCCGGTGACGATCTGGTTGGCCGCCTTGGCCACCTGGCCGGCGCCGGACGCGCCGACATGGACGATGTTCTTGCCCATGCACTCGAACGCGGGCCTGGCGCGAGCGAAAGCCACTTCGGAGCCGCCAGCCATGATCGACAGCGTGCCGGCGATGGCGCCGACCTCGCCGCCGGAGACCGGCGCATCCATGAAATCGATGCCGGCGGCCGCGAGATCGACGCCGATCCGGCGCGCGGCGGCGGGGGCGATGGTGCTCATGTCGACTGCGACGAGGCCGGACCACGCGCCCTGCGCGACGCCGCGCATGACCTCGGCGACGTCGGGCGCATCGGCGACCATCGAGATCACCAGTTCGTTGCCGCGTGTGGCGTCGGTGGCGTTCGCGGCAGCCAGCGCGCCGGCTTCGAGCAGCGGCCGCATTGATTCGGACCGGCGCGCCCAGACCGTGACCCGATGGCCGCCCTTCAAGAGATTGAGGGCCATCGGGCGTCCCATGATACCGAGGCCGATAAAGCCGATCTTCATCTCGTGCTCCTTAATAGGGAAGCGGGAATTCTAGCCCAACGCACCTTGGCTGGCTTTGCTGGCTGCAGGAAGGCGACTGCTGCGGCGGCAGAACAGGCGGACAACGATCCTTGGTGGGATTCGCCTGCCCAGACCGTAAAATGCCGCAATGGACCTGATAACCCACGGCGTGCTCGGCGCCACCCTGGCTGCCACCCTGGCGCCGTCCCACCAGCGCCGACTCGCTGCGGCTGTCGGCATGGTTGGCGGCATGCTGCCTGATGCGGATACCCTGATCCAAAGTCCGGACGATGTCCTGCTGGTGCTGGACTACCACCGCCACTTCACCCACGCCCTGGCGTTTGCACCCATCGGCGCCCTGATTGCCGCATTGCTGCTGTGGCCATTGCTGCGGAAAACCCTGAGCTTCCCCAGGATCTATCTCTACAGCCTGGCGGGTTACGGTGTTGCCGGCCTGCTCGATGCCTGCACCAGCTACGGCACGCATCTCTGGCTGCCATTCTCCGAACGCAAGGAAGCATGGAACCTGATCGCCGTCTTCGATCCCCTATTCACTCTGCTGCTCTTGGTGCCGCTGGCCCTGGCGCTACGGCGGCCGCAGCGTCACTGGGCACCTGTCGGCCTGACCCTGGCGGCAGCCTACCTCGGACTCGGCATGTTGCAACACCAACGCGCCGAAACCGCCCTGCGCGACGTCGTCGCTGCGCGGGGCCACCCGGCTCCCAATGCGGTGATCAAGCCAACCATGGCCAATCAAGTGCTCTGGCGCACGCTTTATGTGCATCAAGGGCGGCTGCAGACCGATGCCTTCCATCTGGGCTGGAAGGTGCGCCACTACCCGGGCGAGTCAGCCCCGCTGATGGATCAGGCGGCCGTGGCGCGCGTGGTTGGCGATCATCCCCGGCGACAAGAAGACCTGGAACGCTTCCGGCGCTTTTCCGACGGATTCCTGATTGCCGATGCCACCCGGCCGGGCTTTGTCGGCGACGGTCGCTATGCGTTGCTGCCGACGCGGATTGCACCGATCTGGGGACTCGAATGGACCGCTGACGGTGCACCGGCCTTCGTCACCCGCCGCGAAGTGACACCCGAGATTCGTCAGGCCTTCATTGCCATGCTGCTGGGACGCTGAGCCGCGCTGAACCGTCGAGCGGACAAACTCGACGCAGAATCAAACCGTCTGAAAACAGCGTTTGCAGACCCGCGAATCTCCCTCCAGCACATGCCCGTATTTTCGGCATTGCCGATCGATGGCCAACAAAGCCAGTTGCGGTCGTTTCGAGGCCAACCAGAAGATGCCGAGCGTCGCGGCAATGAACGAGATGTGTTCGCCGACCACATTGCCAAACAGATCCAGCGCCACGGGTTTGAACAGGGTGGCTGCCAGCATCAAGCTTGCCGAAACAACAAAAAACACGACGTTGGCAAAGAGTTTTGCCTGGTCTTCAAGCTTCTCTTCTGAGGGGGGCACGGGAAAGCTCCTTGGTAGCAAAAGGGCAATGTCAAGGATACCCATTTCCCGCAAAATCGTTGACTGCCCCGGGATGTTACTATTCCGGGCGGTGGCGGCCATCCGCCCGGTCCGCAAGCAGTGTGATGGCCCGCCGAGTTGATGCGTCCCTGTATGGAAATTGAAAGGATTTTGCTCATGCAGGAGCGGGTTGGCTTGCGCCTTGTCGCTGCGACGATTTCTCCAGTTGTCCAGGGGTGGTTGATGTTCCGGGAAAAATGAGCAGGTATTACATCAATTCAGGGTCGGCAATCGAGGAACTTGCCCTTGGCGAAAAGCTGGGCAGCGGTGCCGCCGCGAATGTATTCGCCGTCAACGCGCCAGCGCGGCTTGCCGACAGCGCGGCAAAGATCTATCTCGACCCCAAGACCATTGATGCAGAAAAGATCGGCGTCCTCGTCGAAAAAGTGCCGGCGCAGTTGTGGACTGCCCTGGGTTCCGGCGCCCACTACCCCCAATATGCCTGGCCGCAACAGATTGTCTACGGCAAGTCGGCGTTCGGGAGGGGGCTGCAGCCTGTTGGCCTCCTGATGCCGAAGGTCGACCTGCTGGAAGCAGTTACCCTCGATGCCTACCTCGACTCGTCGTCAGGCAGGATGATGGGTCTTGACGGGCACAGGCTCGCCCTGCCAAGAAAGGTGGCGATCGCCACCAATCTGTGCAAATTGCTGGGTGAATTGCACTCCAGGAATGTTTACTGCGTTGATTTCAAGCCGAAGAACATACTGGCGAACAGAAACAGCGGCAGCGTTACCCTTCTCGACTGTGACAGCTATTCGGTCGTTTCGGGCAACGGAAACTACTTTCCGGCGACACCTCCCGCCAAGGGTCATGTCGCGCCGGAGGTACTGAAAAACAAGGGTGTCGGCGCCGACCTGGCCGAGGCTCAGGATTGCTTCGTGCTGGCGCTCGGCCTGTTTCAGCTATTCAACTACGGCGTTTCTCCGTTTTCGGGAAGGATAAACAAGGGTTGGCAGGAGGTGGCGGACGATGACGCGCGCGTCGCGGCGGGTTACTACCCTTACGGGCTCCATGCCAATCCGGCAATAAATCCGGTCCCCTGGTCAGTGCACGATTGCCTGCCGGTTTCGTTGCGGGAGATGTTCGACAGGGCCTTTCGGGAAGGCAAGCGAAGGCCGGCAGCCCGGGAGTGGGAAGATGTCCTGCGTGGGCTGCGCGAGAAGGCGAAGTATGTCACCTGCAAGGAATATCCGAACGATCCGGAGCATGTTCATTTCGCCGGGTTGCCCTGTTGCCGGTGTGAGCGTGACAAGCGCATCGCGGCGAGGGAAGAGAGCAGTGCAAGTGATCAGCCTGCGGACATCGGGATCGAGAACCGGAGCCTGGAAAGCGAAGCCGCAGAACCAACTGCCCCCCAGGCGCAGTTGCCCAAGGCGGCTTCCGGATCGCGGCGCTGGAATGTGTGGATTGTCTGGAGTGTCGCGGTGGCTCTGGCAGTCGCCCTGCTGACGTTTCTTGGCAGTCACGATGGCGACAGTCCGTCGACCCATGTTCGCCCACCGCCGCCGTCGCCCCCGGCGAGTCAGGCACCCGGTGAGTCGAGGGATGGCGGGATGGGTGCATCGATCAATCCGGCAATGCCTCCGGCGGGTGGTGCGGAGCGCAAGCCGTTTACCAGGGAACAAATTTATTATTGTCTGGCAAAGCAATACCGGAAGGATGCCATCAACAACATTCTTTCCAGAACCGAAACGCCAGTTCCCGCTTCGTTTTTCGCGGATATCGCCGATTACAACGCGCGCTGCGGGAACTACACATTCTCCAATCCGGATTTCCAAACCGCCAAATCGATCTTCGAGCACAACAAGGCGAGCCTTCTGGATGAGGCCACTGCGGAGGCTGAATCATTCAGGAAGTACGCCCTTGGCTCATCGTCGACTGGCGCTGAAGAGGTGCGTGATGAGGGCGTGCGCCCGGACAGGGCTGGGGAAGCGGCCGGCCAGAAGCCGGAGACGGCCCGGCCCCGGCAGCCCGAGCGGCCGAAGGCCCAGGGTGCGCCTGTCGTATCGGGTCAGCGGGAAAAGCCTGCGGCTGCAAGCGTGTTGCCTGCCGTGCCGGGTACGGACAAGTCTGCCGGGAGCGATTCGCCGGATCGCGGAAAGGCCGTTGTTCGGCCGCAGGAGCGTGATCCGGCCGGGGTTGATCGCGTGCCGGTCGTTGTTTCGCCGCGACAGGAGAAACCGCTGACTTCGAGTCTTGTCACCGCCATACAGCGCGGCGACAGATCGATGGTCAATGAGTACCTGAATCGCGGCACAAATCCCAACGAAATCCTGTCCAACGGAGCCTCACCGTTGAAGAACGCGGTGGTGAGTTCCAGTACTTCCGTGGCTGAGTTGCTCCTGAGTCGAGGCGCTGACGCAAATGCCAGGGACGCTACCGGGAAAACCGTGCTGTTCTGGGCGCGCCGAATGAATAACCAGGCAATGGTCCAGATGCTGCTCAGTCATGGCGCGCAGGATTGACGGGGCGGAAGCGATGCCCGGCACCGCGGGCAGGGACGTCAGCGACCGCAGCTGACGCCGTCGCCGCGCTTGAAACCCATCTTCGCGAGCAGCTTTTCCGGCGGGCAGAAGCCGGTGAATCCGCTTTGCAGCAGGTTGAGGGCGACGAAGGCGGTGAAGGCGAGGAACCATTCGGAAACGAAAATGGGGCTGCCGTCGAAGCCGAGGGCGAGGGAAAGCAGCACGAAAAAGCCCGCCATGATGCGGATGATGCGTTCGATGGTCATGATTGATGCTCCTTGAGGAAGGCTGAGTAGTAAAGGACGGGAATCACCACCAGCGTGAGCAGGGTGGAGACGAGGATGCCGAAGATCAGGCTGATCGCCAGCCCGTTGAAGATCGGGTCGTCGAGGATGAACAGGGCGCCGAGCATGGCGGCCAGCGCAGTCAGCGCGATCGGCTTGGCGCGCACCGCCGCCGACTGCACGACCGCCTCGCGGAAGGGGATGCCGCTGGCGACCTGCTGGCGGATGAAATCGACGAGCAGGATGGAATTGCGGACGATGATGCCGGCCAGCGCGATCATGCCGATCATCGAGGTCGCCGTGAACTGTGCGCCGAACAGCGCATGGCCGGGCATGACGCCGATGATGGTGAGCGGGATCGGCGCCATGATGATCAGCGGCACCAGGTAGCTGCCGAAGTGGGCGACGACCAGCAGGTAGATGAGGATGAGGCCGACCGCGTAGGCGATGCCCATGTCGCGGAAAGTCTCGTAGGTGACCTTCCATTCGCCGTCCCACTTGATGCTGTAGCCGGCATAGGGGTCGGGCGGCTGGCGGAGGAACCATTCGCCGAGGGTGCCGCCTTCCTTGAGCGGCATGCCGTTGACCTGGGAGCGGATGTCGAACATGCCGTAGAGCGGTGAATCGAGCTTGCCGCCCATGTCGCCGACGACATAGACGACCGGCAGCAGATCCTTGTGGTAGATGGCCTTTTCGCGCGCTGCGTCGCGCACCTCGACCAGTTCGGAAACCGGTACCAGGTTGCCGTCGCGTGAACGGACACGGAGCTTGAGCAGGGCATCCAGATTGGACTGCTTCTCGGCGGGCAGCGTGACGCGCACCGGAATTTCGAATTTGGAGTCGGTATTGCGCGCCGGGGTGACATCCTGGCCCGCGAGCCCCATGCTCACCACCTCGACGATGTCGCTCTGCGCCACGCCGAGCAGCGCCGCCTTGTTCTGCAGCACGTGCAGGACGGCCTTGCGCGAATCCGCCTCGATATAGTCGTCGACCGCAACAATGTCCCTTGTTTCCTCGAAAGCCTTGCGCACTTCCTTGCCGACGCGCATCTGGCCCTTGTAGTCGGGCCCGTAGACTTCGGCGACGATCGGTGACATCACCGGCGGCCCCGGCGGCACCTCGACGACCTTGGCGACGCCGCCGCTCCGCTTGCCGATCGCCTCGACGCGGTCGCGCACGGCGATCGCGATCTCGTGGCTCTTCTGCGAACGGTCGTGCTTGTCGACCAGGTTGACCTGGATGTCGCCCTTTTCCGGCGCGGCGCGCAGGTAGTACTGGCGCACCAGGCCGTTGAAGTTGATCGGGGCGGCGGTGCCGGCGTAGGCCTGGTAATTGACCACCTCGCCAAGCTGCGCCAGTTCGCTGCCGATCTCCTGCAGCACGCGCGCGGTTTCCTCGACCGGCGTCCCGACCGGCATGTCGAGGATGACCTGGAACTCGCCCTTGTTGTCGGAGGGCAGCATTTTCAGCACGACCAACTGGAAGTACGCCAGCGATACCGAGCCGAGAATCAGCAGGACGACGACGATGCCGAGCTTGACGCGGGCCGCCCCGCCTTTGATCGGGTCGAGGAAGGGTGTCAGCAGCTTGCGGAAGGTACTGTCCAGCCTGGCGTCGAGTTTCGATGGCTGATGATTGTGGCCGGCGCCGGACGGACGCATGAACTTGAGCGCCAGCCACGGCGTCACGACGAAGGCGATGACCAGTGAAATCGCCATGCCCATCGATGAGTTGATCGGGATCGGGCTCATGTAAGGCCCCATCAGGCCGGTGACGAAGGCCATCGGCAGCAGGGCGGCGATGACGGTCATGGTGGCGAGGATGGTCGGGCCGCCGACTTCGTCGACGGCGGGCGGAATGATCTCGAACAGGGGCTTTTCCGGGTACAGCGACTGCCAGCGGTGAATGTTCTCGACGACGACGATGGCGTCGTCCACCAGAATGCCGATCGAGAAGATCAGTGCGAACAGCGATACGCGGTTCAGCGTGAAGCCCCAGGCCCACGAGGCGAACAGCGTCGCGGCCAGGGTCAGCGTCACGGCGACGCCGACGATCAGCGCTTCGCGCCACCCGAGGGCGAAGAAGACGAGGAGGACGACGAACGCGGTGGCGAAGATCAGCTTGCCGATCAGCTTCTGCGCCTTTTCGGTGGCGCTGGCGCCGTAGTTGCGGGTCACCGTGACTTCGACACCCTCGGGAATAACGGTGTTTTTCAGGCTCTCGATGCGCTTGATCGCGGCATCGGCGATGTCGGCCGCGTTGACGCCCGGCTGCTTCGACATCTGCACGGTGACCGCCGGAAATTCGCCGTCCTTGCTGCCGAACCAGGCGTAGGCCTTGGGCTGGTCGGGGCCGTCCTCGACCGTCGCGACGTCGTTGATGAATACCGGCTTGCGTTCGTTGGCGCTGCCGCGCACGGCAACGACCAGTTGCCTGACATCCGCCGCCGACTCCAGGTAGGTGCCGGTCTGCACCAGAACCTCGCGATTGCCGGCGGTGATGTTGCCCGATGATTGCAGCGCATTCGATACCCGCAGCGCGCCAACGATTTCCTGCGGCGTGACGCCGAAGGCGTTCATCCGCTCGGCGTCCATCAGCACGCGAATGGCGTGGTTGGGGCCGCCGATCGTCGAGACATCGCGCGTACCTTTGATCCTTTTCAGTTCGATCTCGACGGCGCGCGCCACCTGTTGCAGTTCGAAGGCCGAGCGCTGCGGATCCCTGGTCCAGAAGGTGAGCGAGAGGATGGGCACGTCGTCGATGCCGCGCGGCTTGACCACCGGTTCCAGCACGCCGAGATTCGGCGACAGCCAGTCGCGGTGCGATTGCACGGTGTCGTGCAGGCGGACAACGGCATCGAGATATTTGAGGCCGACGTCGAACTGTACGGTGATGATCGCCATGCCGGGCCGCGACACCGAATAGACGTGCTCGACGCCGTGCATGCGCGAGAGTACCTGCTCGGCCGGGCGGGCGACGAGGTTCTCGACATCCTCCGCCGAAGCGCCGGGGAAGGCGACCAGCACGTCGGCCATGGTCACGTCGATCTGGGGTTCCTCCTCGCGCGGCGTGACCAGCGTGGCGAACAGGCCGAGCAGGAAGGCGACCAGCGCCAGCAGCGGCGTCATCCGCGAGTCCTGGAAAGCGGCGGCGATGCGCCCGGAAACACCCAGGGACGCGCCGGGCGAAGCGGCTTCGCGGGTCATCGCCTATTTGCCCGACTTGAGCTGGATGCCGGCCTTGACCGGGTCGGTCACCACCTTGTCGCCTGCGGCGAGGCCGGCCAGCACTTCGATCTCGCCGTCGCCGACGGGGTCGCCGAGACGCAACTGGCGCAGGCTCAGGCGGCCGTCGGCAGCCTGCACGTAGACGGCGGCCACCTCGCCGCGGCGCAGCACGGCAACCGCCGGCACGGTCAGCTTTTCGGCCTGGCCGGTGACGAAATGAACGCGAGCGAACATGCCCGGCGTCGCTTCCGGAACGTCGGGCAGGTTGATGCGCACCTGCGAGACGTGCGTCGCCGCGTCGGCGGTCGGCAGCAACTGGACCGAGGTGGCGTCGACCCACTTGCCCAGTTCGGGAAACTCGACCTTCGCCGCCTTGGCGGCGCGCATCTCCTTGAGGCGGTACTGCGGGATACTGGCGACGACGCGCAGGCTGCCGGGCTGGTAGATCGTGAACAGCGGCTTGCCGGGCGTCGCCATGTCGCCCGGCTCGGCGTAGCGGCGGGCGACGATGCCGGCCATCGGCGCGACGATGGTCGCGTGGCTCTGGCTGGCGCCGGCGGCGGCGCGGTTGGCGGCGGCGGCGTCGAAGTCGGCCTTCGCCTTGTCGAGGGCGGCGGGGCTCATGAACTTCTGCGCCACCAGGCTTTTCGTCCGCTCGTAATTGACCCTGGCATTGGCGTACTGCGCCTCGGCGGCGCGCGCCGCCTCGTCGGCCTCGCGCGCGTCGATGCGCATCAGCACGTCGCCCTTCTGCACGCGCTGGCCGGCGTCGGCGCGCACGTCCAGCACGCGGCCCTGAAGCTGGGCCGCCACCGTCGCCTGCTGCACGGCCTCGACCAGCGATTCGGCGGGGAAGCCGACGGCGACGGCATGCCGCTGCGCGACAACGGTCGGCAGCTCGGCGGCGACGGCGGTTGCGGTCAACGCCCAGAAAAGACTGAAAATCAGTTTTGTCTTCATATATATAATATAAGGATACGCTAATTAATGCATTCAGTGCAAGAAGGCCGCCCCTGCAACCAACGGCGGTGATGGCTGTCAGAGCAGGCCAGGAGACTACCTATGAGCAATCTCGGCCAGGAAACTGTCCTTTCCGTCCATCACTGGAACGATACGCTGTTTTCGTTCCGCACGACGCGTGACCGCGGCCTGCGCTTCGCCAGCGGCCAGTTCCTGATGCTCGGCCTCGAGGTCGACGGCCGGCCGCTGACGCGTGCCTACAGCATCGCCAGCGCCAGCCACGCCGAGTATCTCGAGTTCTTCAGCATCAAGGTCGCCAACGGGCCGCTGACCTCGCGCCTGCAGCACCTGCAGCCGGGCGACCCGATCATCGTCGGGCGCAAGCCGACCGGCACGCTGCTGCTGCGCGACCTGCGCCCGGGGCGGCGCCTCTTCCTGTTCGCCACCGGCACCGGGCTGGCGCCGTTCATGAGCCTGATCCACGATTTCGAGACGTGGGAGCGCTTCGAGCGCGTCATCCTCGTGCACGGGGCGCGCCAGCAGAGCGAGCTGGCCTATCGCGACTACCTCGAGCAGGGCATCGCCGAGGACGAGGTCTTCGGCGAGTGGGCGCGCGACAAGCTGGTTTACTACCCGACCGTGACGCGCGAGCGCTTCCGCAACGAGGGCCGGCTGACCGAACTGATCGAAACCGGCAAGCTGTTCGCCGATATTGGCGAGCTGCCGCTCGACGCGGCGACCGACCGGGCGATGATCTGCGGCAGCCCGGCCATGCTCGCCGACACCGCGGCGCTGCTCGCCGCGCGCGGCTTCAAGGTAGCCCGCCACTACACCGGCGAGCAGGGCGATTACGTGATCGAGCGCGCCTTCGTCGAAAAGTAGGCAGGGTTCAGCGCGGCTGCCAGATGTTGCGGCAGCGCGTCTCGCGGATCCACCAGCTGGCGATGGCGCCCATCAGCGCACACAGCGTGACGACGAGGACGCCGTTGCGCCAGGCGGCGACGTCGTAGAAGCGGGCGCCGTTCATCATCTCGCCCTGCCAGCCGAGGTCCATCACCCAGCCGACCAGCGGCTGCAACAGCGCGCCGGCGAGGAAGCCGCCGATGTTGGCGACGCTGGTCGACATGCCGGACAAGAGTGGCGGGTTCACTTCCTTCGAGCAGGCCCAGGTCAGGCTGAAGCCTGCTGTCGCCAGCCCCATGACGGCGAACAGCGTATAGGAGAGCCACAGCGGCATCGTCGTGCCCGACCACCAGAGCAGCCAGATTGCCGCGTAGACGTGGGCGGTGGCGATCAGCACCGGCTTGCGCCGGCCGAGGCGGTCGGACAGCGTGCCGAGGAAGAAGCAGCCCAGCGCGAAGCCGCCGAACCACAACGACAGGTGGCTGGCGGCCAGCGGCCGCGCGAGGCCGTGCACCTGCATCAGGTAGGGCGTCGCCCACAACCCGCCGAAGGTGAAGAAAGCGCCGGCCATGCCGGTATTGACGACGATCGCCGGCCAGGTGGCGCGGTTGCGGATCACCGACAGCAGCCCGGAAAGGACGACGGTGCGGTCGAACTTCGGCGCGTGCGCGCCGTCGCCGCTGTCCGGCCGGTCGCGCACGATCAGCCAGCAGGCGGCGGCAAGGACCAGCGAGACGACGCCGATGGCGATGAACACGCCGCGCCAGCCGGTCGCCTGGGCGATGCCCGAGAGCGGCGCGCCGGCCAGCACCGAACCGAGGTTGCCGACCAGCATGCAGATGCCGACCATGGTCGCGAAGCGGCTTTCCTCGAACCAGACGGCGATCAGCTTGAGCATGGCGATGAAGGTCACCGAGACGCCGAGCCCGATCAGCGTGCGGCCGGCCAGCGCCCAGTCCAGAGTCGGCGCGAAGCCGAACATGAAGCTGCCGAGACCGCCGATGATGCCGCCCAGCGCCAGGATCTTGCGCGGCCCGAGGGTGTCGGCAAGGATACCGGTGGGAATCTGCATCAGCGTGTAAACGTAGAAATAGGTGGCCGCCAGCACCCCCAGCGAGGCTGCCGACGTCGAGAAGGCAGCGGCGAGGTCCTGCGCGATACCGGCCGGCGCGAAGCGCTGGAAGAACGACAGCACGTAGGCCAGCGCCACGACCCCCAGCGCCAGCCAGCGCCGGCGCTTCTGTTCGGCGGTCAGCGCGAGCACGCGCTCAGGCCCGGGCAGCTTGCCGGCGCAACAGAACGGTGAGGATCGGCGGGGTGATCAGCGTGGTCAGGATGACCATGATGACGATGACCGAGAACATCGCGTCGCTCATGACGCCGAGCTGCTTGCCGACCATCGCGAAGATCAGCCCGACCTCGCCGCGTGGCACCATGCCCCAGCCGACCAGCCAGGGGTTCATGCCCTTGCCGGCGGCGAAGCCGGCGACCCAGCTTGCCAATCACCGCCACGACGGTAATGCCGAGCGCTACCATGACCACCTGCGGGTCGGCCAGCGCGTTCAGGTCGACCTGCATGCCGGTGAGCACGAAAAAGACGGGTACGAAGAAATAGCCGATCGGCTCGATCATGTGTTCGTGCTGGTGACTGGCATGGCGCGTGAGCACCTTGTTCATCGCCGCGCGGCGCTCCGGGTTCATGTCGGGTCCGAGCAGGGCGAGGGGGAGGAGACGGCGGATGTTCATGCGCTCTCTTCGTTGTGGTGGGCGGCGTCCAATCCTAGTGCCGTAGAGGCAATTCCACAAGCCCGGGAAAATTCCCAGGCGGTGCGGTTCGTCTGGTCGGGCCGGCGGTACCCGGCAGGGTTGCCGGGGCGGCTGGGTAGACGAGAGCGCCAGGGCCGGCGGGCCAGGCCCCGGTCGGCTCCGATGATCAGTACATCAACTCAGGCGCCCATCGTCATCGAGTACCGGTGCCTGATGGATAGCGTGGTCGCGCAGGGTGCGCCAGGCGCGGGTCACCGTGTCACCGGCGCTGACGCGGATGACCGTGGTCTGCATGATCTGGCTGGCGTGGAAGAGCGGGCCGCGTTCGAGGTCGCGGGGCAGCATCGACCGATAACCCTTTAAGGCGGTCTCGCGGGTAGCGGCAGCGATGCTGACGCCCGCCTCGATGCCGAGTTCCTCACCATCTTCTGATATGGCGCGTACAGAACGGGCCCGGCTGGCCGCTCGCACGCGATTCATTTCCTCCAGCGTGCCGCTGAAGACCTGTCCCGAGATGCCGTAGATCGAAAACATGGCCGCCCCCTATCGATTCACTGCAGGTTGGAACAGACGCAGCAGCAGCTTGCGCGCCTCTTCGAGGAAGAGCGTGGATGAGGCCACGGCGACCGCAGCCATTGGCTTGCCAACAACGCCGCTGAACGTCTGTCACGCCACTCGGTCGTTGCCGGTCGTCGGGGCTTCGTTGCCCGCAACGAGCAAGGAACTCCAGCGTTCTGCCGACCTCGGCCGCGCAGGCGGAATCTGCCGCCGCTTCATCCCGCAGGGCGAGGCGGAGGTGGCAGCAGGCATCAGTCGTGGAACGATTCCTCGTAAAGGCTCAGGGCGAGTTTGCGCATCAACAGGCGGGCCACATTTTCCCAGAGCATGATTCGGGCTTCGGCGTCCAGTGCGTCGATCCCCTCGCGGCCGATCTCGATCAGCTCGCAACGCTTCTCGCAAATCATGGAAATGGCTCGCTCGGAGCCCGGATCGGCGAGTCCCTGAATACCGGTTACAGAGCCGACACGATAGACCATCCGGCGCAAAGGCGAGCGCAGGCTGGCCCGCTTGGCCGTGAGATCGCCCGACAGGACGATCCAGCAACGGTCTGCGACGTCACCCCGCTTGTAGAGTCGCTCGCCGCTCTTGAGCGTGAAGGCCCTGGGACGGACGCGGAGAATGACCTGCTCGAGTTGTTGCTCCGTGAATCCGGCGAAGAGCTCGGATTGCTCGAGCGCCGGCATCAGACTTTCGGACATCTTTTTCTCCTATTGACATAATGCGACTCAGGCACGTCGTCCCGTGCTCTGCTGGCCACGCAACGTCTCCATGATGGCGCTCGCGCGCTCGTCGATGGCGCGCTCGATTTGCTCGGCCGGAGCCTTTGCTGGCGATCCGGCCGTATCGGCTCGGCCCAGGATCGCTTCCAGAAGTGGCTTGAGGGTGAGCACGAGATCTGTCTTCTGTTGATGATCAATGGCCTGCTGCAGTGCCGCATCGGCAGCGCGATAATCCATCAGTTTGCAGTACACGCAAGCCGAGCGCAGATAGACAGCCCATTGTTGCCGATCTGCAGCACTCAGCCCATGGCTCAGCACCGCGTAGTGCTGCCTCGCTCCCTGGTAGTCCCCCGTTCTGAACATGTTGTCGGCTTCCTCCAGCAGAAGGGTATTGCACTCAACGATTCGGCGCCTGATCCTGTTCCCGTACAGATTGAACTTCCGATTGCGGGACTCGGATCTCTCGAACCAGTCCCGGGCGTCCGCGTAACGCTCGAGGCGCATGCAGTGGCGACCAAGAATGTAAGCACTCTGCACATGTTTTTGAGCATCCCGCTCGAAGTTGACGGTGATCAACTCGATGATGTGACGGAAATCCCTTTGTTCCGCCGCGGACTTCAGATCCGGTATGAGCCTGGCGTACTTGCGGACGCGTCGGGCCATCTCGTCCAGCGCCTCGCCGGCCGCCTGGCGGACGATTTCTGGCTCTTCCTCGTTCCAGGTGAGGTTTGCCAGCGTGAGCAAGGCGCCGGCATCCCGCGCTTTGCCCAGCGCTCGAGCCGAATCGGCACGTTCGGCATCGCTGCTCGAATGAACAAGGTATTTCATGCAGAACATCATCATTTCCTGCCGGTGCTCCTGTTTGTGGCTCCACAGAACGAGCCCCTTGACGATCACGGCCGACAACAGGAATGCCACCAGCAAAGCCATCAGGATCCCGGGTGCCCCGGCCGAGCCGGCAGCAGACGCCGATTCCACCGCAAGGGCCGGGGTCATGAGGAATCCGCCCACCGCTGGCAGCAGAACACAGCGGACTGGGGAAGCTTCGAGCCTGCGTAAGAAGGTCTTCATTTCTTGTCCACATTCATTTCCAATGAAATCGTTGCCCCGCAGGAGTCCACCACGAGGTTCTGCCCAATCGACACGTCAGCCACTCGCCCCGCAGTCGGTGGCAGCAGATGCCTTTCAAAACAGGCTCCGGTTGATGAGCAGGTGTGTGCCGATACTCGCGGCGTAGCCAAGGGCAATCGCCCACGTCCAGCGCAGGTGCAGGAAGAAGGTGTATTGGCCGCGTGCCTGGCCCATCAGCGCCACTCCCGCCGCGGAGCCAATGGAAAGCATGCTGCCGCCCACTCCGGCCGTCAGAGTCACCAGTAGCCACTGGCCCAGGGACATGTCCGGGTTCATGGTCAGGACGGCGAACATGATCGGGATGTTGTCGAGGATCGCGGACAACATCCCGATCAGGATGTTCGCCGTGGTCGGACCAAGGTCTACGTACAGGACTTGCGAGAGCAGGGCCAGATAGCCGATGAACCCGAGCGCGCCGACGCAAAGGATGACACCGTAGAAGAAAAGGAGGGTATCCCATTCAGCGCGGGCGATGCTGCGGAAGATATCGAACGGGACGACGTCTTCCACTTGTCCGGAATCCAGGCCGGCATCCCGCGTGCCGCCTCCTGGCAGGTGCGTCTTCTTCAGGTAGTAGCCGAAGATCTGCAGGTAGGCGAAGCCGGCCATCATGCCGAGCATCGGTGGCAGATGGAAGAAGCTGTGAAAACAGACGGCGGTAACCAGCGTGACCACAAAGAGCAGAATGATCCGTTTGGCGCCTCGCCGCATCTGCACCCGTTCGTCGATGGCCAGCGGTTGCTCGTCAGGGACGGCGAAGTGCATGGCGATGGCTGGAACGAGGTAATTGACCAGCGAGGGAACGAACAGGTGGAAGAAAGCCCAGAAATCCGCAGGGCCCTGCGGCGTGACAATGCCCTTCTGCCAGACCATCAGGGTCGTGATGTCGCCGAAGGCGCTGAAGGCGCCGCCGGCATTGGCGGCGACCACGATGTTGATGCAACCCAGGCCGACGAAGCGCGGATTGCCCACGCCCACAGAGAGCAGCACGGCGCACATCAGCAGCGCGGTGGTCAGGTTGTCGGCCACCGGCGAGATGCAAAAGGCGAGCCCGCCGGTTACCCAGAAGAGCTTGCGGTAGCCGAAGCCCTTGCTGATCAGCCACGAGCGCAGCGCATCGAACACCAGGCGCTCCTCCATGGCGTTGATGTAGGTCATGGCCGCGAGCAGGAAGAGCATCAGCTCAGCGTATTCCAACAGGTTGTGGCGCAGCGCGGGCGCTATCGTCGCGGCGGCCGGGGTGTTCTGGTAGGCGATCGCGATCAGCAACCAGAGAACGCTGGCGGCGAGGATGACGGGTTTCGACTTGCGGGGGTGAGTGAACTCCTCGGCCAGGACGATTGCGTAAGCGACGATGAAGATGACCACCGCCGTGTAGCCGACCCAGTGGTCGGTCAGGAGGGGGCCTCTCGCCTCACCGCCGCCGCTGGCCGCGGCAGCGAGGAGGGGGAAGCTCAGCAGCAAGGGAAGCAAGTAAGGGGTCAGGGTTCTTGTCATTGTTCTACACACCGTTGTTGGGGGTGGAAGGCAGACGGCCGTGGGGCCGAAGCCATCAGAAACCGTCGGCGCCACTTCTTCACACATCAGTCTCCTGCGTACCTCGTCGTGCGACTTGGCTCCCTTCGTGCCTCGAGGCGCTGGCAGAAGGCGCGACCGGCCACCGGTGCGATCATAATGCAGCTGAAGCGAGTCGCACAAGATCCGGGAAGGGAACGACTCAGGCGTTGCAAGCGATTGATTATAAAGGCGCCATCAACCGCTTTGACCAGCGCCTTTCGCTCAAACTCCATCTCACCCATCGGGTGCCCCTCCCTCTTGGCCGAAAACCCTCATCAATGCTCAGTTTGCACGAATTCTGCAAGGTTCAACTGAGGAAAATAGGTTGAAGAACTGGAACAGGACGAAGGTGGTGAAGGCCAGGGTCATTGCTTTCGTTTGATTGTCGGCTGCCTTCGCATTCCAAGAACAGCGATGTCGCCGACGCTGAATCTACGAAGCGGCGCGCGCCGATAACCGGCAGCAGGCGTTTGCCGGAAGCGGCGGCAATTTCGGTCAGCTTGCGGATGCTACCCACACAGAATTCGACGCGCGGCACTCGGGCAATGGAGAGCGGAGCGAAGCAATTCATGCAGTTACCTATGACTGCCGCCCTTGGGTAGCGTCGGCTGAAAAATCCCCGACGCCCCCTGCGACGGGGTCCTATTCGGCTATGGCTTCAATTGTGGCCTGATGTCACGCCGGATTCTTCGGATGTGCAGGGGCACGTAAAGTAGAAGAAGCAAGGGGATGCCGACGAAGACGATCAGCAGCCAGGCCACCAGGGTCTTCATTTCACCCGATTGCAGGGGCGATCGGCTGGCCTCGGCCAAGGACTATTGCCGTTCGTTGGCGGTGATTTTTTCACGGTCGGGAACCAGTGCCAACCACAGCTTCATCATGGCTGACGTGCCTTTGGCGGGATCGGGTTTGACGCTTCCGGGCGGCATGCTGACGTGATGGCGGCGTTGTTCAAGCATGATTTTTCCACTAGCCCAGGTAATAGAAGACCAGGTTGGCCAGCAGCATCACCATCACCCACAGCGCCATGCTGCCGGTCGGCCAGGAACGCATCAGCATTCCCTCGGGGCGGCGTTGGCGCACCAAAAAGTCGGCGATGGCGAGACGGCGCACTTCGAGTATTTCAGTGAAGCCGGCGCGGGTGGCCGCCAGCGCCTCACGAAAGGAGGTGGCAAAGCCGAAAGCCGCCTTGCGGTAGAACCAGTCGCTGTCGAGATTCACCGACCTGAGTTCGGGCGGGTAGATGCCGGTGCGCATCAACACCGCGAAGGCGAGTGCCGAAAAGAACAGTAACTGAGTCTGGGCGACGACGTGCGATGCCGTATAGGGCACGTAGTCCACCGCGTAGGGCAGCAGTGCGTAGAGTGCACCGGGGAACACGCCGATACCGATGCACAGCGCGGCGGCGATCGCCATCGCAACCAGCATGTTGCGCGGTGCTTCCGCGCAGCGAATGCCGGAATCGTGGCCGAAGAAGGCGAAGTAGGGAATCTTGATGCCGGCGTGATGGAACACGCCCGCCGAGGCGAACAGCAGCACCAGCCAGTTGAAGGTCATGCCCTCCAGCGCCGCTGCGCTCATGATCATCGACTTGGTGACGAAGCCGGAAAACAGCGGGAAGGCCGAGATCGAGGCAGCGCCTACGATGCAGAAGCCGGCGGTCCATGGCATCGACTTGTAGAGGCCGCCGAGTTCGCTGCCCTTGATGGTGCCGGCGCGCAGCAACACGGCGCCCATGCTCATGAACAGCAGACCCTTGAAGATGATGTCGGCAAAGGCATGGGCGACCGCGCCGTTGATCGCCAACTCGGTGCCGATGCCGATGCCGACCACCATGAAGCCAAGCTGGTTGTTCATGCTGTAGGCCAGCACGCGGCGCAGGTCGTTCTCGATCACGGCGTAGAAGATCGGGAAGGCTGCCATCAGCGTGCCGATCCACACCAGTTCCTCGGTGCCGGCGAAGCCGCGCGCCAGCGCGTAGATACCGAGCTTGGTGGTGAAGGCGGAGAGGAACACGGTGCCGGTTGGCGTCGCTTCCGGGTAGGCGTCCATCAGCCAGTTGTGCATGAATGGGAAGGCGCTCTTGATGCCGAAGCCGATCAGGATCAGCAGCCCGGCCGTATTTGAAAGACCGATGTGACTGAATTCCAGCGAACCGGTGGCGCGCCAGTGCAGCAGCGCGCCGGCCAGCAGGAACATGCCCGACAGCAGTTGCCAGATCACGTAGCGCATCCCCGTGGCGGCGGAATGTTCGCCGCGCCGCGCCCATACCAGCAACACCGACGACACGGCTGTGAGCTCCCAGTAGAGGAACAGTGTCATCAGATCGCCGGCGAACACGGCGCCAAGGGCGCTGCCGGCGTAGACCAGACCGGCCACATGCTGCATCGTGTCATCGACATGGAGCGCATAAATGACGCTAAGAAGGGCGGCCAGCAGGAAGATATAGCCGAACAGCAGGCTCAGTTTGTCGACGCGCATCAGCGTCAGCGTCTGGCCGAGCAGTTCCACCTGGCCGTGCAGGCCGTGCGGAATCGCCAGCAGGTAGGCAAAGGCGATGACCGGCAGCGCCAGCATCCAGGCCTTGCGCAACAGGCCCGGCAGGAACGGAATGAGTGCCGCGCCGAAGATCAGGACAAAAGCAACGGGGAAGTTACCGGTCATAGTAATCCTCGTCGCGCATCAGGATGCGACGCAATTGCTTGGCCGCCAGCACCAGTGCCACGCAGGCAAAAAAGCCGTAGGCCCCATGAAAACCGAACACGGTGGCGAACTCGAAATCCTCGTGGCGGTGCAGGAACAGGTCGATCGCGATCAGCAGGCCACAGACGATCCACAGTCCCTTGAAGAGCTTGCTGACGTTGAGCGGATCATCGAGCCAGTATTTTTTGGAGTCGGCGGGCGGGGTCATGACGGTCCTCGCTTCAGGAAGCGGCGAGCGGCTGCACCAGGCGCAGCAGCGGCGTGGAGAAGAAGAACAGGGCGATGGTGCCGGCGGCCGTCGTCAGCAGCGCCAGCACCATCGGCAGCGGCGCTTCCCCGTGCGGATGGTGTTCATCCTCGTCAGACAGCGGCTTGAAAAAGGCGGCGTGGATGATCGGCAGGAAGTAGGCGGCGTTGAGCAGGGTACTGATGACCAGTACGGCGATGGCGAGGAAATGCCCCCCCTCGGCGGCGCTCATCAGGATGAACCATTTGCTGACGAAGCCCGCCAGTGGCGGAACGCCGATCAGCGACAGCGCTCCGATGGTGAAAGCGGCCATGGTCCACGGCATGCGTTTGCCGATGCCGTTCAACTGGCTGACTTCGGTCTTGTGCGCGGCGGTGTAAATCGCGCCGGCGGTGAAGAACAGCGTGATCTTGGCGAAGGCGTGGGTGGCGATGTGCAACGCCGCGCCAACGATGGAAAGCGGGGCGATCAGCGCGGCGGCCAGCACGATGTAGGAAAGCTGGCTCACCGTCGAATAGGCGAGACGGCGTTTGAGGTTGTCGGCATGCAGGGCGACGATGGAAGCGGCGACAATGGTGAAGCCGGAAATGGCCACCAGCCAGTCGGTCGCTCCGGCAAGGGTGTCGAGACCGAAGACATAGACGATCACCTTGACCACCGAGAACACGCCGGCCTTGACCACCGCCACGGCGTGCAGCAGGGCCGAAACCGGCGTCGGCGCGACCATCGCGGCGGGCAGCCAGCGGTGGAAGGGCATCAGCGCCGCCTTGCCGATGCCGAACATGAACAAGGCCAGCAGCACCGACACCGCGCCGCTGTCCATGCCCGCCGGCAGGATGCCGCCGGCGGTGAAGTCGGTGGTGCCGGCAACGTGCCAGACGTAGATCACCGCCGGCAGCAGGAAGAGGATGGAGGTGCCTATCAGGATGGCAAGGTAGGTGCGTCCGCCCGCGCGCGCCTTGTCGGTGCCGGCGTGGGTCACCAGCGGATAGGTGATGAGCGTCAGCGCTTCGTAGAACAGGAACAGCGTCAGCAGGTTGCCGGCAAAGGCAATCGCCAGCGCGGCGGCAATCGACAGCGCGAAACAGACATAGAAGCGCGTCTGATTCTTTTCGTCGTTGCCGCGCATGTAGCCGATGGAATAGACCGAGTTGACGATCCACAGGCCGGAGGCGATCAGGCCGAACAGCATGCCGAGCGGCTCGACCTTGAAGGCGATATTCAGGCCCGGCAGGATTTCGAAGAGCACCAGTTCCGGCCGTTCGCCCGCCAGCACCGGGTCGAGCAACTGCAATACGGTGCCGAACAGCAGCACAGCCGTGGTGATCGTCACGCTCTCGCGCAGATTGGGCCATTTGCCCGACAGCGCGATGCCGACGGCGCCGAGCAGGGGAATGAGGAAGACCAGCTGCAGCGCGCTCATCGCCCTACCTTGACGAGTTGCAGCGCCGCCTCGGTGGCGGTGCCGACGGTGAAGGAGGTATCAAGGCCGAACCAGATCGTTGCGATGACCAGAATCCAGGCGGGGATCAGCATCGACAGCGGTGCTTCCTGTTTGCTTGCGCCCTCGGGGGCCGGCTTGAAGTAAGCGACCTCGACGAAGCGCCAGACATAGACGACAGCCAACAGCGAACTCAGCAGGATCGCGCCGACGATCCAGAACTGTCCCTTCTCCATGGCCGCGAGGATGAGATACCACTTGCTGACGAACCCGGCCGTGCCGGGCACGCCGATCAGCGACAGGCCGGCGATGACGATGCCGAAGCAGGTGAGCGGCATGCGCCTGGCCAGCCCGGCGAGGCGATCAAAAGTCGGCTCTGGCAGGACGGCGCCGGGTTTGGCCAGGCCGATCACCATGCCGCCGATCAGCAGGAAAATGGCCGCCTTGGTGATGCCATGGTTGAACAGGTGGAGGATGGCGGCGTCGAGGCCGTTGACGCTGTCGAAGGACATGCCGAGCGTGATGTAGCCGATCTGGCCGACGCTGGAATAGGCGAACAGGCGCTTCAAGTTGTCCTGGAAGATGGCGGTAAAACTCGCTGCGAACATGGCGGCCAGGGAGAGCAGCAACAGGATCTGCGGCAGCGGCAGCTTTTCGAACACCAGCGTTTCGCCGAACACCGAGAACCAGAAGCGGATCAACACATACACCGACACCTTGGTCGCCGTGGCGGCGAGGAAAGCGGTGACCGCCGAGGGCGCGTAGGTGTAGGCGTTGGGCAGCCACTGGTGCAGCGGGAACAGGGCCAGCTTGAGCGAGACGCCGACGGTGATGAAGGCCAGCGCGGCCAGCACCGGGCGGGAGCTTTCGACGCCGCGCAAGCGCTCGGCCATGTCGACGAGATTCAGGGTGCCGGTCATCAGGTAGAGGAAGCCGATGCCGATGACGATGAAGGTGGCGCCGATGGTGCCCATGATCAGATAGCGAAAGCTCGCCGCCAGGGCGCGGCGGTCGCGGCCGAGCGCGATCAGCACGTAAGCGGACAGCGACGAGATTTCCATGAAAACGAAGATGTTGAAGGCATCCCCGGTGATGGTGATGCCGAGCAGGCCGGCGAGGCACAGGCTGAACATCGCGTAGTAAAGGTAATGCAGGTCGCGCGGGATTTCGCGCTCAATGCTGGCGCGGCTGTAGGGCAACACGATGGCTGCCGTGCCGGATACCAGCAACAGCACGAAGCTGGCGAGGCGATCAACGCGGTACTCGATGCCCCAGGGCGGCGCCCAACTGCCGATGTGATAGGAAATGGTCCCAGTCTCACCCGTTTGCAGCCACAGACCGATGGCGGCGGCAAAGGCCGCCCAGGCGCCGGCGGTAACGATGACGAAGGCGAATCCGCCGTGACGCAGCAGCACCGCCAGCGGCGCCGAGATCAATGGCAGGACGACCTGCAGGGCGGGCAGATGGGCAGCGATACTGCTCATGATCGACGAGCATCCTCCCCGGCTTGCACCGCGTTGTCGGCCGCCATGATTTCGTCTTCCTCGATGGTGCCGTAGGTTTCCTTGATGCGCACGGCGATGGCCAGCCCGAGCGCCAGCGTGGCGACGCCGACGACGATGGCGGTGAGGATCAGCACATGCGGTAGCGGGTTGGAATAGACCGTGTATTGCGGCGCGAGGATCGGCGCCGTGCCGCCAAGCAGCTTGCCCGGCGCGATGTAGAGCAGATAGACCGAGGTCTGAAACACCGACAGGCCGACCAGCTTCTTGATCAGGTTGCCGCGTGCGATGATCACGTAAAGGCCGGCCACCATGAGAAACACGGTGACGATGTAGGTGAAGTGCTCCAGCACGCCGCCACTGCTCATTCTTCGCCATCCTTCCGTTGGCCGCGCGAGGCGAACATGTAGAAGATCTTCAGCATCACGCCGCTGACGGTGATGGCAACGCCGGCCTCGACCCAGAAGATGCCGCGATGCTGGCCGTGGATGGGGTCCTGGTCAAGCACGAAGTAATCGAGAAAATTGCCGCCCAAGAGCAGTCCGGCGACGCCGACGCCGGCATAAAGCAGCACACCGGCCGCCAGCATGGCTTCGACCAGGCTGTCCGGCACAACGCGGCGCGCCTTGTCGAGACCAAAGATGAGGGCGTAGAAGACGATGCCGGCGGCAAAGATGGTGCCGGCCTGGAAACCGCCGCCGGGGCCGAAATCGCCGTGGAACTGGACGTAGAGGGCGAATAGCAGGATGAAGGGGATCAGCAGCTTGCCGACCACGCGCAGGACGAGATCATTTTCCATCGCGATCCCCTTCGGGTTTCCGGTGCTTGCGCCGCCGCAGCAGGGCGATGATGCCAGCGCCGGCGGTGAATACCACCGTGGTTTCACCCAGCGTATCGTAGCCGCGGAAGCTGGCCAGCACGGCGGTGACGACGTTGGGCACATCGACCTCGTTCTGCAGGTAGCGCGGCGCGACGTGTTGATGGATAGGGGCGTTCGGGTCGGCGAAATCGGGCAGGCCCATGGCCCCGTAGATCAGCAGCGCTGCGACGGCCAGGGACAACATCAGCGGCAGCCAAGGGCGATGTGCCATCTTGACTTCCTCGCTCTTGCACAGATGCAGGGCGCCGAGCATCAGCACGGTGGAGACGCCGGCGCCCACGGCCGCCTCGGTCATCGCCACGTCCACGGCGTCGAGGGCGACCAGCACGGTAGCCATGAGGAAACTGTAGATGCCGAAGAGCACGACCACGGCGAACAGGTTGCGGGTGCGCACCAGCGCCAGTACCGCCACGACCATCAGCACCAGCAGGACATTGACGATCAGGGTTTCGATGACGATGCTCCCGGATTGCCCAGCAGCGGTTTTACGCCGCGCAGCATCGCCGCGCGCGCCAGCGCATGGCTGGCCGTCGGGCTGGCGAAGTAGATCAGCAGGCCGATCATCAGCAACTTGACGGTCACCAGCGTCCAGCCGGCCTGCAGCATCAGTCCCAGCAGGATGAAACCGGCGCCCAACGTTTCGAGGACGCTGGCCGCATGCATGCGGGTGTAGAAGTCGGGCATGCGCAGCAGGCCCCAGGCGCCGATCAGGCTGAAGATCGCCCCGGCGAGCAGGCATAGTCCGCTGAGGAGGTCGATGACCATGCTCATTTCGGCTCTTCCCCGGCGGCGGCGCCCAGATCGCCCTGGCGGAAGAACTTGAGCACGGCGATCACGCCGATGATGTTGAGCAGGCCGTAGGTGATGGCCAGATCGAGAAACTCGGGGCGGCCGTTCAAAAATCCGAACAGGGCAAGCAGCATCATGGACGCCGTGCCGATGGTATTGGCGGCCTGCAGGCGGTCGAACACCGTGGGCCCGAGGGCGGCACGCAACAACGCCAGCGCGAGGCAGACAATCAGCGCCAGGGTGGCGCCGGCCAGCATCATGCCTTGCCCTCCAATGCAGTGCAGCGCCGGTCCATCTCGCTGCCGGCGAGGCCGGCTGCCCCTTCGGTGGTAAGCGCATGGACGAGAAAGCGACCGGGTTCGACTTCCACGGCGATGGTGCCGGGCGTCAGGGTGATCGAGTTGGCGTGGATGACCAGACCGAGGGCGGTCTTCTGCGAGGGCGCGAACTCCACCAGGGCGGGGGAGATCGGCAGACGCGGGTCGATGATGCGGCGGCTGACATCCCAGGCGGACTTGACGATTTCCTTGATCAGCCAGGGCCAGTAGGAAAACAGTGCTCTGCCGAGCAGATGCAGGGGAAAGCCTTCGCGGTCGATCAGCCCCATGCGCCGCGCCAGCAGGTAGACGAACAGCGAACAGCCGACCCCGGCGGCCATCAGGAAGGGCACGTACATGCCCGACAGCAGCAGCCAGAA
>Ga0105090_10000258_pt1 | contig 24506 bp, 19 predicted proteins | sample PPLLak3March2015_FD_79110 | JGI IMG/M metagenome (GOLD analysis project Ga0105090, IMG submission 79110) | Freshwater sediment microbial communities from Prairie Pothole Lake near Jamestown, North Dakota, USA - PPLs Lake P7 Core (1) Depth... | ecosystem: Environmental > Aquatic > Freshwater >...
AGCGACTGGCCCAGCTCGACCACCACATGGCCGATGTCGTTGACCAACAGTTCGTGTGCGTCGGTGGGCTGCAGCGTGGCGATGTCCAGGCGGTGACCGATGGCGGCGATGCGCGCCTGCACCCAGCGGTTGCCGTGGCGCACCACGTACTTGCGGCCGACCACTGCGGGCTCGGTGTCCAGCCAGGCCAGTGTGGCGCCGAAGCGCTGCACCGGCAGCAGCGTCTCGGGTGTGCCGATCCAGTCGCCGCGCGACACGTCGAGCTGGCGGTCAAGGATCACGCCTACCGACTGCCCGGCCTCGGCCTGCTCCACCGCGCTGCCGGCTCGGCGCAGTGCCGTGACCTTGGCACGCTGGCCGCTGGGGTACAGCTGCAACACGTCGCCGGCGCGCACGCGGCCATGCGCGATGCGGCCCCACAGCGTACGCGGCTGGTGGCCGGTGCCGTCGGGGTCGCTGCCGGCTTCGCGCGCCACGTATTGCACCGGCAGCAGCAGCGAGCCGTCGACCCGCTCCTGAGTGGTCGGCAGGCTTTCCAGCAACTGCAGCAGCGACGGCCCGCCGTACCACGGGGCTTGCAGCGGCTGGGTGATGTTGTCGCCGCGCAGCGCGGACACCGGCAGGATCGCCGCCACCTCGATGCCGGCCTCGCGCGCAAAGGCCTGCAGCGCATGACGCACCGCCTCGAAGGCCGGCCGCGGCTCGGTCAGCGTGTCGATCTTGTTGATCGCGAAGACGATGCTCGGCACGCGCAGCAGGTGGGCCAGCAGCGCGTGGCGACGCGTCTGCGGCAGCAGCGCCACCGGCGAGGCGGTCCAGTCGATCTTGGTGATGTCCACCAGCACGATGGCCGCATCGCTGCCCGCAGCGGCGGTGACCATGTTGCGCGTGTACTGCTCGTGTCCCGGCGCGTCGGCAATGATGAACTTGCGCTGCTTCGTTGTGAAGTAGCGGTAGGCCACGTCGATGGTGATGCCCTGTTCGCGTTCGGCCTCCAACCCGTCGGTCAGCAGCGACAGGTCGAGGGCCTCGCCATGGGACTTGCGCTCCAGCATGTCCAGCTGGTCGGCGAGGATGGCCCGGCTGTCGTACAGCAGCCGGCCGATCAAGGTGCTTTTGCCATCGTCCACGCTGCCGGCGGTCAGAAAGCGCAGCGCGCGGTGGTCCTCGGGTAGCTCGACCCTGTCTTGCAGCACCGTACTCATCAGAAGTACCCCTCCTTCTTGCGCCGTTCCATCGAAGCGTCGCTGGTTCGGTCGTCCATGCGCGTGGCGCCCCGCTCGCTGACCGTGACGGTCAGCGTCTCGGCCACGATGTCCACCGCACTGGCAGCATTGCTTTCCACCGGGCAGGTGCAGGTCATGTCGCCGATTGTGCGAAAGCGCACCGTCGCTGTTTCTACTTGCTCGTCCGGCTGAAGCGGCGTGACCTCGGTCGCCGGCACCAGCAGGCCCTTGCGCCGCACCACTTGGCGCTGATGCGCGTAGTACAGCTCGGGCAACGGAATGTTCTCGCGCGCCAGGTAGAGCCAGACGTCGAGCTCGGTCCAGTTGCTGATTGGGAAGGCGCGGAAGTGCTCGCCCGGGCGGATGCGCGTGTTGAACAGCGTCCACAGCTCGGGCCGTTGTTCCTTGGGTTGCCACTGCCCGAAACCATCACGGTGGCTGAAGATGCGCTCCTTGGCGCGGGCCTTCTCCTCGTCACGGCGCGCGCCGCCGATCAGGCAATCGAAGCGGTGCTCCTCGATGGCTTCAAGCAGCGCCACGGTCTGGTGGCCATTGCGTGATTCCAGCGGGTGCACCAGGCGCGCGGTCCCGCGCTGGATCGAATCCTCCAGGTGGCCGACCACCAGCCGCTCGCCCATTTCGGCGACGCGGCGGTCGCGGAACGCGATGACTTCCGGGAAGTTGTGGCCGGTGTCCACGTGCAGCAGCGGGAAGGGCAGCCGGCCCTTGAACTCATTGCCGTGGACCCGCGACTTGAAGGCCTTTTCGGCCAGCCGCAGCACCACGCAGGAGTCCTTGCCGCCCGAGAACAGCAGCGCGGGCCGCTCGAAGCTGGCCACCACCTCGCGCAGGATGAAGATGGCCTCCTCTTCCAGCCAGTCGAGGTGCTTGTGGTCGAGTGCGGGCAGCAGGCGTTCGATGCTCAGCGGGGCGTTCATGCGTGGGATTCCTCTGCGGTTTTCGCGACGTGCAAGCCGCATTCCTTGGCCTTCTCGTCTTCCCACCACCAGCGGCCGGCGCGGAAGTCCTCGCCAACAGCGATACCGCGGGTGCAGGGCTCGCAGCCGATGCTGGGGAAGAACTGGTCGTGCAGCTCGTTGTAGGGCACGTCGAAGGCGGCGATGTAGTGCCACACGTCGTTCCAGCTCCAGTCGGCCAGCGGATTCAGTTTGGTCTTGCCGGCGGCATCCTTTTCGCTGAAGGGCACGGCGCCGCGGTGGGTCGACTGTTCGCGGCGCAAGCCGGTGACCCAGGCACTGCGCGTGGCCAGCAAACGCGCCAGCGGCTGCAGCTTGCGCAGCTCGCAGCAGGCCTTGCGCAGTTCGATGCTGCGAAACATCGGCTCCTCGCCGTTCTGGCGCACGAAGTGCAGCACCTGTTCGTGCACCGGCGCATGGCGCTCGACCGTCAGGCCGTAGCGCGCTTCGATGCGCGGGATCAGCGCGAGCGTCTGTGCATGCAGCTTGCCGGTGTCCAACGTGGCCAAGGCGATGGGCAGCTGGTGGCGTGCGATCAGGTCGGTGAGCACCATGTCCTCGGCACCCAGGCTGGTGGCCTGCACGATGACGCCGGCATACTCGGCTGCGGCCGATTGGAGCACCGCTACCGCATGGGCTAGGCGCTCGTCAAGCCGCGCGCTGGCGCGGGCATAGAGTTGGATGGCGCCCATGTTCAGATGCCCTGTCCGGCAAACAGTTCGCCGCCATCGCACGGCGCTGCGGCCTCCGCCGCCACGTCGCGGGCAAAGGCCGGGCGCGGCTGCTGCACGTCGCCCTGGTAATGGCCGGGGAAGAAGCCCAGCGCACGCACCGCGGCTTCGACGCTCTGGTCGCGACGCAGCTGCACCGCGTCGAAGCCGGTGCGTTGAAGCAGCGGCAGCATGTCGACCAGCACCTCGCCGACGGCCCTCAGTTCGCCATCGAAACCGTGGCGCACGCGTGCCAGCCGTGCCTGGCTGTAGGCACGGCCGTCGGTCCAGTTGGGGAACTGCAGTGCCACCAGCGCCAGGCGGGCGTTGGGCCCATTCAGGTCTTCGGCCAGCGTGTCCACGTCCAGCGTGTTGGGTAGCAGCACGCCGGTGGGCAGGCCGTGCGGCCAGCTGTCCCGCACGGCGTGCCATTGCTCGAGCGTGAGCAACCGTTCGGGCTGCGGATCGGGATGCGCGATCGGGCCGTCCTCACCTTCCACACGGTGCCAGCGGTCATTGCGGGCGTCGATGAAGCGCATGCTTGGCTCCCTTCAGGCCGCAGCGCAGGCGGTGGCGCGGCGCACGGCGTCGGCCGCGGCGCGGAACGGTGCCGTGCCCAACCGCCGGCTGGTGTCGATGAACGGCTCGCCGGGCTGGCGCTCGCGGCGGTAGGTGTCGATCAGCGCCTCGATCACGTCCGGCACCTCTTCGGCGGCGAAGGAGGGGCCGATCGCCCTGCCCGGCGTGGCCGGGCCGCTGAGGGAGCTGCCGTCGGAGCCGGCGACGGTGACCTGGTACCACTCGGCACCGTCCTTGTCGACGCCGAGAACGCCGATGTGACCGCTGTGATGGTGGCCGCAGCTGTTGATGCAGCCGCTGAGGTGCAGGTCGATGTCGCCGATGTCGTAAAGCCGATCCAGGTCCTCGAAGCGCTCGGTGATCGCTGCAGCGATGGGGATCGAACGCGCATTGGCCAGCGCGCAGAAGTCGCCGCCAGGGCAGGCGATCATGTCGGTCAGCAGGCCGATGTTCGGCGTGGCGAAGCCGGCCTCGCGCGCCGCCAGCCACAGCGCGTGCAGCTCGCTTTCATGCACCCAAGGCAGCAGCAGGTTCTGGTCGTGGGTGACGCGCAGTTCGCCTTGGCTGAAGCGCGTGGCCAGCTCGGCGGCGCGGTCCATCTGGTCGCTGCTGGCATCGCCCGGCGCCGAACCAGCTCGCTTCAGCGACAGCGTCACTGCGCGATAGGTCGGCAGCTTGTGCGCGTGCACGTTGCGCTGCAGCCATCGCGTGTAGGCAACGGGCAGCTCGGCCGGCGGCTGTGGAGCGGTCGCCGTTTGGCGCAGGTCGATGCCCGGCGGCAACTGGAAATGGGCCGAGACGCGGTCAAGCTCGCTTTGCGGAATGATGTGCGCAGCGCCGTCGCGGTCGTGTTGCACGATGTGGCGGAACTCGGCGTTCACCGCATCGACGAACTTGCGGCCCTCGGCCTTGACGAGGATCTTGATGCGCGCCTTGTACAGGTTGTCGCGTCGACCGAGGCGGTTGTATACGCGCACGATGGCCTCGATATAGACCAGGATCTGCTGCCACGGCACGAACTCGCCGATGACGCTACCGATGATCGGCGTGCGCCCCATGCCGCCGCCGACCAGCACCTTGAAGCCGACCTCGCCGTCGGTGCTCTTCAGCAACTGCAGGCCGATGTCGTGCCAGCCGATGGCGGCGCGATCCTCGCGCGCGCCAGTGACGGCGATCTTGAACTTGCGTGGCAGGAAGGCGAACTCCGGGTGCAGCGTGCTCCATTGGCGCAGGATCTCGCAGTAGGGCCGCGGATCCACCACCTCATCGGGCGCGATGCCGGCCAGCGCGTCGCTGGTGATGTTGCGGATGCAGTTGCCGCTGGTCTGGATGCCGTGCATGTCGACCTCGGCCAGCAGGTCCATCACCTCGGCGGCGCGCGCCAGAGGGATCCAGTTGTACTGCAGGTTCTGGCGCGTGGTGAAGTGGCCGAAATCGCGGTCGAACTCGCGCGCGATGCGGGCCAACTGGTGCAGCTGCCGGCTGCTCAGTTCGCCGTAGGGCACGGCCACGCGCAGCATCGGCGCGTGGCGCTGCACGTACCAGCCGTTCTGCAGGCGCAAGGCGCGGAAGTCCTCGTCGGGCAGTTCGCCATCCAGGTGGCGGCGCAGCTGGTTGCGGAACTGCGCCGCACGGGCACGCACCATGTGGCGGTCGAAGTCGGTGTATTGGTACATGCTCAGTGGATCACTTTCAGTCCGGCGGTGACGAGTGACACGCACAGCAGCGCGCGCACGAGTTGTTCGGGCAGGCGCCGCGTCAATTGCGCCCCGAGCCAGATGCCGGGCAGCGAGCCGAGCAGCAGCCACAGCAGCAGCATCCAGTCGACATGCCCCATCCAAGCGTGGCCGAGACCCGCGACCAGCGACAGTGGCACGGCGTGAGCGATGTCGGTGCCCACCAGGCGCTGCGCCGGCAACCGCGGATGCAGCAGAAGGATCATCGTGGCACCCAATGCGCCGGCGCCGATCGAGGTCAGCGACACCAGCACGCCCAGCGCGGCGCCGCACCCCAGCGTCCAGCGGGCCCGGCGCGCATCGGTCAGCCAGGGCTCCAGACGCAGCGCGACGCGATGCCAGATCGGTCTGTAGGCGACGGTCACGGCTGTCAGCAGCAAGGCAATGCCGAGTGCGAAGGTCAGCGCGCCCAGCGCCCCCCTGGCCGCTCCGGTGAAGTGCATCGCGGCCAAAGTGGCGATGGCCGCCGGAATGCTGCCCGCCAGCAGCAGGGTCGTGATGTGATAGTCCACATGGCCGTGTCGCTGGTGCGCCACGGCGCCGCCGGACTTGGTGATCGCTGCGAACCAGAGATCGGTGCCGATGGCCAACGCGGGGTGGAGCCGGAACATGCCGATCAGCAGCGGCGTCATCAGTGACCCGCCCCCCACGCCGGTCAACCCCACGATCACGCCGACACCGAAGCCGCTCAATACCGCCAGACCATCCATGCCCCGCCATGCCTCCAGCACGGACAAAGGGCCCGTGAACGGGGCGGACTGTAGGTGGGCTGCTTATATTTCTGAACTACAGTTTTGTTGTTTTCATATGCTCACGATGGATTTGGATTCGATCGCCAGACTCAGGCGCAGACCGTCCGGCGTCTGCCGGTTGCCCCGGGCCCCGGACTTCAGGCGCAGGCGAGCTTGGCTGGTGGGCGCCGGGTTGCTGTGCCTCGCAGCTTGCCAGACGCCGCCGCCCCAACCTCCCGTGCCAGTGCCTCCGGCCGCGCCATCCAGGCCACCCGCCAAAGCACCGGTCATTGGCCTGGCACTGGGCGGCGGTGCGGCGCGCGGGTTCGCGCACATCGGTGTCATCCAGGTGCTGGAGGAGGCTGGCATCCGGCCGGACCTGGTCATCGGCACCTCGGCCGGCAGCCTGGTGGCAGCGCTGTATGCGTCGGGCAAGAGTGGCGCAGAACTGGCAACGTTGGCACAGTCGATGGATGAGGGCGCCATCGCCGACTGGTCCTTCCCGGGGCGCGGGCTGATCCGTGGCGACGCGCTGGCGCGCTATGTGCGCGAGCACACCGGCGGCAAGCGCATCGAGCAAATGAAGCTGCCGCTGGGCATCGTCGCCACCGACCTGGACAACGGCCAGGGCATCGTCTTCCGTGTCGGCGACACCGGCGTGGCAGTGCGTGCATCCAGCGCGGTGCCCGCGGTGTTCCAGCCGGTGCGCATCGGCGCGCGCGAATACGTTGACGGCGGCCTCGTGGCACCGGTGCCGGTACGCTATGCCCGGCAGATGGGCGCGCAACTGGTGATTGCGGTGGACATCAGCGAGCCGCCCGACGGCGCGGCCACCGGCGACCCGGTGCGCATGCTGCTGCAGACCTTCTCCATCATGGGCCGCAGCATCAACCAGTTCGAGTTGGCCAAGGCCGACGTCGTGTTGCGCCCAAAACTGGCGGGTGTGTCCGGTGCCGACTTCTCGGCTCGTTCGCGCTCCATCAAGGCCGGCCGCGACGCAGCACTGGCCATGCTGGGCGAGCTGCGGTTGCGCATCCTGAGCGAGACGCGTTGAAAGCGTCGCTGCAAAGAAAAGGCCCGGTGACAACCGGGCCGAAGATACCTTGAAAGGGGTTTTAACAAGGTACCGAGGAGACAACCATCCACAAATGTCGCAGCCTAAACAGCCACGACAGAACCTGTGATGCGCGGTCGCCCCGGAAAGTTCAATCGCCGGGGGCACGAGGCCCCCGCGGAATCAGGTGCGCTTCGCCTTCGAGGCGGCTTGCGAGGCCTTCACCGCCGTGTTGGTTACGGCCGTGAAGTTGGCTTCGGCCACGTCGGCGGCCTGCTTGGCGGCCTTGCTGACGCTTTCATAGGCGTTATTCGCGGCGGCCATGGCCGATTTGACCAGCGCCACAGCGTTTTCACTGCCAGCCGGCGCGTTCTTCAGGGCGGCGTCGACGGTCGAGGCGAAGTTCTTCTGCGCGTCGGCCATCTGGGCTTCGGCGACCTTGGCCACTTCGGCTTGTGTGGCGGCGGCGATGTCGTACAGATGACGGCTGTAGGAAGCGGCCTTCTCGGCAGCCGGCTGCAGCATCGTGGCTTGCAACGCCAGCAGTTCCTGGGCGTCCTTCACCGACAGGACAGCTCGGGTGTTGTCGGCGACTTCGCTCAGTGCGGCCTTGGCCACTTGCAGATTCAGTTCGACGAGCTTCTCAACGCCTTCGAAAGCCTTGTTGGTCAGGCCGAAAAGGGTCTCGACATTGGCCTTGTGGGCGGCAACAACTTGTTCAGCGGTCATCATGGTGGGATTCTCCAGGTTGGGGTTGAAAAGCTTGCAGTTCTTCAGCAATCTTTGCTGCAGTGCAACATGAGTCGAAGTATAGAGACCCTGATGAAGATTGCAAGAACTTTTTGCTGCAATGCAACATTCCTAAGGCGGAACACCTAACGTCGGCCCAGGACCACACCGTGCAAGCCTTCCACTCCGACCATTTCACGCTGCAACTGCCGCCGGGGCACAGCTTCCCGATGAGCAAGTACCGCCTGCTGCGCGAGGTGGTCGAACGCGACATGCCCGGCATCCGCGTGCACGAGGCGCAGCCGGCCAGCGACGGCGAATTGGCGCTGGTGCACGCGCCGGTGTACGTCAGCGCGGTGGCCGAAGGACTTCTGTCCAGCGCGCAGCAGCGCGAGATCGGCTTTCCTTGGTGCGCGCGCATGGCCGAGCGGGCGCGCCGCTCGGTCGGCGCGACCATTGCCGCGGCGCGCGCTGCGCTGGCCGAGGGCCTAGCCGCCAACTTGGCCGGCGGCACCCACCATGCGTTCCCGGACCGCGGCTCGGGCTATTGCGTCTTTAACGACGTGGCGGTGGCCGCACGGCTGATGCAGGCCGAATGGCACCGCCGCCAACGCCGGCTGCTGCGCGTGCTGGTCATCGACCTGGACGTGCACCAGGGCAACGGTACCGCCGCAATCTTCCGCGACGACCCGACGGTGTTCACGCTTTCGCTTCACGGTGCGAAGAACTTCCCTGCGCGCAAGGAGGCTGGCGACCTTGACGTGGAACTGCCGGACGGTTGCTGCGATGCCGACTATCTGTCCGCGCTCGATGTCGCACTTCACGAGACCTGGCGGCGCCATGCCGATACGCCGCCCGCGCTGGCCTTCTACGTGGCCGGTGCCGACCCGCACGAGGACGACCGCCTGGGCCGTCTGAAGCTCAGCTTCGACGGCTTGGCCGAGCGCGACCGGCGCGTCTTCGGCGCGCTGCGCCGGCGTGGCATTCCGGTGGCCGTAGCCATGGCCGGTGGCTATGGCCGCCAGGTCTACAGCACGGTGGCAGTGCACCGCCGCACCCTGCAGGAGGCGCTGGACAGCTGGCGCCGCTGGCAGGCCACGACGACGATGGAACAATCTCCTGCCTGAACTGGCCCGCACTCCGCCTATGACCCAAGCACCCAGCCTCCATGACACCGCGGCCGTCGACGCCGCTATCGGTACGCGGCGCTCGGTGCGCGGCTTCCTGCCCACGCCGGTGCCGCGCGAAGTGGTCGAGGACATCCTGCGCGTGGCCTCGCGCGCACCGTCGGGCACCAACACACAGCCCTGGCGGGTGACTGCGCTCATTGGTGAGGCGAAGACCGCGCTGTCGGCCAGGATCCGCGCGGTCTACGACGACCCGGCGGCACTGGCCCAGCACCGGGAGGAATACGCCTACTACCCGACCGAATGGAACTCGCCCTACATCGAGCGGCGGCGCAAGGTGGGCTGGGATCTGTACGGCCTGCTCGGTATTCACAAGGTCGACAAGGACGGCATGCACCGCCAGCACGGCCGCAACTACGAGTTCTTCGGCGCGCCAGTGGCGCTGATGTTCACCATCGACCGCAGCCTGCGCCAAGGCAGCTGGCTGGATTACGGCATGTTCCTGCAGAGCATCATGGTGGCGGCGCGCGGCCGCGGCCTGGACACCTGCCCGCAAGCAGCCTTCACGCGCTTTCACCGCATCATCATGGAACACATCGGTGCGCCCGAAAGCGAGATGTTCGTCTGCGGCATGTCGCTGGGCCACGCCGACCCACTGGCCGTGGCCAACCGGCTGGTGACCGAGCGCGAGCCGGTGGCCGGCTTCGCGCGCTTCCTGTCATGAGCGCGCGTGTCTTGGTGGCCCGCGCGGTGTTCGACGAGGTCATCGAGCGGCTGCGCCAGCACTTCGAGGTGCGGCACAACCAGGCCGACGAAGTCTGGCCGCAGGACGAGCTGATCCGGCGGCTGCAGGGCATCGATGGCGCGTTCGTCACCGGCACCGAGGCCATCGACACGAAGCTACTGCAGGCCTGCCCGCAGCTGCGCGCGGTGTGTTCGATGGCCGTGGGCTACAACAACATCGATCTGGCGGCCTGCACGGCGCGCGGCGTGCTGGTCAGCAATGCGCCGGACGTGCTGACCGAGACCACGGCCGACTTCGGCTTCGCGCTGATGATGGCCGCGGCACGGCGCATCAGTGAGAGCGAACATTTCCTGCGCGCCGGCCGCTGGACGCGCTGGGGCCACGACATGTTCGCCGGGGCCGACGTGCACGGCGCCACGCTCGGCGTGCTCGGCATGGGCCGCATCGGCCAGGCCATCGCGCGGCGCGGCGCGCTGGGCTTCGGCATGCCGGTGCTCTATCACAACCGTACGCGCCTGGTGCCGGAAATCGAAGCCCGGCTAGGCGCGCGTTATGTGCCCAAGGACGAGCTGTTGCGCGAAAGTGACCACCTCGTGCTCGTGCTGCCCTACGGGGCCGCCTCGCACCATGCCATTGGCGCGGCCGAGCTGGCGCTGATGAAGCCGACCGCCACGCTCACCAACGTCGCCCGCGGCGGCATCGTCGACGATGCCGCGCTGGCGCAGGCGTTGCGCGAGCGGCGCATCGCTGCGGCCGGGCTCGATGTGTTCGAGGGCGAGCCGGCCGTGCACCTGGAACTGCTGGCCCTGCCCAACGTCGTGCTCACGCCGCATATTGCCAGCGCCAGCCTGCCGACGCGGCGCGCCATGGCCCAACTGGCGGCTGACAACCTGATCGCCGGGCTTGGCGCCGGGCCGCAGGCCGGCCAGCCGCCGACCGCGCTGAACCCGCAGGTGCTGGGCGCGGCGCGCTGAATGGGCGGAACTGGCGCGGCTTTGCCCGGCTGCTCCCGGGCTGGCCAGATGCTGCCGCGGCCGAGAATCGACGGGAAGGGTGGGCAGCAGTCCCGCCCGGAGCCTGAGCGTGAACCTGCATCGCTTGATCCTTGCCGCAGTCGCCTTGCTGAGCATCGCCGCCTGTTCCGGGCCGCAAGTGCGCAGCGTGGGTAACGGCGGCGGCGCGCCGGCCTACGAGCTGCGCGGCACCAGCCTGGCTGCCCTCGAGGCTGAGGCTGCCCGGCTGTGCAGCCGCGGCTACTTCGTGCTGCGATCGTCGCAGAACGTGACCAGCCCTGAAGGGGAAGACAGCGCTGGCGCCCAGTTCCTGCTGGAGGCCGGTGCGTGGCTGTCCGGCATGCCCGGCAACCAGGCTCAGGCGACGGTGCTCTGCCGCGCCTGATCGCCCGCACCCGCGCGGCGAGGCTGGGGCGGGCGGGCTGAGACAATCGTCCGGATGAGTCAATGGCTGGTGCCTGGGCTGCTCGGGCTGATCCTGTTGCTGCTGTTGTGGCTGGCGCTGCGCCGCCCCGACGACCGCCCGTTGAACGCGCTCGGCGACAGCCTGCGCCAGGACGCCGAGCGGCTGGAGCGTGAACTGCGCACCGAGGTGCAGGACAGCGCGCGCGGCACGCGCCAGGAACTGGCGGGCACGATGTCGTTGTTCCAGCGGACGCTGCTGGCACAAAGCGGCGATGTCGCGCGCACGCAGAACGAGCAGATTGATTCCTTCCGCACCCAGCTGGCCGCCATGCAGCAGCAGGTGAGCGACGCGCTGCAGGGCGCGACGCAGGCGCTGTCGCAGCAGAGCCAGTCGGCCCGCGATGCCCAGGACGCGGCGCTGAAACGCCTGGCCGATTCATTGGGCGAACAGTTGCGAACGCTGTCCGAGGCCAACGAACGGCGATTGACCGAGGTACGCACGGCGGTCGAGACACGGCTCGGCGCGTTGCAGGAAGGCAACGAGAAGAAGCTCGAGCAGATGCGCGCCACCGTGGACGAAAAGCTGCACGCGACGCTGGAACAGCGCCTGGGCGAAAGTTTCAAGCAGGTGGCCGACCGGCTGGAGCAGGTGCACAAGGGCCTGGGCGAGATGCAGACGCTGGCGCGCGACGTCGGCTCGCTGAACCGGGTGCTGACCAACGTCAAGACCCGCGGCATCTTCGGCGAGGTGCAGCTGGCCGGTCTGCTGGAACAGGTGTTCACGCCCGAGCAGTACGCCACCCACGTGGCCACGGTGCCGGGCAGTGCGGAGCGAGTGGAATTCGCGATCCGCCTGCCTGGGCAGCGCGACGACGGCCAGCCGCTGTGGCTGCCGATCGACGCGAAGTTCCCCCGCGAGGACTATGAACGCCTGCTCGAAGCGCAGGAGCGCGCCGACCTGCCGGCCATGGAGACCGCCGCCAAAGGCATCGAGACGCGCTTGCGGCTGGAGGCCCGGACCATCCGAGACAAGTACATCGCGCCGCCGCACACCACCGACTTCGCCATCCTGTTCGTGCCGACCGAAGGCCTGTATGCCGAGGCGCTGCGTCGGCCGGGACTGGTGCAGGCGATGCAAAGCGAATACAAGGTCATGCTTGCCGGCCCGACCACGCTGCTGGCCACGCTGACCAGCCTGCAGATGGGCTTTCGCACGCTGGCGCTGGAAAAGCGCAGCGCCGAGGTCTGGGAGGTGCTGGGCGCGGTGAAGACCGAGTTCGGCAAGTTCGGCGAGGTGCTGAAGAAGACGCGCGAGAAGCTCAACCAGGCCGCGGACACCATCTCCGCAGCCGAAACCCGCACCCGGCAAATGGGGCGTGCGCTGAAGTCGGTCGAGGCGCTGCCCGAGGCGCGAACCCTGCAACTGTTGCCCGGCCTGCCCGACGACGAGCCCACCGAGGCGCCGCGTGCCTGAAGGGCAGGGTGCCGCGCCGGCCCGCTTCGGCCAGATGCTGCTGGCGCTGATCGTCGGCCAGATCGGCCTGCATGCCACCATGGCCGGCGTGCGCATGGCCGCGCCGCTGCAGTCGCTGCGCGAAGGCCACAGCGCCTGGAGCGTGGGCGTGCTGATGGCGCTGTATGCCGCCGCGCCGGTGCTGCTGTCGATGCATGCCGGGCGCATGGCCGACCGCATGGGCTACCACCGGCCGGTGCACATCGCCATCGGGTTGTCGCTGTTCGGCGCGCTGCTGGCGGTGGGCTCCACCTTCGTCGGCCCGGCAGCACGGTTCCCGCTGCTGTGCGCCTCGGCGGTGTTCGTCGGCAGCGGCGCCAACATGGGGTTGATCGTCATCCAGCGCCGTGCCGGCCAGGCAGTCAGCACCCCCACCGAGCGCATGCGCATGTTCAGCTGGCTGGGCATCGCGCCGTCGCTGTCCAACGTGGTCGGGCCGGTGCTGGCCGGCTTCATGATCGATGCCGGTGGCTTTCGCGCCGCCTACGCATTGATGCTGGCGCTGCCCCTTCTCACCTGGGGGTGTACCCGGTTCATCCCGCGCGAGCCGCAGGACGCGGCACCGGCCAATGCGTCCCAGGCGCCAAGTACGTGGTCGCTGCTGGCCGCGCCGGGGCTGAAGCGGCTACTGATCGTCAACTGGGTGCTGTCGGCCTGCTGGGACGTGCACATGTTCGCGGTGCCGATCCTCGGCTTCGAACGCGGCTTCAGTGCCGGCACCATCGGCCTGATCGTCGGTACCTTCACGCTCGCCGTCAGCGGCGTGCGCCTTCTGATCCCGCTGTGGGCGCACCGCATCAGCGAAATCGCCCTGCTGCGCGCCGCCATGGTCGGCACCGCCATCGTCTTCGGCCTATACCCGCTGGCGCATTCGCCGTGGCTGATGGGCGGCTGCGCGGTGCTGCTCGGGCTGACGCTGGGCTCGGTGCAGCCGATGATCATGACCACGCTGCACCTGCTGACGCCCGCGGGCCGCTACGGCGAGGCCATTGCCATGCGTTCGATGGTGATGAACGCCTCCAGCACCGCCATGCCGCTGATCTTCGGCGCGGCCGGCACCTCGCTGGGTGCGGCGGCGCTGTTCTGGCTGATGGGCGGCGCAGTCGCCTCAGGGTCGTGGGTGGCGCGGCGCCTGCCCGGCGGCGCGCCGGCGTCGCCCTAGAAGCGAATACCTGCTGGCGCTGGCGGCACCACCGGCGTTGCCGCAGCGGGCGCGTTGCGTGCCGGCGCCGAGGCGGCGGCCGCTTGCGGCGCGGCGGGTCGCGGCATGCTTCGTTCCACCATCGGTGCAGCGGCGGGCGCCTGCCAGTTCTTGGGCAACTTTGATTCGCGCGGATAGCCGGCGGCATCCAGGTAGGAAGCCCATTCGTCTTGCGATAGACCGCGCAGGGCCTGAGAGCCGATGGTCAGCGATGGCACGGTGCGAGCGCCGAGCACGCGCTCCATGGCCGCGGCATCGTCGTTGCTGACGATCAACTTCTCGGTAAAGGGCACGCCGCGCTGCACCAGCATCTGGCGGCCGATATCGCAGGGCGGGCAATCGGCGGCGCTATACAGCGTCACCGGGTAGCGCGTCGCCGTCTGGCGAAGGTCGGCCGGCAGACCGTCCTGTGGCGCAGGTGCCTCGTTAACGCCGGAGCGGTTGATCGTGGTCACGCGCGCAGCGGTGTCGGTGGGCGGACGGTCGGTGTAGGTGATGCGGCCGTCGGGGCCGACCACTTTGTAGAGCGCGGCGGCGGGTAGCGTCAGGCCGACCAATGCAAGGGCAACCAGCGTCTGGCGCCAGGCGGGCTTCGGGGAATCGGCTGCGGGTTTCATCGGTGGTGGGCGTCGGGCTCAGGCGGCATGTGGCGCAAGCGGGCAAGTGGACTCAGGCCATGCCCTGGTGGCGCAGCAGCGCATCGATGCGCGGCTCGCGCCCGCGGAAGGCCTTGAAGTTGTCGATCGCGGCACGGCTGCCACCGACCTCGAGGATCGTCTGGCGATAGCGGCGGCCCGTCTCGGGGTCGAACACACCGCTTTCCTCGAACGCGCTCCACACATCTGCCGACAGTACTTCAGCCCAGCTGTAGCTGTAATAGCCGGCGGCATATCCACCGTCGAAGATGTGTGAAAAACTGTGCGCAAAGCGGTTGAATTCGGCCGCCGGCGCCAGCGCCACCTGCGAACGCACCTCGTTGGCCACCTGCGACAGGCGCGACTCGGCATCATGCTCGCGGTGGATGCGCAGGTCGAACAGCGCGAACTCCATGTGCCGCAGCATGCGCAATCCGCTGTTGAAGTTGCGAGCTGCCAGCAGCTTGTCGAACATCTCGCGGGGCAGCGGCTCGCCGCTGTCGACGTGGGCACTCAAGCGCTGCAGCACCGGCCATTCCCAGCAGTAGTTCTCCATGAACTGGCTGGGCAGTTCCACCGCGTCCCATTCCACGCCCGACAGGCCAGACACAGACAGCTCGTCCACCTGGGTCAGCAGGTGGTGCAGGCCGTGGCCGAACTCGTGGAACAGCGTCAGCAGGTCGTCGTGCGACAGCAGAGCCGCTCGGACCTGCCCGTCGCGCAGCACCGGTGGCGCGAAATTGCACACCAGGATGGCCACCGGCAGCTGCATGCCGTGCCCGTCGGGCCGCCGCCAGCGCTGCTGCGCATTGTCCATCCAAGCGCCGGCATGCTTGCCTGGCCGAGCACGCAGGTCCAGGTAGAAGTGGCCGATCGGTACGCCGCCGCGGTGCAGGCTGTAGAAGCGCACGCTGTCGTGCCAGACAGGCGCGCTGTCGGGCCGAATCTCGACTTCGAACAGTGTCTGGGCAATGTCGAACAGGCCTTGCAGCACACGCGGCTCGGTGAAGTAGCGGCGCAGCTCGGTGCTGCTGAAGGCGTAGCGCGACTGCTTCAGCTGCTCGGCGGCGAAGGCCATGTCCCAGGGCTGCAGCTCGGTCAGGCCGAGTTCGCGCGAGGCGAACTCGCGCAACTCGGCCAGATCGCGCTCGGCAAAAGGCCGGGCACGCTGCGCTAGGTCGGCCAGGAAGTGATGCACCTGAGCGGCCGATTCGGCCATCTTCGGCACCAACGACAGCTCGGCATAGCTGGGGTAGCCGAGCAGCGCCGCCTGCTCTTGGCGCAGGGCCAGCAGCTCACGCATCAGCGAGGTGTTGTCCAGGTCAGAATCGCCCAGTTCGCTGGCGCGGGTGACATGCGCACGGTACAGGCGCTGGCGCAAGGCGCGGTCCTGCGCATGCTCCATCACCGGCAGGTAGCACGGGTCGTGCAGCGTCAGCCGGTAGCGCGCTCCGGGCTCGCCGGCCGGCCCTTCGATATGAGTGGCGGAGAGTACGTCCTGCGGCACGCCGGTCATCTCGGCCGCGCTGGCAAGGTAGGCATAGCGGTCGGTGGCGTCGAGGACATTCTCGCCGTAGCGCTGCTGCAGCTCGGCAGCGCGCTCCTGGATCTGCGCGAAGCGCTGACGTGCCGCGCCCTGAAGTTCGGCGCCACCGAGCACGAACTCGCGCAGAGTGTGCTGCAACGCCTGGCGCTGCGCCGGCCTGAGCGCATCGGCCGTGCTGGCGATCTGCCGGTACTTCGAGTACAGGGCCGGATCCGCGCCAAGGCGTGTGTAGAAATCGGTAATGCGCGCAAGCGCGTCGTGGTAGGCCCCGCGCAGCGCCGGCGTGTCGACCACCTCGCACAGGTGGGTGACTGCGCCCCAGGCCCGGCCCAGGCGTTCGATCGGCACGTCGAGCAGCAGCGCCAGGGCTGCGTAGTCAGGCGGTACCGGCTCGCTTGCGGCCTGGGCCAGCGCGCTGTCGGCGGCGGCCAGCAGCGCATCGACGGCCGGTGCCACGTGGCGGGCTTCGATGCGGTCGTAGGCCGGCAGGCCCAGCGCCTGCAGCAACGGATTGGAATCGACGGAATCGCAGCGCAAGGCGTCAGGCCACGGCACGCTCGGCAGCCTCGAGCGTGTTCACCAGCAGCATGGTGATGGTCATTGGCCCGACTCCGCCGGGCACCGGCGTGATCCAGCCGGCCACCTGGCGTACCGCCTCGAAGTCGACGTCGCCGCAGAGCTTGCCGGCATCGTTGCGGTTCATGCCCACGTCGATGACCACCGCGCCCGGCTTGACCATTTCGGCGCACAGCACGTTGCGCCGGCCGACAGCGGCGACGACGATATCGGCCTGGCGCGTGTGCACGGCCAGGTCGGGGGTGGCGCTGTGGCACACGGTGACGGTGGCATTGGCCTGCAGCAGCAGCAGCGCCATCGGCTTGCCGACGGTGTTGCTGCGGCCAATGACCACCGCATGCTTGCCACGCGCATCGACGCCGGTGCTCTGCAGCAGCTTCATGCAGCCGTAGGGCGTGGCCGGACGCAGCCCCGGCAGGCCGGCCACCAGGCAGCCGGCCGAGTGCACAGAGAAGCCGTCCACGTCCTTGGCTGTGGCAATGGCGGCGATGACCTTCTGCGGGTCGATGTGGCGCGGCAGCGGCAGTTGCACCAGGATGCCGTGCACGTCGGCATCGGCGTTCAGCGCAGCGATGCGCGCCAGCAGTTCGGCCTCGCTCAGGTTGGCGTCGTAACGCTCGAAAATCGAACGCACGCCGGCATCGTCGCAGGCCTTGATCTTGTTACGCACGTAGACTTGGCTGGCTGGGTCGTCGCCGACCAGGATCACGGCCAGCCCGGCGGGGCTTCCTCGCTCGCGCAAGGCGGCAGCCCGGGTGGCGACTTCAGCGCGCAGCGTGCGGGACAGGGCTACGCCGTCGATCAGCTTGGCAGTCATGGGACTTCAGCGCGAGGGCTTCGCGTTCGCAGGCAGGCCGGCGGCCCGGGTCAGGCCTTGGTTTGCGCGCCGAGGGCGATCTTCAGCAGGTCGGCCACGGTATTGGCATTGAGCTTTTCCATGATGTTGGCGCGGTGCGCCTCCACCGTCTTGATGCTGATGCCCAGGTCGTCGGCGATCTGCTTGTTCAATCGTCCGGCGACGATGCGCTCCAGGACCTGCGCCTCGCGCGTCGTCAGCCGGCCAAGCAGCGCGTCGCGACTGGCCTGCTCCTGGTGCTGGCTGAATGCGCTGCGCGCCTGCTCGAGCATGCGCTCCACCAGGCCCAGGAGCTCGTCCTCCTTGAAGGGCTTCTCGATGAAGTCCATCGCACCCTTTTTCATCGTCGTCACTGCCATCGGCACGTCGCCATGGCCAGTGATGAAGACCACCGGCAGCGGGCTCTTGCGTTCGAGCAGCCGGTCCTGCAACTCCAGGCCGCTCATGCCGTCCATGCGGATGTCGGCGATCAGGCAGGCTACCTCGCGCGGGTCGAAGCGCGACAAGAAGGACTCCGACGAATCGAAGCACTTGACGCGGTAGTCCTTGCCTTCTAGCAGCCATTGCAGCGAGTCACGCACGGCCTCGTCGTCGTCGACGACATAGACGGTGCCCTTCTTGGGGATCAAGCTCATTCAGGAGGCCACGGTGGTATTCGGGTTGGGATCGCGCTGCGACTCGACTGGCGGGCTCGTGGACTCGCCGCGGACGGGGACTTCGACCGGCAGGGTGAAGGAAAAACGGCACCCGCAAACCGCCTCGCCATTGTAGAGGTTCTGCGCCCGCATCCGGCCGCGGTGCGACTCGATGATGGTGCGGCACAGCGACAGGCCGATGCCCAGGCCTTCGGCCTTGGTCGAGAAGAAGGCCTCGTACAAGCGCTCGATGACCTCGTCCTTCAGTCCGGGGCCACTGTCGGTGACGCTGAACTCGATGACGCCGCCTTCGTCCGGCGTGTGCCGCGGTACCACGCGTAATTCGATGCTGCGCCGCGAGGCCGGCAGCTGCGCGCTGTCGATGGCCTCGGCTGCGTTCTTCAGCAGGTTCATCAGCACCTGCTCAATCAGGATCGGGTCCACCTCCAGCGCCGGCAGCCGCTGCGCGACATAGGTGCGGATGGCCACGTTGCGACGGCGCAATTCGATGCCCGCCAGTTCGACCGCGTCCTCGACGATCTGCCGCGCATGCGACGGCTGGCGCTGCGGTTCGCTCTTCTTCACGAAGGCGCGGATGCGGCGGATGATCTGGCCAGCGCGCTCGGCTTGACGCGCGGTCTTGCGCAGAGCGGCCAGGAGGTCGGGCTTGTCGATGGAGTCGGCATCGACGCGCGAGACCATGCCGTTGCAATAGTTGGTGATGGCCGTCAATGGCTGGTTCAGTTCATGGGCCACCGAGCTGGCCATCTCGCCCATCGTCACCAGACGGCTGGTGACCTGCGCCCGATCGGCCTGCTGTGCGGCCTGTTCCTCGGCGCGCAACCGCGTCGTGATGTCTGTCGCGATCAGCATCTGCGCCAATCGGCCGTCGGTCCACTGCAGGTAGCGCGCGCGCACGTCGAACCACTTCTGCAACGGCGCGACAAACACCTCGCGCGGGTTCGAGCCGGCTTCGGTGAGCTCCTGGGTCGGCAGGCCGGACAGCGCATCGGTCATGTCCTCGGCGTCGGCGACGAAGGCCGAGCTGTCCAGGTTACCGGTGAGCAGTGCATGGCCACCGGCATCGGCGCCGAACCACAGCCGGTAGGAGCGGTTTGCGAACAGCAGTTCGCCCTGCGGCACCGACAGCACCGACACCGACGCGTCCAGTCCTTCCAGCACGGTGGTGAAGCGCTCGTGCGAGGCGGACAGTTGGTCGCGAATGCGCTTGGCCTCGGTGATGTTGGTCATCGAGGTCATCCAGCCGGTCTGCTGACCGCGCGGGTCGATCAGCGGCGAAACGTACATGCGCGCGTCGAACAACGAGCCGTCCTTGCGCATCACCCGCACCTCGATGCCGCCGGCCGGGCTGCGGCCGCTCAGCTCCTGCTGCAGCAGGCGGGTCATCTCTTCGATGCGGTCTTGCGGCCAGTAGGGGAAAGGCGGCGCACGGCCGACCAGCGCCGCCTCGGAGAAGCCGGTCATCGCACAGAACGCGGCGTTGACGTAGGTGATGCGGCCTTCCAGGTCCATGGCGCGCATGCCGGTGAGCATGGAGTTTTCCATCGCTCGGCGGAAGTTGGTCTCTTGCACCAGCGCCGACTGGATCTGCGCACGCCGGCGCAGATGGCGCCAACTGCCCAGCAGCATCCACACTGTCAGCACCGACAACGCCACCACCATCCAGAACAGCGTGTTGCTGATCAGGCCGATCGAGGTGCGGTAGCCCTGGCCGCGCAGCAGCAGGCCGTTGACGGTGGGCGCCAGCGGCAACTCGTAGACGATCGGCGTGCGCTGGCTCAGTTGCTGGCCCGGCATCGGCGTCACGGTGCCGGCCAGCACACGCTGGTGGTCGTCGACCACGCTCATGCTGTGGCGGTTGGTGGTGTCTGGCGGCACGAAGTGGCGCAGCAGGGCTTCGACCGAGTACTCGACCATCAGGTTGCCGGCGAAGGTGTTGCGCGCCACCAGCGGCACGTGCATCTGGAACACCGTCACGCCCATGTGGTCGACAAAGGCGCGGGAGTACACCGGCTGGCGCATGTCGCGAGCCTGCACAAAGGCCAATTCGGGTGGGTTCTTCGATTCGGCGTTGGGCAGCGACGGGTCGGTGGCGTCGTTGCCCGGCGAGCTCTCTTCCCGGTACAGCGTGGCCCATCGCCCGGCCTTGCGCTTGCGGCTGACGTCCAGCCAGGCCAGCTGCGTCACGGCCGGGCGTTCGCGCACGAATCCCTGTGCCTGGCCGATGAAGTCGTCGATGTCGGTCTCGCGTCTGACCAGTTCACTGGCCATGCGAACCAATTGCTCCTGGTTCTCGATCAGGTGCAGGCGCAACTGCTGCTGGACGATCTCGGTGTCACGTTTCAGCGATTCGGTCTCGCGCTCGACTTCCTCGTTGCGCAGGTACCAGAACGCGGAAATGATGGCCGCCAGGAACAGCAGCACAGACACCAGCGGTGCCAGCGTGACGAAACGGTCCTGTCGCGCCGCGGGCTGATGCACCCACCAGCGACCCAATAGACGCCGGACTCGCTGCCAAGCCGTCGACAGGGCAGAGGTGTTGGCGAGCGTGGATGCCATGGCTCGGATTATCGGAGGGCGGCCCCACGCTATGGTGAGGCTTCTGGTTGACTGTTGTTATTCACAATATGAAATCACAAAGCGCAATTTGAAATACTGTTAAAGGTATGCGACACTGGATGCAACTGCAAGAATGTTCGTTCAACCTATAAAACTGGAGACGCCATGTCCGCCTTGCCCGACTCCGTTCGCGACGCCGCCGGCAACGATTCCGACGCCCAGGAAACCCGTGAATGGCTGGATGCGCTGGCCGCGGTCATCCAGTCCGAAGGGCCCGAGCGTGCGCACTTCCTGCTCGAGCGCCTGATCGAGGAGGCGCGCCAGATCGGCATCGACATGCCCTTCTCGGCCAACACCGGCTACGTCAACACCATCGAGCCGGCCGACGAGGAGCGCAGCCCCGGCAATCTGGAGCTCGAAGGCCGGCTGCGTGCCTACATGCGCTGGAACGCAATGGCGTTGGTGGTCAAGGCCAATCGGCTGGAGCCGGCCGACGGGGGCGACCTGGGCGGGCACATCAGTTCCTTTGCTTCGGTGGCGCACATGTTCGCCGCCGGCTTCAACCACTTCTGGCATGCCGAGAGCGACGGCCACGGTGGTGACCTGCTGTACATCCAGGGCCACAGCGCGCCGGGCATCTATGCGCGCGCCTACATGGAAGGCCGTCTGACCGAAGAACAGCTGGTCAACTTCCGCCAGGAGGTCGACGGCAAAGGCCTGTCGAGCTACCCGCATCCGAAGCTGATGCCGGAGTTCTGGCAGTTCCCCACCGTGTCGATGGGCCTGGGTCCGCTGATGGCCATCTACCAGGCGCGTTTCCTGAAATACCTGCATGCGCGAGGCATTGCCGATACAGCCAAGCGCAAGGTCTGGGTGTTCTGCGGCGACGGAGAGATGGACGAACCCGAATCGTTGGGCGCCATCGGCTTGGCGGCGCGCGAGAAGCTGGACAACCTGATCTTCGTCATCAACTGCAACCTGCAGCGCCTGGACGGCCCGGTGCGTGGCAACGGCAAGATCGTGCAGGAGCTGGAGGGCGAATTCCGCGGCGCCGGCTGGAACGTGCTCAAGCTGCTGTGGGGCAGCAATTGGGACCCGCTGCTGGCGCGCGACAAGGAAGGTGCGTTGCGCAAGATCATGATGGACACGCTCGACGGCGACTACCAGGCCTTCAAGGCCAACGACGGCGCCTTCGTTCGAAAGCATTTCTTCGGCCGCGACCCGAGGACGCTGGAGATGGTGGCCAAGATGAGCGATGCCGACATCTGGGCGCTGCGTCGCGGCGGCCACGACGCGGCCAAGGTTTACGCCGCCTTCCACGCCGCCAACCGCCACCACGGCCAGCCGACCGTGCTGCTGGTCAAGACCGTGAAGGGCTGGGGCATGGGCGGCGCCGGGGAGGGCAAGAACACCGCGCACCAGACCAAGAAGCTCAGCGACGACGACATCCGCTACATCCGCGACCGTTTCAACATCCCGATCAGCGACGCCGACCTGCCGAAGATCCCCTTCTACAAGCCGGCCGACGATACGCCGGAGATGAAGTACCTGCACGAGCGGCGCAAGGCGCTGGGCGGCTACCTGCCGCACCGGCGCACGAAGGCCGACGAGCACTTCACCGTGCCCTCGCTCGAGACCTTCAAGCCGGTGCTCGAGGCCACTGCCGCAGGCCGCGAGATCAGCACCACACAGGCCTACGTGCGCTTCCTGAGCCTGCTGTTGCGCGACAAGGCGCTGGGACCGCGCGTGGTGCCGATCCTCGTGGATGAGGCGCGCACCTTCGGCATGGAGGGCATGTTCCGGCAAATCGGCATCTACAACCCTGAAGGTCAGAAATACACGCCGGTCGACAAGGACCAGGTCATGTACTACCGCGAGGACAAGGCCGGACAGATCCTGCAGGAGGGCATCAACGAGGCCGGCGGCATGAGCAGCTGGATCGCCGCGGCCACGTCGTATTCCACGAACAACCGCATCATGGTGCCGTTCTTCGTCTACTACTCGATGTTTGGCTTCCAGCGCATCGGCGACCTGGCCTGGGCCGCAGGCGACATGCAGGCGCGTGGATTCCTGCTCGGCGGCACCAGTGGCCGCACCACGCTCAACGGAGAAGGCCTGCAGCACGAGGACGGCCACAGCCACATCCTGGCCGGCACCATCCCCAATTGCGTGAGCTACGACCCGAGCTTCGCGCACGAGGTGGCAGTGATCCTGCACCACGGCCTGAAGCGCATGGTCGAGAAGCAGGAAAACGTCTTCTATTACCTGACGCTGCTCAACGAGAACTATGCGATGCCGGGGCTGTTGGCCGGCACCGAGGAACAGATCATCAAGGGCATGTACCTGCTGGAAAAGGGCGCCTATCCCGCGGCCAAGGGCGCCAAGACGCTGAGTGTCAACCTGCTGGGCAGCGGCACTATCCTGCGTGAGTCGATCGCTGCGCGCCAGCTGCTGGCCAGCGACTGGGGCGTGTCGGCCAATGTCTTCAGCTGCCCGAGCTTCAACGAGCTGGGCCGCGACGGGCAGGACTGCGAGCGCTGGAACTTGCTACATCCGGCGGAGAAGGCGCGCGTGCCTTTCGTCGCCCAGCAGCTCGAGCCGCATGCCGGCCCGGTGGTCGCCTCCACCGACTACATGAAGAACTATGCTGAGCAGATCCGCGCCTTCATTCCCAAGGGGCGCGCCTACCGCGTGCTGGGCACCGACGGCTTCGGCCGCAGCGACTTCCGCAGCAAGCTGCGCGAGCACTTCGAGGTCAACCGCCACTACATCGTCGTCGCCGCGCTGAAGGCCCTGGCCGACGAGGGCGCGCTGCCGGCCGCCAAGGTAGCCGAGGCGATCAGGAAGTACCGCATCGACACCGAGTGCGTGAACCCGCTGGTCGCCTGACCCTGAACAACAACAAGGAGACGAGCATGGCCCTGGTGGAAGTCAAGGTACCGGACATCGGCGACTTCAAAGATGTCGAGGTCATCGAGCTGCTGGTCAAGCCCGGCGACATGGTGAAGGTGGAGCAGTCGCTGATCACGGTCGAAAGCGACAAGGCGTCGATGGAGATTCCCTCGTCGCATGCCGGTGTGGTCGTGGAAATGAAGGTCAAGCTCGGTGACAAGGTCGGCGAAGGCAGCCTGCTGCTGATGCTGCAGGCCGACGCTTCGGAATCGGCCACTGCCCCGGCCGCGGCGCCCAGCGCGCCTGCAGTGGTTGCACCGCCCGTGGCCGCAACCGCCGCCCCGGTAGCGGGCGGCGGCCTGGTGGACATCGTCGTTCCCGACATCGGCGACTTCGACGAGGTGGCGGTGATCGAGCTGCTGGCCCAGCCTGGCGATGCCATCAAGCTCGAGCAAAGCCTGATCACGGTGGAATCCGACAAGGCCTCCATGGAGATTCCGTCCTCGCATGCCGGCGTGCTGAAGGAGCTGAAGGTCAAGATCAGCGACAAGGTGTCCAAGGGCAGCCTGATCGCCGTGGTGCAGGCCTTGGGCGCGGCTGCGGCCGTGCCGGCTGCCGCTGCAGCCCCGGTAGCCGCGGCGCCCAAGGCCGAGCCACCAGTCGCGGCGACGCCGGCCTCGGTGGCGGTGGCCGCTCACCAGCCGACGACGCCCAGCGCCACGCTGCCGCATGCATCGCCGTCGATCCGCCGCTTTGCGCGCGAACTCGGCGTGCCGCTGGAGCAGGTCAAGGGCAGTGGGCCCAAGGGCCGCATTACGCAGCAGGATGTACAGGGCTTCGTCAAGTCGGTCATCGCCCAGGCCTCGGCGCCGAAGGTTGCGGCGCCTGCCTCCGCAGGCGGCGGCATCCCGGGCCTGCTGCCCTGGCCGCAGGTGGACTTCGCCAAGTTCGGACCGGTCGAGCGCAAGGACCTCAGCCGCATCAAGAAGATCAGCGGCGCCAACCTGCACCGCAACTGGGTGCTGATCCCGCACGTCACC
>Ga0105090_10000259_pt1 | contig 24467 bp, 16 predicted proteins | sample PPLLak3March2015_FD_79110 | JGI IMG/M metagenome (GOLD analysis project Ga0105090, IMG submission 79110) | Freshwater sediment microbial communities from Prairie Pothole Lake near Jamestown, North Dakota, USA - PPLs Lake P7 Core (1) Depth... | ecosystem: Environmental > Aquatic > Freshwater >...
CGACGCGCTGGCCGGATTCCTTCACCCAGGCCTGCAGCTTCAGCAGCTCCACCTGCAGCTCGTACTTCTTGCGCTCGTAGCTGCGGCGCGACATCAGGTGCTTGTAGGGATAGCCACCCCCGCGCCAGTCGTCGGCGAGTTCGCCGTCGGCCTGCTCGTACTTCACCGTGCGGGCCGCGCCGTCCCGCTGTTCGAGCAGGTTGCGCAGCGCGACGATGTCATCGGGCGCGGCCCCGGCGAGGATGGCGTCGAACGAGTCGATCAGGCCGCGCGGGTCGCCGTGCGCGGCGCGCGAAAGGATATCCTGCACCGCGAAGGCCTTCGATTCGGTGGCGGCATCGACCGCCTCGTTGACCGAGAAGTCCTCGATGCCGCGGGCGGTGAGCACCGGCGGCACGTCGCCGCGGGCGGCTCGCCGCTTGCCGTGGGGCACGGCGCTGGGGGTCTTGCGGCGCTTGCGCGCGGGGGCGGCCTGCTCCGGCCCGGTCGCCGGTCGGGTTTGCTTGGTGTCGTCCATGTCTGCGTCCTCGAACGCGGGGTAATCGTGTTTCGACCCCAGAGTACCTGTGGCACCGCGTCGGAGCCGTCCGCAGATACCGCAGCGCCCTCAGGGCGTGACGATCGCGAACCGGCCGTCCGGCTTGTCGAGCAAGGACAGGAAGGACAGCAGCTTGAGGCGGCTGCCGTCCACCTGCAGCTCGTCCGACATCACGAGCTCCTTGAACCCGGCCTCGCCGATCCCGAGCCGCAACAGCAACTCGCGCGTCAGGTGTACGGTCGCGTCGGCATCCGCGACCGCCTCGGCCCGCCGGTGGTGCAACACCGCGTTGTCGAGCTCGAGCACATGGGTTTCGCCTACGTCGGTGAACACGAAGTTGAACTTGTAACGCTTGCCGTCGGCGGCGGGCCCGTCGATGCGCACCGTCATCGAGTCCAGGAACCGCTCGACCGGCGTGTTGCGCAACAGCCCGAGCGCCCGGCGCGGATCGGCGGCGGTACCCTGCACGCCGTCACGCAATTCAAGCGCGCCGGTGAGGTAGACGTCGCGCCATGGCGCGCTCTCCGCCCGGTAGCCAAGCTGCTCGTAGACCGCAGCGAGCAGGGCCTTGGCGCGTGTGTTGGAAGGCGCGGCAAAGACGAGGTGATCGAGCAGCGTCGCCGCCCAGCGATCGTCACCTGCATCGTGCGCGGCCTGGGCCAGCGCGAGAACCTGGTCGGCCCCGCCCATCGCCGCCACGTATCTCGCTCCTGCCTCGGCCGGCGGCAGGGGGTCGAGGTTCGCGGGATTCGCGTCGTACCAGCCTAAGTACGCCTGGTACACCGCCTTGGCGTTGTGCCGCACCGTGCCGTAGTAGTCGCGCGCGCCGAAGCGCGTGCGCAGCGCTGCCGGCAGTTCCACCAGCTCGGCGATTTCCCGCGACGTGTAGCCCTGGTTGGCAAGCCGCAGCGTCTGGTCGTGGATGTAGCGATACGCGTCGCGCTGCGTCCGCAGGTGCTCGAGCACGCGGGCATTACCCCAGATCGGCCACTGGTGCCCGCCGAACATGACCTCCACGTCGCCGAACAACTCGATCGCGCGATCGATGTGGCCGCTCCACTGGAGCGCGTCGCGCACCTTGGTGCCACGCAGGGTGTACAGGTTGTGCAGCGTGTGCGGGACGAGGTCGGCGCTGCCCCAGGCCTTGTGGTCGGGCAGGTACAGCGTGAGCGTTGCCGGCGCCTCGGAGTGCGGCGCGTTCTGGAACACGAAGCGCACGCCATCGAGTTCCATCTCCTGCGGCGTGCGATCGACGATCACCGTGGGCTCGCGGAGCCCTAAGTTGCCGTACGGCACGCCCTTGCCGAGTCCGGCGTCCACATGTCCGGTGGCGCTGCGCGGCAGCGCAACGCCGTACATATAGAGTGCGCGGCGCCCCATCGCGACGCCTGCGAGCACGTTCTCGCTGGTCGCCTCCTCCATGAATCCAGCCGGTGCCACGATCGGCACCGACGTCGGCCCCGGCGGCAGCACCCCATCCACGCCGCCGAAGTGATCCACATGACTGTGCGTGAAGATCACCGCGGCAACGGGGCGGTCGCCGAGATGCTTGCGCGCCAGCGCGAGTGCGGCGGCCGCGGTCTCCGCCACGGTGAGCGGATCGACCACGATCCAACCGGTGCGACCTTCGATCAGCGTCATGTTCGACAGGTCGTAACCGCGCACCTGGTGGATGCCGGGGACGACCTCGAACAACCCGTGCTCTCCGTCCAGCCGGGCCTGGCGCCACAGGCTCGGGTTTACCGTGGGCGGTGCATCGCCCTGGATGAACGCGTACGGTTCGAGTTCCCACGCCGTGCGGCCATCGGGGCCGGCGATCTTCACCGGCGCATCGCTGGCAATGAAGCCGCGCCGTGCGTCCTCGAACGCTTGTAGGTCCGCGAGAGGCAGCGACTGGGCGACGGTGCGATTCGCTGCGATCGTGTGCGTCGTTGCGCCGCCGGCATCCGCCGCAGGCTCGTCAGCATGGCGGGAACATGCGGACACGCTGGCCGCGAGGATCGCGAGCGGAACCAGCATGGGACGCATCAGCGTTGTCTCCAGCCCGCCACCCAGCGGAAGAACACCGGCACGAAGAACGTCGCCACGAACGTCGCGGCGAGCATGCCGCCGATCACACCCGTGCCGATCGAGTGCCGGCTCGCCGCACCCGCGCCCGAGCTCAAAGCCAGCGGCGTCACGCCGAGGATGAACGCGAGCGAGGTCATGACGATCGGGCGGAAGCGCAGCCGGGCGCCCTCGATCGCCGCCTCTGCCACCGGCATCCCTTCCTGCACCTTGAGCTGCGCGAACTCGACGATCAGGATCGCGTTCTTCGATGCGAGGCCCACCAGCGTGACCAGGCCGATCTGGAAATAGATGTCGTTCTCGAGCCCACGCAGGAACACGGCGAGGAACGCCCCGAACACCGCGAACGGCACCGCGAGGATCACCGCGAACGGCAGCGTCCAGCGCTCGTACTGCGCGGCCAACACCAGCAGCACCATCACCACGCCGACGAGGAACACGGACTGCGAGGCGCCGCCGGTCGCCTTCTCCTGGAACGACGTGCCGGTCCACTCGAGCGCGTAGCCGTCCGGCAGCGTCTCCTCCGCCAGCTGCTCCATGATCTCGAGGGCCTGGCCCGAGCTGTAGCCGGGCGCCGGGCCGCCGAGGATCTTCGCCGACGGGAACACGTTGTAGCGCTCGATGATCTCGGGGCCAGTCACTTCGCGGATCGTCACCAGCGCGGTGAGCGGGATCAGCTCGCCGCTGCCGGTGCGCACGTACACGTTGCGGATGTCGTCCGGGTGCGCGCGGAACTCGGCCTCGGACTGCAGGTGCACGCGAAACACGCGCCCGGCGCGGTTGAAATCGTTGACGTACAGGGCGCCGAACGTGCTCTGCAGCGTCTCGAACACCTCGGCGACATTCACGCCGAGCAGCTTGGCCTTCTCGCGGTCGAGGTCGATGCGGATCTGCGGCACGCTCGCCGAGTAGCTGGTCGTCACGCCGGCCAGCTCCGGCCGCTGGTTCGCCGCGGCCACGAGCTTCTGCACCGCGGCCTCGAGCTGCTTGTAGTCGCCGCCGCCGCGCGACTGCACGAACCCGTCGAAGCCGCCGGTCATGCTCAGGCCCTCGATCGGCGGGGGCTCGAACGCCAGCACGAACGCATCCTTGATCTGCGAGCCGAAGCCGAACACGAAGCCGGCGACGCCCTTCGCCGACAGCTCCTCCGTGGTGCGCTCGCTCCAGTCCTTTAGGTTCACCCAGGTGATGCCGGTGTTCGTGCGCAGGCTGAACGTGAGCACGTCGAGGCCGGAGAACGTCATGACCTGGTCGACCGCGGGATGCGACAACAGCGCCTCGGTGAGCTGCGCATTGACCGCCTCGGTGCGCTTCAGCGCCGCCGCGTCCTGCAGGATCGGGATCACCATCACGTAACCCTGGTCCTCGGCCGGCGCGAGCGCCGCGGGCACGCTGCGCACCAGTGCCACGGTCGCGACGATCATGACTACGAACAGCGCGAGCGTCAGGGCGCCGTGGCGCAGCATGAACGCCACGCCGCGGGCATAGCGCCCGGTCATGCGCGCGAACCAGTCGTCGAACTTGTGCAACCAGCCGTGGCTCGCCGCGTCCTCGTGGCGCAGCACGGAGGCGCACAGCGCCGGCGTCAGCGTGAGCGCGACGAAACCCGAGATGGCCACCGACACCGCGATGGTGATCGCGAACTGGCGGTACATCTCGCCCACCAGGCCACCGAGGAACGCGACCGGCAGGAACACCGCGGTGAGCACGAACACGATGGCGATCACCGGCCGCGTCACCTGGTCCATCGCCTTGATCGTGGCGTCGCGCGGCGAGAGGTTCTCCCCGGCCATGATGCGTTCGACGTTCTCGAGCACCACGATGGCATCGTCCACCACGATGCCGATGGCGAGCACCATGCCGAACAGCGTCAGGGTGTTGATGGAGAAGCCGAGCACCAGCATCGCGGCAAAGGTGCCGATCAGCGACACCGGCACCGCCAGCATCGGGATCAGCGTGGCGCGCCAGTTCTGCAGGAACAGGAACACCACCGCGAACACCAGCAGCATCGCCTCGGCGAGGGTCTTCACCACCTCGACGATCGACACCTTCACGTACACGGTGGTGTCGTACGGAATCGACCAGTCGAGGCCGGCCGGGAACAGCTGCTCCATCTCGGCCATGCGCGCCTTCACGGCGTTGCCGACCTCGAGCGCGTTGGCGCCGGGCTTGAGGAAGATGCCGATCGGCACCGTCGGCTTGCCGTTGCGTGCCGCCGAGAAGTTGTACTCGCGTGAGCCGAGCTCGACGCGCGCCACGTCCTTCAGCCGCACGATGCCGCCGGTGTCCGTGGTGCGGATTACGATCCGCTCGAACTGTTCGGGCTCGGCCAGTCGGCCCAGCGTGGTCACCGAGAACGTGAAATCGGCGCCGTCCGTCGAAGGCTCCTCACCGACGCGACCGGCGGCGAACTGCGCGTTCTGCTCGCGCACCGCGGCGGCGACGTCGGACGGCGTGAGCCCGAGCTGCGCGAGGCGGTCGGGACGCAGCCAGATGCGGATCGAGTAGTCCTTCGAACCGAAGATCTGCGCGTCGCCCACGCCCGGCACGCGACGCAGTTCGTCCACCACGTTGAGCAAGGCGTAGTTGGAGACGAACACCGCGTCGAAGCGCGGGTCCGCCGAGTCGAGCGCGATGATCTGCAGGAACGACGTCGAGCGCTTGCGCACGCTGACGCCCTGCCGGCGCACTTCCTCCGGCAACTGTGACAGCGCGCTCTGCACGCGGTTGTTGACGTTGATCGCCGCGAGGTCCGGATCGGTGCCGATCGCGAACGTGATCGTCATGCCGAGCGAGCCGTTGCCGGCGCTCGCCGAGCGCACGTACAGCATGTTGTCCACGCCGTTGATCGCCTGCTCGAGCGGCGCGGAGACGGTCTCGGCGACGGTCTCGGCATTGGCGCCCGGATAGAACGCCTGCAGGTCCACCTCCGGGGGAAGAATGTCCGGATACTGCGCGACCGGCAGCACCCGCAGCGACGCGAGGCCGGCGATGACGATGAAGGCCGACAGGACCGACGCGAAGATCGGCCGATCGATGAAGAAGCGCGAGATCACGGCGTGGCTCCGGCCTCTGGCGCAACGGCCTTGACCTTCACGCCCGGCTGCACCTTGAGCACGCCCTCGACGATGACGCGCTCGCCGCCGGCGAGGCCCTCGGCGATCACCGCCCGCTCGCCGACCATGCCCGCGAGACGCACGGGCCGCAGGTCCACGGCATCGCCCTCGCCGACCAGCCAGACGAAACTGCCTTGCGCGCTCGACATCACCGCACGGCGCGGCACCGTCACTGCGTCGGGAATCTCGACCCCTTCGAGCTGCGCGCGCACGAACTGGCCGGGCACCAGCTTGCCGTCCGGGTTCGGCATCACCGCACGGGCCCGCACGGTGCCCGAGGTCGCCTCGACAGCGTTGTCGACGAACGTGAGCTTGGCCGGTTCTGGATGCTGCGCGCCGCCCTGCACTTCGACGCGTACCAGCGGGGCAGTGCCGGTCGCGAGCCGCGCACGCACCTGTGCCGCCTCGGCCTCGGGCAGCGTGAACTCGATGTAGATCGGGTCGGCCTGCACGATGCGCGTGAGCAGGCTCGATTCGTCACCCGCGGTGACCAGGCTGCCTTCCGAGCGCACCTCGCGGCTGGTCAGGCCCCCGATCGGGGCGCGCACCTCGGTGTAACTCAGGTCGAGTTGCGCCGTGCGCAGCCGGGCCTGGGCGGCCGCCGTGTTCGCCTCGGCGACTTCGAACGCAGACACCGCCTCGTCGAGCTGGCGCTGGCTCACGAGGTTCTTCTCGAGCAGCGACACGATGCGATCGCGCTGGCGGCGGGCCTCGGCGAGCTTCGCGCGCTCGACGCCGAGCTCGGCCTGCGCGCGCTCGAGGGCGGCGCGGTAACGGTCGGGGTCGATGCGGAACAGCACCTCGCCCTGGCGCACGGCACGGCCTTCCTGGTAGCGGCGCTCGAGCAGGATGCCGCTCACCAGCGCCCGCACCTCGACCTCACGCGAGCCGACGGCGCGCCCGGTGTACGCGAGGTCGAGCGGCAGGTTGCCTTTCTCGACCGTCACGACTGCGACCTCGGGGGTCGGCGGGGCCGTCTGGCCGCCATCGGGGCCGCCGCAACCGGACAGCAGCGCTGCGCCCACACCTGCAAGAACGACGACCCCGGCGGCCCACCCACGACGAACGTTCATGCGGTCACTCCGTTTCGACAGCGGCAGGCGCGGACCGGACCCGCCGTCCGGGAAACGTCGCCGGTGCCTGCAAGCGAGAAAGTCGCGTATTGTACTGACTGCAGGACGACCTGCCCCCCCCGAGGCGACCAGACGACGGGATTCGCCGACGAACTGCGCTCCGGGGCCGGCTGGCACTGCGCACGCAGCCACTCGCCCAACGGGGAACACGTCATGCGATTCGCACCACTTGCCGCCGCAATGCTGTTGGCCGCCACGGTCGCCCAGGCCGCCGATCCGGTCTTGATGTCAGCTGAATGGGCTGCGGCGGCGTGCGCTGCCTGGAACGCCGACGTGGTGCTCACCCGGGACCTGGTCGGGAGCGGGTGGATCAAGAACGACAAGGGCCGCGGGTTCAAGGTGATGCAGGTTTATCGCGAGGACTGCGGCGACCGGCCCACGGCCGAACTGCGCGTCGCGCTCAAGGACGGCGCTGCACGCTGCATCTACGGCGGCGCGGTAGAGACGACGCAGCTCGACTCCGGCGCGGACTACGTGATGTTCGCCGAGACGAAGCGCTGGCTGGAGATGGGACGCGGCGATTACGGCCCGATGAAGGCCATGACGTTCGGGCGGCTAGGCTTCAAGGGCCCGAAGATGGAAGCCATGGGCAACATGGGCCCGTTCGGCAATTTCCTGCTGTTGGTCGGCAAGGTGCCGGCCGACTCGAAGACCTGTCCGAAGTAACCGCGTGGCGCCGAACGCCGCGCAGGAGTGAGTGGGCATGACGAAGTACTTCGACGCCGACGGACTGCGGCTGGCGTATGACGACGTCGGCGAGGGCGAGCCGATCGTGTTGCTGCACGGCTTCGGCGCCGACCGCCGGCTCAACTGGAAACTGCCCGGCTGGTACGACGCGCTCACGAATGCCGGCTACCGCGTGCTTGCACTCGACGCGCGCGGCCACGGGCAGAGCGCCAAGCCCGCCGACATCGAGGCCTATCGTCCGGCGGGCATCGCCGGCGACGCCGTGCGGCTGCTCGATCACCTCGGCCTCCGCAAGGCCTGCCTGTTCGGTTACTCGATGGGCGGCCGCAATGCCGCGTGGCTGCTGGCGCACCATGGACGGCGCTTCCGAGCGGTGGTGATCGGCGGCACGGGCCTCAACCTGCTCGCGCCAGCCGACGCACGCCGCTGGGCGAAGCGTGGATTCGCACTGACCAGGGATAACGCGAACACCGAATCGCTGGCGATCCCGGCGATGGTGCCGCTCTACCGGCGGGCGCTGCAGCGCGGCGGACGCACCGGCGCGCTCGCCGCGTGCCTGATGGGCGCGTTCCCCAACATGAGCAAGGCCGACTTTGCACGCGTGAAGACGCCCGCGCTGGTCGCATGTGGCGGCAAGGACACGCTGGCGGGCAGCCCGATCCCGCTCGCGGCGTCGATCCCCGGGGCACGGGCGGTGCTGATCCCCGCGCGTAACCACCTGGGCGCCGTCGCCGATCCCTTCTTCAAGGGCGCGGTGCTGGGCTTCCTCGGCTCGCACCGCTGAGGGTTCAGCCGGGGCGCCGCTCGCGCAGCACCCACCACAGCCCGCGAATGTCAGCGCGCCACTGCGGCAGCACCTTGAGCAGGGCAATTTCCTCGAGGCTCGCGACGATGCTGGTGCCTGCCGCCAGGTAGAGCATCCACGGCTCGAAGCCGGACAGGAACAGCCAGCCGATGAAGAAGCCGAGCAGGTTGGCCACGACCTTCGAGAGATACGTGTGAAAGCTGGACAGCCGCCGGTACCGCGCGAGCGCCAGCACGTCCTCGATCACCCACAGCCCCAATGCGGTACCGCAGAGCCACGCGTGGTCGCGGATCACCTCTGGGTGGAACACCCAGATGCCGTAGAACGAGACGAACAGCATCAGCGAGTCGGCCACCGAGTCGAGGATCGCGCCGAGCTGCGATTCCAGCCCGTACATGCGGGCGATCCAGCCGTCGAAGATGTCGCTCAGCAGCGCCGGGATCAGCACCCAGGTGAACGCGGTGCGCTGCTCCTCGAATGCCAGCACGAGGAGCACCGGCACCGCGAGCGCGCGGGCTCCGCTCAGCGCGTTCGGCACATGCCTGAGCCAGGCAGGGTGTCGGCGGTCGGCACTCATGGGCTCGCAGCATCGCCCGGCCGGCCGCCGTGCGCCACCGCGGTTTGCCGTATGCCCCGCGACAGCGGCGCCCCGGCGAATCAGCAGCGGTAATGGAACCCGCGCGGGGCGGCCTCCGCCCCGCGCGCAGTCAGTTGCGCGAACTCGCACAACCAGCGGCGCGTCTCCGCAGGCTGCACGATCTCCTCGACGAAGAAGCGCTCCGCCGAACGGAACGGCGAACGCAGGCGCTCGAGGCGCGCCCGGATCTCGCGCTTGGTCGCCTCCGGATCGGGCGCCGCTTCGATCTGCGCCTTGAACGCCGCCTCGAGCCCGCCCTCGACCGGCAGCGAGCCCCAGTCGCCACTCGGCCACGCGATGCGATAGCGGAAGCGCGTGTGGTCGATCATGCCGGCGCCCGCCACGCCGAACGCGCGGCGCAAGATCACGGCACACCACGGTACGGTGGACTGGTAGATCGTCGCAATGGCACGCGTGCCGTCGCGGATCGTGCCGGCCTTCTCCGCCTGCGAGCCGATAGTGAAACCGCCCACGTCGACGAAGTGCACCACGGGCAAGCGGAACGTCTCCGCCAGCTCGACGAGTCGCGTCATCTTGCGCGACGCGGCGGCCGTCCACGTGCCGCCCATCTGGCCCGAGTCGCTGGCGAGCACCGCGACGGTGCGGCCATCGAGCCGCGCCAGGGCCGTGACGATCGACTTGCCCCATGCGCGGCCCATCTCGAAGAAGCTGCCGCGATCGAGCACGGCCTCGAGGATCGGCCGGATCTCGTATGGCCAGCGCCGGTCGCGTGGGATCGCGCCGTCGAGCCACGCCTCGGCGCGATCGACGGGGTCGTCGCAGGCGACGCGCGGCGGCGGAACGCCGGCACGATCGGGCAGGTACGACAGGAAGCGCCGGGCGCGCGCGAAGGCATCAAGCTCGCTCTCGACGACGTCGTCCACGCTGCCCGTGCTGGCGTGCAGGTCGGCACCGCCGAGCTGGTCGGCCGTGACCTTTTCGCCCGCCGCTTCGACCACCGGCGGCCCCGCAGTGAACATCTGGCTCAAGGCCCGCACCATGATCGAGTGGTGGCTCGCGACCAGGCGCGCCGCACCCAGGCCCGCGATCGGGCCGAGGCCGAGCGCCACGACCGGCACGCGCCCGAGGTTGGCCACCACCTGGTCGAAACCGGGCACGTACGGCACGTAGGTGGCGCCGAGCTTTTCGATCTCCGCCACCGAACCGCCGCCGCCGGTGCCGTCGAGCAGGCGCACCAGCGGCAGGCCGTACTCGGCCGCCATCAGCTCGGCCTGCACGTTCTTCTCGTGGTGGTAAGTCTCGGACGAACCGCCGCGAATGGTGAAATCGTCGGCACTCACGGCGACGGCACGGCCGCTGATCGCGCCGCGGCCGACCAGGCAGCTCGACGCTCGAAAGCCGGTGAGCCGGCCGTCGGCATCGTAGCGGCCCTCGCCCGCGAGACTGCCCCATTCCCGGAACGAACCCTCGTCGAGCAGCGCAGCGATGCGTTCGCGCACCGTGAGCTTGCCGCGTGATTTCTGGCGCGCCACGCGGTCCGCGCCGCCCATTTCCGCGGCCAGCGCCTGCCTGCGCCGGATCTCGGCAATCTCGTCCGTCCAGTCGTTCGCGCTCATGCTGCCGCCTCGGGCCTCGCGATCATCCCGCAAAGGTGAGGCCTTCTAGAACTTAAAGGTCACCGTGCCGTTCAGCCGCCGCGGCTCGCCGAAGAACTCGCCATTGAAGATGGACGCCAGGTACTCCTCGTCGGAGCAGTTCTTGCACTCGAACGTCGCGCGCCAGCGCCCGCTCTCGGAGGTGTAGCCGAGCATCAGGTTGAGCAGCGTGAAGCTGTCGGCGTACGTGTCGAGCGAGGTCGGTGTCACCAGCGGACCACCCGGCTCGAGGCGCAGGTCGGGCGTGGAGTTCGATGCCGTCGTCCAGTAGCCCGAGTTGTAGTTCGCCTCGACGGTGAGCCGTGCGGTGCCGCCGGTCAGGGCGATGGGGAAGTCCCAGTTCACGCCGAGCGCGATGGTCTCCTCCGGCAGGCGCGACAAGTCGTCATCGAGGTCGATGGCGTTCACGTAGCTGCTCGACGTCGACGGCGGCGTGGGCACGCAGCGCCCGCCCTGGATCGTACCGCCGTTGCTGCAGAACGACTGTGCGCGCGGATTGACCTCGGTGTACTCGCCGGTCTGGAAACCCGCCATCGCGTAGGCCGACACCTGGTCCGTCAGCTGGGCGGTGAGCTCGACCTCGGCACCCATCACCTCGACGTCGCCGGCATTGTCCTGCGTGGACAACACGCCCGTGCCGAGCGGCGACGGCGTCGTGTACGACAGCTGCAGGCCTTCCGTTTCCGCATAGAAGCCCGTGACGTTCAGGCGCAGCCGGTCGTCGAGCATCTGGCTCTTCATGCCGAGCTCGTACGACCAGGTCTTCTCCGGGTCCATCGGCTGGAATTCCTGCGGACGATATGCCGTGCGCGAGTTCCAGCCGCCGGCCTTGAAGCCGCGCGTGGCGCTCGCGTAGAGCAGCATGTCGTTGGTCATCTGGAAGTTGACGCCCACCTTCGGCGTCACGATGCTCGTATCGAGCTTCGTTTCGATATCGGCGTCCCTGAGATCCTCGGTGGTCATGCCACCGTACTGGGTCGGCCGCAGGTCTACTTCCTTCGATTCGTCCGTGTAGCGGGCGCCGAGCACCGCCGTCCAGCGGTCGACGAACTCCCAGTCCACCTGCGCGTAGACCGCGAAGCTCGTGGTGTCGTTGCCGATGTCGCGCCAGCTCGAGTAGCCGGGGACCGTGCCGCAGGTCATGTTGCCGTCGCCGTACAGGCCGGGGCTGCAGCCGAGCGTGAGGGTCGAGGCCGCCGTGGCACCGAAGGTCTGGCCGGCCTTGGTGGTGTTGTCCTCGTAGAAGTAGAACAGGCCGGCGACGTAACGCAGGTTGTCACCGAAGCTGCCGTTGAACTTGAACTCCTGCGAGAACATGTCGTACTCGCCGTCGTTGTTCAGGCCGAACGGCCCGGGCGCGGGACTGCTGGTGGTTCGCGACAGTGAAAAATCGAGCACGAACTGCTGCTCGACCGAGCGGTAGCCGGTGATCGAGTTCATGGTGACGGCATCGTTGATGCGCCACTCGAGGTTCGAGATCAGGCCGAGCGAGTCCGTGTCGTTGCGCAGGCCCCGCTTGTTGAGCATGTCGGCCACGAGGTCGTTGGTCGCGCCCTTGACCGTGTAGACCGAATGGGTGGTGTCGCGGCTGCCCAGGTCGGAGCGCAGGTTCAGGCCGTTCGACACCATGTACTCGGCCGAGATGTCCCAGGTAACGGCATCGGTCGGCAGCAGGCGCAGTGCGCCGCGGAACCCGTAGCTCTCGACGCCGTTCAGGGTCTCGCCATTGGTCTTGTTGTCGAGCCAGCCGTCGTCCTCGAGCCAGTAACCCGAGAACTTGGTCAATACCCGCTCGCTCACCGGCAGGTCGACCGAGCCGCGGACCAGCTGGCGGTTGAAGCTGCCGACGCCGACCGACACGTAGCCGTCGAACTCCTCGCCCGGCTTGCGGGTGATGATGCTGATGGCGCCACCCGTCGAATTGCGGCCGAACGTGGTGCCTTGCGGGCCGCGCAGCACCTCGAGGCGTTCGACGTCGAACAGCGCGTAGTTGTTCGCGTTCTGGCGCGGCAGGATCACCTCGTCCACGTACGTGGAAACGGCCGGGTCGAGCAGCGCGATCTGCTCGGTGGAGCCGAGGCCGCGCAGGAAGTAGGTGTTGGCAGTGGCCGTGCCGGTATTGTTCTGGCCGAGCAGGTTCGGGATGGTACGCGCGAGGTCGACCGTGGAAAGCAGCTGGCGCGATTCGATGTCCTCGGCGGAGAACGCCGACACGGCGACGGGCACCTTCTGCAGCGACTCGGTACGGCGCTGCGCGGTGACGACCACCTCCTCGAGGCCGGCAACGCCCCCGGCGGGAGCGGTCTGGGCGAATGCCGCGCCCGAGGCGAGCGTGGCGGCGATGGCGACGGCAAGTGAGTTGCGCACCGTGAGGTCCCCCTGAGTGGTGGTTTGCCGGCCCGAGCATACATCCGCGACTTTGTCCGGACAATTACCCGCTGGACGTGACGCCCACCCGGCGGCCGCTTACCATGCCGCCCTTGGGGACTGTCCCCTTTTCTCCGACCGGAGAAATGGGGACTGTCCCCTTTAACTCCTTTAACTCTTTAACTCTCCACCTCACGGACCCTGACCACAATGAAGCGACTGATCCTGGCTGCCGGCGCCCTGGCGCTCCCGCTCCTGGCCGCGACCGCCCTCGCCGCCGAACCGCTTAAGCTGGATGAAACGGCGAGCGTGAGCTACGCGCTCGGCTACCAGCTCGGCCGCGACCTGGCCGGCACCGAGGTGCGCAACGAGGCGTTACTGCAGGGCATCACTGACGGCCGCGCCGGCGCGGCTGCCAGGCTCAACCCCGAGGAAATGCAGGCGGCGCTCACCTCGCTCGAGCAGCGCATCAACGAGCAGCGAGCCAAGGCGCAGGCCGAAGCCGCCCAGAAGGCCGCTGCTGCGGGCACCGCCTTCCTGGCCGAGAACGCCAAGCGCGCCGGCGTGACGACCACGACGACCGGACTCCAATACAAGGTGATCAAGCCCGGCACCGGCCGGACCCCCACGGCGAACGACACGGTCACGGTCCACTACCGCGGCACGCTGGTGGACGGCACCGAGTTCGACAGCTCGTACCAGCGCGGCCAGCCCGCCTCGTTCCCGGTCGGCGGCGTGATCGCCGGCTGGACCGAAGCGCTGCAGTTGATGAAGGAAGGCGCGCAGTACCAGCTCGTCATCCCCCCGGCGCTGGCCTACGGAGACCGCGGCCCGCTCGCCGGCCAGGTACTGATCTTCGACGTCGAGCTGTTGAGCGCGACGGCCGAAGGGCAGGCCAAGTAAGCCGACTGCGGCCCGCCATGCCCGTCGTCGAGGCGAACGGCCTCAGGATCGACTGCGAGGTGCACGGGGATCCCGGCGCGCCGGCGGTCCTGCTGATCATGGGGCTCGGCATGCCGGCCGCGCTCTGGCCCGACCCGGTGGTGCAGACGCTGACCGTCGCCGGCTTCCGGGTCGTGACCTTCGACAACCGCGATGCCGGCGGCTCGACGCGGCTGGAGGGCGTGCGGGTGCCGAACGTGCTGCGCGCCATCGGCCGCGCGTTGCTGCGGCGCCCGGTGGCGGCACCCTACACGCTCGACGCCATGGCGGCCGACACGGTCGGGCTGCTCGACGCGCTGGGCATCGCGCAGGCGCACGTGGTCGGCGCCTCCATGGGCGGCATGATCGGCCAGCTGATCGCAGCGAAGTATCCGTCGCGCGTGCTGAGCCTCACGTCGATCATGTCGAACAGCGGCAACCCGGAACGGCGGATCGCGTTCGGCCGCTGGAAGGCGCTGCGGGCGATCATCCATCGGCCGCCGCCGCCCGACGACCACGAGGCCGTCGTTCGGCACCTGATGCGCGTGTTCGGCGTGATCGGCAGCCCGGCGTTCCGTCACGAGCTCGAGTCGATGCGGCCGCTGTTCGAGCGGGTTGCGCGCCGCGGGCTGTATCGCGCGGGCACCTCGCGGCAATTGCTGGCCATCCTCGCCACCGGCGATCGCCGTCCGCTGCTCGCGCAGATCAAGGCGCCCACGCTGGTACTGCACGGCGCCGACGATCCGCTGGTGCCGGTGGCGGCGGGACGCGATACAGCGGCGCACATCCCGGGCGCGAAGCTCGAGATCGTCGACGGCATGGGGCACGACTTCCCGCCGGGGCTCATGGCGCAGCTCGCGGCCCGTATCGCCGAACACTGCCGGGCAGCGCAACCCGTGGTGCCCGCTGCTGCCGCCGAGCCCGCCCCGGTCGCCTGACTCAGCCGCTGTTGCGCAAGCCCGCGGCGATGCCGTTGATGGTGAGGTGGATGCCGCGCTTAGTGCGGTCGTCACGGTCACCGGAGCGGTAACGCCGCAGCAGCTCGACCTGGATGTGGTTGAGCGGGTCGAGATACGGGAACCGATTGCGGATCGAGCGTGCCAGCAGCGGGTTCGACTGCAGCAGGTGATCGCTGCGGGTGATCGACAGCAGGTTCTGCACCGTCGCGCGGTGCTCGGCGCGCAGCCGCGGGAAGATCTGCTCGCGCAGCGCGTCGTCGCTCACCAGCGCCGCATAGCGTGAGGCGATGGCGAGGTCGGTCTTCGCGAGCACCATGTCCATGTTCGAGAGCAGCGTCGCGAAGAACGGCCAGTCGCGGTACATCTCGCGCAGCAGCTCGAGGCCGCCCGGGTTCTCCGCGAGCCAGGTGTCGACCGCGGTGCCGAAGCCGTACCAGCCGGGCAGCATCAGGCGGCACTGCGCCCACGAGAACACCCACGGGATCGCGCGCAGGTCCTCGATCGAGGTGGACTTCTTGCGCGATGCCGGGCGGCTGCCGATGTTCAGGTCGGCGATCTCGCTGATCACCGTCGATTCCCAGAAGTAGCGCTCGAAACCCGGCGTCTCGTACACCAGTTTGCGATACGCGCGGAAGGCATGCGCCGACAGTGCGTCCATCGCCGCGAGGTAGGCCACTTTCGGGGCGTCGCCACGTTCGGGCAGCAACGTAGCCTCGAGCGTCGCGGCCACCAGTGTCTCGAGGTTGCGCCGGCCGATGTCCGGGTTGCCGTACTTCGCCGCGATCACCTCGCCCTGCTCCGTCACGCGGACCTGGCCCTGCACCGCACCGGCCGGCTGCGCGAGCACCGCCTGGTAGGTGGGGCCACCGCCGCGACCGACCGAACCGCCGCGGCCGTGGAACAGTCGCAGGCGTACGCCGTGCCGCGCAAATACCTCGACCAGCGCGCGCTCGGCCTTGAAGAGTTCCCACCCCGAGGTGAGAAAGCCGCCGTCCTTGTTGCTGTCGGAGTAGCCGAGCATCACCTCGTGCGTGCCGTCGCGCGAGGCCAGCAGCCGTGCGTAGCCCGGCAGCGACAGCAGTCGGTCCATCACCCGTCCGGCGTCGCGCAGGTCGGCGATGGTCTCGAACAGCGGCACGATGTTGAGGTCGAGCCGGCCCTCGTGCGGCCGCAGCAAGCCGGCTTCGCGCAGCAGCAGCGCCACCTCGAGCACGTCCGACACGTTGTTGGTCTTCGAGATGACGTAATTGACGATGGCTCCGTCACCGTAGCGCTGGCGCATCTCGGCCGCGGCGCGGCAGATCTCGAGCTCGCCGCGGGTCTCGTCCGAGTAGGCCACGAACGGCGACGACAGCAGGCGTGCGGTCGCCAGCTCCTCGGTGAGCAGCGCCACGCGCGCATCCTCGCCCAGCACGCGGTAGTCCACCCCCGGCCGGGCCGCGACGAAGAGCTCCGCGACCACGCGTTCGTGCACCTCGGAGTTCTGGCGCAGGTCGACGGCGGCGAGGTGGAAGCCGAACACGCTCACCGCCCGGCGCAGGTTGCGCAGGCGGCCGCGCGCCAGCAGCGACGAATTGTGCCCGCACAGGGAGTGGTGGATCGTGTCGAGGTCCGTGGCGAACTCGCCGACGCTCGCGTACGGTGCCGCCTCGCCCACCGCGTGGCGCATCGCCTCGAGGTGGTCGAGTTCGCGGGCGGTGGCGGCGATGCGTGCGTACAGACCGGTGAGCGCGCGGCGATACGGCTCGTCGGCGCGCTGCGGGTGCGGGTCGGGCGAACGCTCGGCGAGCGCGAGCAGTTCGGGGGACGCGTCGATGACCGTGGTCGCGCCCGGAATCTCGGCGCCGAGCTCGTGCAGCTGTTCCAGGTACCACGTGAAGATGCGCGCGGACTGCATGCGCAGCGCGAGACGCAGCACATCGGCGGTGACGAATGGATTTCCGTCGCGGTCGCCGCCGATCCACGAACCCATGCGCAGGAATGCGGGCAGCTCGTGCGCGGCGCCGGCATCGCCGCGGCGCGTGAGCTCGTCCTCGAGCGAGGCGTACAGGCGCGGCATCTCCTGCAGGAACGTGTGGTCGTAGAACGCGAGGCCGTTCGCCACCTCGTCGATGACTGCGAGGCGCTGGCGACGCAGCATGCGTGTCTGCCACAGCGCCAGCACGTTGCGGCGCACGGCCTCGTCGTTCGCGGTGCGCTCGTCCGGCGTGAGCAGCGTGCGGTCGCGATGTTCGAGCAGGCCGGCGATCTTGCGCTCGGTGTCGAGCACGCTCTTGCGCTGTACTTCGGTCGGATGCGCCGTGAGGACCGGCACGATCAGCGCGTCGTCGAAGAAGCGTGCAAGCGTCGCCGGCGCGACACCCGCCTCGTCCGCGCGCTGCAGGGCATACAGCAGGCTGCCTTCGCGCGGCGCCGAGCCCGCGATCTGGTGCGCGCGCGACCGGCGGATGTGGTGCAGGTCCTCGGCGATGTTGGCGAGGTGCGAGAAATAGCTGTACGCGCGCACCACGATCATCGTTTGCCCGGCGGTGAGCCGGTCGAGCGTGCCTTCGAGCTCGGCGCGGGCGGCGGTGTCGTGGTCGCGATGGAACGCGATGGAGCTGCGGCGGATGTGCTCGACGATCTCGAACGCATCGCTGCCCTCCTGCTCGCGCACCGTGTCGCCGAGCAGGCGCCCGAGCAGGCGGATGTCCTCCTTCAGCGGGAGGTCCTTGTCGGCAGGTTCGTTCAAGCGGATCTCCTCCCTGCGGCAGGCGGGGCCGGCCGGGCAGCGGACAGCGACGTGAGCCCGAATGATACGGGCGTTGCGGGCCGACGCGCGCCATTACGGCTTGCCGCGACATCCGCCCGCGGCCGAATGCGCCTAGACTGCCGCATCGTCACTGGCGCCGTGCCGGTCGCGACCCGGCGGGGAGTCTCATCCCGTGCAACTGCCATCCGACCATCCGCTGCGCGTCGAGTTGAACGACGAGGCACACGCCCGTCCGCCGGAGGCACTGGCCGCGCCGCTGCGCCTCACGTTCCTGGCCCTGTACTCCGACCCCACGCAGCGCGAGCAGGAGTGGGAACACGTCTGCGCGCTCGCCCGCCGCTACGGGCACACGCCGCCGGTCCGGGCGAGCCACTACAGTGCCGACCTGGGGCCGTTTCGCGTGAAATGGGAGCGGCACACCGAGTTCACCCGCTACAAGTTCATCGTGGCGGGCGATGGCGATCCGTTCGATCCACCGGCGCTGCGGGCGGTGCCGGCGGACTGGCTCGCAGCGCTGCCGGGCCGGATCATGGTCGGCACGCACGCGGCCCTGCTGCCCGCAGCCGCGGGGGCGCCGGACCACGAGGCGCTGTCCGCGCGGTACTTCGGCGGCGACGCCCTGGTCGGTGCCCGCATCGCCTCCGGCGCGGGGATCGCCTTCACGGACTTCCACATCCGCGACGGCTTCAACCGGCTGCTCGTGTTCGACCGCGGCATGACGTCCCGGCAGGCGGGCCGCTCGATGCAGCGGCTTCTCGAGATCGACACCTATCGCCTGATGGCGCTGCTCGCGCTGCCGGTCGCGCATTCGCTGACGCCCTGGCTGAACGGCGCCGAGCGCGAACTGGCGCAGATCACCGGGTCGCTCGTCGAGTCGAACGAGGCGAGCGAGCCGGGACTGCTCGACCGGCTGACGCGGCTGGAGGCCGAGATCGAGAGCCGCGAGTCGGCGCACCACTATCGCTTCACGGCAGCCGCGGCTTACTACGAACTGGTGCAGCGCCGCATCGAGGACCTGCGCGAGGAGCGCATCCAGGGCCTGCAGACCTTCCGCGAATTCACCGAGCGACGGCTCGCACCGGCCATGAACACCTGCCGCGCCGTGTCGGCGCGGCTGGAATCGCTGTCGCAGCGCGTCGCGCGCGCCACCCAGCTGCTCTCGACCCGCGTGGACCTGACCCGCGAGCGGCAGAACCAGCAGGTCCTCGAGTCGATGAACCGTCGCGCCGAGGCCCAGCTGCGGCTGCAGCAGACCGTCGAGGGACTGTCGGCCGCAGCGATCACGTACTACGTCGTGGGCCTGGTCGGCTACGCCGCCAAGGGCCTCGCGTCGGCCGGCGTGCCGCTGCAGGTCGAACTCGTCATGGCGCTGAGCATCCCCGTCGTGGCGCTGGTGACGATCCTCGGCGTACGCCACGTCCGCAAGGTCGTCACGCGCGCGGTTCGCTGATCCTTCGCTACGAGTCAAACGTACGCTGGCCACGCTCCAGGTCGAGCAGGAACTGCTTGCGCCACAACCCGCCGCCGTAACCGCCCATGCGGCCGTCCGCGTTCACCACACGGTGGCACGGAATGACGATGGCGATGCGGTTCATGCCGTTGGCAGTGCCGACGGCTCGCGTGGCGCCGGACTGGCCGATGCGCGTCGCGACGTCGCGATACGACCACGTCTCGCCGTAAGGAATCTCGAGCAGCGTGCGCCACACCTGCTCCTGGAACGGCGTGCCGCGGATGACGAGCGGCACGTCGAAACCCTGGCGCTTGCCTGCGAAGTACTCGTCGAGCTGCTCGGCCAGCTGGTCGAGCCAGCGGTTGCGCCCTGGCACCAGCGGGGCACCGAGCCGCTTGCGGAGCGTCTTGAGCTGCGCCTCGAGCATGCGCCGGTCGCTGAACTCGAGCAGGCAAACGCCCTCGCTGGTGGCTCCCGCAATCAGCGGGCCCACCGGTGACGCGATCCACTCGAGCGCCACGGCCTCGCCCGCGGCGGCCTCGCTGGGTGCGGCGCCGAATGCGCGGCCGAACGCCGCGCGAAAGCCGCTCTCCGACTCGAATCCCGACTCGCTGGCAACGTCGCTCACGCGGGTTCCCCCCTTGATTTGCCGGAACGCGTCACCGAGGCGCCGCGCCCGGCAGTACGCCTGGAACGTCATCCCGTAGTGCTTCTGGAAATAGCGCCGCGCCCGCGCCGGATCGACGCCGGCAGCGCGCAGGTCGGCCGCACGAATCCGCTCGCCGGGCGCCTTCTCGAGGCGCGCGAGCAACCGCGCCACCCAGGCCGGCGGGCGGCCATCCGCGGCGAGCGGCTGGCAGCGCTTGCAGGCACGGTAACCCGAGAACATCGCTTCGCGCGGTGTGGCGAAGAACTCGACGTTCTCCGGCCGCGGTTTGCGCGCCGTGCACGACGGACGGCAGAAGATGCCGGTGGTCTTCACGCCGGTGAAGAACACCCCGTCGTAGCTCGCGTCGCCGGCAAGAAAGGCGCGGCGCATCACTCGTGCAGAAGGCAGGGTCGGCATGGACGCAACGTTAGCACCGGTCCGGGAGGCAGCCCACCGAGAACGCGACAAGTAATTCGAATTTGGGTACGTTGCGGTGGAGAGGAGATACCCATGAGCGAAGCGATTACCCACGACTGGCGCGCCCTGGTGGCCGAGCTCAATGCGCTGCTGAAACTGAAGACCACCATCATCGGCATGAAGCTGTTCGAGCGTGTCGAGGACATGGAGGCGATCCCGCGGATTCGCCGCCCGAAGGCGGTGCACACCACCGACCAGGTGGTGGGCATGGCTGCGCGGCTCGGCTGGACAGTCGGCATCACCGGCGACGACCTGGTGGGCGCACAGTGCCGCGCCGTGATCGGCCTCGCCCCGCAGGACGAGGCCTGGCGCAGCGGCAAGGAATTCGTCGGCATCTGGCACGCAACGCCCGAAGACGCTCGCCTCCGCCAGGAGGCACTGAGCGTGGTGCCGCACGGCAGGTACCAGGCGCTGGCGGTCAGCCCGCTGGAAGCCGGCCGGCTGAATCCACCGGACATCTGCCTCGTCTACGCCACGCCCGGCCAGATGATCCTGTTCATCAACGGCCTGCAGTGGAAGGGGTACCGCAAGTTCGACTGGAGCGTGGTCGGCGAGACAGCCTGTGCCGATTCCTGGGGCCGCGCGCTCGCGACCGGCGAACCGAGCCTGTCGCTACCCTGCTTCGCCGAACGCCGCTTCGGCGGCGTGCCCGACGACGAGATGCTGATGGCGCTGCCACCGAGGTATTTGCCTGTGGCCATCGAGGGACTCAAGGCGCTGGCGAAGAACGGCATCCGCTACCCGATTCCGCCGTACGGCATCCAGATGGACGTGCGCGCCGGCATGGCGGCGAGCTATCCGGTGAAGCAGTAGCGCACGGCCCTCGCGCGACCGGCGCCCGTCAGCCGCGACGGCTGCCGGCGTAGAGCTCGAACAGCAGCAGCTTGCACGGAATGCTGCCGTTCATGAGCGCGATCGTCCGGCTCGGTCGCAGGCCGATCGCCTTGTAGGGCGAGGCCGTCGCCGCCAGGATCGCAGCCTGCCAGCCGCTGAACTTCTGCTTCAGCGTGTCGCCCACCTCCTCGTAGAGCTGCCGCACGTCGCCTTCGCGGCTGCCGATGCGATCGCCGTATGGCAGGTTGGTGACGAGGATGCCGGATTCCGCCGGGGGCTCGCAGTCCTGGAAGCGGCGTGTGTCGAACGTCATGTACTTCTCGACGCGTGCCTTGAGCGCGCTCTTCTGCGCCATCGCGACGTAGCTCGCGTCGATGTCCGAGGCCACGATCGGCGCAGGCGGCGCCTCGAGCTTCTCGGAGCGCACGCGGTCCTGCGTGGCGCGCCACAGCTGGCGGTCGAAGCCCTTCAGCCACTCGAAATGGAACTCGCCCTTCTTGCGGTGGATCCGCGGTGCCTTGCGCACGGCCAGCATCGCCGCCTCGATCGCGAGCGTGCCGCTGCCGCACATCGGATCCATGAACGGCTGCGTGCCGTCGTAGCCCGCCAAGATGAGGATCGCCGCCGCCAGCGTTTCCTTGAGCGGCGCCGGATGACCCGGCTCGCGGTAGCCGCGCTTGTGCAGCGACTTGCCCGAGGTGTCGAGGCTGAGCATGCACCGGCCCTTCGCCAGGTGCGCGACCACGACCACCCTGGGCTCGTCAGTTTCGACCGGCGGCGCGCGCCCGAACTCGCGATTGAAGACGTCGCGGATCCCCTCGCGCACCTGCGTGATCACCTGCTTCGGCGGCATGCCGCCACCTTCGGCATCCGCGCCCAGGCTCTCCACCATGAACCCGTGCTGCGCGTCGAACAGTTCGCACCAGCGGATGCGACGCGCCTGCGAACGGAGCATCGCCGGGTTCCCGGCCGGGACCTCCTTGATCACGCGCAGGATGCGGCTCGCCGTGCGCAGCTTCAGGTGCAGCTCGTAGAAGAGTTCTTCGCTCGCGTCGAAGCTCACGGCCCGAAAGCCCGGGACGAGATCCTGCGCGCCAAGCGCCTGGAGCTCATGTGTCAGGGCGGGCTTGGTCTCTTCGGGGCAGGTGGCGATCAGTCGCATGACGCTCGCGAGTATAGCGACGGCGCCGGCGACCGATCGCCCCGGCCTGCCGCGGGAGTGATTGTGCGAGAATTTCTGCGCGGACGCCGTTACCGTACCCGGAGGACGCCGAGGAGACGGACCCGTGAAGCGACGCGAATTTCTCAAGACCGGCGCCCTGGCCGGCGGTGCAGCACTGGCGGGCGGTTGCGACTCGCAACCACCGCGCGAGCCAGCGAAGACTGCGGACTGCGCCGCCGATTGGCAGGAACCCGCCTTTGAGCATGCCGAGGCAACGGTCGCGGATCTTGCCCGCGCCCAGTCCGAGGGGCGGGTCACGGCACTCGCGCTGACCGAGGCCTATCTCGCGCGGATCGAGGCAATCGACAGGTCCGGTCCGCGCGTCAATTCGGTGATCGAACTCAACCCCGATGCGCTCGCGATTGCCGGGGCGCTGGACGCCGAGCGCGGCAAATCGGGTCCGCGCGGGACGCTGCACGGCATCCCGGTGCTGATCAAGGACAACATCGATACCGCCGATCGCATGCGCACGTCGGCCGGTTCCCTGGCGCTGGCGGAATCGATCGCGCCGCGCGACGCCTTCGTGGTGGAACGGTTGCGCGCCGCAGGCGCAGTGATTCTCGGCAAGACCAACCTGAGCGAATGGGCCAATTTCCGCTCCACGCGCTCGACCAGCGGCTGGAGCGGCCGCGGCGGCCAGACACGCAATCCCTACGCGCTCGACCGCAACCCCTGCGGCTCGAGCTCAGGATCGGGTGCGGCGGCAGCGGCAAATCTCTGCGTGGTCGCCGTCGGCACCGAGACCGATGGCTCGATCATCTGTCCCGCCAGGTCCTGCGGGCTGGTCGGGATCAAGCCAACCGTCGGACTGGTGAGCCGCTCCGGGATCATCCCGATCTCCGCCACGCAGGACACGGCCGGCCCGATGGCGCGCACGGTTGCCGATGCCGCGGCACTGCTCGGCGTGCTGAGCGGCATTGACGAGCGCGACTCGGCGACGGCGGCCAGCCAGGGCCGGACCCACTCTGATTACACGGCGTTCCTCGATCGGGATGCGCTCAAGGGCGCGCGGCTGGGCGTGGTGCGCACGATGTTCGGCAACAATCCGCATGTGGCGCGGGCGATCGACGCGGCGCTCGTCGAAATGACGCGGCTCGGCGCGGAACTCGTCGATCCGGTCGAGATGCCGTCGCAGGGTCAATTCGACGACGACGAGTTGACGGTGCTGCTGTACGAGTTCAAGGCGGGGCTGAACGCGTATCTCGGCACGCTCGGCCCGGCCGCGCCGGTCAGGACGCTCGCGGACGTCATCGCGTTCAACGAGCAGCATCGCGAGCAGTCGATGCCCTTCTTCGGACAGGAGCTGCTGGTCATGGCCGAGGCGAAAGGGCCGCTCTCGAGCCCGGAGTACCTGCAGGCACTGGGCCGCTGCCGACGCCTCTCCACGGCCGAGGGCATCGACGCGGTGATGGAACGCCATCGCCTCGACGCCCTGGTGGCACCCTCGGGTGGACCAGCCTTCCTGATCGATCTCGTCAATGGCGACTACTCCACGGGCACCGGCAGCACGACGTTCGCAGCCGTGTCGGGCTATCCGCACGTCACGGTCCCCGCCGGCCAGGTGTTCGGCCTGCCGGTCGGCGTGTCGTTCTTCGGCCGGGCATGGAGTGAGCCGCGGCTCATCGGGCTCGCCTATGCCTTCGAGCAGGCGACGCAACACCGGCGTGCACCGTCCTTCCGGGCGAGCGTGGACATCCCGACAGTTTGAGGGCCCGGGTGCAATACACCGCCGGGATACCCCGGGTCGGTTAGAATGCGCCCCTTCCCCTACACCCTACCGGCAACCCTGCGCGCATTGCGGCAGGGTTCCCGACCTCTGCACCCCGGACCCCTGTGCTCTCCACGACCAACCTCGCCATCCAGTTCGAAGCCAAGCCGCTGTTCGAACACGTCTCGGTCAAGTTCTCCGACGGCAACCGGTATGGACTGATCGGCGCCAACGGCTGCGGCAAGTCCACGCTCATGAAGATCCTGGGCGGCGAGCTGGAGCCGAGCGCCGGCGAGGTCGTGCTGCAGACGGGCATGCGCATGGGCAAGCTGAACCAGAACCAGTTCGCCTACGAGGACGAACGGGTGCTGGACGTGGTGATGCAGGGCCACGCCGAGATGTGGGCCGCCATGCAGGAGCGCGACGGCATCTACGCCAACCCGGAAGCGACCGACGACGACTACATGAAGGCCGCCGAACTCGAGAGCAAGTTCGCGGAATTCGGCGGCTATACCGCCGAGGCGCGCGC
>Ga0105090_10000260_pt1 | contig 24462 bp, 25 predicted proteins | sample PPLLak3March2015_FD_79110 | JGI IMG/M metagenome (GOLD analysis project Ga0105090, IMG submission 79110) | Freshwater sediment microbial communities from Prairie Pothole Lake near Jamestown, North Dakota, USA - PPLs Lake P7 Core (1) Depth... | ecosystem: Environmental > Aquatic > Freshwater >...
ACGGATTGCGGCTGACCGGAATCCGGCCGCCCCCAGTCCAGGGGCGTCGATCAGCGGGAAACCGGTGTCCGGGTAGCGTCGGCTTCCAGCGCCGAGACCTTTTTTTCGAGCTCGGCAAGTTTCGCCCGGGTACGCAGCAGGACTTCACGCTGCACATCAAATTCTTCACGCGTCACCAAATCCAGCCGGCTGAACACGCCGGCAAGCAGTGCCCGCAGGTTTTTTTCGATATCGGCAGCCGGCCCCTGCGCCAGTACGGCCTTCATTTTTTCGTTGATTTCGTCGAGCAATTTCGGGTTCATGTGGTCCTCACTGGCGCTCATTGGACATTGGTAAGCCAGTTTAACAAGCATTCCCCCGCACAACCCGGATTCCACGATGTACGCATCACACTGGGGCGGCTGCGCCACAAAGCAGTGCGGCCACGAGCAAGCCCGCACCATATCAGTGCAATGACAATGGGATTACAAACCAAAAAGTTTTATAACCCATTGTTTTTAATGACATTTATATCTGGCACGGTACCTGCTGAATGTGCTTCGCAGTTTTATTGCATATCTGCCTACACACTGAAAGGGAAAAACATGTTCAAGAAGACCATCATCGCCGGACTCGTTGCCGGTGCCTTCGCCCCGGCCCTCGCCTTCGCGCAAGCAGCACCCGCTCCGACGCCGGAACATACGCTGACCGGCAATATGGGCATCTACAGCCAATACATCTTCCGTGGCCTGGCCCAGACCGACGGAGATCCGGCCCTGCAGGGTGGTTTCGACTACAGCCATTCGAGCGGCGCCTACGCCGGCATCTGGATGTCCAACGTCAGCTGGCTGCGCGACTTCGGCACCTACGACGGTGGCGGCAGCCTGGAAATGGATTTCTACGGCGGCTACAAAGGCACCTTCGGCGGCGACTTCGGTTTCGACATCGGCCTGCTGCAGTACTACTATCCGGGTTCCGTGATTCCCGGCGGGACCAAAGCCGACACACTGGAAATCTACGGCGCCCTGTCGTGGAAATGGCTGTCCTTCAAATATTCGCAAAGCCTGGACAACAAAACCTTCGGCGTCAGCAACAGCAGAGGCACCCAATACTTCGACTTTTCAATCAACTACCCGGCCACCGACAAGTTGACGCTGTCAGCCCACTACGGCATTCAGAAATTCAAAGGCGACTCACCTGCCGGTGTGTCCAATGACTCTTTCGCTTCGTACGATGACTACAAGCTCGGCGTCAGCTATGCGCTGCCGCAGAGCTTCACGGTCGGCGCGTTCTACACCGATACCAGCATGGACGCCATTCAGGAAGCGTTTTACACGACTCTGGGTGGCCGCTACGTCGGCAAGGATACCTTTACGGTATACCTGTCCAAAACCTTCTAATCGCCTGTCTGACTGCAACAGAATCGGGGGCCGGTCCCAGCACCGGTCCCCACCAACCGGGGACATGACATGAAACTCGTTACGGCAATCATCAAGCCGTTCAAGCTCGACGAAGTACGGGAAGCCCTCTCCGCCATCGGCGTGACCGGGATCACCGTGACTGAGGTCAAGGGCTTCGGACGGCAAAAAGGGCATACGGAACTCTACCGCGGCGCTGAATACGTGGTCGACTTCCTGCCGAAGATCAAAGTCGAGGCCGCGATCAAGAGCGATCTGCTTGAGCAGGTGATCGAAGCCATCGAAAAATCCGCGAACACCGGCAAGATCGGCGACGGCAAGATTTTCGTCTCCGAACTCGAGCAGGTGATCCGCATCCGCACCGGTGAAACCGGCGCGGATGCCCTTTGATTGGAGAACAAGATGAAAAAACTTTTCGCAGTTCTGGCACTGTTCGGTGCCCTGAGCTTTGCAGGGGCGCCCGCTGTTGCGCAGGACAAACCCGCCGAAGCACCGGCAGCAACAGCACCTGCGGCCGCTCCGGCTGCCGCTCCTGCTGCTGCAGCCCCTGCCGCGGCACCCGCTGCAGCAGCACCGGCGGCCGCTCCGGCTCCGACCCCCAACAAGGGTGACACCGCCTGGATGATGATGGCCACCATCCTGGTTATCCTGATGACCGTTCCCGGCCTCGCACTGTTCTACGGCGGCATGGTCCGCGCCAAGAACACCCTGTCGGTATTGATGCAGGTCTACATCGTGTTCTCGATGTGCGTGGTGTTGTGGGCCATTTACGGCTACACCGTGGCTTTCGGCGGCGCAGGTACATTCTGGGGCAGTTTTGACAAGCTCTTCCTGTCCGGTGTCACCCCTGATTCAGTGGGCGCCACCTTCAGCAAGGGCGTGGTCATTCCGGAATACGTGTTCATCGCCTTCCAAGCGACTTTCGCCGGAATCACCCCGGCGCTGATCGTCGGCGCGTTTGCCGAGCGGATGAAATTCTCCGCAGTACTGTTGTTCGTCGTGCTCTGGTTCACCTTCGCCTACCTGCCGATGGCACATATGGTCTGGTACTGGGACGGCCCGGACGCAATCACCGACGCGGCTTCGCTGGAAAAAGTGGTCTCGAACGCCGGTTTCCTGTGGGCCAAGGGCGCGCTGGACTTTGCCGGCGGCACGGTGGTGCACATCAACGCCGGTATCGCCGGTCTGGTGGGTGCTTACCTGGTCGGCAAACGCGTAGGCTACGGCAAAGAAGCCATGTCGCCGCACAGCCTGACGCTGACCATGGTCGGCGCGGCATTGCTGTGGGTGGGCTGGTTCGGCTTCAACGCCGGCTCCAACCTGGAAGCGACCGGTCTGGCCTCGCTGGCGGTCGTCAACACCCTGCTCGCAACGGCAGCCGCCACGATGTCGTGGATGATCTTCGAGTGGATGATCAAGGGCAAACCCTCGATGCTCGGCGCGGCTTCAGGCTCCATCGCCGGTCTGGTGGCAATCACCCCGGCATGCGGTTTTGTCGGTCCAATGGGCGCCCTCATCATCGGCCTGCTCGCCGGCGTAATCTGCCTGTGGGGTGTCAACGGCCTGAAACGCATGCTGGGCGCGGATGATGCGCTCGACGTGTTCGGGGTCCATGCAGTCGGCGGCATCCTCGGATCGATCCTGACCGGCGTGTTCGTTTCGCCGGCACTGGGCGGCACGGGTGTCTATGACTACGTGGCCAACAAGGTCGCGGACTTCGACATGACCACCCAGGTCATCGCCCAGCTGTGGGGTGTAGGCACGGCGATCCTGTGGTCCGGGATCGTGGCTCTGGTCGCCTTCAAGATCGTCGACATGATTGTCGGGCTGCGCGTATCCGAAGAGGTTGAGCGCGAAGGCCTGGATATCAACGAACATGGCGAGAAGGCCTACCACATGTAATTCCTCATCAGGATTATCTCCCTGAGTTTGCGGGCGCTTCGGCGCCCGCTTTTTTTGCCAGTGCCTGTTGACAGGCCCCGTGGCAACCAGCCGGGACCGCGGCCGGGGTGGCCACGTGAATCAGCTACAATCCCCGAACCATGACCGTTCCCCGCCTCACTACCGCCCTCACCGGCCCGCTCCAGGAACTTGAGAGTCACATCCTCAAGTCGACAACGGATATCGAACACTGGCTGCGCGGCCAATGGCAGGAACATGCCGCGCCCTTCTATGCGTCGGTGGATCTGCGTAACGCCGGTTTCAAGCTGGCCCCCGTCGACACCAATCTTTTCCCGGGTGGTTTCAACAACCTGAACCCGGATTTCCACACCCTGTGCGTGCAGGCGGCGATGTCAGCCATTGAAAAAGCCTGCCCTGATGCCCGCGGCATCGTGCTGGTCCCGGAAAACCACACCCGCAACCAGTTTTATCTGCAGAACGTGGAAAAACTCGCTGCGATACTGCGCCATGCCGGCATCGAAGTGCGCGTCGGCAGCCTGCTGCCGGAAATCACCGCGGCCACCGATCTCGAACTGCCCAACGGCGCGACATTGCGGCTGGAACCGCTGCGGCGGGTCGGCAACCGCCTGCAGGTCGGCGACTTCGATCCCTGCGTGGTGCTGCTCAACAACGACCTGTCCGGCGGCGTGCCTGCGATCCTGCAGGGCCTCGAACAGACCGTGCTGCCGCCAATACATGCCGGCTGGGCGACGCGCCGCAAATCAACCCATTTTGCCGCATACGACGACGTCACCCGCGAATTCGCCGCGCTGATCGGCATCGATCCATGGGTGATCAATCCCTTCTTCGAGAAATGCGGCAAGATCAATTTCCGCGAACGTATGGGCGAAGAATGCCTGGAAGGTTATGTTTCGGAAATTCTCGGTGACATCCGCAAAAAATATACGGAATACGGCATCACCGAAGATCCCTTCGTCATCGTCAAAGCCGATGCCGGCACCTACGGCATGGGCATCATGACGGTCAAGGATCCCTCCGAGGTCAAAGGGCTCAACCGCAAGCAGCGCAACAAGATGGCCGTGGTCAAGGAAGGCCTCGAAGTGCACGATGTCATCGTGCAGGAAGGCGTTTATTCCTTCGAAACCGTGGGTGACGCCGTCGCCGAACCCGTGGTCTACATGATTGACCGCTTTGTGGTTGGCGGTTTCTATCGTGTACACACCGAACGCGGCAAGGATCAGAACCTCAATGCCCCGGGCATGCATTTCGCGCCGCTGGCTTTTGCCGAGCCCTGCTCGTCGCCGAACCCCAATGATCCGGGCTGCCCGCCCAATCGTTTCTACTCGTACGGGGTCATTGCAAGGCTGGCGCTGCTCGCCGCGTCCCTTGAAATCGAGCGCACCGAACCCGCAGCCGAACCGGTGCTGCTGCGCGCGGCGACATGAAGCTGGCCTTCATCGTCGATCCGCTCGACGAGTTCAAGCTGGAGAAGGACACCACTTACGCGATCATGCGCGAGGCCGCGGCACAGGGCCATGCACTCTACGCGTTGCAGCAGGACGATCTGGCCTGGCACAAACAGAGTGTCACCGGCAACGCCGCCCGCCTGCACCTGACCGGCGAAACTCCCGGCTGGTACCGGCTGGATCCGCCGGCGGAAATGCCGCTGGAACAGTTCGATGCGGTGCTGATGCGCAAGGATCCGCCCTTCGACATGGAGTATGTCTACAGCACCTACCTGCTGGAAATTGCGGAACGCCGCGGCGCGCGCGTGTTCAACCGCCCGCAGGCCATCCGCGATTACAACGAAAAAATGGCCATCGCGCGTTTCGCCGAATTCACCGCGCCGACCCTGGTGACGCGGCGCACGGAACTGCTGCACGGTTTTTTGCGCGAACACACGGACATTATCCTCAAGCCGCTGGACGGCATGGGCGGATCCTCGGTGTTCCGGGTGCGGCGCGACGATCCCAATCTCAACGTGATCATCGAAACGCTGACCAGTGACGGTGCGCGGACAATCATGGCCCAGCGCTACATTCCCGAAATCAGCGCCGGCGACAAACGTGTACTGGTAATCGGCGGCGAACCGGTACCTTACTGTCTCGCCCGCATCCCCAAGGAAGGCGAGACCCGCGGCAACCTCGCGGCTGGCGGCACCGGAGTCGTCCGCGAACTGACGGCGCGGGACCGCCTTATTGCCGAAACCCTGGGTCCGCAGCTGACCGCAGCCGGATTATTGCTGGTCGGACTTGATGTGATCGGGGACTTTCTCACCGAGGTCAATGTCACCAGCCCCACCTGCTTTCAGGAAATTACCCAGCAGTCGGGCTTTAATGTTTCCGCCATGTTGTTGAATAAACTGGAAAAGTTGATTTAACCTCGAATGGTGTCTGTTTGCGCGACAGCTTATGTTGCGGCGCAAGAAAAGGGCGCGTAGAGTATGGCGCTTTCGTGACAGGAACCCGGTAAATCCATGATCGGCATACTGATTATCAGCCACGGCACTTTGGGCGAAAGCCTGATCCACTGTGCCAGCCACATGCTCAACAAACGACCGGCACGGCTGCGCCAGCTCGGCGTCACCGCCCAGGATGACCCGGTGTTGCTGGTGCCTCAGGCGCGAAAGATGGTCAAGGAACTCGATGAAGGCGACGGCGTTCTGGTGCTGACCGATATGTATGGCGGCTCACCCTCCAACATCGCTGCCAAACTGGTGATCCCGGGAAAAGTTGAAGGCGTCGCCGGCGTCAACCTGCCGATGCTGGTCCGTGCCCTGACCTATCGCGACAAATCGCTGGCCATCATGATGACCAAAGCCATCAGCGGCGGCTGCGAAGGCGTTCTTCGGGTGCCCCCGACCTTTGTCGCGCTTCACAATGTTGCAACAGGAAGCTGAGATCATCAACAAGCTCGGCTTGCATGCCCGGGCTTCCGCAAAACTCACCCAGACTGCCGGCGGCTTCGCCAGCGCTGTCTGGCTGAGCCGCAACGGCCGCCGCGTCAACGCCAAGAGCATCATGGGTGTCATGATGCTGGCAGCGGCCAAGGGCTCGAAAATCGTCATTGAAACCGAGGGTGACGACGAAGCGGCGGCCATGCAAGCCCTGCAAAGCCTGATCTCCGACCGCTTCGGCGAAGGAGAATAATATTTACGCACTGAGCTCCAAACACTGAGCTCCGAGCATTGAGGGACCGGCCCGCAACGGGCAAAATGCGGATAGGCGTTTTCAACAACACTATTCGTTTACCGGCCTCCCCATGAGCTTCACGATTCACGGCATCGGCGTTTCAGGCGGCATCGCCATCGGCCATGCACATCTGGTCTCCCACACCAAGCTCGAGGTGTCGCATTACGACGTGCCCGCGGCCCAGCTGGCTGAAGAAACCGCGCGTTTTGACCGCGCCGTCAATACCGTGCGCAGTGAACTGGAGGAATTGCGTGGCTCCGTCCCCGCCGGCGCCCCGGCGGAATTCGGGGCGTTCATCGATCTGCATTTGATGATCCTCGGCGATACCACCTTGTCGGTCGTGCCGCGCGCGATCATCGAAAGCGAACACTGCAACGCCGAGTGGGCGCTGAAAATCCAGACCGACGAACTGCTCCAGCAGTTTGACGCGATCGAGGACAGTTACCTGCGCGAACGCCGCACCGACGTCATCCAGGTCGCGCAGCGGGTGATGAAAGCCCTGTCCGGGCAACCGGGCTATGTGCCGCCCCCTGCGGGTGATTCCGACCGGGATCTGGTGCTGGTGGCGCATGATCTTTCGCCGGCCGACGTCGTGCTGTTCAAACAGCACCAGTTCGCGAGTTTCGTCACCGACCTCGGCGGCGCCACCTCTCACACCGCGATCGTCGCGCGCAGCCTGAACATTCCCTGCATCGTCGCTTTGCACCACGCACGCCTGCTGGTGCGCGAGAACGAAATCATCATCGTCGACGGTTCGCAGGGCGTGATCATCATTGATCCCGATCCGCGGGTGCTCGCGGAATACCAGTTGCGCCAGCGTGAGTTCGGCCTGGAACGGCAGAAACTCAAGCGCCTGCGCGACACCCCGGCGCGCACGCTCGATGGTGCGGATATCGAACTCCACGCCAATATCGAACTGCCGGGCGACGTTGCGCTGGCGGTGGAAAGCGGCGCCACCGGCATCGGCCTGTTCCGCACCGAATTCCTGTTCCTCAACCGCCCCGACCTGCCGGGCGAAGACGAACAGTTCGAGGCGTATCGCAAGGTGATGGAGGGAATGGGCGGCAAGCCGGTGACCATCCGCACCTACGATCTGGGTGCCGACAAACAGATCGACGATACAGCGCGCCTCGCACCCAATCCCGCCCTCGGGCTGCGCGCAATCCGCCTGTGCCTGACCGAACCCAAACGTTTTATCACCCAACTGCGCGCGATGCTGCGGGCGTCCAACTACGGAAAAATGAAAATCCTGATCCCGATGCTGATGAACGCATCCGAGGTCGATCAGGCGCTGCAGCTGCTGGACCAGGCCAAGCTGAGCCTCGACGCGGAAGGCGTCGCCTACGATCGCAATATCCCCGTCGGCGGCATGGTGGAAATTCCCGCGGCGGCGCTGGCGCTGGGGCTGCTGACCAAACGCCTGGATTTCCTGTCCGTCGGCACCAATGACCTGATCCAATACGTGCTGGCCATAGACCGCACGGATGACACGGTGGCCCATCTCTACGATCCTTTGCACCCGGCAGTGCTGATGCTGCTCTCGCATATTTTCACGACCGCCAACAAGGCGCGGATTCCGGTCTCGGTCTGCGGCGAAATGGCCGGTGACGTGGCGCTGACACGATTATTGCTGGGTTTGGGACTGCGCCAGTTCTCCATGCATTCGGCGCATCTGCCGGACATCAAGCAGCGGGTGCTCAAAACCACGCTGGCGGATACCCTTCCGATTACAAAAAAAATGCTGCGTGCGACGGATTCGGCAAAACTGCACGGCATGCTCGACAAACTCAACGCCTGACCTGGCTTTGGCGGTTCCGGCGCGCCTGACCGGGCCCGCATTGACAAGTCGCATTTGACAATCATTTGTCCCGCAGGTAACGTAGTTCCACAGTTTTCGCGCCGATTTGAGTTCAGCTTGCGGGCGCGCAATAAATCCGGCTAAAGAGATCGCATTCTCGTAATTTCGATTCTCAAGACCCCGGTGCGCGAGCTTCGGGGTTTTTTTATGGCTGCCACCAAGACAAACGACTTGAGCACATCTGTCGGCATCGTCATGCCGCAGACCGCGCGATTCACTGCACCGCTGCCCCTTCGCAGCGGCGCGGTGCTGCACGACTACGAGCTGGTTTACGAGACCTACGGGACGCTCAACGCGGCACGCTCCAATGCCGTGCTGGTCTGCCATGCCCTTAATGCTTCGCACCACGTGGCCGGTTTTTACGCCGACAACCCCGGCAACACCGGGTGGTGGGACAACATGATCGGCCCCGGCAAACCGCTGGACACCAACCGTTTTTTCGTCATCGGCGTCAATAACCTCGGCGGATGCCACGGTTCGACTGGCCCGCTAAGCATCAACCCCGACACCGGCAAACCCTGGGGTGGCGACTTCCCGGTGGTGACCGTTGAAGACTGGGTGGACGCCCAGGCCAGGCTTGCCGATCACCTGGGCATCACGCGGTTTGCCGCGGTCATGGGCGGCAGCCTCGGTGCGATGCAGGCACTGGCATGGGCAATCCGTTACCCGCAGCGTCTGTGCCACAGCATCGTGATCGCCTGCGCGCCCAACCTGTCGGCACAGAACATCGCCTTCAATGAAGTCGCCCGCCAGGCCATCATCACCGATCCGGATTTCCACCACGGCCACTACCAGGCGCAGCACGCGGCGCCGAAACGCGGCCTGCGCGTCGCACGCATGGTCGGGCATATCACTTATCTGTCCGACGATGAAATGGCCAGCAAGTTCGGGCGGCAGCTGAAACACGGAAAACCCGGCTACAGCTTCGATACCGAGTTCGAGATCGAATCCTATCTGCGTTACCAGGGTAACAAGTTCGCGGATTACTTCGACGCCAATACCTATCTGCGCATCACCAAGGTGCTGGATTATTTCGACCCTGCCTTCGACCATGGCGGCAGCCTGTCAAACGCTCTTCATCCCGTGACTGCAGGTGTGCTGGTGATTTCATTCACCACCGACTGGCGGTTTTCGCCGGAACGCTCGCGGGAAATCGTGCGCGCGCTGCTCGATAACCGCGCACAGGTTACCTATGCAGAAATCGATGCGCCGCACGGCCATGATGCGTTCCTGCTCGACGACGCCCGTTATCACCGGTTGGTGGCCGCTTATTTCGAGCGGGTTCACCGGGAGATCGCGCCATGACCGGGCTTAATGGCGGCCAGCGCCCGGATTTTGCGGCAATCGCGCAATGGGTAAAACGTGAAGCGCATGTACTCGATCTGGGTTGTGGCGATGGCACGCTGCTGAAATACCTGCAGCAGACCCGCGGCGTCACCGGCTACGGCGTCGAAATCGACGACAGCAACGTACTGGAGTGCGTCAAAAACGGTGTGCATGTCATCCAGAGCGACCTCGAGCGCGGCCTCGCGGAATTCGCCGATCACTCCTTCGACTATGTCGTGCTGTCGCAGACCCTGCAGGCGATGCGCCATACCGAGCGCATTGTGCGTGAAATGCTGCGCGTCGGTCGTGCCGGGATCGTCACCTTTCCCAACTTCGGTTACTGGAAAAACCGTCTGCAGATCCTGCGCGGACGCATGCCAGTGTCGGAAAACCTGCCGTTTGAATGGTTTGATACACCGAACATCCATCTGTGCACGGTGGCCGATTTCGAGAAATTCTGCACCGAACGCGGCATTCGCATCGTCGGTCGCACCGTACTCACTGACGGTCGCACAGTTGATTTGCTGCCGAACCTGTTGGGCGAACTCGCGGTGTATCAGTTCGGCGGCGGAGCAGCCGCCGGCCCTGCATTAAGCTGAGTAACCCAGCGCAGCAGCAGCAGGCCGGGTATTGCGATCAACGCGCACAGCAGGAAAAACAGCGGCCACCCCATCACTTGCGCCATCCAGCCTGTAGGCGCCGCCAACAGCACGCGCGGCACACCCATCAGGCTGGACAGCAGCGCATACTGGGTCGCGGTAAAACGACGATCGGTCAGCGCTGCCATGAACCCGACAAAAGCAGCCGTACCCATGCCTGCGGTCAAGTTCTCGATCGCAACCACGGCAGCGAGCGCGCCGACATGGAGCGGGTACCAGGCCAGCACGACAAAACCCAGCGTTGAAATCATCTGGCCAAAACCGAACAACCACAAGGCGCGGTGGGTGCCGGCGCGCAGGATCCAGATCCCCCCCAAGGTGCCACCAGCGATGGTTGCCCAGAAACCGAACAGTTTGACCACCGTGCCGATCTCGGTTTTGCTGTACCCGATATCCAGGTAAAACGGCGTGGTCATCGCCGAGGCCATGGTGTCGCCGAGCTTGTAGAGCAGGATGAAGGCCAGGATCAGCCACGCGCCCTGCCGCGAAAAATAATCCCGGAACGGCAGAACGACCGCTTCGCGCAAGTTACGCGGCCGCCCCTCGGGCAAGGGTGGCTCGGGCGCAAACAAGGTCACCGTCACGCAGGCGATCATGCACACCGCCATGATGCGGTACATCGCCTCAAACGACAGCCAGTCGGCAAGGATCAGGCCGCCGCCGCCGGCGAGCAGCATGCCCAGACGGTAGCCGTTCACATACATCGCGGAACCCAGGCCCAGTTCGGCTTCACCCAGACTTTCGCGGCGATAGGCGTCAATGACGATGTCCTGGGATGCCGAAAAAAACGTCACCAGCAACCCTGCCAGCATCACCAGCCCAAGCTGCGCTGCGCTGGGCTGCGCGGCACTCAACAACAGCAGGGCGCCCGCCAGTGCAAACTGCATCAGCGCCAGCCAGCCGCGGCGCCGGCCCAATGCCGGCGTGAAACGGTCGAACAGGGGCGCCCAGAGGAATTTCAGCGTGTATGGCAAGCCGATCAGCGCAAACAGGCCGATGCGCGCAAGGTCAACACCGCCGTCCTTGAGCCAGGCCTGCAATACCGATCCGGTCAGCAGCAGCGGCAGTCCCGACGAAAATCCCATCAGTAGCGCAATCAGCATGCGCCCGCTGAACATCGCAGCCAGTGTCTCGCCCCAAGTTAATGTCTCTAACTTCGTGCGGGATTCGGTCAAGCGAGATTCCCGTCGTACTGGATGGTCAGCGGGGCGTGGTCCGAAAACCGTTCATCCTTGTAGATTGCAGCCCGTTTCGCCCGTCCAGCGATGCCCGGCGTTGCAATCTGGTAATCGATTCGCCAGCCGACGTTTTTGGCCCAGGCCTGGCCGCGGTTTGACCACCAGGTGTACGAGGTATCGGTCGCCTCGGGATGTAATTGCCGATAAACATCGACCCAGCCCAGTTCACCGAAGATCTGCGTCATCCATTCCCGCTCCTCGGGAAGGAATCCAGAATTTTTGCGATTGCCCTTCCAGTTCTTGAGGTCGATTTCCTTGTGCGCAATGTTCCAGTCACCACACAGCAGCACTTCGCGCCCCGCTTTGCGCAGTCGCTTGAGATGCGGATAAAACGCAGCCAGAAAACGGAACTTGGACGCCTGCCGGTGCTCGCCACTGGAGCCCGAAGGCAGATACAGGGAGATTACCGACAGCTTGTCGAAATCGGCACGCAGGTAGCGGCCCTCGGCATCGAATTCGGCGACGCCGAAGCCGGTCTCGACACGGTCCGGGGCAGCCTTGGAATAAATACCGACCCCGCTGTAACCCTTCTTCTCGGCGTAATGAAAATGGCTGTGATAACCGGCGGGCACCAGCAGCTCTGCGGTCATGTCTGAAGCCTGCGCCTTGATTTCCTGAACACAGATCACGTCGGCGAGCTGGCGCGGCATCCAGTCCAGGAAACCTTTACGAGCCGCTGAACGGATACCGTTCAGATTCAGGGTTATAATTTTCATCGGTATTTAAAGCTTCCCAACTATTTTCCGCCGCGGGCACACCGGCAGACCTATAAATATGGCCGCCAGTTTTCGACAGGAATTCATCCGTTTCGCCATCGACACCAAGGTTCTGCTGTTCGGTGAGTTCAAAACCAAGGCCGGACGCCTGTCGCCTTATTTTTTCAACGCCGGACTGTTCTGCGACGGCAATTCGCTGCGGCAGCTCGCTCGATTTTACGCGAAAGCAATTTCCGCGGCGGGGGTTCCTTACGACATGCTGTTCGGCCCCGCCTACAAAGGCATTCCGCTGGTGGCGGCGGTGGCGATTGCGCTGGCCGAGTCCGGTCGCAACGTACCCTTCAGCTACAACCGCAAGGAAGCCAAGGACCACGGCGAAGGCGGCAGCGTTGTCGGCGCCCCGCTGGCAGGCAGGACGCTGATCGTCGACGACGTGATTTCGGCGGGCACTTCCGTGCGCGAGTCGGTCAACCTGATCCGGGCTTCAAGCGCTGTCCCGGCAGGTGTGCTGATCGCCCTCGACCGCATGGAGCGCGGTTCCGGGGAACTGTCGGCGACGCAGGAAGTCGGACAGCTGTATGGAATGCCCGTCATCAGCATCGCCACGCTGGATGACCTGATCGGATTTCTGGAAAATGAAAAAGGCATGGGGCCGCAGCTCTTTGCGGTCGCCGCCTATCGCCAACAATACGGGGTGAAAAATGCCTGAAAGCAAATCCAAGCTGTCACTTTCCCTGCGCATGTTTGCCGGTGCGGTAGCGGCCACAGCCGTGCTCGCCGCCGCGCCTGCCGCGCAGGCGCAGAAAATCATCTGCTGGAAAGACAATACCGGCAAAGTCATCGGTTGCGGCGACCGGGTGCCGCCGGAATTCCAGAAAAACGAATCAAAAAGGCTGGACAGTGACGGCATCACCCGCCAGACCACGGTCTCCGCGGAAGAGGCTGCTCGGCAGAAGGCAGAAGCGGGGAAAAAGGCCGCCCTCAAACTCGAACAAGACCGCCGCATCGCCGAACAACGCCGCCAGGACACCGCACTGGTCAACACCTATGCCTCGGCCGGAGAAATCGACGTGCGGCGTGATCGCGAACTGCAGGTCGTGGATTTGCAGATTCAGCAACTGAAGGCCGCGGTCAAGAGCGCCGCGGATGCACATACCGCCCAGAAAACACGATACGCCAACTTCGAGAAGCGCGGCAAGGTGCCCGATAACGTCAGAGACGACCTGAAGCAGGCGGCCGAGGAAGAAGAACGCGTCAAGACCCGCATCGCTGACAAGGAAAAAGACAAGGAGCGCATCACCTCCAGTTACGCGCAGCAGAAAGCGCGTTTTATTGAACTGAAAGGCGGGCCTGGATCTAATGCCGCCGTGAGTACAGTCAAGCCGGATCCGGCAAAAAAATAACCGGTCTCCGGATCAGCCGGCGAGTTTGCGGCGCAGGATGTCGTTGACTTGCTGCGGATTGGCCTTGCCGCGGCTGGCTTTCATCACCTGCCCGACCAGTGAATTGAAGGCCTTTTCCTTGCCGGCACGAAAATCAGCAACCTGCTGGGCATTCGCGGCCAACACCTGATCGACGATTTTTTCCAGTTCGCCGCTGTCGGAAATCTGTTTCAGACCTTTGGCTGTAATGATCTGGTCAGCATCTCCCTCCCCTATCCAGATCGCGTCGAACACGTCTTTGGCGATTTTTCCTGAAATCGTGCCGTCGGCAATACGATCAATCAGCCCGCGCAACTGCAGGGCGGTAACTCGACTTTGGGAAATATCGAGCCCTTCCTCGTTCAGCCTTGCGCTCAGCGCACCTGAGATCCAGTTCGCGCATAACTTTCCGGTGCGGGCATCGGCACCGGAAGCAGTTGCATCAAAATAATCCGCAAGCTCGCGACTCGCAGTCAGTAAACCGGCGTCGTATGGCGTCAGCCCGAATTGCACAGCAAAATGTTCACGCCTTGCCTGCGGCAGCACGGGCATCGCCGCGCGCACAGCTTCCAGACGTTCAGCTGTCACCTCCAGCGGCAACAAATCCGGATCAGGAAAATAACGATAATCGTGCGCGTCTTCCTTGGTGCGCATCATCCGGGTTTCGCCGGTATCCGGATCAAACAGCACGGTCGCCTGCTGGATTTTTCGGCCATCCTCGATTTCACCGATCTGCCAGCGCACTTCGTACTCGATCGCCTGCTGCAGAAAACGAAAACTGTTCAGATTCTTGATCTCGCGGCGCGTACCCAATGTCGTCGACCCTGCCGGGCGCACCGACACGTTGGCGTCGCAGCGGAACGACCCTTCCTGCATGTTGCCGTCGCAAACGTCGATCCAGCGCACCAGTGTGTGCAGCGCCCGGGCATAAGCCACGGCTTCCTCCGCCGACCGCATGTCGGGCTCAGTAACGATTTCCAGCAGCGGTGTGCCGGCGCGGTTAAGGTCGATACCGGTCTGACCACGGAAATCCTCGTGCAGCGATTTCCCGGCATCCTCTTCGAGGTGCGCACGGGTCAGCTGCACGGTTTTCTCGATATCGCCGACCTGGATGGTCACCCTGCCGCCCTCGACGATCGGCAATTCGTACTGGCTGATCTGGTAACCCTTGGGCAGGTCGGGATAAAAATAATTCTTGCGGGCGAAAATCGAGCGCGGGTTGATTTTACCGCCGACCGCCAGACCGAAACGGATCGCGCGTTCGACGGCGCCGGTATTCAGCACCGGCAACACCCCCGGCAGTGCGATGTCGACCCCGCAGGCCTGAGTATTCGGCGCCGCGCCGAACGCAGTCGCCGCTCCAGAGAAAATTTTCGACACCGTCGACAGCTGCGCGTGGGTCTCCAACCCGATGACCACTTCCCATTTCATGGTCAGGCAATCCCTTTGGGCGCATGCTGGTGCCAGTCGGTCACCAGCTGGTATTGATGCGCGACATTAAGCATGCCCGCTTCGTCAAAATAATTGCCGATGATCTGCAGCCCAACCGGCAGGCCTCCACCGTCAAAACCGCAGGGTATCGACATGCCCGGCAGTCCGGCCAGATTCACTGCAATGGTGTAAATGTCCGACAGGTACATCTGCACCGGGTCCGCGCTTTTTTCCCCGAGCTTGAATGCGGTGGTCGGGCTGGTCGGCCCCATGATGACGTCGCATTGTTTGAACGCCTGGACAAAATCTCCGGCAATCAGCCGCCGCAGTTTCTGCGCGCGGATGTAATAGGCATCGTAGTAACCGTGCGACAGCACATAGGTGCCGATCAGGATGCGGCGCTTCACTTCCGCACCAAAACCCTCGGCACGAGACCGTTTGTACATGTCCATCAGATCGGTGTATTCCGCCGCACGATGGCCGTAACGCACGCCGTCGAAACGCGACAGGTTGCTCGAGGCTTCCGCCGGCGCCAGCACGTAATACACCGGCACCGACAGTTCCATGTTGGGCAGACTGATGTCGACCACGGTGGCGCCGAGTTTTTTGTATTCGGCTACCGCCGCCTCGACAGCCCGCTGCACGTCCGGCGTCAGGCCTGCGGCAAAAAATTCCCTGGGCAGGCCGATGCGCAATCCCAGCAGCGGTTTTTCCAGGCTGCGGTTGTAATCTTCGGCAGGCCGCTCGAGGCTGGTTGAATCGCGAGGGTCGTGACCGGCCATCACATTCAACAGCATGCCGAGATCCTCGGCCGAACGCGCCATCGGACCCGCCTGATCGAGGCTGGAGGCGAAGGCAATCATGCCGTAACGCGATACCACGCCGTAAGTCGGCTTCAGTCCACAGATGCCGGTCAGTGCCGCAGGCTGGCGGATCGAACCGCCGGTGTCGGTGCCGGTGGCGGCGGGCGCCAGGCGCGCGGCCACCGCGGCGGCCGAACCGCCGGAACTGCCGCCGGGCACCACATCGCGGTTCCAGGGATTGCGCACCGGGCCGAAGTACGAGGTTTCGTTGGACGATCCCATCGCGAATTCGTCCATGTTCGTCTTGCCCAATGTCACCATGCCGGCTGCGTCGCAACGCTCGACCACATGCGCATCGTATGGCGCGACAAAATTCGCCAACATGCGCGAGCCGCAGGTGGTCAACCAGTTCTTCGCGCAGAAAATATCCTTGTGCGCCAGCGGGACTCCCGTCAGCGGGCCGGCACGGCCGGCGGCCCGCTGCGCATCCGCTGACTTTGCCTGTGCCAGGGTGCGCTCCGTGTCCACCGTGATAAAACAGCCGAGGACTTTATTTAAGTTATTGATTTTATTTATAAAATCGCGTGACAACTCAACACTGGAGCAAGCCCCGGCGGCAAGTTGCACTGACAATTCTTTGAGGGTGGCGTTGGACATTGCGGGACTGCGGTTGCGGCACCAAGCAACTGGCGCCGCTTATTCGTTCACCTTATTCGATCACCTTCGGTACGAGATACAACCCGGCTTCGACCTCCGGCGCAACCGCCTGGAAACGGTCACGCTGATCAGCCTCGGTCACAACATCCGGGCGCAAACGCAAGGCCAGATCCTGGGCATGGGACATCGGCTCGATTCCGGACACATCAACGGCCTGCATCTGCTCAATCATGCCAAAAACACGGGTCAGTTGTACGAGCGTGGCCCCGGCTTCTGCATCATCAACAGCGATCCGCGCCAGGTGCGCCGCACGCTGCACATCGTCGAGCGTCAAGGCCATGATCGGATTGAAAAAACCATTAAAAATAGGGCTGTGTAGGGTATCATACTGGCGCGCCTGACGGCATCAAAACCTGTTAATACGAAAGACCTTATGTTCGGTTTCCTGAGCAGTTACTTTAACGACGATCTCGCCATTGATCTGGGCACGGCAAACACGCTGATTTATGTACGCGGCAAAGGCATCGTGCTGGACGAACCCTCCGTAGTCGCGATCCGCCAGGAAGGCGGCCCGAACGGCAAAAAAGTTATCCAGGAAGTCGGTCTTGCGGCGAAACAGATGCTCGGCCGCACCCCTGGCAACATCACCGCCATCCGGCCGATGAAGGATGGCGTGATCGCCGACTTCATCATCACCGAACAGATGATCAAGCAGTTCATCAAACGCGTTCATCACAGCAAATTTTTCTCACCTTCGCCCCGCATCATCATCTGCGTACCCTGCGGCTCGACCCAAGTCGAACGCCGCGCGATCCGCGACGCGGCCATCGGCGCCGGCGCATCCCGCGTGTATCTGATTGAAGAACCGATGGCCGCTGCCATCGGCGCCGACCTGCCGGTGGGCGAAGCCACCGGCTCAATGGTGGTCGACATCGGCGGCGGCACCACCGAAGTCGGCGTCATCGCATTGGGCGGCCTGGTCTACAAGGGTTCGGTGCGCGTCGGCGGAGACAAGTTCGACGAGGCCATCATCAACTACATCCGCCGCAACTACGGCATGCTGATCGGTGAGACCACCGCGGAACACATCAAGAAGGAAATCGGTTCTGCGTTCCCGGGTTCCGAAGTGCGCGAAAAGGAAGTCAAAGGCCGCAATCTCGCCGAAGGCATCCCGCGCAGCTTCACCATCTCCAGCAATGAAATCCTCGAAGCACTGACCGACCCGCTGAACAGCATCGTCTCGGCGGTGAAATCAGCGCTGGAACAGACGCCACCGGAACTCGCCGCCGATATCGCCGAAAAAGGCATGGTGCTGACCGGCGGCGGCGCGCTCTTACGCGACATCGACCGCCTGCTGATGGAGGAAACCGGATTACCGGTGATCATCGCCGAGGATCCGCTGACCTGCGTTGTTCGTGGTTCGGGCAAGGCACTGGAAAAACTGGAACACCTCGGCAGCATCTTCGCCAACGACTGATGCCTTTTCTCCATCGGCCCGCGTTCGCACAAATGCCGTCACCGGCAGCGAACCCGGGCCGACGTTCATTTCAGCAACCGCCTGACGCCTGATGGAACACACGCCACCACCGCTGTTCCGCACCGGGCCCACACCTCTGGCACGGCTGATGATTTTCGCGATGTTGTCCACGGTGCTGCTGATCGCGGACGCCCGCTTCAATTATCTGACAACGCTGCGGCAGATCACCGCCGTCATCCTCTACCCGCTGCAGCGACTGGCCGCCACGCCCGCCGCAATGGGCGGGCGCATTGCTGATTTTTTCGTCACCCACGGCGCATTGCGCCGTGACAACGAACGCCTGACCGGACAGAACCTGGAACTGGCCATGGCGGCGCAGCGTACGGAAGCCCTGCTCAAGGAAAACGCCCACCTGCGCGGCCTGCTCAGCGTGCGAGAAAACGTGCCGGTGCCGTCGATTGCCGCGGAAATTCTCTACGCTGCACGCGATCCGTTCTCACGCAAGGTGATGATCGACCGCGGGTTGCAGCACGATATCGAGTCCGGCCGCCCGGTGGTCGATCATGTCGGTATCATTGGTCAGGTCACCCGCGCCTATCCCTGGTTGTCTGAAGTCACGCTGATCACCGACAAGGGCCACCTGGTACCCGTGCTCAACGTACGCAGCGGCCTGCGCGCGGTGCTTGCCGGTACCGGGGATGACGGGAAACTGGAGCTGCGTTTTATCCCGCTGACGGCTGATTTCCAGGTCGGCGACAAGCTGGTCACCTCAGGCATCGACGGAATCTTTCCGCCCGGCCTGCCGGTGGCAGAAGTCACTCAGGTCGAACGCAACACCTCATATCTGTTCGCCAGCATCGCCTGCAAACCCTTGGCCGGCGTCAATGCCGGCACACAGGTGCTGGTGCTGGGTCCATTGCCGGCACAGCCGGAACGCCCAGCGGAAAAACCGCCAACCGCGCCGGCAAAAAAGAAAGGGAAATCCTGATGGCTGCGGGTCCGATGACACCGCAGGAGCTGCTGCTGCCGGTCAAGCCGGGTTTTATCGTGTTGACGCTGGTCGTGGCGCTGCTCTGCAACCTGTTGCCGTGGTCGGGCTGGGCAATATGGCTGGTTCCGGATTTTGTCGCACTGATCGTCCTCTACTGGTGCATACACGAGCCGCGGAAAATCGGATTCCTCACCGCCTGGTGCCTCGGCCTGCTGATGGACATTGCCGATGGCAGCCTGTTCGGCCAGCACGCGATGGCTTACATCATTCTGGCCTATGCCGGCATGGTGCTGCATCGCCGGGTGCAGAGATTCGCGATGACGCAGCAAATTCTGCACGTGATTCCGCTGCTGCTGCTGATCGATCTCTTCATGTTGCTGGTGCGCGCTCTGGCAGGCGCCGACTTTCCCGGTTACGCCTACTTTCTTGGCAGCCTCAGTGGCGCTGCACTGTGGCCGGTGCTGACCCACTTGCTGAAACTGCCGCAACGCCCGCACCCCGACCCCGACCGTGTCTGAACTTTCGATCAATCCCGGCATCGAGATTCGCGATTCCCAACGCGAGCTGGATCGTTTCCGCCGACGCCTGGCGATCCTCGGCTTTTTTGTGCTTACCCTCTTCGGTCTGCTGCTGCTGCGCTTTTTTTATCTGCAGGTGATCCAGCACGGCCACTACAGCACGCTGGCTGAAGCCAATCGAATTTCGATCCTGCCGATCGCGCCACATCGCGGCATCATCGTCGACCGCAACGGCGTCATGCTCGCCCATAATTATTCGGCGTACACGCTGGAAATCACCCCGAGCAAGGTGCAGAACATCGAAGACACCATCGACGCCCTCTCCACCATCGTCGAAATCACGCCGCGCGACCGTCGCCGCTTCCGCAAACTGCTGGAAGAGAGCAAACGCTTTGAAAGCCTGCCGATCCGCACCCGCCTCTCCGACGAGGAAATTGCGCGTTTTGCGGTGCATCGTTACCGTTTCCCCGGCGTGGAAGCCAAAGCCCGGCTGTTCCGCCAATACCCGCAGGGCGAAATGTTTTCGCATGTCGTCGGCCATATCGGCCGCATCAACCAGCGCGAAGTCGAAAGGCTGGAAGGCGACGGGCGGCTCGCCAACTACCGTGGCAGCGACTACATCGGCAAGACCGGCCTCGAACAGAGTTACGAAAAATTCCTCCACGGCACCACCGGCGTCGAGGAAGTCGAGGTCGACTCCGGCGGAAGGGCGGTGCGCACTCTGTCGCGTACGCCACCGGTGTCGGGCAACAACCTGGTGCTCAACCTGGACGCAAAACTGCAGGAAATCGCTTACAACGCCTTCGGTGACCGGCGCGGCGCACTGGTCGCCATCGACCCCGCGACCGGCGGCATTCTCGCTTTCGTCAGCAAACCTGGATTCGACCCCAACCTGTTCGTTGATGGCATTGACCCGCAAAGCTGGAGCGAATTGAACGGTTCGCCGGACAAGCCGCTGCTCAACAGGGCCAACGCCGGCACCTATCCGCCGGGCTCAACCTTCAAACCCTTCATGGCGCTCGCCGCACTGTTCTACAGCAAGCGCTCTCCGCAGCAGGTCATCAGTGATCCGGGCTATTTCATGTTCGGTGGTCACCGTTTTCGTGACGGCAGACCGGTGCCTCTGGGGGCTGTCGACATGCACCGCTCCATCGTCGTCTCGTCCGATGTCTATTACTACTCGCTTGCAAACGAGCTTGGAATTGACCCGATCGCACGTTTCATGACGCTATTCGGATTCGGCAGCCGCACCGGCATCGACATCGCCGGCGAGGCGGCGGGTGTGCTGCCGTCGACTGAATGGAAAATGCGCCGCTTCTCCAAACCGGAACAGAAAAAATGGTATGCCGGCGAAACCATCAGCGTGGGCATCGGCCAGGGCTACAACAACTACACCCCGCTGCAACTGGCCTCCGCCACGGCAACACTGGCCAACGACGGTGTGATGTTCCGGCCGCACATCGTCAACTATATTGAAGACATCCGCACCCGCGACAAAACACCAATTGAGCCCAAACCGCTGCGCGATCTCGGGCTCAAGCCGGAGCACATCAAGGTCGTCAAGGAAGCCATGGTCGGCGTCAACAAGGAAGGTACCGGGGCGCGGGTGTTCGCCGGGGCGCCCTATGTCAGCGCGGGCAAGACCGGCACCGCACAGGTCATTGCCATCAAGCAGGGCGAAAAATACGTCGAAAGCCGTGTTGCCGAACGCCATCGTGACCATGCCTGGTTCATTGTCTATGCCCCCGCCGAAAAACCCTCCATTGCAATCGCAGTTATCGCCGAAAACTCCGGGTTCGGCGCCCGGGCCGCAGCGCCGATCGCGCGTCAGGTGCTGGATTATCATCTGCTGGGCAAACTGCCGAATCAACCGGCGGAGACCGACTGATGCCTTTCACTCTGAGGCGCCTCTACCGGTTCATGACCCAGCACATCGATGGCATCCTGCTGTGCGGAGTCCTTCTGCTGATGTTTACCGGCCTGTTGGTGCTGCTCAGCGCCTCCAACGGCAACTACACCCGGGTCTCGGGGCAATTGATGAACATGCTGGTGGCGTTGGGGGTCATGTGGCTGTTCGCCAATATTCCGCCGCACTACCTGATGCGCATGGCGCTTCCGCTGTTTGTGCTCGGCTGCGGGTTGTTGCTCGGCGTGGCCTTGTTCGGCGACATCGTCAATGGCGCACGGCGCTGGCTGGACATCGGCATCACCCGCATCCAGCCGTCGGAATTAATGAAGATTGCCCTGCCGTTGATGCTCGCCTGGTATTTCAACCGTAATGAGGCGTCACTGAAATTGCGCAATTACGTGATTGCGGCACTGCTGCTGGCAATTCCCGTAGGATTGATCGTACGCCAGCCCGACCTCGGCACCGCACTGCTGATCACAGCCAGCGGAGGTTATCTGATTTTTCTTGCCGGACTGTCGTGGCGGGTGATCACCACGCTGATCGTCGCCGGACTCGCCAGCCTGCCTTTCCTGTGGTCGGCCCTGCACGACTACCAGCGTCAGCGCGTCATGACACTTCTCGACCCGACCGGCGATCCGCTGGGCACCGGATATCACACCATTCAGTCAACCATTGCCGTGGGTTCCGGCGGCCTCCTCGGCAAGGGCTGGATGAACGGCACCCAGACCCACCTCGACTTCATTCCGGAACGCACCACCGACTTCATCTTCGCCGTCTACGCCGAGGAATTCGGCCTGCTCGGCAACGCGGTGCTGCTGGTGCTGTACCTGTTCCTGATCGGCCGCGCGATGGTGATCACCGCCAATGCGCCGACACTGTTCTCGCGGCTGCTCGCCGGATCGATCACGCTGACCTTCTTCACCTACGCCTTCGTCAACATTGGCATGGTCAGCGGCATCCTGCCGGTGGTGGGTGTGCCGCTGCCACTGGTCAGTTACGGCGGAACTTCACTGGTTTCCATTTGTCTCGGTTTTGGCATCCTGATGAGCATCAATACCCACAAAAAACTGGTTCAAACCTAGGATTGAGGATCGAGGAATGAGAGGAAGAATCAGTGATGAATGCGGAGTAATGAATGATGAGTAAACCTCCGACCGCTGGTTTGCCGCTTTTCGCTCATCACTGCTTCGCTTCAAGTGTGCCCTTGTCATCACTGCTTCGCTTCAAGTGTGCCCTTGTCATCACTCATCGCTGGCCGGCGGTCCTGCTGCTTGCCACCCTCCTCACAGCCTGCGGCAGTGCGCCGAAACGTAGCGGCCCTGTGGAGCGCGCACCGGCCAGTGGTGGCGGTTATTACCTCGACGATGGTCCAGGCGCCAATGCGCCCGCCAACATCGAGGCCATCCCCGATGCCGTGCCAAAAATTGAACCCCTGGGTCGCGGCACCATGCGTCCGTACACGGTGATGGGACGCAACTACACGCCGATGACCCGGCTGGAGCCATACAAGGCGCGCGGTGTTGCCAGCTGGTACGGCCGGCGTTACCACGGCAAACAGACATCCTCGGGTGAAATCTATGACATGTATGCGATGACGGCGGCGCACACTGTATTGCCCATCCCCAGCTATGTACGCGTCACCAACATCGCCAACGGCAAATCGGTGGTTCTCCGAGTCAATGACCGCGGACCATTCATTGACAGCCGTTTGATCGACCTGTCTTACACTGCGGCGTACAAACTTGGCATCCTCAGCGGCGGCAGCGGCATGGTTGAAGTCGAGAGCATCATTCCCGGCCAGTCCTCGGCTGCACCGCGGCCGGCGACAGCGACGGCACCCGTTGCTCCCGCAGCACCGGTGACCGCCGCCATCGAAACCGCGCCCATAACCGCCCTACCCTTGCCACCGCCAGTGCTTGTTGCAGCACCCTCGCCCGCGACTCCTGCCGCAGCATCAACAAACACGGCAGTCGCCAGCGGCAGCTATCTTCAGTTCGGTGCCTTCGGCGTCCAGGCCAATGCCGAGAGTTATCTCGCGAGATTGCAGACCCAGGCAGACTGGCTGGCCGGCATGCTGCGCATACAACAAAGCGACGGCATTTACCGCGTGCAGGCTGGCCCCTACGCCAGTGAAGCCGCGGCGCGTGAAGCCGCGGAACGTGCCGGCCAGGCGCTGGGCGTGAAACCGGTCGTCATCGCACGCTGACGCTGCCATTTGCGCTGTCCAGCTCCGGTCAGTGCTGGTGTTGATGCTTCGCGGACTGGCCTTTGATGTCGCGCACTTCGACCATCAAATCAACAGTCTCGCGCTTTTTATTTGCCAGCTTATCCGCCAGTTCAAAGGTGAGTTGCAGCGGCACCTTGTCGCCGGCGTTCAGGGGTTTTTGCAGATTCATCAGCATCAGGTGGTAACCACCGGGTGCCAGTTTCACGGTTTTGCCGGCCGGAACATCAATGCCGTCCACCGGAAACATTTTCATCACGCCGTTATCCATTTTCATGTTGTGCACTTCGGCGGATTTGGTCAGCGGTGTGCTCACACCGATGAGGCGGGCATTGGTTTTCCCGGTGAGTTCCATGAACGCGCCGGTGGCGTTTTGGCCCTGCACCGTACCGCGAATCCATGCGTCCTTGACAGTGACGCTTTGCGCCTGCGCTTGCACTTGCGTCTGCGCCGCACACAACAGCGCCAGCAGCAGCAGGCCGTACGGCTTGTTGCCGAATAGGGTAGAAAACATAAAATGTCCTTTTAAATCAAATACTTAATTGATTTTCGCCGAATCAAGCATGGCGACCTCGTCGCGTCCGATGCGGTACGCGGAAAAAAACTGTGGGAGATCAGGCGCGCGGCGGTGCGCGCGGATTCAGCGGCTGGAGTGTGGAAAGATCGCTGACCACCAGCGGGCTGCGATCAACTGGAAGAATCAGTTCCGGAATGACGGCGACCACAACCGGTGCCAGCGAAATC
>Ga0105090_10000261_pt1 | contig 24345 bp, 19 predicted proteins | sample PPLLak3March2015_FD_79110 | JGI IMG/M metagenome (GOLD analysis project Ga0105090, IMG submission 79110) | Freshwater sediment microbial communities from Prairie Pothole Lake near Jamestown, North Dakota, USA - PPLs Lake P7 Core (1) Depth... | ecosystem: Environmental > Aquatic > Freshwater >...
ACTTTGAAGGATCTCCCTCTCGAACAGGTCGCTTCGTTGGTCGCATTGGTACGTGGCCCCTCCGAATACGATCCAAGGCGATATCCTGACCGTGCTTTGCAACGGCGAAATCTGGTGCTTGATGAAATGTCAACAGAAGGCTACATCTCAGCTGACCAGGCGGTTGAGGCAAAAGCCAAACCATTAAGTGTAATCCCACGCCCACAACGCTCTTCAAACCGCTATCCCGGTTTTCTTGACCTGGTCAAACGGCAATTAAGGCAAGATTATCATGAAGAAGATTTAACCTCTCAAGGGCTGAGGATTTTTACCACGCTGGATACTCAGATTCAGGATACCCTGGAAAATACCGTTGATACCAAACTAAACCAACTGGACAAGCTGCCGAACGCCAACAACCTTGAAGCAGCCGTCATAGTCACACGTCGGGATAGTGGCGAAGTTACCGCATTGACCGGTGGCCGGGAAAATTTAACAGGGGGATTTAATCGCGCATTAGATGCATTACGTCCTATCGGCTCCTTGATGAAACCGGTAGTTTATTTGACAGCTTTGGAATATCCAAACAAATATACCATTACCACCAGAGTGAGCGATTCGACCATTGTGGTTAAAGGACAGAATGGTACAGACTGGATTCCTAAAAATTACGATCATAAACATCATGGAAATATCCCCCTGCATACGGCTTTGGCGAAGTCTTACAATTTGGCCACAGTCCGTGTTGGTATGGATATTGGCGTAGCAAGAACCGCTAAAACATTAAAAGACATGGGCGTTACAAGAGAGCTTGATTTGTTTCCTTCATTATTGCTGGGAGCGTCATCATTAACACCCATAGAAGTTACGCAGATGTATCAAACGTTAGCAGGGGATGGCTTTTCAACACCGATAAAAAGCATTAGAGCGGTAGTTGACACCGAGGGCAAACAATTACAAAGTTACCCGTTAACCGTCAAACAGGCGGTAGATCCAGCGGCAACCTATATCGTCAATACCATGTTGCAGGAGGTTATGCACGAAGGTACAGGACGTTCGGCTTATGAGTCTTTCCCAAAAGACTATGGCTTGGTGGGTAAAACAGGCACCACCAATGATGCCAAAGATAGCTGGTTTGCAGGGTATACAGGGGATTATTTATCTGTGGTTTGGGTAGGCCGAGACGATAACAAACCTATCGGTTTAACCGGTTCAACGGGAGCCCTGCCTATCTGGACAGCGTTAATGCAGAAAATTTCAACCCAACCAGTAAATTTGATACCACCTGATAATGTCAAATTGGCCTGGGTTGAACCAGGAAGCGGCTTATTAACGCGTAAAGGCTGCGGAAAGAGCAAACAATATCCCTATATTTCGGGATCAGAACCAACAACCTATTCATCCTGTGGACAAAAAGTTTTTGAGCAAGATAAATCGTGGTTTAATGATTTTTTCGAGAATGACCCTAATCAAAGTGAACCTAGTGAAAGTGAACCTAATCCAAGTGAGCCCCAACCAGAATGAATTTTAAAAGAGCATCCATGAATAAAGTTAATGTTTTTCGCCTGATTTGTGTGGCCCTTTTTCTCTTCAGTAGTGCCGGTTATTCAGCAGATGAACCAGTCAAAAAATTGCAGGCATTTTTAAAGAGTTCAAAGTCACTTACGGCTGATTTTAAGCAAGTATTAATCAATGAAGCTGGTGATCCTTATCAAACCAGTTACGGGGTTTTTTACCTGCAACGACCTGGAAAATTTCGTTGGGATTATTTAAAACCATTTCAACAACAAATTGTGTCCAAGTCAGGTAAAGTTTGGTTTTATGATACCGATTTAGAGCAAGTTACTATTAAAAAGCTTGATGAATCGGTTGGTTCAACGCCCGCATTACTGTTAAGCGGCGATATATCACTGGAAGATAATTTCACTATGGAGAGTCAGGGCGTCGATGGGGATATGCAATGGATTAAATTATTGCCTAAAAATCAGGAAAGCAGTTTTAAATATATTTTGATAGGCTTGAATAGGGGCTCGCTGGGAGGGATGGAGTTAAGTGACAACTTTGGTATGCTAACACGTATCTATTTCTCAAATGTTCTACTGAACCCGCCGATAAAACCGACAGTATTTGAATTCCAAGCACCCAAGGGTGCCGATGTTTTTTCTGATTAGTCGGGCAGGTGCAAGTTGACAGATTTAAATAGCAATCTTTCGTTTTTTCCTTATAACTTTTAACCTTGCACCTTCCACCATCAGCCTTTCATGTTCGATGATTTGACCAAACCTCTGGCCGATAGGATGCGGCCAAGATCACTAGACGATTACGTGGGCCAACAACATATTCTAAAGCCCGGCAAGCCACTTTATGAAGCCGTTGTATCCGGTCGTTTACATTCCATGATTTTCTGGGGGCCGCCAGGAACAGGTAAAACCACACTGGCACGACTCATTGCACAGCACTCTGATGCTGAGTTTATGCCGATTTCGGCAGTGTTATCCGGTGTTAAAGACATCAGAGCCGCTGTTAGCGATGCCAAAAAAATCCAGCATGAGCAACACAGACGCACTATTTTATTTGTTGACGAAGTGCATCGATTTAATAAATCACAACAGGATGCTTTCCTGCCTCATGTAGAAGATGGCACCGTTTATTTTGTCGGCGCGACGACTGAAAATCCCTCATTTGCACTCAATAACGCGCTGTTGTCACGGGCTCGCGTCTATGTACTTAATTCTTTAACTGCCGAAGATTTACTGGTCGTGCTAGACAAGGCGCTAACCGATCGGAATAGAGGTCTGGGTAGTCTTGGCATTGAAATGGCCGATGATATTAAACGTCAATTTGCCGAGGCAGCTGACGGCGATGCCAGAAGATTGTTGAATTTACTGGAAATTGCTGTGGAACTTGCCGCAGCTAAGGGTAGCTGTGTCATAAATGAATCTTGCGCAAGAGAAGTACTTTCCGGCGGCGTTAGACGGTTTGATAATCAGGGTGAAGAATTTTATAACCAGATTTCAGCACTGCATAAATCGGTAAGGGGCAGCTCACCCGATGCTTCGCTCTACTGGCTGTGCCGCATGATGGATGCCGGTTGTGACCTAGCCTATTTAGCCAGACGCATCGTTAGAATTGCCTCCGAAGATATAGGAAATGCTGATCCAAGAGCCTTGCAAATTTCCATTAATGCCTGGGAAGCCCAGGAACGCGTGGGAAGCCCTGAAGGCGAACTGGCCCTGGCACAGGCCATTGTTTACTTAGCTTGTGCACCTAAGAGCAATGCCGTTTATATGGCTTACAATGCCGCCATGCATGATGCAAAACAAAGCGGCAGCTTGGGTGTGCCTGTGCATTTAAGAAATGCACCGACCCAATTAATGAAATCTCTGAATTATGGTAAAGAATACCGTTACGCCCATAATGAGCCGGAAGCTTATGCCGCAGGTGAAAATTATTTTCCAGAGCAGCTAGCGGGAACACGTTATTATCAGCCTGTAGATCGAGGCCTGGAAATCAAAATCAAGGAAAAGTTAAGGCATTTGCGAGAACTGGATAAGGTAGACAGGCTGGATTGATCCAGAAACCCATTATTCGTAGTAAATTGCTGGTATTTTTATATGAATCCAACTCAGTTAGGATTGCAATTCAGTGTTGAATCCACCGTTCTAAACCCTTCCAATTACAAGCCTGAAGTTAAAATATTTTGCACATAATGACTAACGCTAGATATAGTGCTAAAGTAATTATTCACAATTTTTGTATGAGTTGAATTGCTTATTTTAGTCATGCAAAATTACCACTACAACTCAACTAACTATTTGAGGATCAACCATGAGTCTTTTTAACTCCATTCTTGAAAAACTGGGCATTCGTAAAGCTGCCGCTACAGAAGCACCTGACGCAGGCCAAACACCAACATCTTCATCCCCTGCGGCTACCATTGCTGTGGTCGATGTCGTAACAAAATTGGAAGGATTAGCCGCTTCCAGCCCAGAAAAGCTTAACTGGAAAGTTTCGATTGTCGATTTGTTAAAATTACTTGGGCTTGACAGCGGTATAACTGCGCGTAAAGAACTTGCCACAGAATTAGGTTGTCCAGCCCAAGCAATGGCAGACTCAGCCCAAATGAATATTTGGCTGCATAAAACTGTATTGCAAAAACTCGCACAGAACGGTGGTAATATTCCGCAAGAATTATTGAACTAGAAGAAGTTCTATGAATGAGTCTAGTTCACTCAGTCACACACCTCTAATGACTCTTCAAGTCGAGTGAGACTAGGCCCGATGTTTTTCCGCTGAAACTTTATGGTATTATCCGGTCCATGATTTTTTAAGAAAGAATGACTTTTTAGGAGTGCGTATGCGTGGCTTCTTTTTGCTTATAGTTTTGTCCACCCTATTCATTGGTGGCTGTTTTCCAATCTTGCAAAAAACCGAGACAATGCCCAGCGCTGGGGAGAGCGTGGAGCAAATACGCGCAAAAGCTGAACAGGGAGATGCAGCGGCGCAATTCAATCTCGGCGTGATATATTACATGGGCCGAGGTGTCCAGCAAGACTACAGCCAAGCCATCTCCTGGTGTCGCAAAGCCGCTGAACAGGGCCATGCAATGGCTCAAACTAATATCGGCGCGATGTATGAAAATGGCCAAGGTGTCTTGCAAAGTTACAGCCAAGCCGTTAATTGGTATCGCAAGGCCACTCAACAGGGTTCTACAAATGCACAATTTAATCTCGGTGTGATGTATGATGAAGGCAGAGGTGTCCAGCAAGATTACAACCAAGCCGCCGCCTGGTATCGCAAAGCCGCTGAACAGGGAGATGCAGCGGCGCAATTCAATCTCGGTGTGATGTATTACGAAGGCCGTAGCGTCCAGCAAGACTATAACCAAGCCGCCGCTTGGTATCGCAAGGCCGCTGAACAAGGTCATGCAAAAGCGCAATTCAATCTCGGCATGATGTATGACGAAGGCCAAGGTGTCCAGCAAGACTACAATCAAGCCGCCGCTTGGTACCGCAAGGCCGCTGAACAAGATCATGCAAAGGCGCAATTCAATCTCGGCGTGATGTATAAAAAAGGTCAAGGCGTCCCGCAAGACTACGCTCAAGCCTATATGTGGGTAAACCTTGCAGCTGCTAAAGGATTAGAAAATGCGGTAAAGACGCGAGATAACCTCGTTAAAAAGTTGACGCCCTCGCAAATAGAAGAAGGGCAAAAGCTTGCCCGTGAATGGATAGCTATGCACACGAAAGCACAGACAACGCAATAGTGCCTGGAAAACTTTTATTAGAACCAATCATTTAAGAATGCCCGATCTTGGGAACAACTTGGCTCGATACATAGCAGCATCGGCATGCTCGCTTAACGTCACTTCGTCCACCCCATCGTCTGGATAAATAGCGATGCCAATGCTTAGTGTGATGTTAAGGCAGAACTCTTCAATCAAAAAGGGTGCTTCGATAGTGGCATGTAACTTGTCAGCGAGAACTTGTGCCTGCACCGCAGAATCAACCTTGGGTATCAGAATATTGAACTCGTCGCCACCCTGACGGGATAGTGTATCGGTTTGGCGAACGGCATCTTGAAAACGTTTAGCCACTTCCTGTAACAACAAATCCCCGATGCGATGGCCGTAAGTGTCATTGATTGGCTTGAATTTGTTCAAATCAAGTGATAGCAGAGCAAAAGGCTCATTGTTTCGTTTTGCATTTGCCAGCAGTTGCTGAAAACGGTCGTGGAATAGGGCGCGATTAGGCAGGTTGGTCAGGAAGTCATGCTGTGCCTGATGCTCGAGGAACGCTTCTTTCGCTTTGCGCTCGGTAATATCTGAGAAGATGCAAATATAGTTCAGCACCTTGCCTTGGGCATCTTTGATAACACTGATATCGATCCATGCCGGATAAATTTCCCCGTTTTTGCGGCGGTTCCAGAGTTCGCCCTGCCAGCGGCCGGTGATATCGATAGCTTCCCAAACAGCCGTAAAGAAGCTGGCGTTATGCATTCCTGAACTCGAAATGCTGGGATTTTTACCTTTTAATTCTTCCTCGTTATAGCCGGTAATCACGGTATAGGCCTGGTTTACGGAGATAATGCGGTTGTCCGCGTCGGAAATCAGAATACCTTCGATGCTGTATTCAAAAACCTGTGCCGCCAGCTTGATTTTTTGTTCAGCTGCCACGCGGTCAGTGATGTTCATTATGACGGCGTGAAAATAACGCTCGTCGTCATTTTCAAATAGCTGTAAATAGACTTCAACCGGATAGAGTGAGCCATCCTTACGTTTATGCACAGTCTCAAAGTTCGCCATTGGCGATTCATGCCGCCTCAGGGGAGCGATCAACGCCTCAAAGGACTGCAAACTAAATTCAGGTTTCAGATCGAGAGGCGTCATTGTCCGCATTTCGTCCATCGTATAGCTCAAATTAACCAAAGCACCATAATTGACGAAACTAAAGCATAATGAGTCGGCATCGAATAAATAGATTTCGTTCAGGCTGGCGGCAATGGTTCTATTGAGAAGGTTTTGTTGCTTCAATGCCTTCAGGTTTTCCGCGACTATGAGCGCCAATGTTATGCCGCCAACCGCCAATACCATGCCGAATATCCAGAAGTGGAACAGGCCGTCCTGTATCATGGCCTGAGCGTAATGACCGACGCCAATATAGGAACTCCAAAGCCCCTGTGTAAACAGCATCATCTGAAGCATTGCGGTCGCATGCCGTCCAGCTCGCAACCCGGCCCAGATAATGAAGGGAGCTACACTTGAAATCCCCGGATAACCTTCAAAGTAGCCGGATAGCCAATCGAAAAAAACAACTTGCCCGACTAGGAAGGCCAGTATAAAAATTAATATTATCTCACTTAGCTGCAAGCCACTAGGCATTTTGCCAGGTGACTTGCTCCAAATCAGCAGGAATGGGGTCACGAATGCGATACCGATAACATCGCCCATCCACCAGCGCATGGCAATCTCTGGAAAAGCACTAGCCGTAATAACTTGACTCAAGAAGAGGGCAAAAGGGCCTATGAAAGCGCTTAGCGCGCTGGCGACTGTTGCGGCTAAAAGAACCAAAGTAAAGAAATCGCGCCGTGTTTCCAGGGATCGATTGAAATTACTGCACTGCTTAAGAAACCAGAATGCGGCAAAGGATTCCAACGTATTGGCCACTCCCAGCATCAACGCAACCCAAGGTATATCTACCACCATGAAACCCCCGATAACCGCACCGACGAAAATGCCGGGCATATATTTCAGATCACCTAGTAACAGGACCGCCAATGCAAAGCCCCCGGCAGGCCAGAAAATAGTAACGACAGGGGATGTTAAAGCAAAGGTCAAACCAATCTTTGCCAAAATCAGGTAAGTTGTCATAACTACCAGATTGAGGGGCAAATAGACCCAACGATATGGTTGAAGAAACTTCCTAAAGTCGATTTGAGGGCTGCGTTTATTATAAATTCTCTGGATATCTTCCATGTTTAATGCTCCCACTACATTATCTGATTCGGTTAGCGATCAGATTAACACTGGAGAGCCTTTGTCTCTATCCGGAAAGCGTAGATATAAATAGTCGCAATCCGGATAATTTATAATCGGGCTTTCGAAAGCTAATCCTGTTTTCACTCATAAAGAGTCCTGAACATGTTTGCTATATAACTGCCATAACCCCAAAACACTAACAACGACCAGACCGCCTCCAACCCAGCGTTTAAAAAGCAAATTATTGCGCATAATGGCGTTATGCGCTTTCAAACCCAGCATATGTCCTATGGCGGCAATCGGCAAAAGCGTTAGTGCAGTTAGAAAATGTAAATTAACTGATAAGGCAAGGAACATCGTCATTTTCATGCTTACCAGGATGAACCATAACACAAACAGGGTGTCTCGCAATTTGTATTTGCTGACATTATGCATATAGACAGCTACCATCAACGGTGCGCCGGTCAAGGAAATCCCAGCAATATATCCCCCTAAAATAAGCAGCCCTCTATCCGACCAAACATGATGGCTTTCAATACCACGGTTGAATAACCAGGTAAAACCATAAAATAAGGTAACCGAATAAATAAAGCCATTTAGCCATAAGACCGGCAGATTCACCAGTCCAAAAATGCCTATGATAGCGGGAGGAATAATGTAAATCGAAGAGTGCCGCAAATACTGCCAGTCGACATTATGCATGCGATTGAGCAGCGTTAAACCGGAAAAAAACAGTAAATGCACGCTGATAATTGGCAACCACAAAAGCGGGGCATTATGGACAAATAACATCAACGGCAATCCTAATGCGGCGCCACCAAAACCAAGCCCCGTCCGGACAAAGCCGGTCCATAAAAACACTAGAGCAATGGACAACATTTGGTTTAGAGAAAAATCGAGTAACATAATTAAAAAAATCTGCTTTATATTGAGTAACCGTTTTGTTTGTACTGGTTTTTTAACAATGACGTGGCTGACAAAAATATGTAATGATGCTAAAAAGCCAAGATTTGCTTAACTTGGTGCGTTAATATATCCAGATGAATCCAAATCGGAAATTTTTTCGGGTTTGGGTTTGAATCATTTATTAGTTTGAGTTTTAGAGGGCTTTATGAAGACTAAACAATATATAGTATTGAGTTTATTTTCAATATTACTTGGCTTTATCTCCGTTACTGAAGTAATTGCTGATGAATTGTTGCCCCCGCAACAAATTATTCAAGGCGTTTCAACACAGATACAGGAAAAACTAAAGGATAAAGCATTTTCTCAGAATTTTGCACAAGTAACAGCCTACGTAAATAGTGTTATTGATCCGCATGCTGATTTCGACAGAATTTCATTGTTGGTTCTGGGAAAACTTTGGAAGTCAGCAACAAATGAGGAGAAGGAACGTTTTAAGCATGAATTTCAGATGCTGCTGGTAAGAACATATTCCAGAGCATTTGTTGAATTTAAAAACTGGTCAATACGTTTTCTCCCTATTGTCATGGAAAGTGGCGCTACAAAAATTATAGTGAAAACAGAAGTGACGCAACCTAGTCAACAGCCCGTTGAAGTGAGTTATCGAATGCTGCAAAGTAAAGGGGAATGGAAAGTTTACGATATTATGATTGATGGAGTAAGTCTGGTTACCAACTACCGTTCAACCTTTAACGAGCAAATTAAAACTAAAGGTTCATTAAGTGCTGTTATTGATGATCTCGCTAAACGTAATGTTGAAGCGCTTACACCCAAAAAATCCTAATGCCGGGCAACAGAAAATGCGTTGCCCGGCTTGATTTTATACAAATTAGCAACACCTTAAAAGAAAGTATTACCAACCGTACCCAGCGCTAAATATTGCGCTAACGTTAAATCCTGAGTATTTGATCAAACCGTAGGGGAGTACTAGAGACTATTTCAACATCGCGGGCGTTGCCGACCAATTTCCAATATAATACCAATTCACAACAACAAACAAGATAGGAATAATTAATGAAATACAAAAATTTAGCCTTAGCGTTCTTTATTGCAACCGTCAGTTTGCCTGCGCTGAATAGCGTGGCACAAGCGGAAACACCCGCACCGGTAGCACCCGCTGCCGCTCCCGCTCCCGCTCCGGAAATTGCCGGACAAGAAACTGAAATCGACCTGTTTCGCTCCAGTTTGCGCATGGATAAATGGCAATTCGTCAGGCAGGCGATGGCTCTTAATGAGGAAGAAGAAAAGAAGTTTTTATCCCAATACAATAAATATGAAGCTGACTTGAAGACGTTGAATGACAAGCGCATAGCAATAATCAAGGATTATGCGGCTAACTTCCAAAATATGAATGACAAGAAAGCTGGCGAACTGGTCAAACGCTCGTTTGAATTTCGCAACCAGCGGAATGCGCTCCTGGAGAAATACTACGGCAAAATAGCAAAAGCGACTTCGAAGGTTATTGGGGCACGTTTTCTACAAGTTGAGAGTATTTTGCAAGGAGCGGGTGACGTCGCCATTGGTTCTGAAATTCCTTTGATGTCGAAATAGCAATAAGGATTTAGCAAATAATGACTTCCCGAAATTAGAACCAGAATCATGGGATATGCCGACGATAAGAGGCGCATCGCTCGCGAGACGAACTCAAATGATGCGCTTCGTGCCTCAGCCCATTCTATGTGTGTTATTTTTCCGGGAAGTTATTGTTGAGCACGTCCTTAGCACCTCATTCTGAAGCGAGGACTCGCGAGATTCTTGGAGGCTGCCCTAGAAAAGCAAAGAAGGATTAACCACCTCGTTGGCTCTTCGTATTGTCTGCTTGGAATTCTATGGCGTCAGCAACACTAGGCGATTCCAGCAATGCAAACCTTGTTTCCGCATCATGCAATGTTTTTGTCAAACACCCATGTAAAAACAACGAAGTACTTTGTCGTACCCATACCTCGATTTCAACTTCGTCAGGCGTCGGTTCCAAGCCCAGTTGCAGTTTTTGAAAGCGTTCGTTACGTAATCCGCTCAAGAATTGATCGGCCAAAACATGCGGGTCTGTTGCGACAAAATAGCCGGCTTGCTGCTGCCGGACAAAAAATTGCGCTAAATGGGCCAGAGTGCGCTGCGGTCCCTGTTCATAAAACTGTGTAGCGAGATCAGGGAAGCGCAATGATTCCCCGATCAGTATGGTACGTATGCGCACCGCATCCGGCCGTGTTATGCCATGCAGAAACTGCCTTGCGAAATCAACCAGCGCCTCTTCCGGGCTGCCTTCAAGGGCGCTCTCTTCCGATAGGGCTGAGACAAACGGATCACTGCAACGCTTGATAACAGCACCGAACAGCCCGGCCTTACCTTCAAATTGACTATAAATTGTCCGCATGGAGACACGAGACTCTCGGGCAATAGTATCCAGACTGAGGTTACCGTAACCGTATTCAAGAAAAAGCTTGAGCGCGGTATCCAGCAATCGGTCACGACTCAGGGATTCCTCGCCTTTACGCGGTCGTCCGCATTTGATCATGTGTGTGCTCATAAAATAATTAAGTTGACTCAAGTATGATCATACCGTAAATTAAATGGTAATATATATTACCATTTAATTGTTCTTTTCAAGAACAAGGTGCAAAAAGGATGAAAAAAGCAATACTTTTGTCAACGGACACCGATCGCATAACTCTACGGAAATCAGCACTGCAACATGTGCAATGGGGTCTATTGGCCTTCGTTACGCTGGTGACGATAGCCGGCTGTGGCAAGCAAAACGACTCGGGCGCCAAGCCGGCCCAAGCCCCGCCCAGCGTTAAAATTGCCCAGCCCCTGGCCCAAGATGTCACCGAATGGGACGAATATACCGGCCGCATCGAAGCTGTCAGTTCGGTGGATGTACGCGCACGAGTCAGCGGCTATTTGGAGAAAGTGAACTTCAAGGCGGGAGAAATGGTGAAAAAAGGTGATCTTTTATTCCAAATCGATCCCAAGCCGTTCACCGCCCAGCTAAACTATGCCGAAGCGGAACTGGAGCGGGCCAAAACCAAGCGCGAACTGGCTAAAAATGACTTGGTGCGAGCCGAGAGCCTGTTCCGCGGTAAAGCGATTTCAGAAGAGGAGTACGACGCCCGCAGTAAAGGCTTGCGTGAAGCCGTTGCCACGGTTAACTCCGCGGAAGCCAATGTTTACACTGCCCGGTTAAACCTGGATTTCACCAGGATACGCGCACCGATAGACGGGCGAATCGGCCGCGAGCTGATCACCGAGGGCAATCTGGTGAGTGGCGGTGGAGGCGATGCGACGCTGTTGACTTTCATTGTTTCAACCAACCCGGTCTATGTTTACGTGGACGCCGATGAGCGCTCGGTGTTGAAATACCGGCGTCAGTCTAACGACATCGGCGCGGGCCAAACACCGGCGCAGCTGGCTGTCGCTGACGAGGCTGATTTCCCTCATCAGGGTCTTCTCGATTACATAGCGCCGCGTGAAGATTCGGCCACCGGCACGGTGACGCTGCGGGGTGTATTCGCCAACCCGGACGGCTTGTTGAGTCCCGGCTTTTTCGCCCGCATGCGCGTGCGCGGCAGCGCCCCCTACCCTGCTCTCCTGCTGCCTGATCGGGCCATTGCTACAGATCAGGCGCAACGGTTCGTGTGGGTCGTCAATCAGGAAAACCAGGCGGAATATCGCAAGGTGGTTTTGGGCGCCCCTGTTGGTCAGTCGCGCGTGATCAAAGAAGGCTTGAAAGCCGGGGAATGGATCGTTATCGAAGGACTGCAAAAACTCAAACCAGGCATAAAGGTGAATCCCGAACGCATCTCGCTTGCCGGACCTCATGAAGAGAAATAGGCGATGAACCGATTAGCGCATTTTTTTATTGACCGGCCGATCTTCGCCTCGGTCTTGTCCATCCTGATTGTCCTGGTCGGTGGCCTTGCGCTGATCAACCTGCCGGTCGCCCAATACCCGGAGATTGCACCACCCACCGTGGTCATCAGCGCGACCTATTCGGGCGCCAACGCCAAGGTTGTGGCCGAAACAGTAGCAACGCCGATCGAACAGGAAGTAAACGGTGTCGAAGACATGCTGTACATGTCCTCCCAGTCCACCAACAGCGGCAACATGGCGCTTACGATTACCTTCAAGCCGGGCACTAACCTGGACAAAGCCCAGGTACTGGTACAAAACCGGGTGGCACTGGCCGAACCCAAGCTGCCTGAAGAAGTCAGAAGACAGGGCATCAGCGTCAAGAAACGCAGCCCGGACTTGAGCCTGGTGATCAACTTGATCTCCCCAGACAAACGTTATGACAGCGTTTACCTGAGCAATTATGCTCTGCTGCAAGTCAAGGACACCCTGGCGCGCTTGCCCGGTGTTGGTGAAATTCTGGTTTTTGGCGCCCGCGACTACAGCATGCGCCTCTGGCTGAACCCTGAACAGATCGCCGCTCGCAGTATGACTGCCAGCGACGTAGTCAACGCAATCCGGGAACAGAATATCCAGGTAGCAGCCGGTGTGGTCGGCCAGCAACCCAGCAAGGAGAACACGGACTTTCAATATACGGTCAGCACGATGGGACGGTTGATGGAAGCTGAACAGTTCGCTGATATCGTGATCAAAAAAGGCGCTGACGGCCAGGTAACCCGGCTCAAGGACGTAGCCCGTATCGAACTGGGCGCCAAAGATTACAATTCGGGACTGTTCCTGGACGGAGAGCCTACCGTCGGCCTCGCCATCTTCCAGTTACCTGGCTCCAACGCTTTAGACACCAAAAAGGCGGTCGTCGCAACCATGGAGAATCTAAAGACACGCTTTCCGGATGGCCTTGATTACATCATGGCTTATGACACCGTGGTATTCGTGCAGCAATCCATTTCTGCCGTGATCAAAACACTGTTCGAAGCCTTACTGCTGGTCGTGCTCGTGGTTGTGGTATTCCTGCAGAACTGGCGCGCCGCCATTATTCCGCTGCTCGCCGTGCCTGTGTCCCTGATTGGCACGTTCGCGGTAATGGCCGCCATAGGCTTGTCCCTGAATACCTTGTCATTATTCGGTCTGGTATTGGCTATCGGCATTGTAGTCGACGACGCCATCGTCGTTGTGGAAAATGTGGAACGCCATATCGCCATGGGCTTATCCGCGCGGGATGCAACCCGGAAAGCCATGGACGAGGTCGTAGGCCCCATCATCGCCACGGCCCTGGTATTGGTTGCCGTGTTTGTGCCGACTGCATTTATCACCGGCGTCTCGGGCGCTTTCTACAAACAATTCGCGCTAACTATCGCTGTTTCTACAGTGATTTCTGCATTTAATTCGCTGACCCTGAGCCCGGCCTTGTGCGCATTACTGCTAGATCGGGCGCATGGTAATAAAGATATGTTCACGCGGCTGATCGATCGCCTGTTTGGCTGGTTCTTCAATGGCTTCAACCGGTTTTTTGACCGGTTCAGCGAAGGCTACGCGCGCCTGGTCGGCAGGCTTATCCGTATGACAGTCGTGGTGCTGGTGATCTATGCCGGACTCGTTGGGCTTAACTTCCTGGCTTTTGAAAAAGTCCCGGCCGGTTTCATTCCCCAGCAAGACCAGGGTTATCTGATCCTGTATGCGCAACTGCCTGATGCGGCCTCACTGGGACGCACCCAGGCCGTGGTCCAGGAAGCAACGCGCATCATCATGGAGACGAAAGGCGTCAAGCATGTGAACGCCTACGCCGGCTTTTCGATTTTGAGCGGATCAAGCCAGTCCAATGTCGCAACGCTGTTCGCCAGGCTCGATGATTTCGACAATCGAGCCGGTCACGCGGATCTCCATGCCGATGCCGTTATAAAAAGCCTTCAACAGCGCTTGGGCCAGGTCAAGGATGCACATATCGCCGTATTCGCGCCGCCGCCTATCCGGGGCATGAGCTCGGTGGGCGGATTCAAACTGCAAATCCAGGATCGAACCAGCGCCGGTATTGAGGCACTCCAGCGTACAAATACGGAACTGATTGCACTGGGCAATAAACAACCCGGCCTGGTGGGATTGTTCACAACCTTCAGGTCTGGCGTGCCGCAGTTGTTCCTGGATGTCGATCGCACCCGGGTCAAGTCGATGGATGTGCCCTTGAAGGAAGTGTTTGATACGTTACAAATCTATCTGGGTTCACTCTATGTCAATGACTTCAACCGTTTTGGGCGGACTTACCAGGTTATGGCCCAAGCCGACTCCGAGTTCCGCATGAAGCCGGGAGACATTGCAGAGCTAAAGACGCGGAATCGTCAAGGTGGCATGGTGCCGCTTGGCTCGCTCATCGATGTAAAGGAAATTACCGGACCTGACAAGATAACACGCTACAACATGTATCCCGCCGCTGAAATCAACGGCAGCACGTTACCCGGAACCAGTTCCGGACAAGCCATCGACATTATGAACAAGCTGATGAAAACGGAGCTGCCGCCAGGATTCGACTTCGAATGGACTGAACTTAGCCTGCAACAGGTCCTCGCCGGCAACGTGGCCCTGCTGGTTTTCCCGCTTAGCGTTATTTTTGTGTTTTTGGCTCTGGCAGCTCAATATGAGAGTTGGTCATTACCGTTTGCGGTGATCCTGATTGTGCCCATGTGCATTCTGTCGTCGATGGCCGGCGTCTGGTTAAGCCATATGGACAACAATATCTTCACGCAGATCGGTTTTATCGTACTGGTGGGCCTGGCCAGCAAAAACGCCATTCTGATCGTGGAATTTGCGAAACAGCGGCAAGAGAGCGGCCTTAACCGCTTCGAAGCCGCCGTGGAGGCATCCCGAATCCGCTTGCGCCCCATTTTGATGACCTCGTTCGCCTTTATCATGGGCGTATTTCCGCTGGTGATCGCTGAAGGCGCAGGTGCGGAATCGCGGCGACTGCTGGGTACCGCCGTGTTCAGCGGCATGCTGGGCGTCACCTTGTTTGGCCTGCTCTTGACGCCGGTCTTCTATGTAACTGTACAGGCAGTGGCCCAACGTTTGCGGCCGTCGCCCAGGACCGGCAACTTGCATTCTCATGAGCCTTCCTCCGGAACAGATCTATGATCCAGCACACAACAATACCTCGCACAGTCATGACGTTCATGACCGCTACACTATTGAGCGCGTGCGCGGTCGGCCCGGACTTCAAGACGCCTGCAAGCAATGCGCCACAAACCTTTGCCCATGCCACCCACCCGGAATTCTCCAAGAAAGGCATAGAAGTCGCCTGGTGGAAGCTGTTCAAGGATAAAGAGCTGACTGCTCTTGTCGATCAGACCGTGCAGCATAATTATGACCTTCAGACGGCCCGCGCAAACCTCCTCGAAGCACGAGCGCTCTATATGGAAGCGGGGCTGAATTTGGCCCCCATTATCACTTCGCATGCCTTTTATAACGAGCAGAAACGCAGCCGCGGCGCGCTGAATAATCGGGACTTCGCGCCGCGCGAACTGAAACTTGCCAACATCGGTTTTGACGCTTTCTGGGAGATCGATTTCTTTGGCCGTGTTCGCCGCAACGTGGAAGCAAGCAGTGATGAAGTCGAGGCGCAGGAAGCCAGCCTTCGCGACCTCAGCGTCAGCCTGATCGCCGAGGTAGCCAGAAATTACTTTCAATTGCGCGGCCTGCAAAACCAGCTGGCGGTAGCAAAAAAGAACGCCGAAAATCAAACCGAAACCTTGAAAATAACCCAGGTCAGGCTTGACAGCGGCCGCGGAACGGAACTTGACACTTCAAGAGCAAGAGCCCAGCTCGATTCGACAAGGGCCATTATTCCGCCACTGAAAAGCGCCATTTACCGGACCATTCACCGGCTCGGCGTACTGACCGGACAGCGGCCGGAAGCCCTGATCAAGAAACTGGTACAGCCTGCGCCGATGCCCAGCATTCCCGAAACCATTGATATCGGAAATCCCGCGGATCTGCTGCGCCGCCGGCAGGATATCCGTATTGCCGAACGCACACTGGCCGCCGCTACCGCCCGTATCGGGGTCGCCACCGCCGATCTTTTTCCGCGCGTCACCTTTGTCGGTACGATCGCCCTTGAAGCCAGTTCCTTATCGGGACTCGGCGCAGCGGGTTCAGACGCCTATTCTGTAGGTCCGAGGATCAGTTGGGCCGCCCTGGATCTGGGCCGTGTATACGCCCGTATGAAAGCCGCCGATGCCAGTGCCGCGGCCAGCTTGGCCCAGTACGAGCAGACGGTATTGAATGCCTTGGAGGAAACCGAAAACGCGCTGGTGAACTACAATCAGGAGCGTGAACAGCGGGCATTGCTCGCTTCGGCGGCTAAAGCCAGCGAAAGAGCCGATGAATTGGCTCATCTTCGCTTTAAGGAAGGTGTCAGCGACTTCCTGACGGTGCTGGATGCTGAATTGCGCCTGCTGCAAGATCAGGAACGCCTGGCGCTGAGTGAAACCACCACAGCGACTGCATTGGCGGCACTTTACAAGGCATTGGGGGGTGGTTGGGAGTACACTATAGAGACAGAAAGAAAATAGTCTCAACTGCGGTTTTTAGGCTCAAAGGGTTAGTAACCCTATTTTGGAGAAAATGAAATACCCGCCAAAATCTCAACCCGCTATTGCAATACTTTTGATGAGCTTGTTTTTATCCAGCTGCATGGTCGGACCGGATTATAAGCAACCGCCAAGCACTGTTCCGGCAAACTGGAGCGTTAAATCGCAAGCCAGGAGCATACCGATAGATAGCCGTACACTCGTTAAATGGTGGGGCATCTTTAACGATCCTGTTCTGTCCAGCCTGATGGGGAGGATGCAACAAGGCAACCTCGATTTACGTCAGGCCCAGGCCCGTTTGCGCCAGGCTCGTGCGAACCGCGGATTAGCCAAGGCAAATTTATTCCCGACGCTTTCAGCAAAAGCATCAGCCAATCAAACAGGCATTAGCGAAGAAGTTGGCGCCGGGAATACATATGAACTCTACTCAAACCGGTTTGATGCCAGTTGGGAAGTGGATGTATTCGGCAAATTACGACGGGGTCTTGAATCGGCGGAAGCGACATTGCAGGCCTCCGAAGAAGACTTACGTAACGTCTTGGTCAGCTTATACGCGGAAACGGCGCTGAATTATGTCGAGGTGCGCTCTTTCCAGGCCCGGCTCGCGATTACCGAAGCGAGTTTAAGCGCTCAACAGGATACCTATCAGCTAACCGATTGGCGTTACCAGGCCGGGTTGACTACGCAGCTTGACGTCGATCAGGCCAAGCTCGAAATGGAAACCACCCGCGCCACGCTGCCAACCCTGCATAGCGGCCTGGAGCAGGCGCAACACCGTCTTGCCGTGCTGCTGGGACAGCCGCCCGGCGCATTGAAGCCGTTGCTGACGCCGGTGCAAGCCATTCCGGTAGCGCCGGTATCGGTTGCCGTGGGGATTCCCGCGGATTTGCTGCGGCAACGCCCGGATGTTCGCCGCTCGGAACGGCAATTAGCCGCACAAACCGCGCAAATCGGCGTCGCCACGGCAGCCCGTTATCCTAATTTCAACTTGTCCGGTTATATTGGTCTGGAAGCGCTGGCTTATACCAATCTTTACAGTGCCGGCGCCAAGGCTTTTCAAATGGCCGCTAATACTGCGTTGACACTCTTCGATGCCGGCAGGCTGCGCAGAAATATCGACATCCAGACGGCTTTACAGGAACAGGCGCTGGCGCTGTATGAAGCAACCATTTTGCAGGCTTTAAGCGATGTCGAAAATGCGCTGGTCGCGTTCGCGCAGGAGCAAAGCCGGCGCTATACCCTGCAAGTGGCGGTCAAGGCCGGACAAAGCGCTCTTGAACTGGCGCTATTCGAATACAATTCCGGTACTGTAGATTTTTTACGTGTGCTGATTGCGCAACGCGCTTTACTAACCGCGCAGAATCAACTGGCGCTTAGCGATGCGGAAGTAGCATCAAACTTGATACGGCTCTATAAAGCCTTGGGCGGTGGCTGGGATGCAAACACTTAGTAACGTTCTGACAAAACAAATTCCAAAACATGATCAAATCGAGTCCTACAGAACAACAAACTATCGCTAAAACCCTGGGTCTTGACGATCCGAATGGCAAACCTCCGCTGATCAAAAAATGGTGGTTATGGTGGGCATTGGCGGCGATTATTGTCTCGATTGCTATTTTTTTCGTTGTTAAAAACCACCGGCCCGAACAGGTGCAGTACCTGACCGAGCTGGTCAGGCGCGGTAATCTGGTGGTGACCGTTAGCGCCACCGGCACGCTGGCGCCGGTCAAGGAAGTTCAAGTCGGTATTGAGGTCTCGGGAACCATCAAAACCGTTCTGGTTGATTACAATGATAGCGTGACGGTCGGCCAAGTTCTGGCAGTCCTTGATACCACGCGGCTTGAGGCGCAGGCCCTGCAATCGGGATCGGCGCTGGCATCGGCAAAGGCAAAAGTCGTGCAGGCCGAAGCGACCTTGCAGGAAGCGCAAATAAAAATGGCACGTTTGAATAAGGTCAAGGAATTAAGCGGTGGCAAGGTACCGGCACCCTACGATCTGGATACGGCAAAAGCAACCCTGAGCCGAGCCAAAGCCGATCTGGCGAGTGCCAAAGCCGCTGTCGAGCAGGCTCAGGGCGCTTTGAATGTGAACCGTACCGATATAATAAAGGCTGTTATCCATTCCCCGATTAACGGCGTTGTTCTGGAACGCTCGGTAGAACCCGGACAAACGGTAGCCTCCCAGTTTCAGGCGCCGGTGCTGTTCAAACTGGCTGAGGATTTGACCAAAATGGAATTGCAGGTGGATGTCGATGAAGCGGATGTCGGTGTGGTGCATGAAGGCCAGGAAGCAACGTTTACTGTCGACGCTTACCCTGACCAGACATTTCCGGCAAAAATCACCCAAGTCCGCTACGGATCTGAAACCAAGGAAGGCGTAGTGACCTATAAAACCGTGTTGACAGTCGATAACTCGGCCTTATCGCTACGCCCCGGCATGACCGCCACCGCACTGATTACCGTTAATAAAAAAGAAAATGTGTTATTGGTAGCCAATTCAGTCTTCAGGTTTGTACCGCCGCAAACCGCGCCGGCCGAGAAAAAAACCAGCAGTGGTTTATTGGGCGCCATGTTGCCGCGTCCGCCCCGTTCCGCTTCCAAATTACCCGTTGTATCTGACTCAGCCAGTAAAGAACAACAAGTATGGCGGGTTGGCGATGCCGGCTTGATTCCGCTTACTATCACCAAAGGCTTGACCGATGGCATCTCGACCGAAATTACCAGCGGCCCTGTCGATGTCGGCACGGCGTTAGTAACCGGTGTGGTGACGACTGAATGAGCGCTATTGCGCCATTGGCAAAAGATAACCTTACGCCCTTGCTTGAACTGCGGCATGTCACCAAAATTTACGGCACCGGAGACGCGGAAATGAAAGCGCTGGCCGGGGTTAATTTGAGTATCTACCCCGGCGAGTTTGTCGCGGTGATGGGTCCCAGCGGTTCGGGCAAAAGTACCTGTATGAATATCCTGGGCTGTCTGGACACGCCGACTTCAGGCCGTTATCTGTTTCAGGGCGTCGATGTCGGTTCCCTGACCCGCAACCAGCGTGCCTTGTTGCGACGCAATTATCTTGGCTTTGTCTTTCAGGGTTTTAATCTGCTTAATAGAACTTCGGCCCTGGAAAACGTCGAGTTGCCCCTGATTTACCGCGGCACCGCTACCGCTATCCGGCACCGCATGGCCAGGGAAGCCCTGCAAGCGGTGGGCTTATCGGATCGGGAAAATCATACGCCGGGCGAGCTGTCCGGTGGCCAGCAACAACGCGTTGCCATCGCCCGCGCCATTGTCACCGGGCCGTCGTTGCTGCTGGCCGACGAACCCACCGGCAACCTGGATTCAGCCCGAAGCATTGAAATCATGGAGTTGCTGACGGTGTTCAACCGGGATAAGAACATTACCGTGGTCATGGTCACTCACGAACCGGAGATGGCCGCTTATGCCAAACGCATCGTGCATTTTAAAGACGGCTTGATCGAGACCGATCATCAACAAGGAGCGCAACGTTAATGCTGGGTAACGCATTGCTTCTGGCCTTAAGGGAATTGCGGCGCAACGTAATGCGCTCAATTTTAACGATGCTCGGCATTATTATCGGAGTGGCTGCGGTAATTACCCTGGTGACCTTGGGCGGTGGTGCAACCCAACAAGTGACCCAGCAAATTGCCAGCCTGGGCAGCAATTTATTGATGATCACCGTCGGCAAACGCATAGGGCCAGGCCAGATGTCAGGCGCGGAAGCGTTTAAAGTGGCCGACGCCGAAGCACTCGCCCGCGATGTGCCGGAACTGGTCGCGGTTGCGCCGGTCGCCTCGGGCGCGACAACGGCTATTTACGCTAATGAAAACTGGTCAACCAACGTGACCGGCAGTACCGAAGCGTTTTTTCCGGTGAGTAATCAGCAGATAGCTGAAGGCCGTTTATTTAATGCCAGTGAAGCCCGTGTCGGCGCGGCGGTTTGCATTATCGGGCAAACGGTGGCAACCAAATTATTCGGGCAGCAAAGTCCGTTAAACAATCGCATCCGTTTACAAAAGTTGTCCTGCGAGGTTATCGGCCTGCTTAAATCCAAAGGTCAATCCACGATGGGTTCCGATCAGGACGATATTATTGTGGTGCCGCTACGCACCTATCAACGCCGGATTGCCGGTAATCAGGATGTGAACATGATTAAGGTTTCAGTCAAGGATGGCGTGGATACCGAACGCGTCAAACAGGACATCGAACGGATCATGCGGAATCGTCGCCACCTTGTCGCTAACGAAGAAAATAATTTCAATGTCTTGGATATGAAAGAAATCGCCAAGATGTTATCCAGCACCACCCAAACGATGACCGGCTTGCTGGGTGCAGTAGGGGCAGTCAGCTTGTTGGTCGGCGGCATCGGCATCATGAATATTATGCTGGTTTCAGTCACCGAACGTACCCGTGAAATCGGCATACGCCTCGCTATTGGCGCACTGGAGCGCGAAGTGTTGTTACAGTTTCTGGTTGAGGCCGTGGTGCTGTCGTCATTAGGCGGTTTGATCGGCATTGTCCTGGCATTAACCACCTCGGTAATATTATCCGGCGTTTTGCAAGTGCCATTCGTCTTTCAGGGCGGAATCGTAATCATCGCCTTTTTGTTTTCAGCGACGGTAGGCGTGGTATTCGGCTATTTCCCGGCACAAAAAGCGGCACGATTGGATCCAATTGAAGCGTTGCGGCATGAATAGATTGAGGTTGTAAGTCGAAATCGGCGAAATTTACGCCAATATGTCTGGCCCGGCAACACCCGAAAATTGCAGGTTGTCATCGAGCAGGTAGCGATTTTGTCCCAAGACCCACTTTCCTACATCGTACCATTGCAGCCCATTCGTGCCCATCCCGAAGCCGTTACCAACAAGTCGCGTATCTTGGATGCCGTGGAGCGGGAACATATAATGCGCACCCTCGAAGCACCGACTGGCAGATTTCCGGTACCAAGAGTGCGGTAATACTGGTCGTGAACCGAATACCTTGCTATCCAGAATGTTGAAATTGGGGATTTTCAAAGTGGGCTGAGGGCTTGTCGGGTGGTGTAGCCAGATAGGATATATTATTAATACTCGTTGAAATCTGGTTCGTACTCTGGCATTTCGTTTCGAGCATCTTCTAATTCATCTTCAGTGTGGAGATTGAAGAATTCGGCAGCGGTATAAATTGTCTTTTCTGAAAAAGCATCCCCTAATCCACACGCAGATAGTTTTGAAAATCCAGAAATCTTTAATCCACATGCGATGCATTCAAATGCTGAAGGTAGCATTGTTTGTTTCTGGATTACGTCTTCATCTTCCACAATACTTGTTGTCACTGAGCCACTAGGGCTACCTTGTAGTAGGGCGGGGGATTTACAAGATGGACATTCAACTCGATGTCCTGAATGGCGTGTTGCCCAAGTCTTTGCCTGCAATAAAGCTGTATCACGCTCACTATTAGTTTTGTTCAACCAGACTGTTGCATGGGCTTTGATATCTTGAGTAACGGCTTTTGCTGCCGTATCTTCAAGAGAATCAATCATAGCTTGAGCATGTTTAGGTTCAGATACAAAATCAGACAGTTCCTTACCGATTGATTCTAGTAGAACCTTGCATGCCAGATAGTACCTAGGAAGCCACTGAGCAGTACCCAATGCAGTGAATATGATCTCACCAGTATGTAATTCAGCATTTCTTCTTTCTACATGCTTTGAACAAAACCCCGCGACTTCTTCGTTGAAACCTGGCACTAGCTCCATTAATCGAGAAAGCACATCTTTAGTCGATATTGAAACTGGCGAAAATTTCTTAGCGGTTGGTTCTTTACCCAGAGCATGCATTAAATTACGCCAGTTTTGGGAATCTGCTAAAAGTACAGGAGAAATATAAGAGAGCGAAGCCCGAGAAAGCAGCTCTAAGCTTAAGGCTGACCATAGACCAAATTGCCATTCGTCTACATCACTTGATTCCATTTTATCAACATAAAGCAGAGCTTTCGCAAAAAGGGCATCGGTTGACCACGGGGTTTGTTTAACAGAATTAGTCATATGTTACTCGCGAATATCCGAAAGGTAAGCACGCTCAAGTAAGCGAGCTTTTTCTGATTGTTGTACGGCTGTTCTGCCATGAAGCATTCTCCAATTATCTATAATTAAAGTATCGCCTGGTTGTGATAAATACACATGAGCCAAGCACTTGTTATCCCAAGAATACGATGCAATAAATTTATTGACTCGTTTAGCGGCTTCATTCATTGGAACTAAAAATAGAGAATCCCACCGAACTCTTATCACATCATTTTCGGAATACACAACGGGGAGAACGCATAATTCATCTGATGTATTTTTTTTCCTTGGACGGACAACAGCTCTTTTGAGTGTGGCCTCATCAAGTTCCGAAAAAAGATCTGTGCTTGAAATTACTACCGTTGCTACCGTTGGAGAACCAATAATGCAACGTAGCAATATATACCGAGGTGGACGCTGCCAGTGAGCAAGGTCAGTGTGAAGAGGGAAATCACCAAGTCCATACTCCCCGCTATATTGATTATTTAGCTCTGTGCTTTGTTTTCGTGGCCTTAATGCCTGAATATTAGGTATTCCACTATGCGGTAACAACTTGGATATATCAAGAACACTTCCTAATTTAGTTACGACATCTTGGGTGCTTAAGTCAGGTTGCCAACTATTGATAAAAGCATAACCACGATTAATCAAAATTTGGATTACTTCTTTATCCACAACTTAACCCACCATCTATACGTTATCAAATAATATAAAATCACCTCCTACCGTCTCCTCCTTTTGATTGATAGCCCTGTAGGGTAAGCAAAGCGTACCTTAGAGCTAACGCATCATATCACGATCTCAAATATCCGGTTTGCCGTGCCAAAATCAATCTCATCCACCATGCGATACGCGCAGCGTACCCTACATTTTTTAATTTACATTCTGGTGTTCCGCTTATGTCCCACTTTCGGCGCTCTTATGTTCCCGGCGGCTCCTTCTTTTTCACGGTGGTAACGGAACAACGCACCCCGATTCTTTGTACGGATACCTCCCGCGTTTTCCTGCGCACGGCCATTCGCGAATGCCGCCAAGAATGGCCGTTTCGAATTGATGCAATGGTTTTCCTCGAAAATCATCTTCATGTCATCTTGAGTCAGCCGGAAGGTGACACCCGTTATTCGGCACGTTGGACAGAAACTTTACCGACGATCGAGGTAGAACAGCCAGTTACCCAACTGTCCCCTCACAGATCCCGGCGTGCGGAATTACCGCACCGGGCTCTTCCAAACTGCTCGCTTTGCACACGGCGTTTCCTTAATACCTAGAAAGCATGAAGGATGCGTGGTTTGGCAAGTTCAAAACTCTTAATCAGTTCTTTGAACCCTTTCCAATTGTAGCTTTTGCGCTGACTGCGCATGTTAAGCCACTTGAAAAACAGGC
>Ga0105090_10000262_pt1 | contig 24335 bp, 21 predicted proteins | sample PPLLak3March2015_FD_79110 | JGI IMG/M metagenome (GOLD analysis project Ga0105090, IMG submission 79110) | Freshwater sediment microbial communities from Prairie Pothole Lake near Jamestown, North Dakota, USA - PPLs Lake P7 Core (1) Depth... | ecosystem: Environmental > Aquatic > Freshwater >...
AGCAGGACCAGCAGGACCAGCAGGACCAGCAGGACCAGCAGGACCAGCAGGACCAGCAGGACCAGCAGGACCCACAGGACGGCAAGGAATCCGGCAAGGAACCGCAGGAAAAGGGCGAGGAATCCAAGGATGCCCCGGGTAAAGATGAGCCTTCGGACAAGCAGCGGGAGGACGAGGGGAAATCCGGTGAGGAGAAGGAGGACAAAGATGAGCGTGAAGCCAAGCCTTCCAAGGACGGCAAGGAGGCGGAAGAAGAGAAAGGCAAGCCGGAGGATACGAAGTCTGCCGGGGAGAAACCGGGCGAGGAAGAGGCACAGGAGAGGAGCGAGGAAATGACACCCGAGGAAGCGCTTCAATTGATTGAATCGCTGCGGGATGACGAGCGCATGGTGATCCCGATTCCCCGCCGGAATGGCCGGACCGACAACACAACCAAAGGCAAGACATGGTAATGATATCTCGAAAAAAACTTCTGGGTCGCCGGCTTCCGGGTTTTCTGGCAGTCGCGTTGTGGCTCGCCATTTTCACCGGTTCCTGGGTGTCCGGCGCGGAAGTGGTGGCGGAGCTCGACCGAGATTCGGTGCCGGCCGGCAATGGGTCCGTGCTCACGCTGCGCGTCTCGGGCGCTCGTGCGGCCCAGCCGGTGATCCCGGAGGTGGAGAACCTCATTGTCAATCCACGCGGGCAGAGTCACGAGATGCGCATGGTCAACGGCCGCACCACGGTCTCCGTGACGTATAACTATGTTGTCGGATCGAATGTTCCGGGTGACTATGAAATTCCAGCGATCCGCGTGGTGGTGGATGGCGCGGAGTTGCTCACTGAGCCGCTGAAGTTGAAGGTTTTGGATGCCGGAGCGGCACAACCACCGGCCGGAATGCCACCGCAGGCACCCGGTGCCGGAGAGGATGAATCCACCACGGACGAAGGGGACGAGAAACGTTTCGGATTTCTCACGGTCGAGCTCGCCGCCAACAACCGCAAGCATGCCTACGTGGGTGAGATCGCCCCGGTGCGGATCAGGGCGTGGCTGCCGGAGAATTCGCGCGCGCAACTGCGCAGCGGCATCAAGCCGGAAAGCAAGGCATTCACCCTGCACAATGTGAACGACCGGCCGCAGCAGAGCACCGAGATCAGGGATGGCAAGCGCTACACGGTGGTCACCTGGTATGGTGGCATGTCGGCTACCAAGGCGGGCAAGCACCCGGCCTCGTTGTCGCTCGATGCCGTGGTTGCGGTGCGTGACGCCAGCGCGCCACGCCGGCGCAGGGGCGGACCTTTCGACGATCCGTTTTTTGACCACATCTTCGATGATATCCACGCGCCGATGATCCAGAAGGAGGTCACATTGAAGTCGGATGACCAGGAAATCGAAGTGCGCTCGCTGCCGACTGACGGGCGTCCGGACGGATTTTCCGGAGCGGTGGGGAATTTCCAATTCGATCGTGTGGAAGTGCCGGATGAGTGGGTGACCGGTGAACCCCGGCAGATCGGCGCGCGCATCGCAGGATCGGGAAACTTCGCGTTGATGAACGCACCGGAAATGGTTCCGGAGGATGTATGGAAAAGCTACCCGGGCAAGGGCGACTTCGCCCCGGGTGATGAAGCGTCGTTTTCGGGCAGCAAAACGTTCCGCTTCAATGCCATGCCGCGCCGGGGAGGCGAGCAGGAGGTTTCACTGGAGTTCAGTTATTTCAATCCGGACAAGGCGGAGTATCAAACCCTCACCAGCCCGCGGCAGAAAATCCAGGTGACTGGCGCGGACCTTGCGGAGGATGCGCCCGAGACGGCCCCGGTGGCGACCGAGCCTGAAAAGCCGACGGGCCTGCCGATAGGGCAGCATCTGCAATGGACGAATCCTGGCCCGTTGGTTCCTCTGGTTTCCAGGTCTGGATTCGTGCCACTGTTAGGAACAGCGGCCCTGATGGCGGCCCTCGGCGGAGTCTTGGCGTGGTGGCGAGCCCGCCGCAATGATCCGCGGCGGATCGCGGCGGCTGAGGTGGAGCGCATCAGCTGTGAAGCGCTGCGGAGCGCCAAGCAATGTGCCGCAACGGGGGATGCCACAGGGTTCTTCGCCGCCGCGCGGCTGGCCATCCAGCAACGGCTCGGCATGCGGTGGAACCAGGCGGCGCGGGCGATCACTCTGGCGGAAATCGAGGCCCGCCTGCCGGGGGACTCGCCCGTGGCGGCGTTCTTCCGCGAGGCGGACCACCACGCATATCATCCCACGCCCGGTGGCCAGGTTCTTCCCCGCTGGCAGAAGCTGTTAGACGAGGCTTTCCAGGATCTCAATAAGGAGGCGCATTGATATGAACCGGTTCTTCATCATTTGTCTGGCGTGCCTGTGTGGCGCTGCGGCACCGGCATTGGCCGATGGCAGGGAAACATTCGACCGGGCCAATGCGATGTTCGAAGCCGGCGACTTTGCCGGAGCTGCGGCAGCTTATCAGAAGATTCTCTTGGAGCATGGGCCGCGCGCGCCGGTGTATTACAATCTGGGCAACAGCCATCTGCGAATGGGCGATTATGGCCATGCGATTCTGGCCTACGAACGGGCAAAGCTGCTCACTCCGCGCGATCCGGACCTGCGATCCAATCTGGCGCTGGCGCGCAAGAACGCGGCGGCCTTCGAGGAGGAACCCGGGCTGCATCCGCGGGTGGCGGCGGCACTCCATTTCCTGAGCCGCGACGAATGGTCGTGGCTGGTCGGCGGTGGCGCGATCCTGTTAGGCGGCTTGGGTCTGCTGTGTGGCGTGGCGCGGGTGCGGCGTGGCTGTATGGCTCGCGTGATGGTGGTTTCCGCCGCGCTTGCGGCGCTGGTGATCCTTGTCGCTTCGGTGGTCCTCTACCTGCGCCGCGGTGAAGCGGCGCGTGGCGTGATTGTAGCTGCGGACGCGGTGCTGCGGCTGTCACCTTTTGAAACCGCGGAACCGCTCGCCACTCCGGCCCCCGGGCGGACCGTCCGGCTTGGCGAGAAAAGCGGCGATTTCCGCTTCATTGAAATTCCCGGCACCAATCTGCAAGGGTGGCTCGCCGACAAGGATGTCGCGTCGGTCATTCCGCAGGATGAATGAGGAAACCGAAGCCTCATTTTTCTGCTTGTCGCTATGTCGGCACGGGGAATGATGGCTGGGTGAGCGACTGTCATCCAGCCGGTTCAAGCCCAAGCGCGCCGCGCCACCGCCCGTGGGTGGACGGGCATGTGCATCTGGTCGGGAATGGGCGCAAAGGCAGCGGTTGCTGGATTCGCATGACCGGGTGGCACCGCATGATGGGTGGCATGATGTCCCGTATGCTCGGCCTGTCTGTCCACTTCGATCATGAGGATTTCGATGATATGTATGTGGCCAAGCTGGTGGATGATATCCGGGCCTCGCCACTCGATCATGCGCTGCTGCTCGCCCAGGATGAGGTGTATCGACCTGATGGCAGCCGGCGCGATTTTGGTTCTTTCCACGTTCCCAACGACTATCTTTTCGCGGTCTGCGGCAAGCATCGCGAGTTTCTGCCGGCGGTATCGATTCATCCGGCCAGGCGCGACGCTCTGGAAGAACTCGACCGCTGCCTCGCGCTGGGCGCGCGGGCGCTGAAGCTTCTTCCCAACTGTCTGGATGTGGATTGTTCGTCGCCGGGCCATGACCGATTCTGGGAGACCATGGCGGCGGCCGGGTTGCCAATGCTTGCGCATACCGGAGGGGAAATGACGGTGCCGGTTGCCAACAAGCGCTACCAGGATCCGCGCACACTGCGCCGTCCGCTTGAGATCGGTGTGAAAGTCATCGCCGCGCATGCCGCGAGCCGCAGCGGATTGTTCGATCCCGACTATTTCGATGTGCTTGTCCAGATGATGTGCGATTTCCCCAATCTCTATGCCGATACGAGCGGACTCAACACCCCGATTCGCAGTGCGGCCTTGAAAAAGATCCTGCGATGCGACCTGCACGACCGCTTCCTCCACGGCAGTGATTTTCCAGTGCCCGTCGGTACCATCTATGCCCGCTGGCGCGGCCTGATCGATCGGGAGACACAGAAGCGCGCAGCGCGCACGGCCAACCTGATCGAGCGCGATTTGCATCTCAAGCAGGCCGTCGGTTTTGATGAATCCCACTTCACCCGGATCTGGGACGTGCTTCGGCCGGTGGTGGATGATGCCTTCGAGTAAGCAGGCCTTTATTGTTAGGCGGGCAGTAGCGTGTGCGGAGTGGTGTGGATGATTCGCAGGCGTGAGTTTACGGCTTGCGGACGAAGGTGAGCCCCGGATCGCCGCGCGGGCCACCTGCCAGCACGAAGCTGAGTTTGGAATCATCGGCGAAGGTGAGCTCGCCGGTCATTTGCGAATCCTCGGAGATGAGCACCAGCAGGTTCGAATCATAAATGCCGAACTCTCCGGCCAGTTTGCCGCTGTTGCCGGTTTTATCAAAACTCCAGGTGAAGCTACCCTCCTTGGTCATTACCAGCGTGATGGTGCCGTCGTCGGCGACCTCGCTGACCCATGTGCCGACGAGTTTGTCGGGATTGACGGGCACGGGCGGCGGGGATTCCTCCGCTTGCTCATCATCGCTTGTGATGGAATCGCGCAGCAAATCCCGCAAACCGGCGGAGACGGTGTCGGTGCGTTCGAGTTTCGCGGAATGCTCGAAAAGTTCGAGTGCCTGTTCGAGATGGCCGAGCACCAGATAGTGATACCCTAGCAGGAAGTTGGCCGCGGCGGAATCCGGGTTGGCCTTGTGGTGCTCCTCGAGCTTACGCAGCAGTTTGGTGTATTCATCCTGGGATTCGAAGAGTCCGGTCATGGTGGTCCAGTCCCAGCCGGGACCGGATGCAAGGATCGGGTTGAGCACCCCGGCCGCATCGTTGAAGCGGCCCATCGAGAAGAAAACAAGGGCGCGGAATTCATGCATCACCGGATCACCGGGGACGACAGAAATGGCGCTGTCAACGGCGGTGAGCGCGGTGTTGAAGTCGCCCTTCCTGAAGGCTGCGCGAGCGTCCTCCATGGCGCTTTCCGCCTTTTGGGAGGCGGCCAGTTCGCTCGCTTCATCGCCCGGTGGGAACTCGGCGGCGACAACCGTGATGGGCCTTGTGTAATTGATGATGGTGGTGCCCGCGTTGTTGATCACGGGAGGTGCCGGGAAGGGGTTGTGGAAATGCTGATAGCCCGAATTGAAGATCCAGTTGCCCATGCTCCAGGCCGTCACGCCCCAGAGGAATCCATGGGTAAAGCTTCGGCGGCTGTTGCGTCCCCAGCCGTGGCACCATGAACCGTGGTGCCAGTGGTGATGGCGGCTGCTGACCCACCATGGGCGGCTGCCCCAGTAGTTGGGCCGGTAGCTCCAGCTGGAGTTGTTCCGGATGTTGATGTTGATATTGTTGTTGTTGAAATTCGGCCGGTTGCCGGGCCGGTTGCCCGGGCGGTTCCAATTTCCCCAATTTCCCCAGTCGTTGCCCCAGTCGGGTCGGCTGTCCGGGCGGTTGTTGATGTCGAAATCAGGGCGTGTGATGCCGCCGGGGCGGTTGAGCCCGCCACCCGGGCGAGTGATGTCTGGCAGGGTGTTATCGGGCCGGGTAATACCACCAACACCCGGGCGGGTAATATCGGGCCGGGTGATGCCACCACCGGGACGTGTGACACCCTCGGGCAGCGGAATCGCGCCGCCGGGACGTGAGATCTCGGGGCGGCTGATGCCGCCGCCGGGACGCGAGACATCAGGACGTGAAATGTTAGGGCGGTTTTCCGGCCACGGGAAGGTCACATTTCCCGGGAGAGTGGTCGGCCGCTCTTTGGGACGCACGACAGGTCTGGATTCCGGGCGGATGTTCGGAAGTGTCTCAGGACGCGTGATGGGGCGGTTACCGGGGCGTTCCACCGGACGCTGAACGGGTGGTCGCTGTGCGGGCAACTGCGCGGGCCGCTGAACGGGTGGCCTCTGGGCCGGCAACTGCGCGGGCCGCTGAACGGGTGGCCTCTGGGCCGGCAACTGCGAAGGCCGCTGAACGGGTGGCCTCTGGGCCGGCAACTGCGAAGGCCGTTGCACGGATGGCTGCTGTGCCGGCCGTTGCACGGATGGCCTCTGGGCTGGGCGTTGAGCGGGTTGCTGGACTGCCGGGCGCTGGGCAGGACGGCTGACCCGCGAATTGGTGACAGGGTTTCGCGAGGCTCCATCCCCGCTGGATTGCTGGCGGTTGGCGATGGCGCGACCGAAGGTTTCCAGAGGAGAGAGGGCCAGAAGGAGGATGGCGACGATCCAAGGCACTGCGGCTTTCATGGTGACAATGGTTGGGATTCAGAGTTATTTGCCATCTGTGGCGGTGGCGGGCTCGACCTTGTCCGCTTGTCCGGCGTCCTCGGGACTGAGGAGGGAAATCGGATCCGGCGCACGGCGCACGAATCGGTAGGTGAGGTCAGGCAGTGCTTCGCACGCGAGCATGCGTTGGCTTGTGGTCCACACCATCGAATCACCATCGCGGAGGATGGCTTGGGAAGAGGCGGTGACCTCGGCGTCGGCGGTGATTCCGGTGCTGTTGACGACCCATTCATCGCCGCGCCTTGCCCAGGGTCCGCAGGCGTTTCCGCCATCGCTATCGAAGGTCCACCAATAAACCGAGGAGGTGGCGGGATTCCACCCGATCCTGAGGTTGACGGTTTGGCTGTCTGATATGGCATCGGTGACGAGAGCCTCACCGAGCAAATACTTTTCGCGGTCGTCGAGGTTGATCACCATGTCGATCCGCAGGCCGTCCTCACCTTCGAGAGTCCACTCGCCGATCAGCCAGTGAAGCGGCTTGATCCGCTCGGAAAGTGTGGTGACTTCGGCCAGGCTGCGGGAGGAGGCCATCAGCCAGGATCCGCCGGCTGGCTTGGCATGGATGACGGTGTAGCTGATGGAGCGGACCGGCTCGTCATCGGCAAATGTCAGATGAACCACACCATCTTCAACTGCCATGCCTGGAGCGATGATTTCGACATCGGAGGCTTCCACGGCGATCATGGGAACATTTTCACCGGCGAACAGGCGGCTATGGTAATCGTTGATCTCCTGGCGACCGATCAGCGTTTCCCCATCGCTTCCGACGATGACTCCAAGTGGAGTGAAAAGGGCGGCGATCGCTGCGGCGTCCCTGCCATTGAACGCAGCCACAAATCTCTCGGCCGTCCTGCCAAGTGAATCAAGAACGTCCGCTTGATCCGCACCCTGGTTTTCTGCTGCAGGGGGTGCGGTTGGCGCGTCCTGGGCCTGGAGTTCCGGCAGCGAGGCAGAACAAAGCAGCGCGATGGCAGGAAGTGTCTTGTATCGAAATGATGTCCGGCTTTTCATAAGCGAAGCTCGAGGGTTAGGAAGCTTGAAAGATGTTTATGTCATCGGGGTGATAGGCGCCGTCATCATGGTCCCAATCCTGCTGCCGCCGTGACTGGCGAAAGCCGCGGTTCAGCGGGTCACGCGTGTGCGGCCGCCGGCACCGGTGATCACGCGGACCCTGTCTCCCACGGAGAAGCTTTCACGGGGATTGACTTCCTGAACCACGGAGAGCCGGCCGCCGCCGTCGTTGAGACGGACTTCGATCTCCAAGCCATTCCGACTGGTGACGTTCTGGCCGACGTGGGAGCCTGCGGCCCCACCGACCAGAGCGCCACCGACGGTGGCGGCGGTGCGGCCCGAGCCACTGCCGATTTGATTGCCGAGCAGACCGCCGACACCGGCTCCCACCAGAGTGCCACCGGTGGTGCCTCCTTCGATCCTGACCGGCCGGATCGAGGTGATGGTTCCGGTTCTCACATCCTGGGCCCGGCCTGCCTCGCCACGCGAGACGGTGTCACCGGTGAGGGAATCCTGGGCGCAGGAAACGAGAAAAAATGACAGGATGGCGATGGAGGTAAGTGATTTCATGGTGGCTGCTGTTTGTGTGCCAAACCGTTTGATGTAAAGCGCAAATTACCGGATCACCTCACATGCGGGTAATGTTTTGACACGGCCGGTAAGTAAACGGCTTCGGGCTGGCGGCATTTGGCGACGAGCGGGCTTGCGGATGGTGCACGGCGTGCTTATCCATCGCCGCGCGCGATGCGCCCATGATCCCATGCTCCTCCACTTTTACAAAATGAACGGTGCCGGCAATGACTTCATCGTCATCGACAACCGCGATCTCTCCATCCAGTTCGACGCTGAAACCATCGAGGCCCTCTGCGACCGCCATCGCGGCATCGGCGCGGACGGCCTGCTCGCCGTGGAACCCGCCGAGCACGGCGCGGATTTCAAATTCCGCTATTACAATGCCGACGGCGGCGAAGCCGAAATGTGCGGCAACGGCGCGCGCTGCTTCGGCCGCTTCACCGCCCACCTGACCGAGGAAATCCCGGACCGCGTGACCTTCGAAACCATCGCCGGCACGCTCACCGCCGAAATGGTCGGCGAGAACGTCCGCATCGCGATGTCCGAGCCGAAGGATCTCAAGCTCGACACCGGGGCCAGCGTGCCCGGCTTGGATGCCACCCTGCATTTCGTCAACACCGGCGTGCCACACGTGGTCGCCTTCGTGCCCGGCGGTGAGGCTTTCGAGGAACTCGATGTCTTCACCCACGGCCGCGCCATTCGCCAGCACCCTGCATTCGCCCCGGCCGGCACCAATGCGAACTTCGCCACCGTGCTCAAGCCCGGCCACATCGAAATCCGCACCTACGAACGCGGCGTGGAGGACGAAACGCTCGCCTGCGGCACCGGCATGGTCGCCTGCGCCCTTATCCACCACCTGCTCACCAGTGCCCCCTCACCCATCCAGGTGGACGTCGCCGGCGGCGACACGCTGGAGATCGGCTTCGAAAAATCCGGCGATCGGTCCTTCAAGAACGTCACCCTCACAGGTCCGGCGGATTTCGTCTTCGAGGGCGAGATGGAGATTTGAGTTTCCCCCCGCACATCTTCAGGCGCGGCGCAGGTAGTCGGGCATTTGATCCCGCTGGGACGCCGGCGGCAGCGCGGCGCTGGCAAAGGAAATCACCGCCCCCACCCCGGCCGCGTGGGCTCCGCCGAGCCGCGGCTCGACCTCGAAGTCCGGAAAACGGTGGCGCGCGCGGTGTTTCAGCCACCAGCTCACCACCACTAGCAGCAACAGCGCACCGGCCGTAAACACCGCCGGAAGCGCAAAGCGCCGCGCCTGCTCAAGATGCGGCTGGAGCAGCTCCATGACTTTGGATTTTTTCTCAAGCGGCTTCACCACCCTGGCGGGCGCGGCGATCGCCCCAGCCGGCGGCTCCGTGCCGCCCAGCATCCGCTCCATCCAGTAAATCCGTATCGACATCTGCACCAGGAAGGCCTCGAACTGGCGGGCCGGCCCGGTCTGGTTGAGCGCCTGCATCACCGAGCTTTCCAAAGCCCGCCGCTGCTCCGCCAGCGGCAACTTCTCGGTCAGCGCGGGGCTCAGGCGCAGCACCGTCCTCTCGGGCGCGCCCATGAACCAATGAACCACCGCCGCCGGTCGGCCGGCAGCAAAGAAACGCTCCACCAGTTCCTCCTCCCGCACCTCCCCGGGGATTTCCTGATCGCCGCCGAAAACATAGACAAACAAATCAATCGCCGAATCGCCCGCGTGGTAATTGAGGAAATCCAAGCGCTCGCGCTGGTCCACCGGGCTGAGCAACCCTTGCGGATCGACCAGAAACGCCTGCGGCCGCTCGGCGAAGTAGGCCGGCCAGTATTCCTCCGGCACCTCACTGCGCGGAACTGCCGCGCCGGAGATGTCCCCAGCTGTCGGCGCTTCGAGTTCCAGCGCCACCGCCTCCGTTTCCGCGCCCTCCCCTTCCGCTGCATCGCCGACCAGCAACTCGCTTCCCGCCACCCACGCCTCCTCCGGCGGTTGGCCATCCTGCCAGCTCGGCAGCCCCTGCTCCGGCGCGGCAAAGCCAAGGCCCGCCGCCAGCACGCAGAGGATACCGACCGACCTGGTGCTTTTCATTGCACCACCTCCTTGGTCTTGTTTTCCGGGGCTTGGGAAACATTGCGGTGCCCGGCGCGGATGCGGCGCACCGGGTCGCCGATCATCGCGAGTGGCAGGACCTTGCGCTGGAAATGACCAGGATCCCGCCGCGCCTGGCGGCTGCGCTTGGCCAGGATGCCCTCCAGATGGAGCAGCGCCCGGACAATCCCGTCCGCATAGCGCCCTTCCAACCAGTAGGCATGGGCGCGGCAAAGGCACTCAAAGGTGTCCGCCTCCTCCAAAAACGGATCCAGCAGGTAGCCGAAAATGAATCCCGCCGCCTTCGACTCCGGGTCGATCGTCAGGAGGATGCCCGCCTCGTTCGGTTTGTCCGGCGGCAAGTCCTCAAAGGCCGCGCGGTTCAGCAACCAGAAGCCGAACTGCCGGATGTTGGCCACCTCGCCGAGGGCACCGGTGTGAACCGCCGCGAAAACCTGTGGAAACCGCCGCGAAATCCGTTCCATCGCCGCCTCCACCTGCTCGCGGTCGCCGCGCTTGAGAATGCCCGCGGTATCGCTCAGGCAGCGCAGTCTCACCTCCTCCGCCCCGTAGCGCGCATCGGCATCCGCGATCGAAAAGCCACAATGCGGGCACGATTCCGCCGCTCGGTGGATTCGCTGGACGCATCGCGGGCACTTCATCATGGCAGGCTGGCGGCTTTTACGAAGAACGTCGTAGTTCGTCAAAGCGAAAGATCAACGATTGCTAGGATTTGGGTTGGCACTCCGCCAAGACTTCACGCCGCCGCATTTTTTGCGGTTTTCAGGTTTGTCAGCCGGATGGTTTTTCGAAACAGTGCCGTCCTACTTTCGGATGAACCTCGTGGAAAAAGTCAGGTTGGCCGGCGTCGTGGGCGCGGGCGGTGGTGGGTTTCCCACCCACGTCAAACTCGCCGCCAAGGCGGACACGGTCATCGCCAACGGTGCCGAGTGTGAACCGCTGCTCCACAAGGATGCCGCGGTGATGGAGCGCTGGGCGGATGACATCGTGCGCGGCATGGTGCTGACCATGGAGGCGGTGGGTGCGAAGGACGGCTTCGTCGGCATCAAGGCGAAGAACAAGCACGCGGTGGAGGCGATCGAGGAAGCCTGCAAGGGCACGGCGGTGAAGATTTTCCTGTTAGGAGATTATTATCCCGCCGGAGACGAGTATGACCTCGTCTATTCCGTGACCGGCCGCCTGATCCCGCCTGCGGGCATTCCGCTGCATGTGGGCGTGATCGTGGCCAACGTGGAAACCCTCGCCAACATCACCGCCGCCGCAGAGGGCCGGCCGGTGACCCACAAGACCCTCACGGTGGCCGGCGCGGTGGCCGAGCCGATCACCCTCACCGTGCCGCTCGGCGTGACCCTGCGCGACTGCCTCACGGCGGCCGGCGGCTGCACGGTGGATGATCCGGTGCTGGCCATCGGCGGCATGATGATGGGCGAGCACACCGATGATCTGGACCGCCCGGTGACCAAGACCACCGGCGGCGTGATCGTGCTGCCGCGCAGCCACCACGTCATGGAGCGCAAGTTCAAGCCGGCGAAGATCCAGAACGCGATCGGCAAGTCCGCCTGCGACCAGTGCCGCTACTGCACCGAGTATTGCCCGCGTTTCCTGCTGGGCTACGCGGTGGAGCCGCACCAGGTGATGCGCAGCCTGGCCTTCACCTCCACCGGCAAGGAGCACTGGAACCAGTGGGCCGCGCTGTGCTGCTCGTGCGGACTCTGCACGCTCTACGGCTGCCCGGAGGAACTTTATCCGAAGGAAGCCTGCGACCAATCGAAGGCGGAAATGCGCAAGGACAACATCAAGTGGACCGGCTCGATGGACATCAAGGTCCACCCGATGCGCGACGGCCGCCGCGTGCCCATCAAGTCCCTGATGCGCAAGCTTTCCATCAGCGAATACGACCACCCGGCGCATTGGACGGCCAGGACCGTGGAGCCCTCGCGCGTGGTGCTGCCGCTCAAGCAGAGCGCCGGCGTGGGCAACCGCCCGGTCGTGCGCGCCGGCGAGCGCGTGCGGGCCGGCCAGGCGCTTGGCGAAATTCCGGAAAAAGCCCTCAGTGCCATCATTCACGCACCCTTCGACGCCAGCGTCGCCGAAGTCACCGAACAACACATCATTCTCACCCGCTGACATGACTGAAAAATCCATCGGCCTCATCGAACTCTCCAGCATCGCCGCCGGCTTCGCGGTGGCGGACTCCATGCTCAAGGCCGCCGAGGTGCGCATCCTGCTCTCGCGGTCCATCTGCTCCGGCAAATACATGGTGCTCATCGGCGGCGAGGTGTCCGCCGTGGCCTCGGCCATTGCTTCCGGCAAGGAAGCCTCCAACGGCTGCCTGATCGACACCGTGGTGATCCCGAACATCCACCCGGACGTCTTCACCGCCATGGGCCGCACCCAGCCGCCGCCGGTGGAGGGCGCGCTCGGGATTTTCGAATCCTTCAACGTGGCCACCCTCATCCTCGGTGCCGACGCCGCGGCCAAGGCGGCCAACGTGCAACTACTCGAAGTGCGCCTCGCCATGGCCATGGGCGGCAAGGCCTTCTGCACCCTCACCGGCGACGTCGCCTCCGTTCAGGCCGCGGTGAAGGCCGGCTCAGACCTGATCGCCGACGAAGGCCTGCTGGTCAACGCTGTGGTCATCCCGCGTCCGCACCCGGATGTTTACCGGGAAGTGGTTTGAGACCCGCCGCGCCCGCAAGAATCATCCGAACACGAAACAGCCCGTGGAGCAGTGATGCTTTCCACGGGCTGTTTGGTTGAAGCCTTGATCTAACAGGCGCTCAGAATTTCTGGGCGCGCGAGTGGCTGAAGTAGGTTTCAAAACCCAGCTCCGGCGGAAACTCGGAGAGACCGTCATGCACGTTCATCTCGATGCGGTTGTCCTCGCCGCAACGCTCGTAGGGCGGCTTGAAGGTGCCGCGATGGGTGGGGCAGGTGAAGGTGAAGAGTTCGTAGAAACCATAGCCGATGCGGCGCATCGCGCGACTGGTGCCGTCCACCGCACCGTAGGTCCAGCCAGCCTTGCGGCCGTAGGCTTCGTTCTTGCGCACGATCTGCTCGGGAATCTCCATCACCCCGTAGATGATGTTGCTGATCGCACGGCCCAGCTTGCGCTCGGCGGTGTAGGTGGAGCCTGGCGGCGCATGAATGTCGGCGGCGACGATTCCATAGAGCGAGGCAAAGGCGGCGGCAGTGACCAAGAGTTTTTTCATGCTGCGGAGAGGCTACCGATCAGGCTTAGGGGTTGGCAACGGGAAATTTCGGATTTTTACGCGGCAGGAAAAATCTCATGACTCATGGCCGGTCTCCAACAGCATGGCCGTGCAGGGCGGGAGGTCCGGCAGTGCCACGCCGGTGTTTTCGAGATCCTCGCGGGCGGCGCGACCGGCCCAATCGGAGTCGAGCCGGTCGGTGAAGGTCCAGGTCCCGCAGCCGCAGAGGCCGAGAAACATCTGCGCGTCATGAGGGATGCGGATTTTCACGCCGCGCAGGGTTTCGGTGCCATGGAAATTGGCCACCACCAGGAAGGCCTGGCCGGACTTGCCATCGCGGCGCAGGAAGACATAGAGCCAGTGGCCGGAGCAATCCTCGTCCCCCACCCTGCCGAAGTCCGGGTTCTGCTTGTTGGCATGGTTGAGACCGTAGAAGCCGCCGGCGGTGAAGGCGCGGCACTGGGTGGTACGGATGAGCCTGCCATACCATGCGCGCAGGGCCAGCTGCTCTTCCGACAAGCGGCCGCCGTCATATCTGCCGCCGTTGACCCATTTGCAAAACTCGGGCATCGAGCCGTAATCGAAGATGCTGGTGCGCGCGCCATCGCCGCCGAATCCCTCCGCGCCAAGCGCCGGCTCACCGACCTCCTGGCCGTGGTAAAGCATGACCGGCCCGCAGCCCATGGTGAAAAGCACGGCGGACACCGGCTTGCCCACCTTCATGCCGAGGCCGCCCCACACCTGCGGATTGGCCAGGCGCACCTCGTCGTGGTTTTCCGCGTAGCGCAGCGAGCGGTGGAAACGCTTGCCGGTGAAGGTGAGCGGATCCAGGTCGTTGGCCCATTTCCCCGAGTCATGCATTCCCTCCAGGATATCATATACCGGATCGTCATAGACCGCGTCGAACCCGGCGGCGAGCAACTCCTCGAGCACATGGCCGCCGGTCAGCTTGGCGGGGTCGTTGTCATAAGCCTCGGCGCAGAAAAACACCTGCGGATCACGCGTGTGGCAGCGTTTCACCGCCCAGCGCCAGAACTCCATCGGAATCAGGTGCGCCATGTCCGCGCGGAAGCCGTCCACGCCCAGGCTCTGCCAGTGGGCCAGGACTTGATCCATCGTGCGCCAGGTTTTCGGCACGTCCTCCGGCGCGGCGTCCGGCCCGGGCAGGTGCGAGGTGTCGCGGCCGGTGGTGAAGTCATGGCCGTAGTTGAGCTTCACCGTTTCATACCAATCATGAATCGAAGGCGCCCATGAAACCACGTTGTTGCCGGTGACGCGGCCGCAGTGCGTTTCCGCCTCGAAAAGCCCGTCGCAGCCGGAGTTTCCAGCGGACGGCAGCCTGAGCGGCGGGCCGCCGCCGGGATGGTGCGGCTGGAGATAATAGAAGTGGTTGTCGCGCGAGAAGAACACGCCCTGGTCGTCACCCGCGCCGAAGGAGAGCTCCGGGCACACGTCCGACTGGTGGGAGCGCGCCACGTGGTTGGGCACGAAGTCGATGATGACCTTGAAGCCGTGCGCCTTGCAGCGCTCTAACAACTCCCGGAACTCGTCCAGCCGCCGATCCGGGTCCACGGCATAATCCGGACTGACGTCGAAGCAATCCCGGATGGCATAGGGACTGCCGGCGAGTCCTTTGAGGATATCCGGATCATCCGCAGGGCGGTTTGGATAAGCCGTGCCGCTCGCCTGCTCCAGCACGCCGGTGAGCCAGAGGTGGGTGAAACCCATTTCACCGAGTGAACCAAGGGCGGCGGGCGTGATGTCGGCGAATTTCCCGCAGCCGTTTTCCGCGAGCGTGCCGTTAGGCTCGCGGGTCTCGTTGGTGTTGCCGAACAGGCGCACCATGAGCTGATAGATCACGGGGCGGGTTTTGCACACTGCACGGTTGTGACTCATCGCGAGCATCCAAACATTCCGCCGTAAGGCTTGCCAAGCCATGCTTGAACGTCAGCGCCTTTTTCCGCCTTCCTCGCGGACCACCGCCAGCGCGTCATAGACGGCAAACAGCATCACCAGGCAGGTGAGCGCCGCGCAACCGCCCCACCACAGCAGGAACAGCCATGGGCTCGATGCGAGCCAACCGTCCACCAGCCACAGTCCGGCGGCCATCACCAGCAGCGCCGCAAGCAGCATGCGGCCGATGACTTTGCGCCGCGCCGCGCGGTCGTGCAGGATCGCGCGCGCGATTCCCTTGCAGTCTTCCCATCCGGTCTTGCCCGCGGCCATGCGGCCAGTCCATCCCGGCTGCTGCCGGCAGCCAAGCCGGAATTCCGGAAAATCCCCGCGCTCACCAGCGGATCGCCGCGGCGGCCCAGGTGAGGCCCGCGCCGAAAACGACCAGCACGATGTGGTCGCCGCGCTTGAAGGCCCCGGTCCGGTTGGCCTCGTCCAGCGCGATGGCCACGGCCGCGGCAGAGGTGTTGCCGTATTTGTGCAGGTTCACGAAGACGCGCTCGTTGGGCACGGCGAGGCGGTCGGCGATGGCGTCGATGATGCGCAGGTTGGCCTGGTGCGGGATCACACAGGCGATGTCCGCGGGATGCCAACCGGCGCGCTCGATGACTTTTTCCGCCGCCTCCTTCATCCGGGTGACGGCGATCTTGAAAACCTCGCGACCCTGCATGTTGAGCGTGTGCAGATGCTGGTCGACGTTTTGCGCGGTGATCGGGCAGGCGCTGCCGCCGCCGGGAATCTCCAGCAAATGCGTTAGATTGCCATCCGTCCCCATCTCGGTGGCCACAATCGAGCCCTCGCCGGGTTCCGCGCGGCGCAGCACGGCGGCACCCGCGCCATCGCCGAAGAGCACGCAGGTCGAACGGTCTTCCCAATTGGTGACGGAGGAGAGTTTTTCCGCGCCGATGATGAGCGCGTTGTTGAAGGCGCCGTCGGAAATGAGGCGCTTGCAGATTTTCATCGCATAGAGGAATCCCGAGCATGCGGCCGAGATGTCAAAGGCCACGGCCTTCATCGCGCCGAGCTGCTGCTGGACGTGGCAGGCGGTGGCCGGGGTGGGCGTGTCCGGCGTGATGGTGGCCACCACGATGAGCTCGATGTCTTCAGCCTTCATCCCCGCTTGTTCGAGCGCCTTGATCGCGGCCTTGCTCGCCATGTGGGAGGTGAACTCGTCATCGGCGGCGATCCGGCGCTCCTTGATGCCGGTGCGCGTGACGATCCACTCGTCGCTGGTGTCCACCTTCGCGGCGAGTTCTTCGTTGGTGAGGATCCTTTCGGGAACGTAGCTGCCGGTGCCGGCGATGCAGACCTCGATGGCGGATGTCGATTCACTCATGCGGCGGGAGATTGGATTTAGCCCCCGGCCGCCACAAGCGCGAAGTTGCGGCGAAATCAGAAACAAATCACTCCGCCGCTGGCGCGGCGACCACCGATGCCAGCGCCTCCTCGATGCGTTGGTTGACGCGGTTTTCCACCGTCTCCATGCCCACGCGGATCGCATTGCGCACGGCCAGCGCACTGGAGGATCCGTGGGCGATGATCACCACGCCATTGACCCCGAGCAGCGGGCTGCCGCCGTAAGTCTCATAGCTGCTTTTTTCCTTGAGTGCCTTGAAGGCCCCGTTGGCCAGCACCGCGCCGCAAAGGCGCAGCGGGTTGCCCTTGATCTCGGCCTTGAGCCATTTGGAAACAGCCTTGGCGGTGGCCTCCACGGACTTGAGCACGATGTTGCCGACAAAGCCGTCGCAAAGCACGATGTCGAGTTCGCTTTCAAACAGGTCTCGTCCCTCGACGTTGCCGATGAACTGAATGCCGGGCGTCTGCTTGAGCAGCCGGAAAGTCTCCTTGGTGAAGGTGGTGCCTTTCTCGTCCTCCTCGCCGTTGGACATCAGGCCCACTTTGGGGTTCTTCACGCCCAGCACATTGCGCGAAAACGCCGTGCCCATGATGGCGTAGGCCACCAGGTGCTCGGGCTTGGCCTCGGGGTTGGCCCCGGCATCCAGGATGTGGCAAAGGCCGTGTTCATTGGGAATGGCGGTGGCGATGCCGGCCCGGTCCACGCCGGGCAGCGTGCGCAGCTTCAAGGTGGCCGCAGCCACCGCAGCGCCGGTATTTCCCGCGGAAACGAAGGCCTCGGCCCGGCCTTCCTTCACCATTTCCATCGCCACATTGATGGAGGACTGCTTTTTGCGCCGGACGGCTTTCGCACCCGGTTCGGCCATGCCGATGGTCTCCGGCGCATGCACGATACTCACCCGCCGGTCGCGCAGGTCGAGCCCCTGCCGGGCACACTCGGCGGCAAGCACGTGCTGATCACCCACCAGATACAAGTGCTGCAACTTCGGATAATACCGCAGGGCGTCCATGGCTCCTCCGATATTGACGGCGGGGGCGTTGTCCCCCCCCATGGCATCCAGTGCGACTTTCATGCGGTTGGAAAATTGGAAATACAGGGAATTGGCGGCTGCTGGGCCAGCGGCGGAAACCGATACGAAAAATCACCGCCCGGAGCTCTCCCCGGACGGCGATCCGTTGAAATCACGCGCGCAGCCTCACAGTGCTTCGACATCGAGCACCTGGCGGTCACGGTAGTAGCCGCAAGACGGGCAGGCGATGTGCGAGGGCACCTTGCTGCCGCACTCGGGGCAGCTCTTGAAAATCGGTGCACGCCAGCGCTTGGCGCCACGGCGCATTTTCTGACGGCTTTTGGATTGGCGGCGCTTTGGAACGGCCATGGTTTTGCAGTAGTATTAGGGTTGATCCTTGAGGTCCTTGAGGGTGTCGAGGGCCGACCATCGGTCGTCTCCCCCGGCGCGGGGCGGAGTGGGTAGCTCATCCGCCGCCGGTTTGTCCACTGATAAATACCGGGGATCGATTTCGCATTGCTGCGGCACGTCCCCCTCCTCGCAGCGCGGGTCCACCGGGAAGTGGATCAAAACCTCCTCCCGCAGGGCCTCGCTGGCGTCCACTTCTCCCTCGTTGCCGATCTCGATGGACAACGCCGCGCCTTCCAGACGGATTGTCTGGATGAAGGGGTGGAGCGTCCTCACGCAGGTGAATTCAAACGGCGCGCAGAGCGTTCCCGTCAGCAACAGCTCCGAGCCGAAGCGTTGCACCCACAGATCGTATGCCAAGGGCCCCACCGGCCGGGCATCCCCTTCCGGCAGGTCGAAAATTTCGCCCGGCAATTCCCCGCAAAACGCCTTCCCCTCCTCGGGAAGCGCCGCCAAATCGATCTTCAAACGCGCCTTCATGCCGCGAATCTAACCCACCGCCGCCCGCCGCCAAGCCGCAACTTTCGCGGCATGGGGCGGTCCTCAGGCGGAACACGGATTCCGCGCCTCCGGAGGCATGAAAACACCGGACTTTCGGGCTCCACCCATGCCGGCGGCCGGCCGCATTGCACGGCGGAAATAAAATTTTTCCCATTGTTCCTGAAAGCATTGCACCGGGACGACCCGCTCAAGCTCCGATGGTTAAGAAATCCTGATGAATTTTTTGAAATTCCAGCCGCCGCCACCCCGCTCTCTAACAGATGAAATTTTTCTCCACCCCCAGACTTGGGCCCCGGCCCGTGGTCAAAGCCTCCCAAACCCCGGATTTTAAGCATGATTTACTTGGTGATTACAATCTTTAAGCTCAATATGTGGTATTGTGAATAATTTGTGGATACCACATGAGCAAAATCGAATTGACCACCACCACGGTTTCCAACAGTCTCCGCGACGCTGCGCCTGTCGCGAAACGATTCATTTTCACCCCTTCATTCCACACTGCCAACCATGTCCGCCACCACCACCGTCAAGCTCGGAGACCGCACCTTCATCCTCGACAAAGCCAAGGCCGAGGAAGCCTTCGCGGCCAAGAAAGTCATCAACGGCCGCGACACGATGTTCTTCAACATCCTGCCGCTCAAATACCAGTGGGCCTACGATCTCTACAAGACGATGAAGAACAACCACTGGGAACCCGAGGACATCACCATGCAGAAGGATGTCGAACAGTGGCGCTCCGATGAGATCTCCGACGTCGAACGCTGGATCATCAAGATGGGCATCGGCTACTTCTCCGCCGCCGAAGGCATCGTCGGCGACAACATCCTCCACGTCGTCCGCGAAGTCGTCACCGCGCCCGAGCTGAAACTTGTGTTAGGCCGCCACGCCCACGAGGAGAACATCCACGCCGACAGCCTCGTTTACATGCTCTCCTCGCTCGGCCTCAACCCGCACGAATGTGAGGCAATGTTCGAGGACGTGCCCACCATCAAGGACAAGAACACCTTCGTTGTTTCCAACAGCCGCGCCCTGCGCCGCGATATCGACCTCACCGTCACCTCCAACAAGCAGGCGCTCGCCAAGAACATCTTCATGTTCGGCCAGGTCATGGAAGGCACCCAGTTCTACGGCCTCTTCGGCATGATCCTCAGCCTCTACCGCCAGAACAAGTTCCCCGGCATCGGCACCATGTTCCGCTACACCCTGCGCGACGAATCCAACCACATCGAGGTCTTCCGCAACCTGCTCATGGACCTCGTCGACGAGAACCCGGACATCTGGACCGAGGAGTTCCGCGAGGATCTCCGCAGCACCATGAAGGAGGGCATCGAACTCGAAAAGGCCTTCATCCGCGACTGCCTCCCGGTCGCCGGCCTCGGCCTCAACTCCGCCGACTTCGAGACCTACATCGACTACATCGCCGACCGCCGCCTCGCCTCCTGCGGGCTCGCCCCACTCAACGCCAACACCACCAACCCCTTCCCCTGGCTCGCCGAGATGATGGACATCAAGAAGGAAACCAACTTCTTCGAAGGCCGCGTCACCGAATACCAGAAGGCCTCCGCGCTCTCGAATGTTTCGGATGACGAACTGTAATATCCGACAGATCCGTTCAATCCATCCAATCCGACCGATCTCAATATAATAAAACTCCACCTACCCATCTCATGTACCACTCCATCGACCCCGCCGAAGACCAGATCCTCAAGCAAGTCATCACCGATCGCTTCGCCCTCGCCCCCTCGGACCGCGGGTTCTCATGGCGCGAGGTGCTTCCCAGTGAGAAGCGCGCGCCCATTTCGGACATCATCGTCACCCGCGGCAACACCGACACCCAGTTCTCGCTGGAGGATGTCGCCGACGCCATCGGCAACTCGCTCACCGACCTGCTCATCTCCCGCCGCGAGGACGAGAAATCCATCTTCACCGAGGAGAACCGCCAGTTCGTCTCCGATGTCGCGCACAGCGTGGCCGCATCCCTCACCAAGTCACTCGACGAGGGCGGACGCCTGCGCCTCTCCGAAGGCGACCTCTACCTGCTCATCGAAAAGGCCCTGCTCGAAAACGAGGCCTACGATGTCGCAAAGTCCCTCGCTTTCCGCCGCTCGATGGAGAAGTCCGGCAGCATCGACGTGAATGCCGGCCCGCAAACGCTTCCCGTCCGCCTGATCCGCCGCAATGGCAACGTAGTGCCGTGGTCCGAAACGAAAATCGAGATCGCTGTTAGAAAGGCTTTCCTCACCATCAAGGCCAACCCCGAGCCAGCCATCGACATCGCCCGCGGCGTCACCGAGCGCATCCGCCGCGGCGACCAGTCGTTCGTCCACATCGAGGACGTGCAGGACATGGTGCAGGAGGAACTCATGCGCCAGGGCCACTTCAAGGCCGCCGAGCACTACATCCTCTACCGCGCCCAGCGCTCGCGCCTCCGCGAGGAAGCCGAGGCCAACGCCGAAGACCCCAACCAGGAGTTCATGGTCACCGTCACTACCGATGACGGCCAATCTTCGTTCTGGGACGGCACCGAGCTCAAGCGACGCATCTCCTATGCCATGATCGGCCTGGACATCGCCATGCCCGAAGCCGAGATCGAACGCGAACTCCGCCGCTCCGTCGGTTCCGAGATTTCCGAAAAGGATCTCAAGAACACCATCATTCTCAACGCCAAGGCGCTCATTGAAAAAGACGCCGACTTCGCAAAATTCGCCGGGCGCATCCTGCTTTCCTATATCTATGAGGAAGTGCTCGACTGGAGCATCTCCAAGGACGGCATCGACAAGCTCAAGCAGGCCCACAAGGCCGCGTTCAAGTCCTATCTCAAACACGGCGTCGCCATCAAGCGACTGCACCCGCAGCTGTTGGAGAAATACAATCTCGACAAACTCGCCGAGGCCTTCGACCCCACCGCCGACCTCGACTTCGACTACCTCGGCATCCAAACCCTCTACGACCGCTACCTCATCGTCGATAAAACCGGCAGCAAGCCACGCCGCATCGAGACGCCGCAGTTCTTCTGGATGCGCGTCGCCATGGGCCTCTTCCGCAACGAGGAAACCGACCCCGAGTCCTGGGTCATCCGCCTCTACAACCTCTACAAGGGCCGCCGTTTCTGCTCGTCCACGCCCACGCTCTTCAACTCCGGCACGCTCCACTCGCAGCTCTCGTCCTGCTACCTCTACAAGGTGGACGACTCCATCGAGTCCATCATGATCCGCGGCATCGCCGAAAACGCCTTCCTCTCCAAATGGGCCGGTGGCCTCGGCGGTTCATGGACCGCTGTTAGAGGCACCGGCGGCTACATCCAGGGCACCAACGGCGAGTCGCAAGGCATCATCCCCTTCCTCAAACTCCACAACGACCAACTCGTCGCCGTCAACCAGGGAGGCAAGCGCCGCGGCTCCGGCTGCGCGTATCTGGAAACCTGGCACAACGACATCGAGGACTTCCTCGAGCTCCGCAAGAACACCGGCGACGAACGCCGCCGCTGCCATGACATGAACACCGCCAACTGGATCCCGGACCTGTTCATGAAACGCATGGAGGAACGCCAGCACTGGACGCTCTTCCGCTCCAACGAAGTCCCCGACCTCCACGACCTCTACGGCAAGGCCTTCGAACAACGCTACTGCGAATACGAAGCCATGGCCGCCGAAGGCAAGATCTGGTCCCGCCAGTTCCCCGCCCTCGAGCTGTGGAAATCCATGCTCAAGATGGTCTTCGAAACCGGCCACCCATGGATCACCTTCAAGGACCCGTGCAATGTGAGATCCCCTCAAGATCACATCGGAGTGATTCATTCATCTAACTTGTGCACCGAAATCACCTTGAACACCTCCGACGAGGAAACCGCCGTCTGCAACCTCGGCTCGGTCATCCTCGACTCCCACATCACCCGTGACGGCGCGATCGATCACGAAATGCTCAAGGAAACCATCACCGTGGCCATCCGCGCGCTCGACAACGTGATTGATATCAATTTCTACCCCACCGAAGCCGCCAAGACCGCGAACTCCCGCCACCGCCCCATCGGCCTCGGCGTGATGGGCCTGCAAAACGCCCTCTACAAACGCAACCTCGCCTTCGCCTCCGACGCCGCCGTCGAGTTCAACGACGAGATGATGGAAGCCATCGCCTACTACGCCTACAACGCCTCTTCCGACCTCGCCGCCGAAGTCGGCACCTACTCGACCTACAAGGGCTCCAAGTGGGACCGCGGACTCCTCCCGCAGGACACCGTCGATCTCCTCGAGGACGAGCGCGGCCGCAAGATCGACGTCCCGCGCGGCGGCAAGATGGACTGGTCCGTCGTCCGGGAAAAGATCGCCAAGCACGGCATGCGCAACTCCAACGTGCTCGCCATCGCCCCCACCGCCACGATCTCCAACATCATGGGCACCACGCCCTGCATCGAGCCGAACTACAAGAACCTCTACGTGAAATCCAACCTCTCCGGCGATTTCATCGTGCTCAACAGCGAACTCGTCAAGGACCTGAAAAAAGCCAACCTCTGGAGCCAGGACATGCTCGACCAGCTCAAGTACTTCGACGGCGAACTCGACGCCATCGAAAACATCCCGCAAGCCATCAAGGACAAGCACAAGACCGTCTTCGGCATCGGCCACGAATACATCATCGACGCCGCCGCCCGCCGCCAGAAGTGGATCGACCAATCCCAATCGGTGAACCTCTTCCTCGCCACCCCGGACATGAAGACCCTGTCGCACATGTACCGCCGCGCCTGGGACAAGGGCCTCAAGACCACCTACTACCTCCGCACCCTCCAAGCCTCCAACATCGAAAAGGCCACCATCGACATCAAAAAGGAACAACGCGGCCACATGGCCACCACCACCGCCGCCCGCGAATACTCCGCCGAGGAAAAAATGGCGTGCTCCCTCGACGCCATGCTCAACGGGGGAACGTGTGAAGCCTGTCAATAAGGAGGGGCGGCACTCCTGTCGCGTCTTCTTTGGTAAAGCAATTGCTTCACATTTCACAACCCGCCACAGCAATGCCCGATTCAAACCGCTCCACTTCCAACAACTCCGAAAGTGACTCAATAGCTCACATGCAGGAAATTGTGAAAAATGCGGAAGAATTGTCAGTGACTCTGAGTGCACTGCTGGAAACTGCAAAAAGTTCTGCCGCCGCAGCGGCCGAACACCAATCAAATGCAGCTTCTATATTGTCTGAATTGCAAACAAAGCTCGGTGAAACTACGGCCGCAGCAACACAGGCCGCAGCGGTCAAAACACAAATAACGGACGACCAAGCAGTAATTGCCACCAAATCGGCACACATTCAGCAGGCGCAAGAGCACGCCGATTTGGTCAGGGCGAACCTGGATCGAACCTTACCCGCGCCTGAAACAGCACCTTGAGCCGCATCACGAACTCCTCTCCAGCCGCCACACTGCGAAAAAGGACCGCGCCGAGAACTGGCACAAGACCATCGACCGTGTGAACCTAGCGCTCGTCAAAAAGCACAAGCTCTACATCGCCGACATCAAGGACCGCTTGCTCCCCGCGCTCGATACCGGCAAGACCTATCCCCAGCACAACCTCTACTGGATCACCTCGGACACATGGGACCTAAAGGTACTGGGCGCTTTGCTCATGTCCGCCGTTGGCGAGTTCTTCATCCACTGCTACGGTGTCCGCATGCGCGGCGGCTAACCCCGCAAGCCGCCTTGCCTTCCGGCCCCGCAAACTTCATTCTCCCGGCATTCCCGAATCCGCTGTGCCGATGAAACAACACGCCAAGACAGCTTCATTTTTGTCCCCAATCTGCCGGGGAGCGGGGTTGGGAATGATTTGAAACCACAACCCGGAGGATTCCATGCCGCGACGAATGTCCAAACTTGCCACTTCCCTCAAGCAGATCGGAGAGATCCAGGTCAACGACCTGGATTTCATGGAGCTGCTGA